>Ga0196972_1000047_pt1 | contig 113406 bp, 102 predicted proteins | sample S1v_2013CmetaG_FD_148618 | JGI IMG/M metagenome (GOLD analysis project Ga0196972, IMG submission 148618) | Soil microbial communities from Anza Borrego desert, Southern California, United States - S1+v_20-13C | ecosystem: Environmental > Terrestrial > Soil > Desert | place: USA: California...
TCTCGACGCCGTCGGACGTGCCGAGTTGGAGCGCGGTGCTGAAGCCGGTGATGGTGAGGCCGGTGAGCGTGACGCCGTCGGCGGCGACGGTGACGCCCGTCGAAGCGGAATAGCCGGGGTGGTTGGCCTCGAAGAAATCGTTGAGCGCAGTGCCGTCCGGCACGCCGAGTTGGCTGAGCAACGGACCTTCGATGATCGGCATTCCGCCGCCGGTGTCGAAACCCTGGATCGTCAGATCCTTATTGACCGTGAAGCTCTCGTTGTAGACGCCCGAGCCGATGAGGATGGTGTCGCCCGGCGCCGCTGCGTCGATGGCAGCCTGAATCGAATCGCCCGGGTTGACGAAGTGGAACGCCATGGATTTCCCCCCAACGGTTAATTCCGCTTGGGGAACTTTTACTCACAGTAAGTTTTGGTAAGCAACCGTAACTGGAGATACAGTTTTCAGACAGATTTCGAGTGCTCACGAACTCGTGATGTCAAATTACAGGCATAGAACTTATGCAGTTCTGGGCAAATCTGTCTAAATTTCACTATGGTTCGACTTGAATCAGTGCATTTGCAAACTTCACGCGGCTTCGTATTCTCCGCGTTCCTAGCAATTATTTCCAACGACCACCGAGATAACGCGTTAATCTCTAGTTAATGTTAATTCGGCGCTTCTGTGCTGACCTCTCACTTGTGTTTCGTGTGCGCAACACTGATGGGCAAAACCGCGTGCGGCGCGCCGTGCAAGTCGATCCATCCTCGGCCTAACCGCTCGTGCTCAGATAAAGCCCCACTCGTCGCCAATCGTAGCGATCGCGCCGGCGCTTTCGATCGAGGCGCCGTCCAGCATCCAGGCGAACACCGTGCCGGACGTGTTCTGAAACAGGAGATCGTCGCGGCCGTCGCCGTTGTAATCGCCAACAGCCATGACTTGCCATTCCACGGGATCTGCGGCGCCCAGGACGCCTGAGCTTGCCACGGCGCCGTTCTGCATCAGCCACACCACGACGGCGCCATTGTCGTGTCGCCAAAACAAGTCATCGTAGCCGTCGTTGTTGGCGTCGCCGGCGCCGACGACGCTCCACTCTTCGCCGACCTGAACCGATGGCGCGTACGCGCTCTCGATCGCGGCGCGGTCCATCTGCCAGATCAGCGTGTAGCCGTCGTCGCGGCGCCAGACGAAATCGGCTTGGCCGTCGCCGTTGAAATCGCCGTCGCCCGCGAGCGCCCATTCGTCGCCGACGCTCGCGACGACGGCGGCGCTTTCGATTTCGCGCTCATCCATGCGCCACGCCAGCACGGCGCCGGCCTCGCTGCGCCAGATCATGTCGTCTCTAGTATCGCCATCGAGGTCGGCGATGGCTAGGAGCGACCATTCGGCGCCGATTGACGCGACGAAGGCGGCGCTGGCGATGGCGGCGCCGTTCATATGCCAAGTGAGCACGGCGCCGTTGTCGTGGCGCCAAGCGATGTCGTCCCTGCTGTCGCCGTTGAAATCGCCTGCGCCGAGCGCGGTCCATTCGTCGCCGACCACGGCGAACACGGAAGCAGAATCGATCGCCGTCCCCGCAACGTCCCAGCCGACGATCACCCCATCGTCGCGGCGGAAGAGCATGTCGGACGTGCCGTCGCCGGAAAACGTCTGCGCAGCGCGATCGAGGAACACGTCGCGGTCGGTGAAATCGAGGAATTCGACGGTCGTGAGCGTATCGACGCCTTCGACGCCGGACGTAACAATCCATGCGCCGTCGGGCGTGCGCGCCCAGGACGCCGCCGTCGAAGCGCTTGCATAGGTCGCCGTATCAGCGCCGACGCCGCCGTCGAGCACGTCATTGCCGGCATGGCCGACAAGGCGATCGGCGCCGCCGCCGCCGTTCAGCACATCGGCGACGTCTTCCGAACCTGCGCCGGGGGTGATGCGCCAGATCGTCCCGCCGATGCCGATGGCGTAGAGCGCGCCGTCGGCGCCGGTGACGAACTCGACGACGCTCGACAGCGATGCGCCGGTCAGCTGCGGTGAGCGCAGCACGCCGCCGGTCTCGGCCGAATAAGTCCAGAGCCGATTGCTGCCGAAGTCGGCGAACACGTATTGGCCGACAAAACTCGCGGCGGCGCCGACATAGACTTCGCCGCCGGTGATGGAAATACCGAGGTCGTGATCGTATTCGAACACGGGCAGAGTAAGCGCGGGATCGCCGGGCTGCGGCGTGCCGGGCGGCCCGGGATTGAACGGCAGCGACCCTTCCATGATGCGCCAGCCGAGATTGGCGCCCGCGCCCGTGCCGGCGGCGAAGAAATTGACCTCCTCGCGTTCGCCCTGGCCGACATCGGCGATGTAGAAATCGCCATTGCGCGGATCGAAGGCGTTGCGCCATGGATTGCGCACGCCCGACATCCAGATCTCGTCGGCGCCGGCGACGCCGACGAACGGATTGTCGTCAGGGATTGCGTAATTGCGGACGTCGTCGGTCGGGAAATCATCGGCATCGACATCAATGCGCAGAATCTTGCCGAGCAGGTCATTCAGATTCTGCGCGCGGTTGCCGGGATCGCCGCCGCCGCCGCCGTCGCCGGTGGCGATATAGAGATGGCCGTCCTCCGGCGAGAAGCCGATCCAGCCGCCATTGTGGTTGGAAAATCCGGTCTGCTTCGGGATTTCAATGACGACGGAAAAGCTCGTGTTGGCGACGGCGGGATCGGCGGAGCGCGTGTATTCGCGCACCTGAATGTCGCCTTGCGCGTCGGTGAGGCAAACGAAGAAGCGGCCATTGCTCTCGTAGTCTGGATGAAGGGCGAGGCCGAGCACGCCGCGCTCGCCGTCGGCCAGGAATTGCGCGTTGGGGATGTCGAGAAACGCCGTGCGCGAGCCGGAGGACGCGTCCACGCGCCAGATCACGCCGCTCGCCTTCTCCACCACGTAGAGAAATCCCGGATCGGCGGCGGTCGAGGCCGCGGCCACGGGCTGCGCGAAACCGCTAGCGAAGACGCTGACATTGATGGCGCTCGAGGCGCCGGCGCTGTGGCCGTAGAGCGTGTCGTTGCCGCCGCCGCCGTTCAGCGTATCGGCGCCGCCGAGTCCGGACATTGTGTCGGCGCTGGCCGAGCCGGCGAGTGTGTTGGCGGATTGATCTCCGGTGAACGTCGGCATGGGCCACCTCGCATCGTCGATGCGACTATAGCTCACCCTGCTGCAACCGACAGATGCGCCGGATTAGAACCGGGACAGGTTCAGATGAAGCCCCACTCGTCGCCGATGGTGGCGATGGGGCCGGCGCTTTCGATCGTCGCGCCGTCGAGCATCCAGGCGAACACCGTGCCGTTGCTGCTTTGGAAGAGGAGATCGTCGCAGCCGTCGCCGTTATAATCGCCCATCGCGACCACGCTCCATTCGTTCGGAGCGACGGCGGCGAGGATGCCGGAGCTGGCGAGGGCGCCGTCCTCCATCAGCCAGGCGACGATGAGGCCGTCGTCGCGCTGCCAGATCAGATCGTCATAGCCGTCGCAGTTCGTATCGCCGACGCCGACGACGCTCCATTCGGCGCCAGCTTGAGCGGAGGTGGCGTAGCTGGTTTCGATCGCGGCGCCGTCCATCTGCCAGATGACCGAGAGGCCGTCGTCGCGCCGCCAGATGAAATCCTCCTGGCCGTCGCCGTTGAAGTCGCCGTGGCCGGCGAGCGACCATTCTGCGCCGAGTACGGCCAGCGCGGCCGCGTTCTCGATCGCGCGCCCGTTCATCTCCCAAGCGAAGACGAGGCCACCAGAGTTCTGCCAGATCATGTCGTCGCGGCGATCGCCGTCGATATCGGCGATCGAGAGGAGCGACCATTCGGCGCCGAGGCTGGTCACCGCATCGGCGCTAGCGATGCTGGCGTCGTTCATATGCCAGGTGAACACGCCGCCATTATCGTGGCGCCAGGCGATGTCGTCCTTGCCGTCGCCGTCGAAATCGCCCGTCCCGAGCGCGGTCCATTCGTCGCCGATGACCGCGAAGATGGAAGCGGAATCGAGCGTTGAACCGCTGACGTCCCAGCCGACGATCAAGCCGTCATCGCGGCGGAAGAGGATGTCCGACGTGCCGTCGCCGGAGAACGTTTGCGCGGCTTGCTGGAGCTGGACGTCGCGGTCGGTGAAGGAGAGGATCTCGATGTTCGTAAGGGTGTCCGTCCCGTCGGCGCCAGTGGCGACCGTCCAGACGCCGTTCACATCGCGCACCCAGGTCGCTGATGTCGAGGCAACGCTATAAAGAGAGCTGTCGATGCCAACGCCGCCGTCCAACGTGTCATCGTTGTTGCGGCCATTCAGCAGATCGTTGCCGCCTTGAGCGCTGAATACGTTATCGGCGTCATTACCGAGCAATTCGTCGCCGAAATCCGAACCAATGAGGTTATGGAAAAAGTTACTGAAGGTGTCGCCTTCCGCATCGCCGCCGTGCGCCACGCCGAATATCCCGTCACCCGGATTGGGATCGGCGAGCAAGTCGATTTGCACGCCCGCAGGGGAGCTTGAATATGTTGCCGTCTTGCCGACACCAGATCCGGAATGGTGGTCTGCGCCAGCCCCGCCCTCAAGCAAATCAATTCCATCGCCGGCCAACAAGTAGTCGGAGCCGCCCATGCCTCGAAGCACGTCATCGCCGCCGTTGCCCGACAGAAGATTATCACCGTCATCGCCAACGAGTTCGTCGTTTTCGTTAGTCCCCGCCGCAGCTTCAATATTGCTGAGAACGTCGCCGTCGGACGCCGTGCCGACCATCAGGTTAACGACGACGCCTCCATTGGTGTCGTAGGAGACGTAATCGAAGCCGGCGCCGCCATCGATCACATCGGCGTCGGCATAGCCGACGATCTGATCGTCGCCATCGTCGCCGTACAGGAAATCAGCGCCGCCGGCGCCATAAAGCTCGTCGTCACCGCCCTCGCCATGGAGTGCGTCGCCTGCTGGCGAACCGCTGAATGTGAAGTCGGCCCATAGTACGTCCGCGCCGACGCCGGCATGAAACAGATCCGCTTCGGCTCCGCCCTCAAACGTATCGACACCTGAAACCAGCAGCGTCGGCGTAGCTATCAAGTCAGCGATGCTGCGATTGAGAACCGACAAGCCAGAGAATTGTGCGTCGCCGCCAGGAAGGGCCAGAGAGATTGAACCGACTCGGCCAGTCGGCGGCGTTGCGTCAGCAGCAGGCGTGAAGCTGAACCCGGCTGCGGGTCGAAAGGTCACCACGACGCCGTTGCTAAGCTCGACCGTCCACTGCGTGCTTGTGTTCTGCGTAACTGTGTAGGTCGCCGCGCTGCCGAGCAGCGCAAGGAAGTTGTCATCACCTGCCGACGATGAAGGGTCAAAGGAGAAGGGCGCGCTGCTTCTGATCGTAGGCATTGACTGTTTCATCCCGCGGGCGCTCACACCCTCAGAGGCTTATAGCCCCCTTGCCTGGACGCCAACAGCCCCGCGACGCCGCGCCCCTACTCCGCCGCGTATTTCGCGCTGGTGTTATCCCCCCTGCGCCAGCGGAGTTTCGGCTGCCGTGCGGCGCGCGTGTCGTCCAAACGCCGCATCGGCGTGAGCGTTGGCGCTTGTTTGAAAAACGCGACGTCACCTGCGTTCACGCGTTCGGCGAGCGCGATCATCACGTCGGCGAAGCGGTCGAGTTCGCGTTTGGGTTCGGTTTCGGTGGGCTCGATCAGCATGGCGCCGTGGACGACCAGCGGGAAATAGGTCGTGAACGGGTGGTAGCCTTCGTCGAGCAGGGCTTTGGCCATGTCGATGGTTTCGACGCCCTTCGGCTTGATGCTTTCGTCGTCGAGCAGCACTTCGTGCATGCACGGGCGCTCGCCGAACGGCGCGCTGAAGTGCGGCTTGAGGCGCGCCAGAAGATAATTGGCGTTGAGCACCGCGTCCTCCGCGACTTGGCGCAGGCCATCGCTGCCGTGGCTCAGCATGTAGGCGAGCGCGCGGGTGAACATGCCCATTTGGCCGTGGAAGGCGCACATGCGGCCGAAGGCTTGCGTGCCTTCGGCGTGTTCGCGCAGCTCGCGCTTGTCGCCGCGCATGACGATGTGCGGCACCGGCGCGAACGGCGCGAGCGCTGCGCTCAACACGGTCGGGCCGGCGCCGGGGCCGCCGCCGCCATGGGGCGTCGAAAATGTTTTGTGCAAGTTGATGTGCATCGCATCGATGCCGAGATCGCCGGGGCGCACTTTGCCGACGATGGCGTTGTAATTGGCGCCGTCGCAATAGAAGTACGCGCCCGCCGCGTGGATGGCGTCGGCGATGTTTTTGATCTCCGGCTCGAACAGACCGCACGTGTTCGGGTTGGTGATCATGATGGCGGCGACGTCGGGGCCGAGCTTGGCTTTGACGTCGTCGAGATGGACGCGGCCGTCGTCGCGCGCGGGGATTTCGTCGACGCTAAAACCAGCGGCGGCGGCGGTGGCGGGATTGGTGCCGTGCGCGGAGCTTGGCACCAGCACGCGCTTGCGATGGCCCTCGCCTTTCGCTTCGAGCGCCGCCTTGATCGCGAGCATGCCGGCGAATTCGCCGTGCGCGCCGGCTTTCGGCGACAGCGCGACCGCGGGCATGCCGGTGAGCGTGCAGAGCCAGTGCGCGAGTTCGTCCATCAGTTCGAGCGCGCCTTGGATTGTCGAGGTCGGCTGCAGCGGATGGAGATCGGCGAAGCCTTCGAAGCGTGCAGCGCGTTCGTTCAAGCGCGGATTGTGCTTCATCGTGCACGAGCCGAGCGGGAAAAGGCCGAGATCGATGGCGTAGTTCTTTTGGCTTAAGCGCACGAAGTGGCGCATCGTCTCCGGCTCGGAGAGGCCGGGCAGATCGAGCGCGGCTTTGCGGGTGAGGCCGTTGAGCTTCGTCGGCGTGTTCTTCGGCTCGGGCAGATCGACGCCCGTGCCGGTGGCGTGGCCGGTTTCGAAGATCAGCGGCTCAGCTTGCAGCAAGCCGCGATTGCCGGAGGTGGTGTTGGTGATCATTGAGCGAAAACCTTGAAGGGGAGCGAATGCTCCTCCTCGATGGAGGAGCTGTCAGTCGCGCCAGCGACTGACTGAGGAGGTGAGGCCAATGGTGATGCCGAGTGAGCCTCGAGAGGCTCCTTCTTTACCGTTGGCGCGCGCACCTCCTCCGGCCGCTTCGCGGCCACCTCCTCCATCGAGGAGGAGGCTGGGCGGAGCGCGAAAGTGATCACGCCAGCACCCGTTGCAGCGCCTTAGCGTAGGCGGCAATGTCCTCATCCGCGTTCATTTCCGTGGCGCATGTGATGAGCACATCCTCCATGCCTGCTTTCGGATTTAGGCGGCTCATGGCGACGCCGGCGATGACGCCTTGTGCGGCGAGCGCGTCGACCACTTCTTGCGCGGGCTTCGTCAGCTTCACGGCGATTTCGTTGAAGAAGCGCTTGGTCAGCACTTCAACGCCTTTGACGCCGGCGAGCGCATCGGCAAGCGCGATGGCTCTCTCGTGATTGAGCGTGGCCAGCTGGCGGAGGCCCTTCTCGCCGAGCAGCGTCATGTGGATGGTCCAGGCGAGCTGGCAGAGGCCGCTATTCGTGCAGATGTTGCTGGTCGCCTTCTCGCGGCGGATGTGCTGTTCGCGGGTGGAGAGCGTCAGCACGAAGCCGCGCTTGCCGTCGGCGTCGAGCGTCTCGCCGGCGACGCGGCCTGGCATCTGGCGGATGTATTTTTCCTTCACGGCGAAGAGGCCGACATACGGACCGCCGAAATTCAGCGCATTGCCGATCGATTGGCCCTCGCCGCAAACGATGTCGGCGCCGTAGGCGCCGGCCGGTTCGATCAGGCCGAATGAGACGCATTCGGTGAACGTGGCGACCATCAGCGCGCCCTGCCCGCGGGCGGCTTCGCCGATCTTGGTGAGGTCGGTGACGGTGCCGAACACGTTCGGCGATTGGACGATGACGGCGGCGACATCGGCGCCAAGTTCTTTCGTGACCGCCGCTTCGTCATCGATCGCCGCCGGCAGCGCGACGATTTCGAGGCCGAGCGCTTCGCAGGCGGTGCGGGCGGTGTCGACATAGTGCGGGTGGACGCCGCCGGAGAAGACGATCTTTTTCCGCTTGGTGACGCGCGCGGCCATCATTGCCGCTTCGGCGCAGGCGGTGGAGCCGTCGTACATCGAGGCGTTGGCGACTTCCATGTCGAGCAATTGCGCGACTTGGGATTGAAATTCGTAGAGCGCCTGCAACGTGCCTTGCGCGATTTCGGGCTGGTACGGCGTGTAGGCGGTGAGAAATTCGCTGCGCTGGATCAGGTGATCGACGCTCGCCGGCACGTGATGGCGATAAGCGCCGGCGCCGAGGAAGAAAGCGGTGCGGCCGGCCGGCGTGTTCTTTTCCGCCAGGCGTTGCAGGTGGCGGTGGACTTCGATCTCGCCTTGCTTTGTCGGCAAGTCGACGAGGGTCTTGAGCAGCGCGCCTTTAGGGACGTCGACGAAAAGATCGTCGACGTGCTTGGCGCCGATGACGTCGAGCATTTGTTTGCGGTCGACGTCGGTGAGGGGGAGGTATCTCATTCAGCCTTGCTCGTTCTGAATTCTGTTAATCTGCGAAATCTTGATGCCGCCGCCGGGATAGCAAACGAGGCGCACCCAGTGCGCTTCGCGCCTGGGATGAGCCCACATCCAACTGCGGATCGGAGGGTCGGTCGGCTCATCCTTCGCGTGTGGATCCGAGGCCATTTCCTCGCTCAAAAAGTCGAACCAGGGGCGCTCGTCAGATGCTTTGAGAAACCAGAGTTCTCGAAAGTAGGAGGGTTGCGGGCCTGTCGGACTAGGAAAATCAAACTCGCCAAACGCCATGCCCGATAGGTTTCCCTCATTCAGCATTGCGACAGCGGCCAGACTTGGAACGAGCGCACCCTTCGGCCCCATTGTGTCTATGAGATTGGGATCGAACGACACTTCGACACCCAACGCGCGCACCATCGCGCATTGATAGTCGAAGCTCACCCAAGGCGCACGCAGCCAGCCGCGCACTGCATCCTCTGCAAGAGTGTCGCGCGCGGTGGTCGCCATGAGCATCAAAGCCCCTTCACGTAGTCGGCGTACGCGGCTTCATCCATCAGCGCGTCGAGCTCGCTTTTGTCGCTCGGCTTCAGTTTCACGAACCAGCCGGCGGCCTGCGGGGCGTCGTTGATGATCTGCCAGTTTTCGTTGGCGATCTCGGCGTTTGCTTCCACCACTTCGCCGGAGATCGGGGCGTAGACATCGGAGGCGGTTTTTGCGCTTTCGACGACAGCCATGTCGTCGCCTTGGGCGAAGCTTTTGCCGACGGCGGGAAGCTCGGCGTAGACGACGTCGCCCAATTGCTCGGCGGCGTAGGTGCTGATGCCGACGACGGCGATGTCGCCTTCCATTCGCACCCATTCGTGGTCTTTGGTGTAGCGCGTAGTCATTGGGCTTTCCCCTTGCGAACGTATTTGTGCGGAACGAACGGCAACGGCGTGATGGTGGCGGGGCGTGGGACGCCGCGGATCATCAGGTCGACGACATGGCCGGGCTCGGCGTGGGTGGCCTCGACATAGCCCATGGAGATCGGGCCGTTCAGCGTGGGCGAGAAGCCGCCGCTGGTGACGACGCCGATCTGCTTGCCGTCCTTCATGATCTCGACGCCTTCGCGCGCGGGGGCGCGATCGTTCGGGCGGATGCCGACGCGTTTACGCGCGGGGCCGAGCTCGTATTCGCGCAGGATGCGCTTGGCGCCAGGGAAATCCTTAGCTTCGCGGCGGCGCTTTTGAATGGTCCAAGCGAGATCGGCCTCGATCGGCGAGGTGGTGGGATCGAGATCGTGGCCGTAGAGGCAAAGGCCGGCTTCGAGGCGCAAGCTGTCGCGCGCGCCGAGGCCGATCGGCTTTACTTCGGCGTGCGAGAGCAGAGCTTCGGCGAGCTCAGTCGCGTTCTCGGCGCGGACGAGGATTTCATAGCCGTCCTCGCCGGTGTAGCCCGAGCGGGTGACGGTGATGCGGCCGAATGTGTCGAAGCGCTTCACCGTCATGAAGTTCATGTCGGCGAGCGCGGGATCGATCACTTCCGACGCAACGACGTGTGCGCTCGGGCCTTGCAGCGCGAGCAGGCAGCGATCGTCGGCGCGGACGAGATTGGCTTCGCCGGCGGTGGTCGCTTCGATCAGCGCCCAGTCATCGTGCTTACAGCCGGCGTTGACGACGATGTAGAGATCGCCCGCCGCGCCAGGTTCGGCGGGGCGCGCGATCATCAGATCGTCGAGCACGCCGCCCGCGTCGTTGGTGATCATCGTGTAGCGGACTTGGCCGGGCTTCAGGCCCTGGATGTCCGCCGGCACGATGCGCTCGATCAGCGAGGCCACCTTCTTGTGCGCGTCCTCGCCTTCGAAGCCATGGCCCTTCGGCAGCGCGAAGAAGCATGGTCCCATATGGCTGACGTCGAACAGGCCGGCGTGCGTGCGCGTCCAATTGTGTTCGGGGATCAGGCCCTCGAACTGGAGCGGCATGTCGTAGCCGGCGAAATCGCCGAACTTCGAGGTGCGCGCGCGCCAGAGTGCGTCGAGCGGCAGTTTGATCGGTGATCCGGCTTCGGCCATGTCATTCCCAGGTTTGCGCGGCGCACGCGTTCGCATTGCGTGCAGCCCCCGCTGTCCCTGGCGCCTGAGAGATTTACTCCTTCGGCGGCCGCACTCCCCCTAAAACGTTCTTTGGGGGTGCGCGGCTCTATCCAGCGTTTTCATCCCCCCGCGGTCCGGTTCCCTGAGAGTTTCCGGGGCGGTTGCTCCTTCGGGGGCGGCATTATTCGCCGCGCTCTCCCACGGGGTTCGCTTGTCTGGCCGGATGGGCGCGACTCGCGTCGGGCGGCTCCGTTGCGGCGGAAACTGGTGCGGCGCCTCTTTAGAGTCAATCGGCCCAAGTCAGGGTCGTTTCGCCCCGCAGCAGCGCCTCGGCTTCGGGCGTGTGCTTGGCGCCGGAGGCGTCGTGGAGATCGAGGCCTTTCAATAGCTTGAGCGGCGCGCGCGAGCCTTTGCGCGCCCGCACCAAAACGCGCTTGGCGGGCTCTTCGGCGCGCGGTCGGATAGGTAGGATTTCGATACCGCCAAGGCGCCCCTCCAGCGCGGTCAGGATGTCCGGCAGCTTGCGCGCGCGATGAATGAGCGTCAGCGCCGCGCCGCCGGTGAGACGATCGGCGAGCGCGGCGATCCAGCGTTCGAGCGGTTCGTCGGCGATGTAGGCGTGGCGGCGCGCCTCGGACGGCGCGCGGCCCTCGCCTTCCGCGTCGAACGGCGGATTGAAGAAGACGCCGTCGTACACGCCGTTGAGCCTTGGTCGATTCGCGTCGCGTCCAAGCACATCGCCTGTGACGATTTCCGCAATTGTGGACATCCCGTTCATGGCGAGATTTTCGCGTGCGAGCGCGGCCATGTTCGCATCGCGTTCGAGTCCGACAAATTTTGCGTTCTCGCTGCGTGCCGCAACTGCAATCAAAGCGGCGCCGACGCCGCAGCCGGCTTCGAGCACGCACATGCCCGGTTTTGCTTCGACGGCCGCCGCCAGCAGTAGCGTGTCGGCGTTGACGCGGTAGCCGCGCTTGGGCTGGCGGATGCGGATGCGGCCGCCGAGCAGCGCGTCTTCGGTAAGTTCTTGTTCCATAAACCGCGGATGCGACCCTTAAGCGCTGGGGCGGGAACTCACCTTGACCCTTTGCGCGCGGCTGAGCATCGTTTCAGTGTCAGATGAAGGCAAGCGGAGGCCCTTTGGGACCGGCGGTCGGACCAGCCATGCAAGCCCCGGGCGCGCCGCACGCGGTCGACCGGCTGGCGGCGCTTTTGGCCGAGGACCTCGCCGCCGTCGACGCCATCATCCACGACTACATGACGAGCCCCGTTGGGGTGATCCCGAATCTCGCGGCGCACCTGATCGACGCCGGCGGCAAGCGGATCCGGCCGCTGATCACGCTTGCGGCGGCGCGGTTATTGGGCGGCGGCGGCGACGGGCCGCGGAAGCTGGCGGCGGCGGTGGAATTTATTCACAGCGCCACGCTGCTGCACGACGACGTGGTCGATCTCTCCTCGATGCGCCGCGGCAAGAAGGCGGCGAACCTGGTTTGGGGCAATTCGGCCAGCGTGCTGGTCGGCGATTTTCTGTTCGCGCGCTCCTTCAACCTGATGGTCGAGAGCGGCGACATCCAGGTGCTCGACATTCTGGCCCGCGCCTCGAGCGTGATCGCCGAGGGCGAAGTGATGCAGCTCGCGGCGGCCAACGACGCCGAAACGAGCCGCGAGCGCTACATGGAGATCATCGCCGCGAAGACGGCGGCGCTGTTCGCGGCGGCGGCGAAAGCGGGCGCTGTTGCGGCCGGGCGGCCAGGCGCAGAGGCGACGGCTCTGGAGACGTACGGGCGCGAGCTGGGGCTGGCGTTCCAACTCGTGGACGATGCGTTGGATTATGGCGGCCTCGCCGCGGCGATGGGCAAGAACGCCGGCGACGATTTCCGCGAAGGCAAGGTCACGCTGCCGGTGATCTTCGCGCGCGATGCGGGCGATGAAAGCGAGCGCGCATTCTGGCGCCGCGTCGTCAGCGGCGAGCGGACCGATGATGATTTCCACCGCGCGGTGGCGCTGGTGAAGCGGCATGATGCGATCGCGCTGACGCTCGACGCGGCCCGCGCGCATGCCGATGCGGCGCGGCACGCGCTTTCGGCGCTGCCGGCAAATGCCTACTGCGAAGCGCTGGAAGCGCTACCGGAGTTCGTGGTGGAGCGGGCGTTTTAGGGATTGTGGATTAGGGATTGGGGGGAGTTCGCGAGTTGCGTCGACAGCTGCGCTCCTGCACTCGATCTAGCAGGCACAACCAACCGTCATCCCGGGCGCGAAACGCGATCCGGGACCCAGGGGCAAACGCCCGACGCCTACGGCGCTGAATCCCAGCTCCACGGCGCGTGCCGCGCCTTCGGCCGGGATGCGGCGCGAGTTTTGACGCCGTGAGATCACGCGCCCTTCCCGAATGCGCGCAGTGCGTCCTTGCCGTTCCAGCGTGCGGTGGCGTCCTCCGACGCCGCTAGCTTTTGCGCCAGTGCGCGCGCCGCAGTTCGGAGCTTGGGGCTTTTCTTGCCGCCGATGGCGCGGAGCGCCCAGTTCACGGCTTTCTTGACGAAGTTACGCAGGTCCGAGGCTTCGCGTTCGATTAGTTGAAGGCCGCGAAGGTGATCGGCGTCACTCCCCTGACCGTGCAGCGCGCAGCTGGCGAGCAGTGCGAAGGCGGCGCGCTTGACGAACTCGTCTTTCGCTTTCGACCACTTCTCGATTTGCTTGAACGCGTGCGGGGTGCGGTCCCAATAGTGGAAGCACGCGGTGTCGACCAGCGCCCAGTTATCGCAGTCCTTGACCCAGCGATTCATCTGCGCAGGTGTGACGAGTGCGGGATCATCGACCATGGTCGCCAGCATGCGTGCGTCGTGGACACCGCTGGCCCAGAGCTTCTCGGCGAGCGCGTGGTCGTAACCAATCTTCTTGGCGAGGGCGCGGAGCGTTGCGACAGGCGCGCCATAGACTGCCGCCTTGGTGACGATGCCGTAGCGCTTGGCCATGTCCGCCTTGTAGGCCGGCGATGCGCCGCGTTTCAGTTCGGCGAGAATGGCGCCGACTTCGGGCGGCGCGACCGTTGCCTTCTTTGCGGCCGCGCGCCTGGTCGGCGCTTTCTTCGCTGCGGCCGCGCCGTCGATCTCCGCCAGGCGCGCTTTCACCAGCTTGCGAATGAGCGTCGCGGGCGGGGGTTTGCCGATCGGGAAGCGGAAGCCGCCTTTGCTGATCTCGTAGCCGTTGAGCTCTTCGGCGAGCTTAGCGATGACTTGGCCGCTCATTGGAAAATAGGAGCAATGGTTGGCGCTCGCCGAGTATCCGGCGATGGGCTTGCCCAGAATGAAGGCCGGCATACCGTAGCTCAGACCCTCCTCCGCTTCGGGCGCGGCGGCGCGGATCGCCTGCCTCACCTTCTCGAGCGTCGCCCGTTTGTCGGCGCTGAGCGTGGCGAGATAGGCGTCCGCATCCCTGGCTGACATGCGCGTCAGCCTTTCGCCGCCCGCTCAAGTTCGGCGACGTCGATCTTCACCATCTTCATCATGGCGCCGAACACCCGCGCGTTTTGCGCCTTGTCCGGGCTGGTGCTGAGCTCGATCAATTGCCGCGGCACAACCTGCCAGGAGAGGCCGAACTTGTCCTTCAGCCAGCCGCACTGGCTTTCCTTGCCGCCCCCCTCCAGCAGCGCGGCCCAGTAATAGTCGACTTCAGCCTGGTCCTTGCAGTCGATGACAAAGGAAATGGCCTCGTCGAACCTGAAGTGCGGCCCGCCGTTGAGCGCGGTGAAGTGCTGGCCGTCGAGTTCGAACTCGACCGTCATGACGCTGCCCGGCTCGTATGGCGTCCCTTCCGGATAGCGTGCGATCGTTTTGATCTTCGAGTTCTTGAAGATCGACACGTAATGGTTCGCGGCCGGTTCGGCTTCCTTGTCGAACCACAGCATGGGCGAGATCTTCTGCATGGTCTCCTCCTTCAGGCGGCTTTGGCTTTGAACATGTCGTCGAGACGCGCGTAGCTAAACTCCATGCCGTCGGTCATGCCGGTAGAGACGGCGTCGTCGCGCGCTTCTTTCGACGCGAACTTCATGGTGCAGACGAGCGTGGTGACGCCGGCCTGCTCACCGAGATCCAGCGAAACGATGCACGGATCGCCCGTCGGCATGGCGCCGCCCATATCGCCCGGATCATAATATTGGTCGTGCGCAAGCTTCGAGGGCGCGTTCACTTCAGTGAACGTGCCGAAGAAGCCGAACTGCTTGCCGTCCCCCTGGTTCTTCCACTGCCAGCGATATTTGCCGCCAACGCGTACGTCCATCTCGCGGACCGGCATATCCCAACCAGGGTAGCCGAGCCATTTCGGAAGCAGTTCAGACTTCGTATGCGCATCCCATACGAGCTGGCGCGGCGCGTTGAATTGGCGCGTGACGCGAACTTCGCGATCGCTCGGCAGCGTGACTTGTGCGGGTGCTGGCATTGCCCTCTCTCCTTTCACGCTGTTTGCTTGAACATGTCGTCGAGGCGCGCGTATCCCATTTCCATGCCGTCGGTCATGCCGGTGGAGACGGCGCCGTCTCGCGCTTCCTTCGACGAGAACTTCATCGTGCAAACGAGCGTCGTGACGCCGCCGGATTCGCTCAGCTCCAGCGTAATCAGCGCCGGATCGTTCGACGGCATGTCGCCGCCGACATCGCCCGGGTCGTAGTATTCATCGTGCGTCAGCCGCGCCGGCGCGTTCACGTCGCCGAACGTGCCGTGGAAACCGAACTGCTTGCCGTCTTCGTCGCTCCGCCAGCGCCACTTATAGGCGCCGCCCGGCCGCACATCCATTTCACACACAGGCATCGACCAGCCCGGCGGACCGAGCATCCACTTCTGCACCAAATCTGGTTTCGTGTGCGCGTCCCACACCAACTCGCGCGGTGCGTTGAAGGTGCGCGTGACGCGGACTTCGCGATCACTCGGCAATGTGACTTCGAGGGGCTTGGGCACTTTCCTTCTCCTTGGTTCAATCGTTCACCCACCTTAAGGACGAACAGCGCTGGTTTGCGCCGACATCCCCAGCGCTATTTCTTTCTTCGCTTGCGCCTGGCTGGCGCGGTTTGGCGTTTGAGCTCTTCCAGCAATGCATCGAGGCGCTGATAATTCTCTTCCCAGATCTCACGGTAGCGTTCGATCCAATCCACGGCTTCCTCCAACGGCTCGGGTTCGAGCTTGCGCGGGCGCCGCTGCGCGTCCTGACCGGTCGAGATGAGGCCCGCGCGTTCGAGCACTTTGAGGTGCTTGGAGATGGCGGGCTGGCTCATGTCGAACGGTTCGCCGAGTTCGCTCACCGTCGCCTCGCCTTCCGCCAGCCGCGCGACGATGGCGCGGCGCGTCGGATCGGCGAGCGCTGCAAACACCGCATCCAGGCGGTCGGCGGCCGAAATTTGTTCCATAACTACTTGGTTATATATAGAGGCGAGCGGCGGCGCGTCAAGGAGAAACCGCGAAGCAACGGGATCGGGGATTAGGGATTGCGGATTGGCCGCGGACTGCGGAGCTAGAGCTGCATCGCCCCAAGCCCCAATCCCGAAAACCCAACCCCGAACTTCAGGACATCCCGTGCGTACGGGCGTATTTGCGCACGAAGATCGAGACAGCGAGCGAAAGGCCGGCGGCGGCGGCGAGCGCGATCCAGGGCGCGCTCACGTCCTGCGATTGCGAAAGCGCGTAACCGATCGCGCCGCAAAGCGCCATCACGGCCCAGTAGAGCAGCGAGACGCGCGCGTGGCTCCAGCCGGCGCGGATCAGGATTTGGTAGAAATGCTCCTGGTGGCCAACCAGCAGTTTGCGGCGATGGCGCACGCGCCAGGCGAGCGTCAGCAGCGCATCGGCGAGCAGCGGCATGAACAGGATCGGCGGAATGAACGGCGATAGATCGGCGCGCGCGATCAGAATCAACGATGCGATTGCAGCCACGGCCCCAGCGAACAGCGCGCCCGAGTCGCCGGCGAAGATCTTGCCCCGCGGGAAATTCCAGACCAGGAAGCCGATCAGCGCCGCGGCGGCGCATATTGTCATCGCCAGCACGGTGTTGGAGCCGTTGGCGTAACCGATCGCCGCGAGCGCGCTCAAGCCAACGACCATCGACCCCATCGCGAGGCCGTTCGCGCCGTCCATGAAGTTCACGCAGTTCACCAGCACGAACACCCAGAGCGCAGTGCCGAGAAGCCCGAGCGAAAGCCCGAGCTTCAGCGTCTCGTTCTCTCGGATCGGCAGCGCATCGACGATGCCCATGGTGATCGAAGCGCCGATGGAGAGCAGCGCGAACAACAAAAACTTGAAGCGCGGGCCGATCGGACGGGTGTCGTCGATGAAACCGATCAGCAGAAAAACGAAGGCGAACGCCGACGCGAGCGAGATCAGCGCTTCGGCTTGCCGGTTCAGCAAATCTGCGGGCGCGAAGAGCTGCGCCATGGCGATCAAGCCGGCCGTATAGCCCAAGGCAATGCCAATGCCGCCGCTGGTCGGCGTTGGCCGAGCGTGGGTCTTGTGCGTTTCATCGGCGGCGTCGACAGGGCCGGCCCGCATCTGGATGCGGCACACGGCGAGGCTGAGCAAAGCCGCGATCGCGGCGCCGCCGGCCAATTCCTCGATCACTCACCACCTCGCGCCGGCCGGGCTAAAGTGCGCCTGCCCCGCGGTCAAGCGCCGAGCGTCGCTTCGGCGATCCACCAGGCGGGATGGCGATCGATCAGCTCGTCGGCGAGCGTTTCGGCGCCGTCCCAATCGTGGGCGATCGCGAACACCGTGGCGCCGCTACCTGAGAGCGCGGCGTGGCGCACGTGCTCGGAAGCGGCGAGATCAGTGAGGATGTCGCCGATCTCCGGCATCAGCGCGCGCGCGGCCGGTTCGAGATCGTTGCCGAGCATGCGCATGGCGGCGATGGCCTCGTCCTCACCATCCCACTCGGGCGGAGCGTCGTCGGTCAGATCTGAGCCGAGCCGCATTTGATCGAATGCGCGAAACACGTCCGGCGTGGCGAGCGGCTTCAGCGGATTGATCAGCACACCCGGCATCGGCCACAGATGGAATGGCGCACACGTTTCGCCGGCGCCCGTCATGTAAGCGGCGCTGGCGCGGGTGAAGAAGACGGGCACATCCGAACCAAGCCGGGCGCCGACCTCCGCAAGCTGCGCGTTGCTCCAGTTGAGGCCCCAGAGGTCGTTCAGCGCACGCAGCGTCGCGGCGGCGTCGGCTGACCCGCCGCCGATGCCGGAAGCGACGGGGAGATTCTTCTCCAACGTCAGGTTGGCATTGGCGCGCCTGCCGGCGGCTTCGCCAAGCGCGCGCGCGGCGCGCAGCACGAGATTGTCGTCGTCTGGCCCGATCTGGTCGGCGAAATCGCCGACGACTTTGAGCGAGAGCCCGTCCGACGGCGTCGCTTCGACCATGTCGCCGACGTCGGCGAAGGCGACCACGCTCTGCAGCGGATGCATGCCGTCGGCGCGCGGACGCGCGACCTTCAGCGTCAGATTGATCTTCGCCGGGGCGAAGATGCGCACGCTCATCGGTTGGCCGAATGCGACGGCGCCGGCGCCGGCAGCCCGTTTTCGAGCTTGGCGCGGATCGCCTCGGCGTTGTCGGGCTCGAGCGTCAGCGCACGCTGCCATTGGAAGCGCGCTTCGATGCGGCGGCCGAGGCGCCAATAGACGTCGCCGAGATGATCGTTGAGCGTCGGATCGGCGGGTTCGATCTCCACCGCGCGCTCGAGCTGGTCGAGCGCCTGGGCGTAGTCGCCCATGCGATAATAGGCCCAGCCCAGGCTGTCGATGATGGCGCCGGAGGTGGGCCGCAGGTCCACCGCGCGGCGGATCATGGCGAGCCCCTCCTGCAAGTTCTCGCCGCGGTCGACCCAGGAATAGCCGAGATAGTTCATCACGTCGGGCTGCTCCGGGGAGAGTTCGAGCGCGCGCTGCAGATCGGCCTCCGCTTCGGGCCAGCGGCCGAGCCGCTCGCGCGCATTGGCGCGGGCGAAGTAAAGCCGCCAATCGTCGCCGTGCTGCGCGATCAGCCTCGTGTAGATCGGCTCGGCTTCATCGTAGCGGCCGAGATTGCGGTACATGTCCGCGAGCGTGCGCGTGGCGCGCGTGTCGCCGCTTTCGGCGTTCGCTTGCGCCAGCGCGATCGCCTCCGCTTCCGCTCCGGAGTCCAGCAGCGCCCACGATTCCATCACGCGCGCGCTGCCGTGATATGGCGAGTCGGCGGACACGCTCGCCAGCATACGGCGGGCGGCGTCGATATGGCCGATCCGCGTCTGCTGCTGCGCGAAGGCGAGCCGCGCGCCGTCGAACGCCGGATCGAGCATCAGCGCTAGTGTGAGCGCGGCGAGCCCGTTGGTAGAGTCGGACTCCTGCAGGAAGACAGCGGAGATGCCGTAGAGTCCGATCGCGGCGCCGCGCGCGGGCGTCAGCGGCTCCGCGGCTGCGGCGCTGCCGGCCTGCACGCGCTCGAGAGCCGCCATCAGCGCAGGGTTCGGACGGTTGACCTCCGCGCTGAGCAAACGAATGGCGTTCTCGCGATCGCCCATGCGCACGAGCAGATCGGCGTGACGCTCGATGCCGGCGGGGAGCCAGAGCCCGCCTTGCAGCGCGGTTTCATAGGCGGAGAGCGCCTCCTCGCGCCGGCCCGCATAGTCGAGCGCCATCGCCTGCTGATACGCGAACAGGCCGCCATAGGGACGGATCTGCGCGAGCGGCGCGAGATCGACGGTGACGTCGTCGACACGACCCTCGCCGGTGCGCGCCCAGACGAGAAGCATGCGCGCGACCAATTCCTCGGCCGCCAAGCCCTCGGCCTGCTGCAGTTCGCGCCCGGCGACGTTCCAGCGGCGCGCGACGATCGCATCCGCGCCGCGGATCAAATGCGCATAAGCGGGCGCATCGTTGCGCGCCGCCATACGGGCGGCGCGGCGCGCACGCGCTTCGTCGCCTGCGGCGAGCGAAGCGACCAGCGCGCCGTTCAGCAGCGTCGCGTCGTCGGGCGCGCGCGTCAAAGCGGCGAAGTAGCGGTCAGCCGCCGCGGTGTGATCGTTGCGCTCGTTGGCGACGCGGCCGATCAGGTAGTCGGCGTAAGCGCCGGACTGACGCGGCTGCGGCGGCGCGCCGATCGTGGCGCAGGCGGCGAGACTGAAGCCCGCCGCCAGCGCCGCGGCCGCACGGAGCATCACAGCTCGTCCCGTTGCGTCGGCCCTTCCGGCAGAGACACTTGCGGCAACTCGCGCTGGCGCGGCGCAGGCGTGGTCAACCCGCGCTGCAGCTTCTGCTCGAGATCGCGCCGCCGGAGCGCGTCGGGCCGCGCCTCGAGCGCCGCGCGCCACTGGGTGCGGGCGTCGTCGCGCCGGTTCAGGCGCCAGTACACGTCGCCCAAATGGTCGAGCACTTCCGCATTCGGTTCGTGGGCCGAGAGATCGTTGGAGCGCTCGATCAGCGCGCGCGCTTGATCGAAGTGGCCGTACTGATAGTAGGCCCAGCCCAAGCTATCGATCACGGCGTAGTCCTGCTGGCCGTTATTGAAGCCGCGCCATAGCAGCCGGTAGCCCTCCTCCAATCCTTCCGGACGCTGGATCAGCGCATAGCCGAGCGCGTTGAGGCGCAGCACCGAGTCGGGCTGTTCGGCGAAGAGACCGCGCGCAACGCGAATGCCGTCCGCCCAACCCTGCGGATCGTCCATCAGGATCGAAACATAGAGAAAGCGGGTGTCGACGCTGGGATCGATTTCGAGCGCCGCGCGCGCATCCGCCGACGCGGCGGAGATGTTGCCGGCGAAGCGATGCGCATAGGCGCGCCAGCCGAGCACGTCGGCGCGGTCCTTTGGATCGCTGACCATGCCGAGCGCGCGGTCGAACGCGGGGATGGCGCGGTCGGCGTGGCCGGCGCGGCGATAGATGTCGCCGGCCGAGGCGATGATCGACCAGCGGTCGCCCGCGCACGCCAGTGCGCGCTGCGCGGCGGCCATGGCCGCTTCGTCGTTGCGCCGTTCGAGAGCGATGTCGGCGCGCACGATCTCGGCGTCCGGCGCGTAGATGCTCGATTCCGGCACCATGGCGAGGATGCGCTCTGCGCCTTCGGCGCCGCCGGCTTCCAGAACTTGCTGCGCCGCGTAGAGGCGCCAGTCGTTGGCGTCGGGCGCCAGCAACACGCCGACCTGCAGCAGCGCCGTGCCCGACGCGGAGGCGAGCCCGCCGGTCGGATCCTGCTGCGCCATCAGCGCCTGCAGCATCTCCTGCTGCGTCAGATATTCCGAGACGAACAGCATCCAGCGGCCGGTCGCACTCTTGGCGTCGAGGGCCGGCTCGAAGGGCGGCTGACCGGCCTCGAGGCGCGCCAGGTTCGCGATCACATCCGCAGAGCGCGGCATGAACTCGCGATAGATGCCGTAATAGCGGCGCGCTTCCTCAGTGCGGCCGAGGCGGTGATGGACGAGCGCGGCGCGATACACCGAATTGGTGACGCGCGCCGCGTTGAGCGTGCGCTCGAACTCCTCAGGCGTGCGCGGCTCGGCTTCGCCCGGCGGCGTCGTATCGAGCCGCTCCACCATGGCGGCGTAAACCGCGGCGGCTTCTTCCAACCGGCCAGCGGATTCGAACACGAGCCCGCGCGCGACCTCCGGCAGCGGCGCCGGCAGATTGTCTTGGCCGGCATCAATGCGCTCGACGCCGCGGTCGGCGCGACCCTCGGCCGCTAGCAGGAACGGTTCGAGCATGTCGGCAATGCCACCGCTCAATCCGCCCGGCGCCGCTTCGAGGGTGCGGCGCGCCTCGGCGTTGCGGCCGGACGCGAGATCGTCCGCGAATACGATGGCGGTCCAGAGCGCGGTGTTCTCGCCCCGGGCGATGGCGCGGCGGCCTTCACGGACAAGATAATCGATATCGGCCTCGATCAGCGCCTGCTCCGGCCCCTCATAGGTGCGGTCTGCCGCCGCGTTGGGCGGCGAAGTGCGGCGCAGCGCCTCGTTCGGCACGCGTTCCTCGGTGAGCGCCGCCTGCTGCAAGGCGCTTTCGGGCTGTCTCGCGTAAGCGGCGCCCGTCACGCCGGCTGCCGCTGCGATGCTTGCTGCGAGGATCGCCTGCCAACGCATGTGTCTCGTCCCTTTCTCCGCCGTTCGGGCGGTCCACACTAGCTCAGAGATTGGCGTAATTGGGTCCGCCGCCGCCCTCCGGCGTGGTCCAGATGATATTCTGACTGGGGTCCTTGATATCGCACGTTTTGCAGTGGACGCAGTTCTGCGCGTTGATCTGAAAGCGCGGGTTCAGGCCCGCCTCGTCATAGAGCACCTCATAGACGCCCGCCGGACAATAGAGCCGCGCCGGCTCGGCATATTCAGGCAGATTAACCCCGATCGGAACGCTCGGGTCCTTCAGCTTAAGGTGCGAAGGCTGGTCTTCCTCGTGGTTGGTGTTTGAGAGATAGACTGACGAAAGCTTGTCGAACGTCAGCACGCCGTCGGGCTTGGGGTAGTCGATCGGCTTGTGCTTGGCGGCCTTCTCGGTGGCCGCCGCGTCCGACTTGCCGTGCTTCAGCGTGCCGAAGAACGAGACGCCGCCCAAGAGCGTCGTCGTCCACATATCCATCATGCCGAAGACGCCGCCCCAGAACGTACCGAAGCGCGAGAGCAGTGGCTTGGCGTTGCGAACGCGGTTGAGATCCTCGAACACTCGGCTCTTGCGGTAGGCGCGCTCGTAGGTTTCGAGCACGTCGCGCTGGCGGCCTTCCGAGAGCGCCCAAGCCACTTCCTCGGCGGCGAGCATGCCCGTCTTCATCGCGTTGTGCGTGCCCTTGATGCGCGGCACGTTCACAAAGCCCGCCGCGCAGCCGATCAGCGCCCCGCCCGGGAACGCAAGCCGCGGCACGGCCTGCTGGCCGCCTTCGGTGATCGCGCGCGCGCCATAGGCGACGCGCTTGCCGCCTTCGAGATGTTGGGCGATCTCCGGGTGCAGCTTGTGGCGCTGGAATTCGTCGAACGGCGAGATGTACGGGTTCTTGTAGTTGAGGTGGACGACGAAGCCGACGGAAACGTAGCGCTCGCCCCAGTGGTACATGAACGAACCGCCGCCGGTCTTGTCGTCGAGCGGCCAGCCGACGGTGTGCAGCACCAAGCCCGGCTTGTGCTTTTCCTTCGGGACCTCCCACAGCTCCTTGATGCCGATGCCGTATTTCTGCGGACCGCTCTTGGCGCAGAGATCGTATTTGTTTTGCAGCGTTTTCGAGAGCGAGCCGCGCGCGCCCTCGGCGATCAGCACATACTTGCCGTGCAATTCCATCCCAGGCTGAAAATCCGGCTTCTTGTGACCGTCCCTGGCGATCCCGAATACGCCGGCGACCACTCCCTTGAGCGCGCCGGCTTCATCGAACACCGCTTCCGATGCAGCCATGCCCGGATAGATCTCGACGCCGAGCGCTTCGGCCTGCTGGCCGAGCCACTTCGTGAAGTTCGACAGCGAGCCGATATAGTTGCCGTGATTGTTCATCAGCGGCGGCATCAGGAACGTCGGCAACGAGGCGGCGCCAGCGGGGCCGAGAATCTTGAACTCGTCGGCGGTCACGGGCGTGTCGAGCGGCGCGCCCTTTTCTTTCCAGTCCGGGATCAGTTCGTTCAGCGTGATCGGATCGATTACCGCGCCGGAGAGAATGTGGGCGCCGACTTCCGCGCCTTTCTCCAGCACGGCGACGGTGATCTCATTGCCGCTCTCGGCGGCCAGTTGCTTCAGGCGGATCGCGGCCGAAAGCCCCGCAGGCCCTGCCCCAACGATGACGACATCGTACTCCATCGAGTCCCGAACGATGTCTTCCTCGGCCATTGCAATCCCTTCATCTGCTTCGCTCGGACTTATCAAAGCTGATGCGATGAGACGCAAGGCGGGTGCGTTGCTTTGTCGACTCGCGCGAGTCCCTGCACAATGGCCGCGATGAACGCGCCGGAACCCCCAATCCAGGTCCAGGCGGCCGCCCGTGCGCTGCTCGCCTTCTGGCGGGCGGCGGGCGTCGACATGGACGAGGCGGAAGCGGTTTACGCCGCGACCGCCAGGCCAGCCCCCGCCAGGCGCCCGGCCGCGCCGGCGGCGACACCGATAGCGCCCAGGCCGGCCCCGAAGGTGCGGGCCAAAGCGTCCTCAGCGGTGGATAACGCCGGCCTGCTGGCCAAAGCCGCGCAGAGCGTGGCCGGGCTTCGGGCGGCGGTTGAGGGATTTGACGGCTGCGCTCTCAAGGCCACTGCGCGCAACACCGTTTTCTCGGACGGCGTCGACGACGCGCCGGTGCTGATCATCGGCGAGGCGCCCGGCAAGGACGAGGACGAGCAGGGCCGGCCGTTCGTCGGCCGCTCAGGCCAGTTGCTGGACCGTATGCTGGCGACGATCGGCTTGAGCCGCCAGTCCAACGTGCTGATTTCCAATACGATTTATTGGCGCCCGCCCGGCAATCGCGACCCGACGCCTGGGGAAATCCTGACCTGCCTGCCCTTCGTCGAGCGGCTGATCGAGCTGAAGCAGCCCAAGCTGCTGATTCTGGCTGGAAAAGCGGCCGCCAATACGGTTCTTAAGCGGGATGAGGCGGTGACCCGACTGCGGGGGCGGCGGCTCAGCTACAACCGCGAGGGGTTGGCGGCGCCCATCAACACGATGGTCATGCTTCATCCCGCATATCTGTTGCGCCGGCCGCAGGAGAAACGGCTGGCGTGGGCCGATCTGTTGGCTGCGGAAAGCTGGCTCGACGAGCTCGGCGTGGCCCGGATCGCTCAGTCTTAACGTCCTATTAGAACGAGCCCAGATGACGACGTTGCGTTTCGCCTTCGCCGCCCTCTCCTCCCTCGTGCTGGCCCTTTTCGCCCTGGCCACGCCCGCCGCCGCCCAACAGCGCGTCGTCGCACTCTCCGAGGAGGACGAGGCCGCTTATCGCGCCGCGTTCGAAGCGGTCGAATCCGGCAATTGGCGGGGCGTCGGCGCGGCGCTGTCGCGGACGGAAGATGACGTGCTCGAGGGCGTCGTACGCGGCCGCCAGCTGCTGGCGCGCTCGTATCGGCCGGGCTGGGGCGAGTTCACGACCTGGCTCAACCGCCATGGCGAGTACGGCATGGCGTCCGCCGTTTACGACCGCGCCATGGCTTCGCGCTCGCGCCGGGCGCGGCGCAATGGCGCGCGCGCGCCTTCGCCTGTCGACGGCGGAACGCGCCTGTTGCCGGGTACGCCGCCGCCGATCCCGAGCGACAGTTCGTCCGCGCGTATCGGCATCGAACGCATTCACGAACGCATCGGCGCGGGCGACCTGGAAGGCGCGCGCGCGCTCGCCTACGCCCAGATCGACGGCCCGCGCGGCGGCCAAGCGCACTGGCAGCTCGGTCTGATCGCGTATCGTCAACACGATTACGCCGCAGCCGTGCGCCACTTCGAAGCCGCGGCGCAATGGCGCCATCACGGCGGCTGGGCGATGGCGGCGGCGCACTATTGGGCCGCACGCGCACGGCTCGCCGCGGGCGAGACCGACGGCGTCTACGCCCATCTCGATGCGGCGGCGCAGCGGCCATGGACGTTCTACGGACAATTGGCCGAAGCGCAGCTCGGACGCGAAAGCCCGCTCGACTTCACGCCGCCGGAAGTGGATCAGGACACGCTCGCCCAGTTCGTCGAGCGCTACCCCGGGGCACGGCGCGCGGCGGCTTTGGCGCAGCTCGGCCGGCTTTCCGAGGTCGAAGCGGAGTTGCGTCGGCTGCACGCCGACCTGACGCCGCAGGATGACCGCACCTTCCTGGCCCTCGCCATCGCGCTGCAGGCGCCTGCCGCCCAATTGCGCGCGGCTGAATACGGCGGCAGGGACGTCGCCGCGGGATTTTGCCCGACGACGTCTTTCGAGCCCGAGAACGGCTTCTCGCTCGATCGCGCGCTGATCTACGCCATCGTGCGCCAGGAGAGCTATTTCAATCCGAAGGCGGTGAGCGTTTCGAACGCGCGCGGGCTGATGCAGCTTTTGCCCTCCACCGCGCGCGACATGGACCGTTCGCACAATTATCGCCGCGCGCCGGCGCCGCTGTTCGAGCCAGGCCTCAACATGCGCTTGGGTCAAAGCTACATCGAATGGCTGATGACCGAATTCCACGATGACGGCGATCTCGGCCGCGTGTTCGCCGCCTATAATGGCGGCCCGGGCTGGCTCTCGCGCTGGCTGGCGACGCAGCCGGCGGACATCGATCCGCTGCTGCTGCTGGAGACGATGCCGCGCGCTGAGAGCCGCGACTACGCCGAACGCGCGCTCTCGCACATGGCGCTCTGCCGCAAGCGCTATGGCCAGCCGACGCCTGAGCTCGACCGCATCGCCAGCGGCGGCGCCGCGGTCTACACGCCGCTCGACATGCGCACGGCGGCCGCGCGCTGACCTAGGCCGGCGTCAGCGCGCGCCAGACCTTGAGCGCCTGAACCGTCTCGGCGACGTCATGGACGCGCACCATGGCCGCGCCCTTCTGCGCGGCGATCAGCGCCGCCGCCACCGAACCGCCGAGGCGATCGCTGCCGGCCAGCTTCGCCCGCGCATCGATCGCGGCGATGAAACGCTTGCGTGACGCGCCGACGACGACCGGCGCGCCGGTTTCGTCGGCGATGCGCTGCGTCGCGTTCAAGAGCGCCAGATTGTGCTCGAGCGTCTTGCCGAAGCCGATGCCGGGATCGACCCAGACCGTTTCGAGCCCACGCGCGCGGGCGGCGTCGACGCGATGGCGCAAGAACGCGATCACCTCCGCGACGACGTCGTCGTAGCGCGGATCGGCCTGCATCGTGCGCGGCTCGCCCAGCATGTGCATCAAGATCGCCGGTCGATGCAGCGACGCCGCCGTCTCCAGTGCGCCCGGCGCGCGGAGCGCATTGACGTCGTTCCAGATCGAGGCCCCCGCCGAGATCGCCGCCATGGCGACGTGCGGTTTCATCGTGTCGACGGAGATCGGCGCAGTGGTGGAGGCGCGCAGCGCCGCGATCACCGGGATCACGCGGGCGATCTCTTCGGAGGCGTCCACCGGTTCGGCGCCCGGACGCGTCGACTCCCCGCCGATGTCGATGATGTCGGCGCCCGCTTCCAGCATCGCCAGGGCGCGCGGCGCGGCCGCGCCCTCCCAGACGCCGCCGTCGGAAAAGGAATCCGGCGTCACGTTGAGGATGCCCATGACATACGGACCGCCCGCAAGCTTCGGCGGCGGCAAGAAAATCGGTTTCATCGGCGGCGCGGATGACAAAGCCCACCTCCATGCGCAAGCTTGACGCGCAGCGGCTACCGCGCGCAGGTGTCGCGCTTCACGATCATGAGAGCAACAAGATCAAGTGATTACCGGCGCGGCGAGCGCTTCGCCCGCCGCTGGCGCAGAGCACGGCTGCAAACATGAGCAGCTGGCGCATCCGCTTTGAGCCTATGATCACGCCGGTTTTCCGCTGGTGGTGGCGGCTGCGGCGCGGCGCGACGCTCGGCGTGCGTGGCGTAGCGCAGGACGAGGCCGGACGGGTGCTGCTGGTCCGGCACACCTACGCTGCGGGCTGGCACTTGCCCGGCGGCGGCGTCGAACACCGCGAAACAGCAGTCGAGGCGGTGGTGCGTGAAATGGCGGAAGAAGGGGGCGTCGAGGCCGTCAGTCCGCCGAAGCTGATCGGCTTCTACGCCAACCACGCGAACTTCCCGAACGACCACATCGCGCTCTACATGTTCGACACGTGGCGGCCCTGCCCGCCGCGCGCCGATCAGGAGATCGCCGAGCGCGGCTTCTTCGCGCTCGACGCGCTGCCGGAGGATGTCACCAAGGGCACGCGGCGGCGCTTGAAGGAAATGTTCGCGAGCGCGCCGGTCAGTCCGGATTGGTGACGGCGGACAGCGCGCCTAAGTAACGAGCGAGGATGCCTTTATGCGATATCTGCACACCATGATCCGCGTCGGCGATCTCGACGCCGCTTTGGATTTTTTCTGCGCCAAGCTCGGGCTTGTTGAGATGTCGCGGATGGAGAACGAAGCCGGGCGTTTCACGCTTGTGTTTCTCGCTGCGCCTGACGACGTCGAGATGGCCCGACAGCGCAAGGCGCCGATGGTCGAGCTGACCTACAATTGGGACGAACGCGAATACGGCGGCGGCCGCAATTTCGGCCACCTCGCCTATCGCGTGAACGACATCTACGCGACCTGTCAGAAGCTGATGGACGGCGGCGTCGCCATCAACCGGCCGCCGCGCGACGGGCACATGGCATTCGTGCGCTCGCCCGACGGCATTTCGATCGAACTCTTGCAGGAGGGCGATCGCCTGCCGCCGCAGGAGCCCTGGGCGTCGATGCCGAACACGGGCAGCTGGTAAGCAAAAGGCCGCGCCCTCGAGGACGCGGCCTTGCTTCACGCTCGCGCGCGCCGCCTTAGTGTTCGTCGCCTTCGCCGCCGGCATAGACTTCCGTCACGTGCAGCGTCGAATTCTGCAGCTCGCCCTGCATGAAGGTGCCGACCCAGACATCGTACTGGCCGCTCGGCGCATTGGCGAAGGAGACGACCGGGTTCAGCCCGTCCGTATCGTCGTTGCAGACCCAATTGCCTTGCGCGTCGTTGATCACCAGCGTCGTGTCCGCCTCGGACGTGACGTGGAAGGTCAAGGGCAGCTCGCCGGAACCCGCGGTCCAGTTCACGCGAAAATCCGGCGCGGTCGCGATCCAGCCGGCGCAACTGATCGCTGAGGCGTCGAAGCCGCCGCCGGCTGCGACCTCAACTGAATGCGGATCTGGCATGAAGCCCGCGGCCAGATCGATCGCGCCATACGCGGGGTCGAGCGAATAGTCGGGTTCGCCAGCTTGCTCCGGCTGCGACGGCCCGCCGACCTCGGAGATGTGCACCGCCGCCGCCGCCAACTCGCTCTGCACGCCGAAGCGGCCGACCCAGACTTGATAGCGGCCGCTGCGCGGCGTTTCCCAGCTGACGACCGGATTGAGATTGCCGCCGCTGTCGTCGTCGCAATGCCAGGAGCCGTCCGGCGCGCGCACGACGATGGTGGTGTCGGCGTCGGAGACCGCGCCGATAAAGAGCGGCAGCTCGCCGGCGCGATAGCGCAAAGTGAAGCTCGCGCGGGTGTCGATGTAACCGCGGCAGCTTTCGCCGACTTGCGCCGCGTCATAGGCGCCGCCCGCGCTCACCGTGCTGTTGTGCGGATCGGGCGTGAAGCCCGAACGCAATGAGACTTGGCCGTAGCGGCCGCTGGCGCCGCTGTTGAGCTGTTGGGCGTACGCCGGCGCCGCAAGCAGCGTGAGCGCCGCCGCGGCGGCCATAACCCGTCCGAGTGCTGTCATGTAGGTCCCCTGAATCCTCGCCCGCGCATCATCTGCCACGCTTTGCCGAAGGCAAGCGAAATCCAGTCGCGCCTCATCGGCGGCCGAACAGCTTCTCGATGTCGGCGAGCTTCAACTCCACGTAGGTGGGGCGGCCGTGATTGCATTGGCCGGAGAATGGCGTCGCTTCCATCTGGCGAAGCAAAGCGTTCATTTCATCGGCGGTGAGCCGGCGGCCGGCGCGCACCGAGCCGCGGCAGGCCATCGACGAGCACACCTCCTCCAGCCGCTCTTTCAAGGCGTGCGCTTCGCCAAGCTCGGCGATGTCGTCGACGAGATCCTTCAGCAAACCGGCGGAGTCGGTGTGGCCGAGCAGCGCCGGCGTCTCGCGCACCAGGATCGCGCCAGGGCCGAACGGCTCGATCACAAGGCCCAGGTGCGCCAGCTCCTCGGCGCGCGTCGCCAACGCTTCGGCCTCGCCGGGATCGAGTTCGACCACTTCCGGGATCAGCAGCGCCTGCCGGCGCACGCCGCCGTTCGCCAGCATCTGCTTCATCCGCTCATAGACGAGCCGCTCGTGCGCGGCGTGCTGGTCGACGATGACGATGCCGTCTTCGGTCTGCGCGACGATGTAGGTCTCATGGATTTGCGCGCGCGCCGCGCCGAGCGGGAAGTATTGCGCGTCGGCGTCTGAATAGTGCCCCGCCTGCGGGAGAGCTGTCAGCGAAGCGGATTGAGCCGAAAGTGGCGCGACGCTCCCCTCCGCTTCGCTCCGCTCGGCGCCTCCTCCGTACGCGGGGGAGGATTCCACACGCCCGCTCGGCATGATGAAGTCGGCGTCCGCGATCGCCTGCTCCGCCACACCCCAGACGCGCAGCGCCGGCTGCGGCGCATAGTGCGGACGCGCCGCGGTGAAGATCGTCGCCGCGGTCGTCGTCGAGGCGCGATGCCCGGCGCCGGCGAGTGCATGCGACAGCGCGCCGACGATGAGCCCGCGCACCAGCGCCGCATCGCGGAAGCGCACTTCCGTCTTCGCCGGATGCACGTTCACGTCGACGTCAGACGCCGGCAGATCGAGGAAGAGCGCGGCGACCGGATGCCGGTCACGCGCCAGCAGATCCTGATAGGCCGCGCGCACGGCGCCGACGATGAGCTTATCCTTCACCGGCCGGCCGTTGACGAACAAATGCTGGTGCTCGCGCGTGCCGCGGTGGAACGTCGGCAAACCGGCGAAGCCGGAGAGTCGCACGTCGGCGCGGGTCTGGTCTAGAGCGATGCAGTTCGGCGCGAACTCCGCGCCAAGGATTGCGGCGAGGCGGGCGCGGCGGCCCTCGTTCTCGGGATCGGCTTCGGCGGCGTAACGCAGAGAAACGCGCCCATCATGCTCCAGCGAGAACGCGACGTCCGGCCGCGCCATGGCGAGGCGCTTCACCACATCCGACACCGCCATCATCTCGGCGCGCTCGGACTTCATGAATTTGAGCCGCGCCGGCGTCGCGAAGAAGAGATCGCGCACTTCGACACGCGTGCCGTGCTGGCTCAGCGCCGCCCATGCCGCCGGACGCGTCGCCTGCAGCGCGCCGCCTTCGACATCGAGCGTCCAAGCGTCGGCCTCGCTGCGGGCGCGAGAGGTGATCGAAAGCCGCGCCACGGCGCCGATCGAGGGCAGCGCTTCGCCGCGGAAACCCATCGTGTGGATATTCAGCAGATCGACATCGCCGCCGGCGCCCGCCTGCAGCTTCGAGGTCGCGTGCCGCTCGACCGCCAGCGGCAGCTCCTCACGCGGGATGCCGCAGCCGTCGTCTTCGATGGCGATGAGGCCCAGACCGCCGCGCTCGATCCGCACCGCAATGCGCTTCGCCCCCGCGTCGAGCGCATTTTCCACGAGCTCCTTCACCGCGGCGGCGGGACGCTCGATCACTTCACCCGCGGCGATGCGGTTGACGGCTTCGGGGGGCAGGCGGCGGATGGTCATGGCGATTCGCGGGATGAGCCGGCAAGCTAGCAGACAAAGCGGCCATGCGCCTTATGTTGGCTCACATGACAGAAAAGAACCTGCCCCCTATCCAGAGTCTCGACCAGATCAACTCGCCGACCTATCGCCTGGCGGCGCTCGATCAGGATTTCCTGCTGAGCGAAGACATGCGCGGGGTTCGGTTCCTGCTGGAATATTCCAAGGCGGAGCTCGCGCTGAAAAGAGCGGGCGTGCTGTCGACTCTCGTGGTGTTCGGCGGCGCGCGCGTGCGCGAGAACGGGCCCGGCAAGGAAGCGCACTGGTACGCCGAGGCGCGCAAGTTCGGCCGCTTGGCTTCCGAGCGCGGCGGCGCGCTGCATGGTCCGGACAAGCAGTGCAAGAATGTCATCGCCACCGGCGGCGGCCCGGGCTGCATGGAGGCGGCCAATCGCGGCGCGATCGAGGTTGGCGCGCCTTCGATCGGCTTCAACATCACCTTGCCGCACGAGCAATTCCCGAATGCGTACACAACGCCCGCGCTCACCTTCAACTTCCACTATTTCGCGATGCGCAAGATGCACCTCGCGATGCGCGCGAACGGCTTGGTCGTATTTCCCGGCGGGTTCGGCACGTTGGACGAGCTGTTTGAAATTCTGACGCTTCGGCAAACGCGCAAGGCGCCGCTGGTGCCCATCGTCTTGTTCGACGAGGCCTATTGGCGTTCGATCATCAATTTCGACAAACTGGTCGAGCATCGCACCATCGACGCCGCCGACCTCACGCTCTTCCGCTATGCCGACACGGCGGAAGCCGCCTGGGAGGCGCTCGTGGAACAAGGCTTCGGCCGCGCGCACGACGAAAGCGCGCCGGACGTGGTGCAGAAAGACATCTGAGCGATTGGCGGAATCGCCCCCGCTCAATGTCAACTTAGCCGCTCCCCGGTCGCCTTACGCCGCGGCAGTGTCCGCGCGTCAAGGAGGACGACATGCGTAAGTACATCATCGAGCGGGACATTCCGGGCGTCGACCGTATGGGTTCGGCCGACCTCGCCGGCGCGGCGAAGACATCGAACGCGGCATTGGCCCAACTGGCGCCCAAGGCGCAGTGGGTGCAGTCCTACGTCGCCAAGGACAAGACCTTCTGCGTCTATCTGGCCGAGAGCGAGGACGCGATCCGCGAACACGCGCGGATTTCCGGCTTCCCGGCCAACAAGATCACCGAAATCACCGGCGTGATCGATCCCACAACGGCGCGCGCCTGATGGCGTGCGGCGGCGTCCTGATCTAGAGTTCGGCGATCGTCGGAGGGCTCGCATGCTCGACGTCACGGTGGTGCTGCTGGATGACGGCTACGCCTCGACGGCGCTGATGCCGATCGAGATTTTTCACTCCGCCGGCGCACTCTGGCGCGAGCTGAAAGGCGAGGCGCCCGAGCCGCGCTTCCACGTCACCACCGTGTCGCTCGACGGCCAGGCCGTGCGCAGTCCTTACGCCGGCTTGATGATGACGCCGCAGGGAGGGCTCGACAGCGTCGTCCGCACCGACATCGTCATCGTGCCGACCTCGGGCCTCGCGCTCGACGAGAAGCTGATCGAGAACAGCGTGCTGTTGCCGTGGCTGCGCAAGCACTATGCGGCGGGCGCCTATATCGCCGGCGTCTGCATGGGCTCGGCCTATCTCGCCGAGGCCGGCCTGCTCGACGGCAAGCGCGCGACCACGCACTGGGCGGTCGCCCCCGATCTCGCGCAGCGTTATCCAAAAGTGCTCTGGCGGCCCAACGAGTTCGTCACCGAAGACTCGCGGCTCCTATGCAGCGGCGGCCTCACAGCGGCCGCGGACGTGAGCCTCTATCTGGTCGAGAAACTCTGCGGCCACGAGATCGCCGTGCAGACGGCGAAGGCGCTGCTGCTGACGATGCCGCGCGCGTGCCAGTCCGGCTACGCGATGCTGCCGCTCTCGCCGCCGCACAACGACGTGCAGGTGCGCGAGGCGGAGCGTATGCTGCAGACGCGGTTTCGCGAGAACATTCCCGTCGACGCGCTGGCGGAAAGCGTCGGCGTCAGTTCGCGCACGTTCCTGCGCCGGTTCAAGGCCGCGACGCGCCGCCTGCCGGGCGCCTACTTGCAAGCCGTCCGCGTTGAAACCGCCAAGGCGATGCTGGAGCGTGAGCGCGCTTCGGTGCAGACCGTCGCATCCACTGTCGGCTACGACGACGTTTCGTTCTTCCGAGCCGTATTCAAGCGCGAGACCGGCATGACTCCGGCCGAGTATCGCGCCCGCTTCGCCAGCATGAACGTGCGCCAGCACGACGAGCCGGATCGCACCACCGTGTGAGCCTCGCATTTTCTGCGTTGAATCGCCGCAAATCCTGTGTTACACGCGCCGTCCTTTCGGAGACGTGTCGTGAAAACGCTGAACCAAATCCCCTGCTACCCGATGCTCGTCGCAGATCGCGGCGCGCAAGAGGGTACGCACGCGCGGAGGAGTTCGGCGAACTGACGTCTTCGGACATCGGAGCATGAAGAACCCCTCCAAGGCGCGGCCTGGAGGGGTTTTTCATATGCGCTCCAGGCCGCTTGCAGTCTGACTATTTCGCGGATGTAGCTCAGCGGTAGAGCGCCACGTTGCCATCGTGGAGGTGGTGGGTTCGACTCCCACTATCCGCTCCAACTTTTGGAAGGAGAACCGGTCATGGCCGGTTATGAAGAAATTCTGGGCGCGCGTGCGCCGATCAAGGCCTGGATCGAAGGCGTGCCGGTGGAGCACGAGGCGCAAAACCAATTGCGCAACGTGGCTTCGCTGCCGTTCATCCATAGCCACATCGCGGTGATGCCGGACGTACACTTCGGTATTGGCGCAACCGTGGGCTCCGTGATCCCGACCAAGGGCGCGATCATTCCGGCCGCGGTCGGCGTGGACATCGGCTGCGGGATGATGGCTGTGCGCACCTCGCTCACGGCGAACGATCTGCCGGACTCGCTGTCCCGCTTGCGCGGCGCGATCGAGCGGAACGTGCCGCACGGCAACGGCCCGAACGGCAATCACCGCGACACGCCGTCTGCGGTGGAGACCGCTTATCGCAGCTCCGGCCTCGATGAACGCTATGAGCGCATCATCGACAAGCACCCGAAGGCGTCGGCCAAGGCGCAAACCGCGCAATTGGCGACGCTCGGCGGCGGCAACCACTTCATCGAGGTCTGCCTCGACGAAGCGGATCGCGTCTGGGTGATGCTGCACTCGGGTTCGCGCGGCTCGGGCAATGCGATCGGCAAGTACTTCATCGAGCGAGCGCGCGATGAATTGCTCCGCCGTGAGCTCGGCTACCACGTGCCGGACAAGGATCTCGCCTTCTTCCTCGAAGGCGAAGAGCTGTTCGACGATTACGTGGCGGCGGTGGGCTGGGCGCAAGATTATGCGCGCGCCAACCGCGAGGTGATGATGGAGCGTACTCTGCGTGCGCTCCGCGACAACCTGCCGAAGTTCAAGCTCGAGAAGCACGCCGTGAACTGCCACCACAATTACGTGGCGCGTGAACGGCACTTCGGCGCCGACGTGTTCGTGACCCGCAAGGGCGCGGTGCGCGCCGGCGAGGGCGAACTCGGGATCATCCCGGGCTCGATGGGCGCCAAATCGTTCATCGTGCGCGGCAAGGGCAACCCGGATTCGTTCTGCACCTGCTCGCACGGCGCAGGCCGGGCGATGAGCCGCACCGAAGCCAAGCGCCGCTTCACGCTCGCCGACCACAAGAAGGCGACCGAAGGCGTGGAGTGCCGCAAGGACGCGGGCGTGATCGATGAAACGCCGATGGCCTACAAGGACATCGACGCCGTCATCGCCGCGCAAGCCGACTTGATCGACGTGGTGCACACGCTGCGCCAGGTGGTGTGCGTGAAGGGGTGAAGCGAAGTGTGAGTGATCTCACACCTCGTCATTCCGGGGCATCGCGCAGCGAAGAACCCGGAACCCAGGGGCAAGCGACGAGCTGTCGCCCCTGGGTTCCGGATCGCGCTTCGCGCGTCCGGAATGACGAAAGCTTGGAGAGATGGGTGAGTGGCTGAAACCGCGGGATTGTAGACCCCGTCCTTAATCGGCGCGTTGGTTCGAATCCAACTCTCTCCACCAGTTTTGCGAAAGGAAGTGCTGACAGGTGGGCGAGCGGTCGAAGCCCCGAGACTCATAATCTCGTTCCCGAAAGGGCGCGTTGGTTCGAATCCAACCCTGTCGACCATTGCAAACGGACGTGACTTCGACTATGTTGTACAACATCATGTTTCGACCGACCCCCTCCCTCCGAGAGATGCGCTAGCGCTCATGTGGCGCTAGCGCATGCCTGGGCGTAGCTCAGCATGCGAAGAGCGCCTGCTTTGGACGCAGGAGGTCGTTGGTTCAAATCCAGCCGCCCAGACCATTCTTTCAAAGCGACATGAGCGCCCGTTTGCACACGGCGCCGTCGTCTATGGGTTAGGATCCTGCGCTTTCACCGCGGGGAAACGGGTTCGAGTCCCGTCGGCGCTGCCACTCGTTCGCGTAGTTCAACTGAAGAGAATGCGGCGCTACGAACGCCGAGATGTGGGTTTGAGTCCTGCCGCGAACGCCAGTCACGTTTTCTGCCTTCCGACATAAGCCCGCAGCACATCCGCCGCGACTGCGCGCGTGTGCCCTCCCGGCTTGCCCACCAGCTGCGCCAACGAGCCGCCGAACAGGCCCGCGCCCATCGCCAGCACGACGCTGATCAGCACCAGGTCTTCGGTCTCTTCCACGCTTCTGTCGCCGAACGACGCGCGCTTCATCACGACGCTCTGCACCGCCTCGCGCACATGCGTCAGCCGGCGCCATTCGCCGGTGAGTTCGAGCCAGGCGGCGAGCCGCGCCGCGCCGCGGGTTTCGAACACGTCGAACAATTTCCGCACCACGGCTTCCTGATGCTCTTCGCGCGCGCCGGGCTGTTCGGCGATGGCGAGCACGTCGGCGACGAGCTGCTGCACCATCCGGTCCATCAGCGCCGCGTGCACGCCGTCGATCGAGCCGAAATGATGCAGCACCGACGCGTTGGCGACGCCGGCCGCGGCGGCGACATCCGCCAGCTTCAGCGCCAGCGGCCCCCGCTCGACCAAGAGCCGCTCCGCCGCGGCCAGAATGTTGTCCCGCGCCGCTTCAGGCGCGCGGCGGACGCGACTCTTACGCTCTTTCACTATTGACATTTTTGTCAGTAAAGCGAAATTCGCCGGAAAGCGCAAGTTCGCCCACTCCTCCCAGGCGCCCCATGACCAAAACCACGCCCGCCGACGTCAATATCCCGCCGCGCGACATCCGCTTCGATGTCGACGCCGCCAAGTCCAGCCATTGGCTCGGCGGCGATCCGGTCGGCACTGCGGTGTTCAACGCGCTCTCGCTCACCTTCCCGGACGGCGAGCGCATGTTCATCGACGCGGTGCGCCAATATCGCGGCGAACTCGGCGGCAAGCTGGCGGACGACGTGAAAGGCTTCATCGCCCAGGAAGCGATCCATTCGCGCGAACATCACCAGCTCAATCAGCTGATCGATCGCAACCGCTATCCGGTCAACGAGATCGAAGCGGCGATCCGCGAGCGCGTCGCCTTCGCCCGCTCGCGCGGGCCGATGCGGATGCTGATCTCCACCATCGCGCTCGAACATTTCACCGCGATGATGGCCGATGCGCACGCGCGGCACGAAGATTTGTTCGACGACGTCGATCCCGGCATCGAGCGCATGTGGCGCTGGCATGCGGTGGAAGAGACCGAGCACAAAGCGGTCGCCTACGATGTGTTCCTGCACGCAACGCGGCATTGGTCGCCGTGGCAGCGTTACTTCCGCCGCACTTTGGCGATGGCGCTGATCACTTACTTTTTCACCCGCAACATCTCGCACTATGCCGCGCGTCTGCTCGAAGCGGACGGCTATTCCTACAAGGATGCGCTGAAAGCCGTGAAGGCGTATGTCTGGCGTAAGCCGGGCCTCTTCAGCCGCAACGCCAAGACCTACTTCGCCTGGTATCGCCCTGGCTTCCATCCCTGGGACGAAGACAATCGCGCGCTGGTCGCCGAATGGAAAGCCGAGTTCGACGCCGCCGCCGCAGCGCCCGCGCCGGCCTAACCGCTATTCCACCCATTCCCGGGGCGACGCGAAGCGTCGAGCCCGGGCCCCATAAACACGACGGCTTCAGCGTAAAACTGCGACAGTGGTGTTTATGGGCCCCGGACCGCTCGCTTCGCGAGCCTCCGGGGATGGGTAATTTCGTGCGCCAAGCAAAACGTGAATTGCACTAACCCAAGCGCCGCTGCGCCAACAACATCGCGCCGACCACGCACGCGCCGAACAGCGCGCCTTCGAGGCCGCCGGTCACCATCTGGCTGATCGGGCCAAAGCCGTCCTCGCCAAACAGCCGCCCCATCGCATCGAGCCGCAGCCGCGAGTTCGGAAACTGCTCCGCCAGCAAGGCAAGGCTGCCGGCCATCAGCCGCCCGCCGAGCAAGTGGATCAGCACGCCCGCGACTGCGCCCGCGAGCGCCGCCAAGGCCACGCTGCGCCGAAACGATGCGCCGCCGCGCGCCGCGAGCCAAACGCCAAGCCCGACCGCGCCGCCGAGCAACGCGCCTTCCGGCGCGCCGGTGATGTTTCCCGGCGTCTGGCCGAACAAGAGATTGAACGCATCGAGCCCAATCAGCTTCACGGCGCCGCCCACGATCAATCCGCCCAAAGCGCCGCCGAGCACGCTCCATTGCCCGAGCCGTCCCCGCGCAAAGCGCGCGGCAGCGATGCCGAACCCCACGCCGGCGCCGCCCAGCAAGCCGATGAGCGTCGTAATGCAGACCAGCACCAACACCAACGAGGCCGCCCCGCCCGGCGCGGCCGGCTCCCAGGCGCTGACGAAGCTGTAGAGCAAGCCGCCGATCGCGCCGGCCGCGCCGCCGCCCAACATCCCGGCGAGGCCGAGCTGGATGAATGCGCGCGTCGTTTCTCTCGCCGGCGCCGAGCCCGCCGCCACCCCGCCTTCAACCCATTCGACCGGCGCAATGAAGCGGTAGCCGTGCTTCGGCACGGTCTCGATGAAGCGCGGCCGCGCCGCATCATCGCCGAGCTGCTTGCGCAGCGTCTTGATGCATTGCGTCAGCGCTTCGTCGGTGACGGGCACGCCCTGCCACACTTCTTCGAGGAAGCGTTCTTTCGACACCAGCTTGCCCTGCTCACGCACCAGCAGCGCCAGCGCATCGAGATAGCGCGCGTTCAGCTCCACCGGCGCTTCGCCGCGGCAGAGCCGCCGGTCAGCCGGATCGAGCCGGAAACGGTCGAAATGGAAGGCGCCCGGCGTCAAATCAGCGAAACCTCAGGCCTTGCTCATGCCGCTCACCGCGCGCCGCGGCAAGACTCGAGCTCTCGTAAACAGGAGAGATGTGGCAATGGCCGACAATGTGCAGAATTCCAGCAGACGCGGCGGCAACAAATGGCTGACGATGGCGTGGACCACGATCAGCGTCATCATCCTGCTGACGCCGCTGGTCGCGATGCAGTTCACCGACGAAGTGAACTGGACGGTCGGCGATTTCGTGTTCGCCGGCGCCCTGCTGCTCGGCTCCGGCATCACCTATGAGCTGGCCGCGCGGGTTGGAAACCTGGCCTATCAAGCCGGCGTCGTCGTCGCCTTGGGAACGGGCGTGCTCACCATGTGGGTGACCGGCGCCGTCGGCATCATCGGCAGCGAGAACAATCCGGGCAATCTGCTTTATCTCGGCACGGTGGCGCTGGCGATCCTCGGCGCGATCCTCACCCTCGGCGCCGCCGCATGGATGCGATGGGCGATGGCCGTCGTCGCATTGGCGACCGCCGCCGTTCCGTTCATCGCCTACTATGCCGGCGTCGCCGATCCGCGCCGCGACGTACTCGCGCCTGAAGTCATCGCCGCCACCGGCGTCCTCACCATCGGCTGGCTGCTCTCGGCGCGGCTCTTCCACGAAGCGCTGCGCCGCGCTTCAGCGAAAGAATAATTTCGTCATTCCGGGGCGCGCGGAGCGCGAACCCGGAACCCAGGGGCCACGACGCGCGTCAGTTGCCCCTGGGATCCGGGTTCAATGCTTCGCATTGCCCCGCATTGACGATGACGCTTTAGAACCCGAGCAAACCGGCATACCGATCGCGATGGAAGCTTGCGCCGCCGTACAGCGCCTCAGTGACTCGTGCGCGCTTCAGGTAAAGGCCCGCGTCGTGTTCATCGGTCATGCCGATGCCGCCGTGCAGTTGCACCATTTCGTTGCTGGCGAGATGCACCGTCTCCGAAGCGCGCGCCTTTGCGAGGCTGGCGTATTCGGCAATGTTACTCGAGCTGCGATCCAGCGCATCGAGCGCGGCGAGCACGCACGAGCGCGTCAATTCAAGATCGGTGAACAGCTTTGCCGCGCGGTGCTGCAGCGCCTGGAAGCCCCCGATCACCTGGCCGAACTGGCGGCGTGTCTTGAGATACTCACTGGTGAGCTCGAACGCTTCGCTCGCCTGTCCCACCATTTCCGCGGCAAGTCCGATGCGGGCGCGGTCGAGAATGGCGTCGACGATTTCGGCGCCGCCGTTCATCTTCTCGGCAGCAACCGCATCGAACTTCAAATCCGCCGCGCCGCGCGAATCGGCCGTGATCAGCTCGCGACGCGTGAGCCCCGCAGCATCGCCCTTCACCAGATAAAGCGCATCGGCGCCGGCGACGATGAAGAGATCGGCGATATGGCCGTCGGCGACATACTTCTTTTCGCCGCTCAGCTTGCCTCCCTCGAACTCGAGCTTCGATTTGCCCGGCGCATGGTGCGCCGTCTCCTCGATCGCAATCGTCGCGATCACGTCGCCCGCAGCGATCTTCGGCAACCACTCCGCCTGCTGCGCGTCCGTGCCGGCGAGCAGCAGCGCGCTCGCGCCCGCGCACGCGCTCGAATGCAGCGGCGACGCCACCAGCGTCCGCCCCGCCTCTTCCAGCACCGCGCCCAGCGCGACATGGCCAAGCCCCGCGCCGCCGTATTCTTCCGGCACGATCACCCCGGCAAAACCGAGCGCCGCGATTTCGCGCCAGAGCTCCGGGTCGCGCCCGTTCTGCTTGGCGTCGCGTTGCTTGCGCAGCCGCGCCACCGGCGCCTGCTCGCGGAAGAAATCGCGCGCGGACTCTTTCAGCATGCGCGCGTCGTCAGTGAGTGTGAACGTCATTGCGTGTCCCTCAGGCCCAGCACGCGCTTGGCGACGACGTTGAGATTGATTTCAGTGGTGCCGCCTTCGATCGAATTGCCTTTCGAGCGCAGCCAGCCGCGGGTGATGGCGAGATCGTCCGGCGCAAAGCCTTCGCCGGCCCAGCCGAGCGCGCGGTTGCCCGCCGCTTCCACCATCAGCTCGCAACGCTCCTGGTTCAACGTCGCGCCCGCGACTTTGAACATCGAGGCCATATGGCTGACATTCCCGCCCGCCTTCGCCTCTTCCTGCGCGCGCTGCGTCGTCAGCGCGTAGGCGCGTTCGGTCATCTTGTGCGCGGCGATGCGCGCGCGGAGATCACGATCGGCCAGCGCGCCATCCTCCAGCCCGACATGCTGGCGCGCGATGTCGACCACATCGACGCGCGCGCCGGAGCCGAAGCCGGAAATATTGGTGCGCTCGTACTGCAAGAGACGCTTGGCAATTTCCCAGCCGCCGTTCAGGCGGCCGACCATATTGCCCTTCGGGATCTTCACGTCGCTGAAGAAGGTTTCGCAGAACGGCGATGAGCCCGAGATCAGCTTGATCGGCCGCGTCTCGACGCCTTTGGTCGTCATATCGATCAGCACGAACGAGATGCCTTCGTGCTTCACGCTCGTATCGGTGCGCACCAGGCAGAAGCACCAATCGGCGTAGTTCGCGTACGAGGTCCACACCTTCTGACCGTTGATCAGCCAGTGATCGCCCTTGTCCTCGCACTTCGTCTGCAGCCCGGCGAGATCGCTGCCGGCGCCTGGCTCGGAATAACCTTGGCACCAGCGGATTTCGCCGCGCACGATCTTCGGCAAGTGCTCCTTCTTCTGCTCCTCGTTGGCATATTCGAGCAGCACCGGCCCCAGCATCCAGATGCCGAACGAGAACAGGGCCGGCCGCGCATTGATGCGCTTCAGCTCGCTCTGCAGCACGCGGTTTTCGTCGGCGCTCAAGCCGCCGCCGCCGTACGCTGCCGGCCAAGTCGGCGCGGTCCAGCCCTTGGCGCCCATGCGCTCGAGCCAGAGCTTCTGGTCCGGGTGCTTGAATTCGTAATTGCGTCCGCCCCAGACGAAGTCCTCTTCGCCCGCCAGCGGCGTCCGCATCGAAGCGGGACAATTCTCTTCCAGCCAAGCCCGCGTCTCGGCGCGGAAGGTTTCCAAGTGATCGGTCATCGCGCGTCTTCCTCGCGCGCGAGTTAGCACCATACAGAGGTGTACGTCACCATCACGTTCGGTAAGGGCGTGCGAGCGCTAGGAGGACCCGCCTTCGACAAGCTCAGGCTGACGCTGGAGATTTAGTCAGACGCTGAGAAGAATAGGCTCAGGCTTGTCAGTCGCGTCACCCTGAGCCCGTCGAAGGGCGACGCGTCGCACCTCAGTTGGAGGGCGCCTCTGCGCCCTCCAGCCCTTCCGGCTGGCCCACGACCACGAACGTGTAGGCCTCCGGATTGAACAGCCGGCGGATGACGCGGTTGACGTCCTCCAGCGTCACCGCCCGGATCAGATCGTTGCGGCGGTTGACGTAATCCGCGTCGCGGCCGGCGGCCTGATAGGAATGCACGACCGAAGCGATCTTGGCGTTGGAATCGAGATCGAGCGCGAACGAGCCGGTCAGATAGGTGATGGCGTCATCGACCTCGGCCTGTGTCGCGCCTTCGTTGTAGAGCCGGGCCATCTCCGCGCGGGTGACTTCGATCGCCTCACGCACGTCGCCGTTCTCGCTTTGCGCCGAGCCGCGGATGACGGCGGAAAAATCGCGCACCGAGGGGCTCATGCCGATGCCGTAGACCAGCCCACGCTGCTCGCGCACTTCGCTCATCAGCCGCGAGGAAAATCCGCCGCCGCCCAGAATGTAGTTGGCGACCGCCAGCGGCACCCAATCGGGATCCTCGTCCTGGATGCCGGGCGCCGAGAACAGCACGAGGCTCTGCGGCTGCGGCAGCTCGCGCACGATCAGCGGCGTCGGCGGCGCAAATTGCGTCTCCGCCGGCGTCGGCGGCGCCGAGCCTTGCGGCAGCGGCCCGAAGATCGCATCGAGCATCGCCCCGGCCGCAGCTTCGTCGATGTCGCCGACGATCGTCACCTGCAGCGTGGCGCGGTTGAACAGAGCGGCGCGGCGTTCCTGCAGCGCCGCGCGATTGATCGCCTCGACGCTCTCGCGCGAGGTGCGGCGCGCGTAGGGATGATCCGGATACATCGCCTGATCCAGCGCCAGGTTGGCGATGTAGCTCGGATTGGTCTCGCGGGTGCGGATGCCGACCAGCATCTGCCGCTTGATCCGCGCCAAAGGCTCGGCGTCGAAGCGCGGCTGGTTGAGCGCCAGGCGCGCCATTTCGACGGCCGCCTCGCGGTTTTCACTGAGCGTCGTCAGGCTCATGGCGACGCCGTCCCAGCCGGCGGCGAAGCCCACCGACATGTTGAGCTCCTGCAGCCGCTCCTTGAACGCGTTGGCGTCGAGCGCGCCGGACCCTTCCGTCATCATGTCCGTCATCACGCCGGTGACGCCGGTCAGGTTCGCCGGCTCGATCGCCGAACCGCCGCGCCAATAGGCGCGCATGATGATGATCGGCACCGTGGAATCGGAAACCAGCCAGGCGCTGACCCCGCCCGGCGAAGTGATCTCGCGCACCGGGATCGCGTGCCGCGCCGCGGCGCTTTCGGCGCGCGGCTGCGCGTGCGCCGGCGCGAGCGGCGCCGCCGCCAACCCGAGCGCCAGCGCGAGCGCGACGAACGCCCTCACTGCTCACCCTCCGGCATCAGCCAACCCGTCACAGACGCATCCAGCACCAGCGTCGCGCGCGCCATCGTCAGCGCTTCCTCGCGCGTCACCGCTTCGATGTCGTTCGGCCAATTCACCACATCGTCGATGCTTTCGCCCTGCGCCAGCGAAGCGCCGTAGATGTTGGCCATGCTCTCTTGGCTGTCGCGCGAATAGATCGCCGCCGCCGACAGCGAGGACTTGGCGCGATCGAGTTCCGCTTGCGTCGGCCCTTCGCGCAGATATTGCGCGATCACGTCATCGACCGCCGCTTCCAACCGCTCCAGCGACACGCCTTCGACCGGCGTCGCATAAACCGACACGCTGCCGCCGCCGAGGCCGGACGCGTTGGCGCCGGCGCCGGCGCTCACGGCGATGCGCTGCTCTTCCACCAATGCGCGATAGAGCCGGCTCGTTTCCGAGCCGCCGAGTATCTCGATGGTCACGTCGAGCGCATGCGCTTGGCGGCCCTCGTCGGTGCCGTAGCTGACAGCGCGGTACATGCGCGACAGCGATGGCTGGCGCACTTTCTCGTCGCGATGCGTCACCCGCATCGGCCCGACGCTCGGCGGATCGCTGACCCATTCGCGCGCCGGCAGATCGCGCGTCGGCCGGAGGCGCCCGTAATGGCGCTCGACCAGCGGCCGCAGCTCGGCCGCGTCGACATCGCCGGCGACGACGAGGATCGCGTTATTGGGCGCGTACCAGGTTTGATAGAATTGCAGCGCCGTCTCGCGGTCGAGCGCGTTGATCTCGTGCAGCCAGCCGATCACCGGCGTGCCGTACGGATGATGCGGCCACAGCATCGCCCGCATGCGCTCGCCGAGCACCGCGCCCGGATTGTTGTCGATGCGCTGGCGCCGCTCCTCGGCGATCACGTCGCGCTCGGACGCGAAGGTCTCGTCCGAAAAACGCAGATTGCGCATCCGGTCCGCTTCCATGCTCATGACGAGCTCGAGCCGGTCACGGGCGATGCGCTCGTAATAGGCCGTGTAATCCTGCGCGGTGAACGCGTTGTCGTCGCCGCCATTCCGCGCAACGGTGCGCGAGAACTCGCCCGGCGCGATCCGGCGCGTGCCCTTGAACATCAGGTGTTCGAAGAAGTGCGCCACGCCGGACGAACCGCGCGGCTCGTCCGCGGCGCCGACGCGATACCAGAGCATGTGCGTGACCACCGGCGCGCGGCGATCGGTGATCACCACGACCTGCAGCCCGTTGCGAAGCGTGAAAGTCTCCGGCCGCGGCAGCTCGCGCGCATCGGCGTTCGCGACGAACGCAAATGCCAGAGCGCACGCCGCGAAGGCGGCGCGAAGGCCTGCCCTCAACAAAGCGCTCAGGTGCCCGGCAGCTTGAAGCCGCCGCGATCGCGCTCGATCACGACTTGGCCGCCGCCGGTGGCGCGGCGGATTGCTTCGTCATCCTGCAGACGGCGCGCCTCTTCCTCGGCGTTGAGCGGCGCCGAGCGCGGCGCGCTCGAACCGCCGAACGCCAGCAGGCGATCGACAAAGCCTTCGCTGCGGCGGACGACGCCCTGGCTTTCAAAATCGATCGTGTCGCGGATTTCCGGATCGGCTGCCGTTGCGCCGGCGGCTGCGACCAAAGTGCGCTCGCCCTGGCTGGCGGCGGCGCCGGTGGTCTCACCGAACAGCGCCGTGCGCGCCTCTTGCGTCGGCTCGATCTCGGACGGGCGCGGCTCGCCCGGACGCGGCGGACGCAGATTATAGTCCGGCGGCAGCGTCAGCGGCGCTTGGGTCACGACACGGAATTCGTCCGGCGAGGTCTTGGTCGCGCCGATGGCGCGCGAAACGCTCGCGCAGCCGCTCGCCGCCGTAGCCGCGGCCAGGACCGCCATCAGTGCTAGTTTGGACATCGGACGTCCGCCTCCCTCAAATCTTCAGCGCAGGTTCTAGCTGAGCCCCGGCTCCCAAGCCAAGCCGGACAGCAGCGACGAGGCATCCCGCTTCAGTTTGACCGTTCTGGGGCGAATCCGTCGCTGTTTCAGCTGCCTGAGCCGCGAGAGCCGGAGCGCACCCCGCGCCACCAGGCCTTGATTTGGCTCCAGGCCGTGCCCTTCCCCGGCTCGGTCTCGGCCAGGAAGATCATGTCGGCGGCCAAGAGGATCGCGCCTACGGTGATGGCCGCGTCGGCCACGTTGAACACCCACGGGAACCAAAGGCCGTTGAAGTCGAGGAAGTCGGCGACCGCGCCGAACCGGATGCGGTCGATCACATTGCCCAGCGCCCCGCCGATCACGAGCCCCAGCGCCACCGCCGTCAGCTTCCGCTCCGCGCCCCGCAGCCACCACAGGAAAACGCCTGAAATCACGAAGGAAAGCGCCACCAATCCCCAGCGCGCAAGGTCCTGATCGGCGCGCAAGAGGCCGAAGCTGACGCCGCGGTTCCAGACCATTTGCAGGTCGAAGAACGGGGAAAGCTCGATGAAGCGGCAGCCGTAATTGGCTTCCAGACAGCCCGGCGGGCTGAAATTGGCGCGCTCGAGCACGATCCATTTGGTGATCTGGTCCGCCACCAAAACGATGGCCGACAGGGACAAGCCGAAGCGCAACATGGCCGCGGGTTATGGCTGCGCCGCAAGGCGGCGGCAAGGCGGGGCGTTCGGTCCACCGCGTTCTTGGCCGCGCCGCCGTCGACAAGCTCAGGCTGACGCTACTGACGGAGCCGCGCCGCCTGAGGAAGTGGCGTCACCCGGAGCCTGTCGAAGGGCGACGCCACCCACCGGCGCCAAATGCACGTCGCTCCTCGCTAACCCCGCGCTGCGTCCCAAGTCCGCACCGCTTCCGCGTCGCGCGGGGTGATGTCGGGATAGGCCGGATCGGCGGTCGCGGGATCGAAATACTTCCACGACCGCGCGCACTTCACGCCGGGCGCTTTCTCCACGACCACCGCAATCCCTGCCGTTTCCGGCAAGCGGAACGCATCGGCAGGCCCATCTCCTTCAACGATGCTGATCCCGCTGGTGATGCAAAGCTCGGCGAAGTCCACCGCACGCAGCTTCGCGCGCAAGCCGTCGTCGGCGACGAACACGCGCGGCGCCGCTTCGAGCGCCGCGCCGATCACCTTGTCGCGCCGCGCCACTTCGAGCGCGCCGGTGACCACCGCGCGCGCCTCGCGGAGCTTGGCCATCTCCTCGCCGGCGAAATCGTCTTCCCAGCTCGCCGGCGTCTCGGGGAACGTGCGCAGGTGTACCGACATCGTCTCCGGGAAGCGCACCAGCCACGCCTCCTCCGCAGTGAACGGCAGGATCGGCGCAAGCCAAGCCGTGAGCCGCGAGAACGTCTCATCCAACACCGTGCGGCAGGCGCGGCGCCGGAACGAGGACGGCGCATCGCAATAAAGCGCGTCCTTGCGCACATCCACGTAGAAGGCCGAAAGATCGACGTTGCAGAACTCGACGATCGCCGAGAGCGCGACGCGGAACTGATACGTCGCGTAGGCGTCGCGCACGGTGCGGTCCAGCTCCCAAAGGCGATGCAAGAGCCAGCGTTCGAGCAGCGGCAACGCTTCTCCTCCCCCGCTTGCGGGGGAGGTCGCGAGCGAAGCGAGCGGGAGGGGGGTGTTGTCGACTCCCCCCTCAGTCTCGCGCTGCGCGCTCGACAGCTCCCCCGCGAGCGGGGGAGCATGAACGCGCTCACTCTCCTCAAACCCCTTCGTCGCCCCCAGCAAATACCGCAGCGTGTTGCGCAGCTTGCGATACATCTCGCTCGACTGATCGAGGATGGTCTTGCCGAGCCTGAGATCGTCGCCGTATTCGGCCGCTGCGATCAACAAGCGCAGAATCTCGATCCCGTTCTGCTCGGCGACCTTTTGCGGCTCGACCGTGTTGCCGATGGACTTGGACATCTTCTTGCCCTCCTCGTCCATCGTGAAGCCGTGCGTGATCACTTCGTCGTACGGCGCGCGCCCGCGCGTGGCGCAGCTCTCCAGCAGCGACGAATGAAACCAGCCGCGATGCTGGTCCGAGCCTTCGAGATAGATGGTCGAGACCGGGTTCACGAAGGACGGACGCGTCGGCGCCTCGGGATTGCCGATGACGAAGGCGTGCGTGGAGCCTGAGTCGAACCAGACATCCAGGATGTCCTCGACCTTCTCGAATTCCTCGGCCTTGTACTTACTGCCGAGAAACTCCTGCGCCGGCGTCGCCCACCACACGTCAGCGCCGCCTTCTCTCATCGCCGCGAAGATGCGCGCATCGACTTCGTCGTCCTGCAGGATCGAGCCGTCACTCTTTTTCACGAAGATCGGCAGCGGCACGCCCCAGGCGCGCTGGCGCGACACCAGCCAGTCCGGCCGATCCTCGATCATGCCGCGGATGCGGTTGTAGTCCTTCGTCTCGCCCGTGCGCTTCTGCCCCCAGTCGACGCGGTCGATTTCATCGAGCGCAATCTGGCGGAGCGTCTTGCCGCCGTGGAACGGCTTATCCAGCGCGATGAACCATTGCGGCGTGTTGCGGAAGATCAGCGGCGCCTTGGAGCGCCACGAGTGCGGATAGGAGTGCTTCAACTGCCCGCGCGCGAGCAGCGCGCCGACTTCGATCAGCTTATCCATCACCGCTTTGTTGGCCGGCCCATCCTTGCCGAGGTTCTTGCCCTCAAGCTGCAGGATTTCGAGCCCCTCGAAGCCCGGCGCTTCCTTCGTGAAGCGCCCGTCTTCATCGACCGTGAACGGAATCCCCTCCTGGCCGAAGTTCGCGACCCAGATGTTGAAGTCATCTTGGCCGTGTCCAGGCGCCGTATGCACAAACCCCGTCCCCGCGTCGTCGGTGACGTGATCGCCAGCAAGCAGCGGAACGTCGAATTCGTAAGCGACTCCCCCGCCCCCTTGCGGGGCGGGGGTTGGGGGGTGGGGGGCGTGCAAACGCTCCGGCGCCTGCGCGTCGGAACGCCCCCCCTCCCTACCCTCCCCCGCAAGGGGGGAGGGTCGCCAGTCACGCAGCGGATGCGCGCAAATCAAACCGCTTGGATCGAAGTCCGCCACGCGCTTCCACGACGCAGCTTTCGCCGCGCGCATCACGTCTTCAGCAAGTTTGTCGGCGATCGCCAGTTGCTCGCCGACTTTCACCCAAGGCTCGAACGCCAAGCCCTGCTCGATGCTCTCCACTTGATAGACGCCGTATTTGATCGCCGGCGAAAACGAGATCGCGCGGTTGCCCGGGATCGTCCACGGCGTTGTCGTCCAGATGACGACGGAGATAGGCTTGTCGCTGACGAAGTAAGTTTCTTCGTATTCAGCCGCGATTTTCTTCGCGCGAGTCGCCCCCGCCGCGACAGCAGGGCGATGTCCGACCACCGGAAACTTCACCCAAATCGTCGGGCTCGTTTTCTCCGCGTACTCCACTTCCGCTTCCGCCAGCGAAGTCCGCTCCACCGGGCTCCACATCACGGGCTTGCTGCCGCGATACACCAGCCCCGTCCGCACCACGCGCAAGAACTCACGCGCGATCGCCGCTTCGGCTTCGAAGCTCATCGTCGTGTAATACTTGTCCCAATCCGCTTCGATGCCGAGGCGCTTGAACTCTTCGCGCTGCAGCGGGATCCACTTGTCCGCATACGCGCGGCAGGCGCGGCGAAACTCGACCGCCGGCACGTCCGCCTTCTTCCGTCCCGCCTTGCGGAAATCCTCTTCGACCTTCCACTCGATCGGCAGGCCGTGGCAGTCCCAGCCCGGCACATAATCGCAATCGTAGCCCGCCATCTGCTTGGTGCGGACAACGAAGTCCTTGAGGATCTTGTTCTCGGCGTGCCCGATATGGATCGGCCCGTTCGCGTACGGAGGCCCATCGTGAAACACGACCTTCGGCCGATCCGCCGCTTCCTTGCGCAGCAAATGATAAAGCCCGATCTCGGCCCAGCGCTTCACGCGCTCGGGCTCCTTCTTCGGCAGCCCTGCGCGCAGCGGAAAGGGATCGCCCGGCAGGTCGGGCAAAAACACGGTCTCGCGATAATCGCGACCAGTTGGCGCATCGGCCATCGGTCTGGTTCTCCAGTGAAGCGAATGTGATCTAGCCGATCCCGGTCCCGCGGAGCGAGAGCTCGACGCGGGCCGGGCCTCAAATTCGAGGCGCTATGCGACGGAAACGCGAAACGGCGGCCATGCGTTCGGCTGTAACATTCCCGTCCGCGGAACGCCACATGCATTGCTCCGGGGACCCGAGAGGTTTACATGCCCCGCCGCCCGTTAAGAACAGCAACCGTTCCGATGACCACCGCCCACGACTTCTCCTTCGTCAAATTGAACGAGCCCGGCGAGATCAAGCTGGCCGATTACGCCGGCAAAGCTGTGCTGGTGGTGAACGTCGCCTCGGCGTGTGGTTTCACCTCGCAGTATCGCGAGCTCGAAGCGCTCTACGAGGCCAAGGTCGGCAAGGGCCTCGTCGTCGTCGGCGTGCCATGCAACGATTTCGGCCATCAGGAATCCGGCAGCGAGCGCGAGATCCGCGAATTCTGCGACGCCTCTTATCACGTGACGTTTCCGATGACGGCCAAAGTCGAAATCGTGCCGTCGGCGCGGCGCCATCCATTCTATCAGTGGGTCGCCGATGAACTGGGCGACGGCGCGCTGCCGCGCTGGAACTTCCACAAATACCTGATCGGCAAGGACGGCGCGCTGCTCGAAGCCTTCCCGTCCAAAGCGGCGCCGCTCGGCCCCGACATGCTCGAAGCCATCAATCACGCGCTCGCGGCCTAAGACCAAAACAGCGCGTCGGGCGCGAAACACTGAACTGCCCAGGCTACGTCGTTCTGAGTTCTTCCGCGCAGCGCGTACGCGAACGCGAAGCATTCTCACGACACCGGGTGCAATCGCTGGCCGCTTCAAGCAGTGCTTGCGTCGTATTCCCGCAGGTTTATTGTGCCATTGGCGGATGGATTATGAACGCTAGCGCACATCGTGCAGACGAAAAAACGGTCGCGCGCGCGCCCGATCGGGGCGTCGCCCGGCGGCAGGCCTTCCTCCACGCAGCGCGCACGGTATTCCTGGAGCAGGGCTACGAAGCCGCCAGCGTCAACGATGTCGTGCGCCTCGCCGGCGGATCGCTGGCGACGCTCTACGCTCAGTTCGGCAACAAGGAAGGCCTCTTCCTCGCGATCATCCAGGACGAGCACGAACGCCTCACCGAAGCGATGACGCCGAAATGCGTCGATCACCTGCCGCTTGAGCAGGGCCTGCAGCAGATCGGCGAGCAATTCCTGCGCACGATCCTGACCCGCGAAAGCCTCGCGTTCTTCCGCATCGTCGTCGGCGAAGGACGCAAATTCCCGCAATCGGTGCAGCGTTACGTCTTCACCGGCGCCGACAAGGTCCGCGAAGTGGTGGTCAAGTACCTCCGCCACGCCGCGCCCGAGTTCAAAGGCGACTACGATTCCGTCGCCTCCTATTTCCTCGAAGTGCTGCGCAGCCGCCATCAATACCGCGCGCTCGCCGACGACGCTTATGCGCTGAGCGACGCCGAATTCGCGGCGCATGTCGGCCACGCCGTCCGCTTCATCGTCAACGGCCTGCGTCTCTACTGAGCTGAATCTTGGCGCCGCGGCGCGTTCAGCGTTCATTCAGCTACGGTTCAGCCGCGCTCCCGCATCTTCAACATTGCGAGGGTGTGTCCGTGCGACACACAGGGAGCCTCAACATGAAGAAAGCCCTCATTGCGGCGCTGGCCGCTTTGAGCGCGACAGCCTGGGTAGCGACGCCTGCCTATGCTCAGCGCGACGACCGAGGCAGGCACGAACGCGGCGACGACGACCGCGGCGGCCGGCGCGGCGACAATGACAATCATCGCGGCCGCGGCGACGGCAACCGCGACCGCGGCGATCGCGGCGATCGCGGACGCGATCACGACAACGGCGATCGCGGCCGGCGCGGCGGCGACAATTCCGGACTGCGCGGCGGGCCCCGCGACCATGGCGGCCCGCGCGCGGATGCGCCGCGTCACCGCCCGCAACAGCCGGCGGTCGTCAACCAGGGCCGCGGCGACGAGCGTGGCCGCGGTCGTGGCGAATGGCGTGGCCGCGGCGACAATGACGGCCGAGGTCATGGCGATTTCGGCCGCGGACGCGGCGACAACAACGACGGCCGCAATTGGGACGGCCGGGGCCGTGGCGACCACAGCGGCCGTGGCCGCGACCATGACGGCCGCGGACGCGGCGACTGGGACGGCCGCGGTCGCGGCGACAATGACGGCCGTGGCGACTGGCGCGGTCGCGACAACAACGGCCATGGCCGCGGCGATTGGGACGGTCGCGGTCGTGACAACGACGGCCGTGGCCGCGGCGACTGGGACGGACGTGGCCGCGACAACGATGGCCGCGGACGCGGCGACTGGGACGGACGCGGGCGCGGCGACAACGACGGTCACTGGCGCGGCCGCGGGCGCGACTTCTCGCACGGCGATTGGGGCCGCGATCGTCACCGCGACGACGATCGCTGGCGCCGCTGGCGCCACACCCACCGCGACTGGGATCGCCCGCGCTACCGCGACTGGCGCCATGTCCGGCACGGCTACTACTTCGATCGCGGCTATTCGATCATCGTCGGCGGCTTCTGGGGCCACAATTATTATTGGTGGGGCTACGACGGCTGGCGCCGTCCGTACCGCCCGTGGCGCGTCGGCTACGTGCTGCCGTACGAGCTCTACTGGGAGCCGATCCCCTACGATCTCTACTACCGGCTGCCGCCTGCCCCGTACGGCTGCCGCTATGTGATGGTCGATCGCGACATCCTGCTTATCGTGGTGTCGAGCGGCCTGATCCTCGATGCGCTGATGTATTACTGACCCAGCGCATCGTCTCTGTACGCACAGAAACTGGAGCCGCCCCGCAAGGGGCGGCTCTTTTCTTTGCCAGCGATCAGCTGAAGAACATCGCCCAGATCACCCGCCCCGGCGCAATCGCCGTCACGCCGGCGATGACGAGGCCGATATAGAGCCCGGTCATGGCCCGCGCGTGCGACATCGCCTTCACACGCGCGAGCCAGACCGCCAGCGGCACGCCGATCAGCGCCATTAGTGAGAAGATGTGGATCGGGCTCAACTGACCGTCGCGCATGTCGCGAATGAAAAACGTCGCGATCGCCGTCGCCAACATTGCGCTCGCCCAGATCCAGCCGAACACGCGGTGCGCGCCCGTCCCCTTCGGCAGCACGAATTGAACCGGCCCCAGCAGCAGCGCAGTCGCGACCGTCCAGACGTGGAATTGCACCAGCCAGCTCTGTTGCAGCAACGGCGCGAGGTCGAACTTGAGCCGCTGCGGCGCCGCCACGCCGAGCGCGCCGGGCGTCAGCGCGAGCACCGCCACCATCACGACGAAGCAGCCAATGAAAATGACGAGGCTCGTGCGACGGTCGCGGGCGCTGTCGGAATGCTTCAGCGGCAAATCCATGAGTTACTTTGATATACAAAGTTCTCTGTCATGGCAATGAGAAAATCTTACCGCCGCGCGGCTGTTGACCTCCCGCGGCCGGGCCCCTAAATGCCGCCCGTTAGCAACCGAGCGCGGCGAGTGCCAAACTGGCCGCTCGGAGCTAAAAGGCCTTAAAACAAGGGAGTAGCTACGTGGCGAACTTTCGTCCCCTGCACGACCGCGTCGTCGTGAAGCGCGTCAAGGAAGAAGAGAAGACCAAGGGCGGGATCATCATCCCGGACACCGCTCAGGAAAAGCCGCAAGAAGGCGAAGTCGTCGCCGTCGGCCCGGGCGCCCGCGATGAAGACGGCGAGTACATCAAGATGGACGTGAAGGTCGGCGACCGCATCCTGTTCGGCAAATGGTCGGGCACGGAAGTGAAGATCGACGGCGAGGACCTCCTCATCATGAAGGAGTCCGACATCATGGGCGTCATCGAGACGAAGAAGGCGAAGAAGGAAGCGGCCTAACGGCTGCCGGGCAGTAGGCAGTGGGCAATAGGCAGTAGGCGCACCGCGCCAGCCTCACGCTCAGCGCCCCTACTGCCCACTGCCTACTGCCTACTGCCCTTCTCCATCGGTTGAATTCAAACTCAGAGGTACACACACCATGGCTGCCAAAGTAGTCAACTTCGGCTCCGACGCCCGCGAGCGCATGCTCCAAGGCGTCGACATCCTCGCCAACGCGGTGAAGGTCACGCTCGGCCCGAAGGGCCGCAACGTCGTGATCGAAAAGTCGTTCGGCGCCCCGCGCACCACCAAGGACGGCGTCACCGTCGCCAAGGAAATCGAACTCGAAGACAAGTTCATGAACATGGGCGCTCAGCTCATTCGTGAAGTCGCTTCGAAGACCAATGACGAAGCCGGCGACGGCACCACCACCGCCACCGTGCTCGCCCAAGCCATCGTCCGCGAAGGCATGAAGGCCGTCGCCTCGGGCCGCAATCCGATGGATCTGCGCCGCGGCATCGACAAGGCGACCGCCGCCATCGTCGAAGACCTAAAGACCCGCTCGCGCAAAGTGAAGGGCTCCGAAGAGATCGCCCAAGTCGGCACCATCTCGGCCAACGGCGACACCGACATCGGCAAGTTCCTGGCCGACGCGATGGCCAAGGTCGGCAACGAAGGCGTCATCACGGTCGAAGAAGCAAAGTCGCTCGAGACCGAACTCGAAGTGGTCGAAGGCATGCAGTTCGACCGCGGCTACTTGAGCCCGTACTTCATCACCAACGCCGACAAGATGGAAGCGACGCTCGACGACCCGATGATTCTTCTGTTCGAGAAGAAGCTCAGCTCGCTGCAGCCGATGCTCCCGGTGCTCGAAGCCGTGGTGCAATCGCAGCGCCCGCTGCTGATCATCGCTGAAGACGTCGAAGGCGAAGCCCTCGCCACGCTCGTCGTCAACAAGCTGCGCGGCGGCTTGAAGGTCGCGGCGGTGAAGGCGCCGGGCTTCGGCGACCGCCGCAAGGCCATGCTGGAAGACATCGCCATCCTGACGGGCGGCCAAGTCATCAGCGAAGACCTCGGCATCAAGCTCGAGAACGTTACCCTCGACATGCTCGGCAAGGCCAAGAAGGTCGTCGTGAAGAAGGACGACACCACCGTCGTCGACGGCGCCGGCGCCAAGGCCGACATCGAAGGCCGCATCGGCCAGATCCGCCGCCAGATCGAGGACACCACGTCCGACTATGACCGCGAGAAGCTGCAAGAACGTCTGGCCAAGCTCGCCGGCGGCGTTGCGGTGATCAAGGTCGGCGGCGCGACCGAAGTCGAAGTGAAGGAGCGCAAGGACCGCGTTGACGACGCGCTGAACGCCACCCGCGCCGCGGTGGAAGAAGGCATCGTCCCCGGCGGCGGCACCGCGCTGCTGCGCGCGGCGTTCAAGCTCAACCTCAAGGGCGACAACGAAGACCAGAACGTCGGCATCACCATCGTCAAAAAGGCGCTGGAAGCCCCGATCCGTCAGATCGTGGAAAACGCCGGCGTCGAAGGCTCGATCGTGGTCGGCAAGCTGCGCGACTCCAAGGACGACAATTTCGGCTTCAATGCGCAAACCGAAGAATATGTCGACCTGGTGAAGGCGGGCATCATCGACCCGGTGAAGGTGGTCCGCACCGCGCTGCAAGACGCAGCCTCGGTCGCCGGCCTCATCATCACCACGGAAGCCTCGATCGCCGAAGCGCCGAAGAAGGAAGCCGCCGGCGGCGGCATGCCCGGCGGCGGCATGGGCGGCATGGGCGGCATGGATTTCTGATCGGCCACAGCCGATCACCCCGGATGGCGACACATCGCCATTCCGGGGTCCATGCAAGACCAAGCACCAAAACGGAAACGGCGGAGCGCAAGCTCCGCCGTTTTTCTTGTGACCGCTCCCGGTCCATATTTCAGGCTACGCCTTTCGCCATCCGATAACGCCCCCGGCCCAGGAACTCGATGAAGCCTTTGTCTCGCAACACCTGAAGCTGCTGACGCATCTTCTCTCGTACGTGCTGATTGCCAGGATAGAGCTGCTGCATGTGCGCTTCGAACGCATACACATCGGACAACTCGAACTCGGCGCGTCCGATAGACTCAGTGCACTTCAGCACTTCCAGCAGCCAACCTCGGCTCTCCAGCCGCATGTCTTGCAGGAACGCAGTCCTGCTCCAATTCTCAAGAACCAAGTCCTTCGGCAGAGCTGCGCCGTTACGCACGACGTAAATGCGGCCAGCCTCGGGCACCTTGCTCAGCAAGATGTTACAGCCGACCCAACCCGCGCGGCGCGCGGTCGCCTTCAGCGGCTTTCGCGCCTCGATGATGTCCGGCACGAAGAAGTGCTTCGGCACCACAGCGACATTGGTCACCGCATGCCGCGCACGATCGTACGAGAGCAGCATAAGGCTCGGATTGTTGCCGGCGGCCAGCCGCTCCAACATCGTTCGGTACGCGCCATCCGGCACTCGGTCGCTCTTCCGCGCCTGACTCTTGAGTTCGTATTCTTCCTTGCAGGTGTCGCAAACGAGATCGCCCACAGGCGTATTGTTCGGAAGCTGGCGCAGTCGTTCCGCGCCGCAATTCAGGCAATAGAGCTCCCGCCCCGCCCATTCCTCAGTCCAGAAACGGGCGCGCTGACTTCCGCTATCATACGGAACGCTCTCTTCGCGAAATCCGAGCCTCACCTTCGCCCTCGACCTTACGCAGCGCCGAGGATCGTCTCGCCCGGTTAATGATCATTCAAACGGACTCGCGCGCCACGCAAAGCCGTCAAAGATAAGCGCCTGTTAAGGCGTCCCTCTCTTTCGTTTCGCTCGGCTCAACTTCTAGATTGCACGAGGGGCAGCGATCATTGCAGTCGCAGTCGTGAAGATCGACCCACACCTCGCCGCATTCGCACTCGAACCGGCGTTCAAAATATACGCCAAACTCCGGCGGCCACGGCGGATCGAAGCCATCCGGATTGTCGACTGAATCGAGCCAGTCCGGTGGATTTTCGGGAAGTCGCGGACGCGGTACGTGCATGAGCAACGGCTCCATATCTGCGCGCGCCAATCTACCCACCTTCAATCACAAATCCAACGTCTGGTAGAAGACGCGCAAGGAGGGAGGCGCGGACGGCGTGCGGCGGCGGCATTGCCCTCGGCACGCGGCACGCGCAAGGGCCCGACGGCCTCGGGCACCCGCAGGGAGTCTTGGAAGACCTACGCACCATTCGGCTTCCGTGAAGAAAGCGGCGCTCTTCGACATGTAACCGCTCAGGTCCGCGCTACTGCACGTCCTCGAACATGTCCGAGCCGATGTCGCGGGAGCCGTGCAACACACGGATGATCTCGATCCCGTCCACGCGCGGCAAATAAAACAGCACGAGCGGTCGCACAGGGAAAGAGCGCAAGTCCTGACGGAGTTCCGGCCTCAGGCGGCCGACAAGAGGATGCTCCTCCAGCAATCGCGCGCCCTGTTCGATGCGATCAAGCAGCTTGTACGCCGCGGCCGGGCTGCGTTCGCCATAAAAAAGCGCAAGTTCGATAAGGTCGGCCCGCGCTCTGCTCGACCGCCGTATCATGCCTATTCGGCAGCAGCGCGTTCGGCGAGGCGTGCGGCCACTTCCCGGCGCACGTCGTCCATGTCCCAGTCCTCGAACGGCCCGTCGACGCCTTCGGCGATCGCGGCTTTAAGAGCGCCGCGCTTTTCTTCCCAAGCACTGGCGCGACGGTCGAGATCGACCAGCGCGGCTCGGAAAATCGCCTCGTCACTCTCGAACTGACCAGTCGCGCGCAGCCGCGCGACAATGGCGGACAACTCGGGGGACAGCACCACCTGCATGGCGTCCTTTTATCACGCCAGCGGCTCCCGAGCCAGCGCCCGGCGCCTCCGCCCGATTTGACCTTCACCGAGCCCAGCGGCCAAAACTGCCCCGTGATCTTCCTCCGCCGCATCGCCGCCCTCTGCGCCGCAGCGCTCCTCGCCGCCTGCGCGCATGCGGACGCGCCGCGCCACACCTACCCGCGCTTCTCCCCGCTCGCGCGCGGCGAAATCAGCTTCCGCCGCGCCGCCAACGGCGCACAATATCCCACCTACCGGGCGCACCGCGCGCAGACTTGCGCGCCCGCGCCGCAAGGCGATCTCCGTCAGCGCCTGGTCGATCTCGCCGTGCAGGAATGGGCGCGCTTCGGCTATCCGCTGTCGCAGCGCGCCAGCGCGAGCGAGCTGCGCCACGTCTTCCCCGAACTGCCGCACACCAACGCGCGCCCCTACACCGAACGCGATCCGGTCATGCTGCAAGCGGTCGGCGGCTATTGGGCGGCGCTCAGCGGCGTGCGCAGCGGCCGCGTCGCCAACACCGGCCGCTACGAAATCCGCAACGCCAACGCGCTCTGGCGCCGCCACGCGCGCGAGCACCGCGCCAATCCGGGCTGGTCGACGCCGTGGTCGGCTGCGTTCATCTCCTGGCTCATGTGCGAAGCCGGCGCCGAAAACTTCCGCCGCTCCTGGGCCCACCGCGACTATGTCGACGCCGCCATCGCCGCCAGCGATGAACGCGCCGCGCATCGCTATCTTGCACACGAAACCGATCGCCTGCCGACCATCGGCGATCTGCTCTGCAGCGGCCGCGCCGACTATCGCCCGAACGGTCTCGCCGCCCGCCGCGACAACCGCGACGAGGCGCAGATGCATTGCGATCTTGTCGTCGCCATCGATGGGCCGACCGGCCTCGCGCTCGCCATCGGCGGCAATGTCGACAACGCCGTCTCGCTCGTCCCCTATCGCCTCACTTTCATCGGCGGCGCCTGGCGCGTGCGCTCGGTCTGCCATGGAGAAAAGCTCTGCTCCGATGAGCGCCTGTTCGCCGTGCTCGCGCTCGACGCGCCCGCCAGCGACGCTGCGCTCATGCGCGCGCCTCATCTCACGGCCCGCCCGGAGCAACCGCCGCCGCGCTTCCGATAGCAAGGTTTGGCTCGCGAGTTGGCCGCTCACGCTTGCCGCTTGGCGGGGCCTTTGCGGGGATGGGCGGCGTCTCTATCCCCGCGCTTTTTCGCGCAAGCCGTTGAAAACACACGCAGCGCACAAAAGAAATCCGACCGCGCCTGAGCTGGCGTATAATGCCCTTGCTCTCACACGAGAGGATTTCGAAGAGCTCCGAAACTTTGGAATGTGAGCGCATCGACCGGCGCGGCAGGCGTCGCTTCGATGGAGGAGGAGCGTTGTGATCGCTGTGAAGTCGTCGTGTCGCCGTGGTAAAAAAACACGAAGGCACACCGTTCACAAAGAAACGACGTGACGCCCATCGTTGAGGAAGTCCGCGGACGTGGGATGTCGAGAGGGCCCTTGCAGAGGGTACGACGCTTTCCAGGTTCGTAGGGCGAAGCGAACGAGGTCTGCATTGCCTGCGGGGCGTGAAACCGCAGGGTCCGGAGTCTTTCGGAAGACTCCGACGCGCTGAACCGGCTCGTGGCCATAAGGAGCCAAGGCCCCTGCGTGCTCTGTGCGCTGGTGAGCCAAAAACTCCTGGTCGCCAATCCGGGACAAACGGTCGATACGGGGCGCGTTCGACGCGCAGCGTTGCGCAGCGATGCGTAGCGCACTCGGCACTACCCCAGCGCGTCCGACGCGCCCCGCCTCTCGCTGCGCGAGCGAATGGCGAATAGCGAATGGCGAATGGAGCGGGTCGCGCCGCTCGCGAACGCTGCGCGCTTTGCGTGCGCAAGCGTCTGCGAGGGCGACGGCGCTCCACGTTGCGGCGAACGCGCGCGCCGCCTTCGGTTTATGTTGTCCAATCGGCGCAGCGCATTAGGTTGCGCCCTTCAAATCGAGAGAAGCGGATAAAATGGCGGCAACGGGCGAGACGAAGCACTGGTGGGAACGCGACACGACGCCTGGTTATGTCCTCGTCGCGGCGACCATCCTCTCCTTCATCCTGCTGAACGGCCCGACCGGCGAAGCCTTCCACCACCTGCTCGATGACCAGATCGCTGGCCTCAGCGTCGGCTTCGGCGCGGCGGCCCATCCGCTGAACCTCCACCTCGTCATCAATGACGGGCTGATGGTGATCTTCTTTCTCTATGTCGGCCTCGAGCTGAAGCGCGAGACCGTCGAGGGCCCGTTCAAAAACCCGCGCGAAGCGGCGCTGCCAATGGTCGGCGCGCTCGGCGGCATGGCCGCGCCGGCCCTGATCTACGTCGCACTCAACGCGCACGAGCCGGCTTATCTGCGCGGCTGGGCCATTCCGGCGGCGACCGACATCGCGTTTGCGGTCGGCGTCATGTCGCTGCTCGGCTCGCGCGTGCCCGGCGGCTTGCGTCTCTTCCTGCTGGCGCTCGCCATCATCGACGATCTCGGCGCCATTCTCGTCATCGCCTTGTTCTACTCCACGCAGCTCACCGGCTGGGCGCTCGGCGGCGCGGCGGTGACGTTCGGCGCGCTGTTGCTGATGAACCGCGCTGGTGTGAAGGCGCTGGCGCCGTTCTGGCTGCTCGGGCTCGTGCTCTGGGGTTTCATGCTGCTCTCCGGCGTGCACGCCACCATCGCCGGCGTGCTCACCGCCATGACCATCCCGATGCGCCGCCCGGACGGACGCTCGCCGCTCGTCGCCGCCGAGCACACGCTCAAATATTGGGTGCAGTTCGGCATCATGCCGATCTTCGCGCTGGCGAACGCCGGCGTCGTGCTCGCCGGCGCCGGCGCCGCGACGCTTCTGCATCCGATCGCGCTCGGCGTCGCCGCCGGACTTGTGCTCGGCAAGCCGATCGGCATCACGCTGAGCTCCTACCTCGCTTGCGCGATCATGAAGCAGCGGGCGCCGGGCACGTTCGCGCAAATGCTCGGCACGGCGATGCTCGCCGGCATCGGCTTCACCATGAGCCTCTTCATCGGCACGCTCGCATTCGGTTCGGGCGAGCTTGCGACGCCGGTGCGTTTCGGCGTGCTGGGCGGCTCGCTCATCTCCGCATGCGCGGGGCTGGCCGTGTTGGCGTGGGCGTGCCGGCGCGCCGGCGCCGCGCACGCGACCCTGGGTCCTGACGAAGAAGCGGCCGAGCGCCACGGCCTGCTCGAAGACATCGACGCGCCGCGTAAGCGCTGAAAATAAAACGGCCGCACCATTCCCTGGCGCGGCCGCTTCACGTCGCAATTTGAAGGCGTCTCCTCCCCGAAACGCGACCGCCCGCGACGGCGACGATCAAGGCGAAATTACGCCTACAAGACGACCGGTCAAGCGCCGAGTGTCGTATTTGCCCGCTTGCCGTCAGCGGGCGAGCATTTGCTGCACCGCGGCTACAACCTCGGCGCGTGGAACCTCTCTTTGCACCTGCTCGCGCGCCTTGGCGTAGGCCTCGCGGTCCTCGCCCAGCTTGGAGGCGATCTCCGCGCCGAGCTTCAGATCCTTCAGCGTCACCACGCCTTTGGCCAGTTCGTCCCCGCCCTGGATCACGGCGATTCGCGCATCGCGCTTATCGGCGTATTTGAGCTGCGCCTTCATCCCGGCCCCGCCGAGATAGACTTCGGCGCGCACGCCGCCGGCGCGCAGATCGCCGGCGATGGCGAAGTAATCGCCCATACGCTCGCGATCCATCGCCAGCACGATCACGAGCGGATCGGCGCCATGCGCGCCGCCGAGGCCCAGCGCCCGTTGCGCCGCGATCAAACGGCTGACGCCGATCGAAAAGCCGGTCGCCGGCACGCGTTCGCCGGTGAAGCGCGCGATCAGATCGTCATAGCGCCCGCCGCCGCCGACAGAGCCGAAGCGGACGAGCCGCCCGCTCTCGTCCTGCACCGTCGCGGTGAGCTCGGCCTCGTAGACGGCGCCGGTATAGTATTCGAGCCCGCGCACCACCGACGGATCGATCCGCGCGCGCGCGTCACCGACTCCGAGCGCGCTCAGCACCGCATCGATGCCGGCAAGCTCCTTCAAACCCGCCTTGCCTTCGTCATTGTCGCCGACAATCCGCTCGAGTCCGCTCAGCACGGCGGCGCGCGAGTCCGTCGGCAGCGTCACGAAGTCGATCACCTTCTTGACGCTGGCCGGATCGAGATTGGCGCCCGGCGTGAAATCGCCGGATTCGTCCTTGCGCCCCGTGCCGAGCAGCGCCGCGACGCCGTCGACGCCGACGCGGTCGAGCTTGTCGATCGCGCGCATCACCGTGAGACGCGCCTTGTCGTCGGCGGCGCCGACGCCGAGCAGAACGCCGTTGAGGATCCGGCGCGAGTTGATCTTGAACTGATAACCCTCGCGCGACACGCCGATCGCTTCCAGCGCCTCGCCGGCCATGGCGACGATCTCGGCGTCCGCCGCCGGACTATCGGAGCCCACGGTGTCGGCGTCGCATTGTACGAACTGGCGGAAACGCCCCGGCCCCGGCTTCTCGTTGCGCCACACCGGCCCGGTCTGCCAGCGCCGGAACGGCTTCGGCAGCGCATCGCGGTTCTCAGCCGCAAAGCGCGCCAGCGGCGCGGTGAGATCATAGCGAAGCGAAAGCCAGCGCTCGTCGTCCTGGAACGAGAACACGCCTTCGTTCGGCCGGTCGGTGTCGGGCAGGAACTTGCCGAGCGCGCCGGTGTATTCGATCGCCGGCGTCTCCAGCCGATCGAAGCCCCACTTCTCGAAAACGCGTCCGACGGCCGTAACGATGCGCTCCTCGGCGCCGGCTTCTTCGCCGAGCTTGTCGGCGAAGCCGCGCGGCTTTTCAGCGGTGACGAGTTTAGGTTCGGTGCTCATGATGATTTCCTGGACTGCATGCTGGCGTGATCAGTGCGGGCGCCTTTGCGCGCCGTTCGGACGCGCTTCAATGTCGCGCGAAGGCGTAGCCGCTCGCTTGCGCGATCTCGCCGGTGAGCACCTTCTCAGCCAATTGCATCAAATCCCAGGAGAGCTCTCGATCGCCATCGAGCGGCGGGAACGCTTTGTCGACCGCTTTTAGAGCAGCCTGCGTCGCCTTGCCAAGCGCGGCCGGGGCGAGCGCGTGCGGCTCGCCCATTTCCGCCTGCCTGACCCGCTCGGCCTGCGCCGCGAACGCCAGCTCGATCGCGAACAGTTCCGCCAGCCGCTCCGCCGCCTCGTAGGCCCGCATCGCCACATTGGCGGCCATGCTGACATGGTCCTCCTGGCCGCTGTCGGTCGAGATCGACATCACGTGCGAGGGCGCCGCGAGCCCCCATATGTGATTGCAGAGGCCCGCCGTCGTGTACTCGCTGATCATCAGCCCGGACTCGGTCGCCTTCGCATTGGCGCCGCGCACCTGCGGCCCCAGCCCCTTATTGCGCGCCGCATCGACGATGCGCATGCAGCGTAGGTTCGAGAGCCGCGCCATGATCGCCGCCGCCTGCAGCAATCCATAAGTATCGACCGCCAGCGGCATGCCGTGGAAATGGCCGCCGGACGTGATGAGATCGAGATCGTAGCTGTCGACGTCCGTGTTCAGGTCGATCGGGTTGTCGGTGACGCTGCGCGCCTCGATCGTCAGCGTCGTCTCCGCACGCTCGATCAGATCGAGGCATGGGCCCAGCACCTGGGCGGCGCAGCGCAGATTGTAGGGATCCTGGATTTTCTGATCGTAATCGTACTTCGCGTCCGTGCCGACATCGCGGAACTGATAGCCGTCGAGCAGATCGAACACCCAGGCCGCCACCTGCTGCGAACCAGAATGCGGCCGCAGCGCATGCAGATCGGCCCGGAACGGCCGGCCGGCCCCGCGCATCACTTGCACGCCGATGGCCGCATTGAGCGCCGCTGCTTCGATCAGCCGGCGCATCATCGTCGCGGCCAGCGCGCCCCACGCGTTGGAGTACTGGCAGCCATTGTTGAGGGCGAGGCCTTCCTTCATCTCCAGCGCAATCGGCGTGAAGGCGCCCTTCGCCGTCTTCAGAAAATCTGCCGTCGGCACGGCGCGGCCCTCGCCGTCGAGCACACGGCCGCGGCCGATAACCACGGCGGCGACATGCGAAAGCGGCGCGAGATCGCCGCTGGCCGAGACTGTCCCATAACGCGGCACGGCCGGCGTCACGCCGGTGTTCAGCATGTCGACCAGCGTCTCGACCACGACCGGACGGACGATGCTGCGCCCGCGCGCCAGCGAAGCGGCGCGCAGCAGCATGGTGGCGCGCACCACCGGCGCTGGCGCGCTGGGGCCCGTGCCGGCGCAGTGCGAAAGGATCAGGTTCTCCTGCAGCTGCTTGAGATCGCCGGGGCTGACATATTCCTTGAAGTTGGAGCCAAAGCCGGTGTTGAGGCCGTAGACGCGCGTGTCCGAGTCCCGATCCAGAGCGGTCTTCAGCTCGCTTTCGGCCCTGGCGCGGAACGCGGCCAAGCGATCGCGCGCGGCGGGGTCGAGCCCCACTTTGGCGCGCCCGTAGGCCACGTTTTCAACATCCGCGATGGTCAGGCTGCCCGCCTGATCCAGCATGATCGTGCGCATTGAAATCATCCTCGCCCGGAGGCGCGAAGCCCTAGCGTAAACCATGGCGCGATGCGAGGGCGGCGCCCGGCGCCGCTCTTGCTCAACGCCCCTTCACCAATCCGGAGAAGGCGCCCGCCCATGCTCACCTGTCTCGCTTTTATGCTTAGCGTCAACCTGACCGAAATCCCCGCCCTCGCCACCGAGGTCGAGACCGAAGCCCGCGCGCTCACGGCGCAAACCGAAGTCACACCGGCGCTGATCGCCAACATCGAAGATTTCTCCGCCGACGCCGAGCGCCTCTCGGCGGGCCTCCGCGAAGCCGGCGTCGAGCAGGATCTGCCCTGCATCTTCCACGGCATCTCCGAGGACGCGCGCGAACGCGCCGCCGAGCTTCAGGCCGCCAACACCGCCGCCGAACGCGAAACCGCATTCACCAATCTGCGCATCTTGTTGGACGACGCCATCCTGATCGCGCCAATGGCCGCCAGCGCCGCCGCCGACGCGGCGCAGACGCGCAACACGGCGTTGCGGGACTAAGGGAAGGGAGTATGGGAGTAGTGAATAAGGGAGTAGGCGAGGCTTCACGCTCACATACTGCCCTACTCCCCTACTGCCTCATCCAGCGTACTTCACATTGCACCCATACGGCGTCGTCTGCGCCGTCGTGACGGCGCGGCCGGCGGCGAGATCGGCGAGCGCGGCGCGCACATAATTGTTCGCGCCCTCGAGAGAGGACGGACGCGCGGAGGGGCGATCGTCGATCGCGCCTTGGTACACCAGCACGCCTTGCGGGTTGATGACATACATATGCGGCGTGGTCGCCGCGCCGTACGTCCGGCCGATAGTTCCGGACGGGTCGAGCAGCGTCGCCGTCGGATGCGCGCCGTCGGTTTGCACGCGCGCACGCGCGCCGGCGCCGTCGAGATGGCCCTGCTCGCCTGGCGCGGAAGAGATGATCTGCAGCCACACGACGCCGTTCGCCGTCGCTTCTTGCTGCAGCGTCTGCATGTTGCGACTGTCATAGTGCTTGCGCACGTACGGGCAGCCGTGATTGGTCCATTCGAGCACGACGGTGCGGCCGCGGAACTCCTGCAAGGAGCGCGTCTGCCCGTTCGCATCCGGCGCGGAGAAGTTCGGCGCCTGGGCGCCGTTCGCGACCGCCGCCTGCGCGGTATCGCCGCCCAGCAGCATGCTGACGCCGCCGGCGACGCCGAATGCGCCAAGGGCCGCGCCGCCGATCAGTAGAGCGCGTCGTGATGCTTCCTTCATGGCGTGTCTCCTGAAACCGTTGCGATGACTAAATCCTGGCTCAGCATCTGCGGCAAGACAACGGCCTCGCCTCCTCCAGGCGGGAAATAGAGATAAAGCGGCACGCCGGCGCGACCGTTGTCCGCCAAAGCCGCCGCAATGTCTTCATCGCGGTTGGTCCAGTCGCCGACCAGATAAGCGACGTTGTGATCCGCGAACGCCTGTGCCACCGCCGGCGTCGTCAACGCCGCCGCTTCGTTCACTTTGCAGGTCACGCACCAAGCCGCGGTGAAGTTCACGAACACGCCGCGGCCTTCGGCGCGCAGCGCTTCCACGCGCGCGACGCTCCACGGCTCCGACGTCAGCAGCGCACGCGTCTCCGCGCCGACCAGCGGCCGCCAGGTGAACGTCACCGTCAGCGCAATCGCGACAGCGCCCGCAACCATCCAGCCGCGCCCCCAACGCGCGACGAACAGCGCAAAGCCGATCGCCGCCATCACGCCGAGCAAAGCCGCGACGCCATCCGCGCCGGTCTGCGCCGCCAGCACCCAGACCAGCCAGACCGCCGCGGCGAACATCGGGAACGCCAGCACGTTGCGCACCCGCTCCATCCACGGTCCCGGCTTCGGGATCAGCCGTTGCAAACCCGGCGCGAAATGCAGCAGCGTCAGCGGCAGCGCAAAGCCGAGACCAAGCGCGGCGAAGATGAGCAACGTCACGCCAGCTGATTGCGTCAGCGCCGCGCCGATGGCGCCGGCCATGAACGGCGCCGTGCATGGCGTCGCCGCGATCACCGCGAGCGCGCCCGTAAAAAACGCGCCGGCGTCGCCGCCGCGCACTGTGAGATTGCCCCCGGCGTTCTGCAGCGAACCGCCGAAACCGAACACGCCGAGCAGATTGAGGCCGATGACGAAGAACAGCAGCGCCAGCGCGCTCGTTACCCATGGCGCCTGCAACTGGAAGCCCCAGCCCACCGCTTCGCCCGCTTCACGCAGCGCGATCAGCAGTGCAGCAAGCGCCAGGAACGTCGCCATCACGCCGGCGAAATAGAGCAGCCCGTGCCGGCGCGCGTCGCCCGCCTGCACGCCGCCCGCGAACGACAGCGCCTTCACCGAAAGCACCGGCAGGACGCACGGCATGACGTTGAGGATGAGCCCGCCCACGAGCGCGAGCCCCAACGCCGCGAACAACGCGAACGCCGTCATGCTCTCGCCAGCCGCCGCCCCAGGTCGCGCCGCGCCTTCGAGTTCGGCCAGCGCGTAATCGTCGGTGAACAGCGCGGCCTCGTCGTTCGTGCCCGCCAGCGTCTCACCGGGCTCCGCCGTGATCTCCACGCCGCGCCGCACCCAGGCGCCGCCTTCCTGCACGTCGAACGCGACAACGCCTTCGAGCGGGACTTGGCCTAGATTGTTGGCTACGCCCGGCGCCAGATCGAAGCTCAACCCGCTTGCGCCCATGCGCGGCCGTTGCGGCTCCGCCGGCGCGACCACGTCGCGGTTGAAGGCGAAGAAGCGCGCGTTGCGCACATCGGCGGCGTTCGGCAGCGCAACGCTGAGCCGCGCCGGCGATCCCGCCGTGATGTGCGCCTGGACGCCCTCCTGCGCCCGCGGCAACGCCGCGACCGCAGCCGCGACGCGCGGGCCCCACGTCGCATCGTCACGCCCCTCGGGCGCCACCGGCACGGAGAGCTGCAGCCGCGCCTCTTCCGGAATGCAGATGTCGGAGCAGACGAGCCAATATGCGTCGGCGACGAAGTTCAGCACCTGCCCCGGCTCTGCATTCGCCGGCGCGGTGATCTCGATCGGGAAGAGAACTTCGCCCTCGTAGCCGAAGTTCACCAGCATCGCGAACGGGATGGCCTTCGGCGCCGGCCATTGAATCTCGCCCACGCTTGCTCCGGCGGGCGCGGTCCATGTCAGCTCGGTCGGTTCGCCGCTCGAGCCCGGATTGACCCAGTACGTGTGCCAATGCTCGCGGATGTCCTGCCTGAGCACGATGGTGAAGGTCTCGCCCGGCGCGACCGCCGCGCGCGCAGAATGCAGGCTCCCATCCACCTGCCGCTCGCCTGGCAGCGGCGGCGCCTGCGCCGCGGCCGGGGCCAGCATGGCCAAAAACCACAACGCAAACAGGGAGAAGAGACGCACCATCGCCGGCGAGATAACCCGAGCTGCCTGACGCCGCCAATGCGGCAAAGAAAAAGCGCCCCTCCCGGCTTGGGAGAGGCGCTCATTCATACGCAAGAGATGGTCGATCAGTTGCTGAGCGGCGTCGATGCTTGGATCCGCGCCGCACGGCTCAGGATCTTTGGCCAGAGCCCCAGCGAGAGCAGGTGCGCGTGCATCACTGCGGTAACGCCGCGGTCGCGCAGTTGCAGGTACTTGTCCTGCGGCAGCGCGTTCAGCTTCGATTCCGAAATACGCAGGTATTCGCCGATCTTCTGCGGCTCGCCTGGCGTGCCGTCGGCGTTCGCCCTCGGCAGCGAGAGCGGCGTCAGCTCGAACAAGCCGTTCTCTTCGATCAGCTTCACGAATTCCTGGGTGCGCTTACCCAGCATGTCGAACTCGCGGCAGAACTGGATTGCTTCCTGCGTGTAGCGCGAGGGTTTGTCGCCTTCGAAGAACGGCAGCTCCGGCGTCGACGACAGCATCTTCGCGGCGCGGTCGATGCAGACGAGCACGCGGTCGCCTTCTTGGCCCTGAGCCGGCTGCGGCTGGCCCTGTTGGCCGGCCATCACTGGCAGGAACGGATAGCGGCGCGCGAACGCCGGCAGATAGACTTCCGGGTCGAGCGAGCCGTCGGCGCCCAAGAACACGTTCATGCCCGGACGCAGCCCCATCACCGCAAGCGGCGTCTTCGACTGCGTGTCGAAGATGATTGGATAACAGACCGCCGCAAGGCCGAACTCGTCGACCGTGAGCGGCACGAGGTGCGTGTCGGCCAGGAACGAGAACGGGTTGGAGACTTGGCTGACGCCGAGAGAGCGGTGCTTCTCGATCGAGAGCGGCTCGAGCTGGCGATAGAAGAGGACTGAGCCCAGCGTCTGCTGGCCGCCGCTGGCGGTCGTCATTGGGTATCTCCGCGAGTTCCCTAAAAACCAGAGGCGCTGTCCAACCACGAATGCGCGCTTTCTGCAACAGTCGTCCGCTGCCTCGGGCGCGCTTTCCCCGTTGGCGACGCATGCTATGTCGTGGCCCGCGCCGGAAATTCAGCGGCGATTTGGGCGAGGGATGGAATGAAGCCGATCCATTGGGCTTTGGCGTTGACTTTGGCCGCAACGGCCGCCTGCGGCCCGCGCCAGGCGCAACCCCTCACCGCCTTCGACGGCCGCCTCGTCGATTGGGCGCAGCAGCTTCTCGCCGACAGCCCCGAACTCGCCTCCCAAGCCGGCGTCAGCGCCGCGGAGGCGGGCGGGCCGTTCAACGATCGCCTCGACGACCGCTCCGCCATCGCCGTCGAGGCGCGGCGCGGCGCGGCCCTCCGCCGCTACGCCGAACTGCGCGCGCTCGACGAGACCAGCGTCCGCCAAGACGACCAGCTGACCTACGACATCCTCGCCGCGCAATTCGCCAACGCCGCCGAGGGCGCCGCCTTCAGCTACGGCAATTTCTCCCCGCTCGGCGGCGTCCAGCCCTACGTGCTGAACCAGCTCGATAGCGCCTTCATCACCCTTCCCTCGTTCCTCGACGAACGCCATCCGGTGCAGACGCCGGCCGATGCGGAAGCGTACCTGCGGCGCCTGCGCGCCGTCGCCGATGCGATCGATCAGGAGACAGAGCGCGCGCGCCGCGACGCCGAGAACGGCGTGCGCCCGCCGCTCTTCATCATGGATACGACGCTCGCGATGCTGCAGAACGTGCTGTCGCAGCCGGCCATCGCACAGCCCTACGTCACCGGCTTCCGCCGCAAGCTCGATGCGCTGCTCGCCGCAGCGCCGGCGAACGCGCGCCCGGAGATGGAGCGGCGCAACCTCGCCTACATCGCCCGCGCCGAAGTCATCGTCCGCGATCACGTGCTGCCGGCGCATGCGCGCGCCGCCGCGTTCCTGCGCGCCGACCGCGCCAACGCCGGCGATCTGCCCAGCGTCTCGCGCCTGCCGCGCGGGGCCGAGTTCTACGCCGCCGCGCTGAAGATCGAGACCACCACCGATCTGACGCCGGACGAGATCCACCGCATCGGCCTGCAGCGCGTCGGCGCGCTCACCACCCAGCTCGACATCGCGCTACGCCGCATTGGCCTCACGCAAGGGCCCGTCGGCGAGCGCCTCACGCAAATGACCGCCGATCCGCGCTACTTCTATCCCGACAGCGACGAAGGCCGAGCTCAGCTGATCGCCGACGTGCAAGGGCGGGTGAACCGCATGCTCGAGCGCGCGCCGCAATGGTTCGGCCGCCTGCCGCGCGCGCCGCTCGAAGTGCGCCGCGTGCCGGTGTTCGCGGAAGCGGGCTCTCCCGGCGCCTATTATTCGCCGCCCTCCTTGGACGGCGCCCAGCCCGGCATCTACTACATCAACCTGCGCAATCTCGCCGAGATGACGCGCATCGATCTGCCGACGCAGGATTATCACGAAGCCGTCCCCGGCCATCACTTCCAGATCGCGCTGGCGCAGGAGATCACCGACGCGCCGCTCTTGACGCGGCTCATCAGCTTCAACGCCTATAGCGAAGGCTGGGGCCTCTACGCGGAAGAACTCGCCGACGAACTCGGCTTCTACGACACCGATCCGGTCGGCCGCATCGGCTATCTGCGCTGGCAGCTCTGGCGCGCGGCGCGGCTCGTGGTCGACACCGGCCTCCACTCCAAGGATTGGTCGCGCCAGCAGGCGATCGATTATCTCATTCGAACAACTGGCGACGCGCCCGGCGTGATCGTCACCGAGGTCGATCGCTACATCGTCTGGCCGGGCCAGGCCTGCGGCTACGAACTCGGCCGCCGCGAGATTTCACGACTACGCGAAATGGCCCGCAACGAACTCGGCCCCGACTTCGATCTGCGCGGCTTCCACGACACCGTGCTGCTCCACGGCGAAGTGCCGCTGAGCGTGCTCGAAGGCCTGGTGCGCGACTGGATCCCCGAACAACGGCGGACCGGGCGGGCGGAGTGACGAGGCGCGGGCGCGTCCCGTCACCCTGAGCTCGTCGAACGGCGACGTCACCGCTTGCACACATCCGCGTGATTCACGCGCTCGTGCGTAAAACGCCGCGCACGCGCCTCAAACTGGCCGCGTTCGGCGTGCTCGTTTACCGCGTCACACACCCAGTGTCCGGACGGGTCGGGAGGGACCATCCATGCTGAGAAACACTCGGCGCATCGGCTTTGTGCTGTGCGCAATCCTGCTCGCTTCATGCGCGCAATCCACGCAAACCGCGGATGACGGCATTGTCGTCACCGGCAATCGCACAGTGCGACAAGATCAAGAAGCAGTCGTCGCGCCGCTGTCGCCGCCTCCGCCGCCCGTGATGGCGATGGAAGCCGGGCGTGCGCGCGGAGTCGCGCCGTACGCGCAAATGGCGCCGCAGCCGATGCCGGGTGATGTCGATCGCGATCAGTATGAAGACGTCGACACCAATCCGATCCATCTCGTCGCCGAAGAGCCGGTCTCGACCTTCTCGATCGACGTGGACACCGCCTCCTATTCCAACGTGCGCCGCTTTCTGAGCGAAGGCCGCCTGCCTCCATCCGATGCGGTGCGCACCGAAGAACTGATCAACTATTTCGATTACGCCTACCCGCTGCCGCAAACCCGCGCGCAGCCCTTCTCCACCAACGTCACCGTCGCGCCCTCGCCTTGGGCCGAAGGCCGCCAACTCGTGCACATCGGCCTGCAAGGCTACGACATCGTCCCGCGCGAGCGTCCGCCGCTCAATCTGGTGCTCTTGCTCGATGTTTCCGGTTCGATGAACGCACCGAACAAGCTGCCGCTGCTGCAGCAGAGCTTCCGCCTTCTGATCGACCAGCTCAACGAACGCGATCGCGTCGCCATCGTCGTCTATGCCGGCGCCGCCGGCACGGTGCTGGAGCCCACGCCCGGCAACCAACGCGGCCGCATCCTCGCCGCGCTCGACAGCCTGACCCCCGGCGGCTCGACCGCCGGCGCCGAGGGCCTGCGGCAAGCCTACGCCCTGGCCGAGCAGAACTTCGACCGCAACGCCGTCAACCGCGTCATCATCGGCACCGACGGCGACTTCAACGTCGGCATCGCCGATCCCGAACAGCTGCAGGACTTCGTCTCGCGCAAGCGCGAAACCGGAATCTATCTCTCCGTGTTCGGCTTCGGCGGCGGCAATTACAACGACGCCCTGATGCAGCGCCTGGCGCAGAACGGCAACGGCGTCGCCACCTACATCGATACGCTGAACGAAGCCCGCCGCGTGCTGCGCGACGAGATGGCCTCGAACATGTTCACGATCGCCAACGACGTGAAAATTCAGGTCGAGTTCAATCCCGCCCGCGTCGCCGAATATCGCCTGATCGGTTACGAAACGCGCATGCTCCGCCGCGAGGACTTCAACAACGATCAGATCGACGCCGGCGAGATCGGCTCCGGCCATTCGGTGACGGCGATCTACGAGATCACGCCCGTCGGCGGGCCGACCTTCACCGAGCCGCTGCGCTACCAGGAAGGCGCGCGCCAGGCCCCGAGCACGGCCAGCGAACTCGCCTTCCTGCGCATCCGCTACAAGCTCCCGGGCGAGGACGACTCACGCCTGATCGAGCGGCCGATCACCAACGCCGACATCGTGCCGGACATCATGCGCGCTTCGGAATCGACGCGCTGGGCGGCGGCCGTCGCCGGTTACGGCCAATTGCTGCGCGGCGACGCCTATCTGCGCCAAGGCTACGGCTATGACGACGTCATCAGCCTCGCCCAGTCCGCCCGCGGCAATGACGAATTCGGCTGGCGCGCCGAGTTCATCCAACTGGCCCGCAATGCGCAGACCGCGGCGGCGCTGCCGACGCAAACCGCCGGCGGCGCCCCCGACCCGCAGCCGCGCACGACGCGCTGAAGCTCAGGTGTCAGGTCAGATCACCCATCCCCGGATTGCGCGAAGCGCAAGTCCCCATAACACTGATCGCTCGGGGGTAGCCTCAGGCGTTCGTGTTTCCCGGGCTCGCCGCTGCGCGGCGGCCCGGGAGTGGGTGAAACCTGGCGCCCACTACGCCGCGCGCACCTCGTTGCGCGCGGCGCTTACGCCGGAGCAAAGCAGGTTGGCGATCAGCATTGCGTGCAGGCGCCAATCCGCAGCCTGGCTGATCGTCGGCCGCTGCGGCCTTCGCGTGAGCAGGCGCTCGTACGCGTGCGGCCCGCCGCCCGGCGTGAGGAGCAGACAGAGATCGCGCGCGTCGCCGTACTTGTCGAAGGTGCGGAAACCGCGTTCGCGGAAGGCGTTGGCGCCGGTGTGGGACAGTTTCACCAGCTGACGCATCGCCCGCCGCTCCCACACCGCTCCGTTGGCCCGCGCGCCATACGATTTCGCCACGCCGAGGCTGAATGCGCGCGGGAAACGCTGCTGCAGATAGGCGGAGAAGAAGCGGCTGTCGTCGCGCAGCCGGCCCGGCAGCGCGTACATGAAACGCAGCCATTGCGGATGCGCGAACGGCGTGCGCACGTCCGCGCTGTGCGAGGCGACGATGCGGCGGAGATATCCCTCCTGCCGGAAAACCAGATCGAGCTGCTCCGGCAGCGACACACGCTCGGCCCCGATCAGCCGATCACGCACGTCGCCGAACATCGGCGCGCCGCGCGGCATACGCCGGTTCACCGCTTCGAACGCCGCGACCGCGGCGTCTAAATCGAGATGCTCGTCGCCGAGCTTGTAATGGCAGCCCACCGGCGGCCCGCCGAGATAGCCGATCACCGCCTGCGCGCCGGGCGCGATGCTGCGCCAAACCCGGTTGTAGTGCGCGAAGACGAGGTCAGTCCAACGCCCGCCGGTGTCGTAGGCGCGCTGCAGATCCTCGAACTTGAGCGGCGTTGCGAGAACGTTCACCGACTCGTGCCGGACGCCCAGATAGCGCGCGATCTTGGGGCCGATCTCGAAATCGAGTCCGCCCGGCACGCCCCAGGTCAGCGTGGTGACGCGCGGCCCCAGCCCCGCTTCCAGCGCCATCGCCAGGATGAAGCGGCTGTCGCGGCCGCCGCTCAGGGGAATGACGATGTCGCCGGAAAGGCCGTCGAACGCGTCCGCGAACACCGCGCGCGCTTGCGCGTCGGCAAGCTTGAACAGCTCGGCGATGCTACGGGCGGCGAACTCGCGCTTTTGTTCGGCGAACACGTCGTCCGCGAACAGCCGCAAGACGCTCCAGTCCGGCTCGGGCACATAAGCGTAACGGGAAAAGATTCGCGCTTTCTGAAGCGGCGACGGTTCAGCGTCGGTCATCGGCGGGCCCCAGCTTTTGCTCGCAGCGCACCGAAAAGATGCGCCGCCGGTCCCGCCCGCTGGGCACGCTAGCCGAGACGCCGAAGCGCCTCCACATCAAACGCTAAGCGGCCCAGATCAATCGTACGCCGCCGGCCTCGACCCGCTCTTCCAGTTCCGCTTCGAACATCGGCCCGTTCATCACCGGCCGCAGCGCCTCGGCGAGATCGGCCTCGACATATTCGCGCGCGTCGCGCTCGTCGTGCTCGTGCACCAGGATGTGCGTCGCGCCCAGGAGCGTCGCCTCCGGCCATTGCTCGTGCGCCGCCAGGCGCTTGGCCAAGTTGCCGGTCCGCGACAGGAACAGCGGCGTCCAGCCGCGCCCGCCCGGCCCCGGCCGCGCAAAGCAGTACACGGCCGGCGCGGCCGCGAACTGCTCGTGCGGGCGATGCGCGCTGAAGCGGTGCAAACGGCCTGAAATTCCACGGAAAATAGCTTCGGACATCGGACGCCCCCGTCTTCTCAATCACTATCGTTCGCTGAATGTTCTGATTTGATACGCGACTCAGGTGTTCTTGTAAAGTTCTGTTGCGTCCGCGATCTCAAAATTCCGATCTCAAATTCTCGCCGCCTCCTCCCCACCTTTCGCGTGACCCCGGAGCCTGCGATCATGGCGCCCATGCCGCACGACCACGGCGCGCACGATCGCGCCGCGCAACTCACCGAAGCCGAACAACGCTGCAGCGCGGCGGGCGAAAGCCTGACCCCGCTCAGGAAGCGCGTGTTGGAACTGCTGCTCGATCAGCACGGCCCGGCCAAAGCCTACGACCTGCTGCCGCTCCTCAACGACGAGAAGACCGCCAAGCCGCCAACCATCTATCGCGCGCTCGACTTTCTCGTCCGCATGGGCCTCGCCCACCGCATCGAAAGCCTCAACGCCTTCGTCGCCTGCGATGTCGGCGCCTGCGCGCGCTCGACCATCTTCCTCATCTGCGAGAATTGCGGCGCCGCCGAGGAGTTCGACGCCGGCCACGCGCTGGTCGATCTCGCCGAAGCGGCGAAGAAAGACGGTTTTTCCATCCGCCGCACCATGATCGAAGCCAGCGGTCTCTGCTCCGCCTGCCAGCACGCGGCCGCATGAGCGCACATCCTGCGCCCCTGCCCGCGCCTTTGTATCAGGGCAGCGTCAACACCTGGGAATGCGACGACGGCGGCCATTTGAACGTGCGCTTCCATCTCGAGCGCGCGTTCGCCGGCCTCGCGCACATGGCCGCCGCGCTTGAACTCCCGCGCGCATTCGGCGAAGCCGCCAGCTCGACGCTCTTGCCGATCGAAGCGCACATCCGTTTCCTCAAGGAGGCCCGTCCGGGCGCTGCGCTCATCATGCACGGCGGCGTCGTCGAACTCGGCGAGAGCGAGGCCGCCTTCTGCCTCGACATGCGCCACGCCGACGGCGCGCCCGCGTCGTGCTTCACGCTCCGCGCCGCGCATGTCGAAACGCGCGCACTGCGGCCGTTCCCCTGGTCCGCGCGCACCCGCGAAGCCGCGGAGCGCTTGCTCATCGCCGCCCCCGAGCACAGCAAGCCGCGCTCGATCGACTTGGGCAAACCGCCTGCCGAAGCCTCGCGCCAACGCGCAATCGAGCTCGGCGCTAGGCGCATCGGCGCAGCTTTGGTCACGCCAGATCAGTGCGACGCGTTCGGCCGCCTGCGCGGCGAACACGTCGTCGGCCGCGTCTCCGATTCGGTGCCGAACTTGCTCGCCGACTGGCGCAAAGCCGCCGCCGACAACGGCGCCTCGCCTGCCGGCGCCGTGGTCGAAGCGCGTCTCGTCTTCCGCCGCTTTCCCCGCGCCGGCGATCTGATCGAAGTGCATTCCGGCATCATCGAGGTCGGCGACAAGACGCTGCGTCTCGTCCACTGGCTCGTCGATCCCGAAAGCGGCGCCTGCTGGGCCAGCATGGAAGCCGTCGCGCTGACCTTCGACACTGTGACGCGCAAAGCGCTCGCGCCCAGCGCCGAAGCGCGCAAGCGGGTGGCGAAGCTGGTGGTGGCCGGGCTGAGCGCCTGATGCGGTTATCGGTTGTCGGTTATCGGTGAGCCGGTCGAATCCCGATAAGCGATAACCGAACCCCGAGTTACTCCAACGCCGCGTCGTGAAACTTCCGGCCCGCGCGCCCCAGCATCAGCGCCGTTTCGATCGCCGTGCGCGCGCGGTCCGGGCGCTCCATCGGCAGCATGTGCCCCGCGCCCTCCACCGTCGCCACGCGCGCGTCCGCTTTGATCGCGGCCATCCGGTGCATCGCCGCTTCGCTGATGGTGGAATGGCTCTCCGCCCGCAGCAGCACCAGGGGATCGGTCACTCTGCGCAGCGCGCCCCATGGATCGTGCCGCTGCGCGCAATAGGTCGCCGCCTCGAACGCCGGCGCGCACGCGAGCTTGAAGCCGCCCTTGCCGTCCTCGACCAGGCCGTCCTCGACGTAATCGGCGACCACTTCGGCCGGAAACGTCTTGAACACGCCCCGCCCCGTCAGCGCCGCGACGGCTTCCTCCTTCGACGCGAACGCGTTGCGCCGCTTCAGCGCGCCCTTGGCCAGCGGCATGTTGTAGCGCTGCACGAGCGGCCCGAGCGGCAGCTGCGCGCCCGCATACATCGCTGCCGGCAGGATCACCGGCTCGATCAGCGCCAGCCCGCACGCCAGATCGTTGCGCTTGCCGGCCGCGAGCAAACTCACCGTCGCGCCCATCGAATGGCCAGCGAGCGTCACCGGCGCGCTGAAATGCTCCAGCACCGCAATCAGATCGTCGCGATGGCGCGCCCAGGACGTATAGCCCCACAGCTTCGCCGGCAGCTCCGTGCGCCCATGTCCGCGCGCATCGAGCGCCAACACGTGGAATTTCTCCCCCAGCGGCGCCAGCAGCGACCGGTAGGTCAGCGCGTTGAACCCGGTCGCGTGCGAGAACACGATGTCGGGGTTCGGCGTCTCCGCCCCGAACGCGATCCCAGCCATGCGCCCGCCCCGCACGTCGAAGCTCACGCGACGGAAGCCTGTAAATTCTGTCATCCAGCTGACGTAAGGCCACACCCGCCGCCTGCGCGCAAGTCAGCGCAACTCCAGCCGTCGGCGCGTCGCGTCGCCCTTCGACAAGCTCAGGGTGACGCGAATGCAGCCGCTGACGCCATGGTCGGCGGGTTCGCTGCAGCTTGAAATGGCGTCATGCTGAGCCTGTCGAAGCACGACGCCACGCACCGGCCGGGCGGCATGCGTCACATTCCGTCGCCAAGATTGACCTTACGAGCGCCCTGACAAACCCACGCCGCCGCGTCATTGTCCTCCGCGATGACGCTCTCTGACCTCCTGCCCAAGCTCCACTACCCCACCCGCCTCGAAAAGCTCGTCGACGGCTGGGTGCACGGTGTCGCCGCCGTGCTGTTCACGTTCGCGGTGGGCGCAGCCATCGGCCTCGCCATCTGGCAAGGCGGGCTCAGCATGGCGATGGCCGTCCTGATCTACGCGATCTGCGTCATGACCATGATCGGCTGTTCGATGGCCTACAATCTGGCCGAGAACCACAAGCGCAAATCGCTGCTGCGCCGCTTCGATCACGCCGCCATCTTCCTGATGATCGCCGGCACCTACACGCCCTTCACCACCATCCGTTTCGACGGCGCCTGGGCGATCTCGATGACGAGCATCGTCTGGGCGCTCGCGCTCATCGGCGCGGCCGGCAAGCTCTTCCTGCCCGGCATCGCCAAGCGGGTCTGGCTCGTCTTCTACATCGCCATGGGCTGGCTCGTCGTCGCCGCGATGGGGCCGCTGGTCGAAGGCGTGCCGCTCGCCGGAATCATCCTGCTCGCGATCGGCGGCCTCCTCTACATGGCCGGCGTGCCGTTCTACATCGCCGAAAAACTCCCCTTCCGCCGCGCCATCTGGCACGGCTTCGTCATGGCCGCGGCGGCCGTGCACTACGCCGCCGTGCTGACGGGCGTCGTGTTTGCGTAAGGAAGACGGCGTCGTGCGCCGGCCGAAACACGTGGCGCTTACCTAGTTCAGCAAGCCGCTCTCATCGGCGCCGTGGTTGCGAAGCATGCCCTGCACTTCGGCCTCGAGCGTTCGGAGCTGCGCGCGCATTTCTTCTGCGCTGTCGTCCTCCGAAAACTCGAACCCGTCGGGCGCGCGCCCTGCATCGACCTCCGCCATCGCCAAGCGGATATGCTTCAAGCGAAAGCGCAGCCCTAGGATCAGGCGATCTCGATCCGACAGGTCTTTGAAGTCCATTATCGCGCAGTCCCATCGATAGATCGCTCAGCGGCGAAAATAGGGGGATAGAATCCTGCCCAATCCCACACTCTCGCGCACGCATTCCCAGCAAAATCAACCGCATCGAAAAAAAGCGGCGGAATCAATCCGACCGGGCGGAGTCCTGGCGTATAATGCGCTCGTCCCTCGCACGGGAGGTTCATTTGGCTAGCCGAGCCGAGCGGATGCGAGGGACGCGGTCGAGCGTGAGATAGCCGGCGTGTGGAGGTGGTAGACCCACATAAGCGCCGGGGTCCGGGACCATGGCAGGCCCGCACGCCGCCAGGGACTTGGGGTTCACCTGCGTGAACAGCGCAGACCCAAGCCTGGCGAGCACAGATCGCAACGGGGCGCGCGAAGCGCGCGGCGTTGGTCGGAGACGATCAGCGCACCCCTAAGAGCAAACCAAGCGCGGATCGCGCGCCCCGTCTCCCCTTGGGGAGCGAGTAGCGAGTAGCGAGTAGCGAGTAGAGCGGGTCGCGCCGCTCGCGACTGCTGCGCGCAATCCCCTATTCGCTATTCGCCATTCGCTCTAATCTGAATGTCCGGAGGCACGCCGCATGACCGAATCCTGTTTCGCCGTCAGCATCGAGAACAACATCGCCCACATCGTGCTGAATCGCCCGAAGGCGTTCAACGCGATGCCGCGCCCGTTCTGGAACGAGCTTCCGAAGATCGTCAACGACATCAACGACAACGCCAAAGCGCGCGTCATCGTCATCTCCTCCACCGGCAAGCATTTCACCGCCGGCATGGACATTTCCGTCTTCACCGATGGCGAAAGCATCACCGCCCAAGGCGGCGATCAGCACACGCGCGCCGAGGCGTTCCGCCAATTCGTGCTGACGCTGCAGGGCAGCTTCAATTGTCTCGACACCGCCCGCATGCCGGTGATCGCCGCGATTCAAGGTGGCTGCATCGGCGCCGGCGTCGACATGACCAGCGCCTGCGACATCCGCTATGCGACCGCAGACGCGTTTTTCCAGGTCGCCGAAATCAATATCGGCATGACCGCCGATGTCGGCACCTTCCCGCGCCTGTGCAAACTGATCCCGGAAGGCTGGGTGCGCGAACTCGCTTATAGCGGTCGCCGCCTGCCGGCGCAGCGCGCCAAAGAGATCGGCCTCGTCAACGACGTCTTCGCCACGCACGAAGACATGCTCGCGCACGTGATGGACCTGGCGCGCGAGATCGCAACCAAAGCCCCAGTCGCCGTCGCCGGCTCCAAGCGCATGATCAATCACGCGCGCGATCACTCCATTGCCGATGGCCTCGACTACATCGCCACCTGGCAAGCCGGCATGTTCTCGCCCCCGCACATGATGGAAGCCTTCGCCGCCAAAGCGCAGAAGCGCGAGCCGATATTTCCGGACTTGGCGCCGATTAGGAAGGAGATGTGACGCGTCGTGGTGCTCTTTGTCGAAATGTTCGCGGTCGGCCCGTTCAAGCATGAACTGGTGCCTCACTACGAATATCCCGCCGAGCATTACGCCCGCACAAAAGAGGGCGTGCCAGTCGTGCGCAAGCTGTTCGGCATCCTTGAAGGTACGCACGTCGGAACTGAATTCGCTCTCGCCCTAGGGATCGACAATCCCTGGGACTTCAATCAGCACAAGGTTGATCCGCAGACGATCGACTTCGACGCCCTCACGACCCTGCTCTCACCGCTCGAGTTTGCTGACGACTATCTAAAGGAGCTCAGAGCTCTTCAAGCGTTCGCGAGCGAGGGCTATGACCTCTACTTCCTTCCCAACGGTTAGACAGATTCATCATGGATATCCGCTTCATCACGCCCGGCCCGAACCCTCCGCAGGAAGTCAACGCCTTCGTAGAGATTCCACAAGGCGGGCTGCCCGTAAAATACGAGTTGGATCAAAAGAGCGGCGCGCTCTTCGTCGACCGCTTCCTGCACACCTCGATGCTCTACCCGAGCAATTACGGCTTCATCCCCAACACGCTCGGCGAAGACGGCGATCCGCTCGACATTCTGGTCGTCACGCCGATGCCGGTCGTGCCCGGCTGTCTCATCCGCTCACGCCCGGTCGGCGTTCTGCTGATGGACGACGAAAAGGGCGTCGACGAGAAAATCCTCGCCGTCCCCGTCGATGCGCTCAATCCCTTCTACAAGGACGTGAAGACGCACGAAGACTTGCCGCCGCTTCTGGTCGAGCAGATCAAGCACTTCTTCACCCACTACAAGGATCTCGAACCCGGCAAACGCGCCAGCGTCGGCGAGTGGGCGACGCTCGAAAAAGCGCACGAGCGCATCATGCTGGCGATCAAGCGCAAGAAATGAGCGATCTCTCCGCGCAACTGATCGCCGCGCTGAAAGCCTGCGCCAATGCAAGCGCCGGCGCCGAAGCGCCGCTCGTTTCCGTGTCGGTGGAATTCGTGGGCGAAGCCGCCGATGCGCGCGTCACCGCCAAGCTCGCGCGCAAGACGCGCACACTCGTGTTCGTCACGGCCGATGCGACATCGCCGGACGGCGCGCCGATCGCCACCGCCTCCAGCGTGCACAAGATCAAGAGCTAAGGTGTCACTCCGCCCGCGGCGCGATCCAGCGCATCTCCGCCAGCAACGCATCGTGCAGCACGTCCGGATCGATCTCCTCGAACGCGGCGCTCGGCCCGGTGTAGCCTTCCGGCAGCTTGTAGACGCGCCAGAACTGGCCGTTGGGCGCCGTCGAACAAGCGAAGCCCGGCGCACCGTCGATGGTCTCGGCGCGGCAGAACGACACCTGCTCAGGCGGCGCCACGGCAAAGCGCACTTCGCCGATAATGTCCGCCGCCGGCCCGCGGACCTGCGGCGAGCGCGTCACCACCGAATGCACGCGCCGGCGGTCCGCCGTCGGCGTGAGGCGGAAGATCTCGTCGGCGCCTTCCGAGAGCGTGATCGCGGTGAAGGGATCGCCCTCCACCTGGTCCTGCACCTCCGCCACCGCGAAGTGCGGCGCGGCCCGGCTGATCGCCGCGACATCCATCGGCAACGCCGACGTGAGTCCAGCCGCGCCGTCGGGGCCGATCGTCTTGTTCGGCCCCTCCAGCGCGCTGCTGGTCGCGTTTGCGCTATCGGCGCTCTGCTGCGCCTCGCCGCAAGCGGCAAGCGCGCAGGCCATCAGCGCAAGCGCGGCGACGCGCATCAGCTGAACACCTCGAAGAGGCCGGCCGCGCCCATGCCGCCGCCGATGCACATGGTGACGACCGCGTGCTTGGCTTTGCGCCGCTTGCCTTCCATCAGCACGTGGCCAACCAGCCGCGCCCCAGTCATGCCGAACGGATGGCCGATCGCGATCGAACCGCCATTGACGTTGTACTTCTCCGGATCGATGCCGAGCTTGTCGCGGCAGTACAAACACTGCGACGCGAACGCTTCGTTGAGCTCCCACAAATCGATGTCGTCGACCTTCATGCCCTGCCGCTCCAAGAGGCGCGGCACGGCGAACACCGGGCCGATGCCCATCTCGTCCGGCTCGCAACCGGCGATGGCGAAGCCCTTGAACAGCCCAAGCGGCTCGGCGCCGCGCCGCTCCGCTTCCTTCTCGTCCATGATGACGACAGCCGCTGCGCCATCGGAGAGCTGGCTCGCATTGCCAGCGGTGACGAAATTGCCCGGCCCGCGCACCGGCTCGAGCTTTTGCAGCCCTTCGAGCGTCGTGTCCGGGCGATTGCACTCGTCTTTCGTCACTGTGTAGTCGACGAGGCTCTCTTCCTTGGTCTCCTTGTTGATCACCTTCATCTTCGTCGGCAGCGGCACGATCTCGTCCTTGAACGTCCCGTTCGCTTGCGCGGCGGCGATACGCTGCTGCGAGCGCAAGGAGTATTCGTCTTGATAGTCGCGGCTCACATTGTAGCGCTTGGCGACGATGTCGGCGGTCTCGATCATCGTCATCCAAAGCTCGGGCTTGGTCTTCATCAGCTCTTCTTCGGTGATGTGAAACCGGTTCGCCTTCCCGCTCAACTGCACCAGCGAGATCGATTCGACGCCGCCGCCCACAGCCGCCTTCGCGCCTTCGTTCATGATGTAGTGCGAAGCCTGCGCGATCGCCTGCAGGCCCGAGGAGCAGAACCGGTTCACGGTCGTTCCCGAGGTCGTCACCGGCAGTCCGGCGCGGATCAGCGAAAGCCGCGCGATGTTCTGGCCCGTCGCCCCTTCCGGCGCGCCGCAGCCGATCACGACATCCTCGATCTCCGCCGGATCGAGCCCCGAGCGCTGCACCGCATGCTTGATCGCGTGGCCGGTCATCACCGCGCCGTGCGTTTCGTTGAAGCCGCCGCGGCCGGATTTGGCGAGGCCCGTGCGTGCGTAAGAAACGATGACTGCGCGTCCCATGAAATTCTCCGTCAATGCGGCCCGCACCCTAGTCGCGCACATCCGCGCGCGGAAGCGCGTTTCGCGGCGTCAGCCCCGCCGGTTCTAGTTGGAGATCGCCTGGTTGTTCACGAGCCCGCCGCCCGGCGCGGTTTCGCCGGCGGCTGGAGCGGACGCCGGCGCGCCCGCTGTCGCCGGCCTGCCGCCCTGTTGCAAGAAGCCGCGGCCGCGCTCCTGAATCCACTTGGCGATGTCCTCCGACATGACGCCGGCGACGATTCCCACCAGCGAGACCGTGAACGGATTGAGCGAGGCCGACGTGGTCGCCGCAGCGGCTGTGGTCGAACCGACGGCGAAGCCGGTGATGGCCGCATTCGCCAGAACGTAGAACGCCAGCGCCGCGCACATGCCGAAGATCACGCGCACGATGATCTCGGCGATCGTCACCGGCGCGGGACGCGTGAGATAGGCCGGAAAGAGATAAAGCAGCGCGCCGAGCGAGCCCATCAGCAGCACGAGCGCGCTGGAGAGCAGCGCCGGATGGCCCTGCGCCAGGTGCGCGCTGACGCCGAACGGGCTCATCGATTGCAGCGCCTCGGCTTCGCCGCGCACCCGCGCGTATTGATCGGTTTCCGGCACGACGCTCGCCTGCAGCGCCAGCACGCGGCGGTCGGCTTCCTGCACTTGCCCGTTCACCAGCCGCTGGCGCGCCACCAAGGCGGCGCGCTCGGCGTCACGTTCGTCCAACGCCGCTTCCTGCTCTGTCAGCTGTTGCGCTTGCGCGCGCAATTGCGCCACGCGCTGTTGGTCGGTCGGCGACAGACCTTGCCGGGCGGCGAGGCTGTTCACGCGCTGCGTCAAGGCTCGCGCGGAGGTGTCGACGGCAGCGCTCGCCGCTTGGATGTTCGCATTGCGCTCGATCTCGGCGATGGCGCCGACGATGGCGGCGCGCGCCTCGTCCGCGTCGTTGGTGAGCGTCTGAATCTGCGCATCGAGCCCGGCGAGCTGGTTGGCGAGATCGCGCGCTTCGCCGCGCGGGCCGCTCGTCGCCGCTTCGATCTCGTCGATGCCGGCATTGGCGCGTTCGAGCTTTTCGAACGAGATCATGCCGCCGGTTTGAGGCGACAGCTGCTGCACGCCGAACTGGAAGTCGCGCGCGCTGAACACGAGCGCGCCCATCACCAGCACGGCGATCATCACCGCCGCCAGCACCACGCCCACGCCGAATTTGTAGAAGGTCATCGCCGGCCACTCCCCCTGCTGCGCGCTCTCCCAGCGGTCCCGCACCTTAGCCCGGTTGCTTGGAACAGTTGCGCTTTTTTAACCACACTCGCGGAGGCGCCGCTTCCTTGCCGTGGCGTAATCGATCACCAGTGAATATTTTTCGTTTCCTTCAGTTTTCTCTTGTCAGCAGTCAGCGGCAATGGCAGGGTGGTTTTGCGCTCCTCCCCGACAGCGCGACTTGAGCCCAGGAGTTTTCGAGATGTCCGCCCTCCGTTCGATCGTGATCGCCGCCCTCGCCAGCATGAGCTTCGCCGGCGCCGCCTCCGCCCGCGACGTCGTCTTCACCGTGCAAATCGAAGGCGCGGCGGCCGAGCGCCAAGTCATCGCCCAAAACACAGTCTGGCTCTGCGAAGGCGACACCTGCCGCGCCCGCCCGAACCACGCCGCCAGCGTCCGCGCCTGCCGCCAAATCGCGCGCGAACTCGGCGGCGCCCGCATCCTCGCCTACGGCCCGGAAGGCGGCGAACTGACCGCCGACGAACTCGCGCGCTGCAACGGCGACGCCGCGCCGGCGGTGACGCACCAGGCGCAGAACTGAAACGCACGGCCGTTTGGCTGATCGGACGGGCCGCTGGCGCAGAGCCGGCGGCCCGTTTTCGTCACGCTGAGACGCGCCCGCGCAGATCCTCGCGCCACGGGTGGGCGCCGCACGGCCCGAGCGAAAGCAGCGCCGTCGCCGGATCGTCGGCGATGCGCACGCGCGCCGCCCCGGTGAGGCCATCTATCAGCGTGTGCGCTTCCGGCGCGATGCCGCCGTCCGGCTGCCGCGCCAGGATCAACACGCCGTGCGCGCCGGCGATGCCGGCCCCGCCGGGCGCGGGCGGCAAATCGTAAACGATGCGCACCCGAAACTCGGTCTCGGTTCTGTCCTGGATTTCATATCGCGGGCGCGAGAACAGCGTTTCCGCTTCATCGTCGTACACCGCCTCGATGGCGCCCGCGCGGAAGCGCACGCCGACGCCGGCGGCGCACGCCGCCGGTCCGACGCTCCAAAGACCAGCCAATTCCTGAGGCGGACGCGGTCCGGCGCATCCGAGCAAAAAAAGGCCAAACAAGGCGATGGCCGCACGCGCCATGGCGCCTTCGCTACGCTCGTATGGTTGAAGGTGTCTGAACGTCGCTACGCCTCTGGCTTATTTCCGCCCGGCGCCCCATGTCACAAATCGCACCGAAGATGGATATGCCGGCCTCCGCCCCTCCCCCCGACGCCGGTCATGCGGTGATCGAAGCACCGCCTGCAGCTGCGCCGCCGCAACAGCCGCCGCCGCGTCCGACCCAGTTCGAAGGCCGCACCGCCTCCGAAGTGCTGAAGGAACTGACTGAAGCGTTCGAGGGCGACAAAATCAGCGTCGGCGAATTGCTGGATCGATTGGATTCGCGCGCGCACGGGGTGCTGCTGCTGATCCTCGCGCTGCCGATGTGCATCCCGAACATTCCGGGCATTTCGACCATTTTCGGCGTGCTGATGATCGCGCCGGCGCTCGGTCTGCTGTTCGGCCAGCGGCGCCTCTGGGTGCCGCAGAAGGTCCGCGACTGGAAGTTTTCGCGCGAGGGATTCACGCGCGCGCTCAACGTCGCCATCGCCGGTTTGCGGCGCGTGGAATTCCTAATCAAGCCGCGGCTGTCGCTCCTGACCCGCTGGCCGGTGACGTCGGCGGTCGGCTTCCAGACGCTGCTGATGGCGCTGGTGCTGATCCTGCCGATCTGGGGCGCCAATCTCACGCCCGGCGTGACCGTGACGCTCACCGCGCTCGCGCTGATGCAGCGCGACGGCGTTTTGATGCTGCTTTCGGTGCCCTGCGCGATCGGGTCGATCGTGTGGGTTTATCTGTTCACGAAGTATGGCGTCATGGCCGCCGCATGGCTCGGCAATTGGCTCGAAGGCGTGCTGCCCGCGGTCAACCTGTTCTGAGCGTCAGCAGGAGCGCCTGATCAACCAACCCAGCTGAGCGCCCGAACCGGACACCGCCGGTTCGACGCACGCACCTGCGGGACGCGCGCCGCCGCGCTGGAATTCGGGATCGCCCTCGCTGCGGCGGCTGTCGACGTCGGAGAGCGTTTCATACACGGTGACCTGGCCGCCGGCGGCGATGCATTCGCGGCGCGAGCCGTTGGCTTCGCGCAGACGCACGGCGGTCTCGCCTTCGCCGAGCGGCGTGGCGAACGTCACCCGCGCCGGCTGCGCCTCGGCGCGCGCGATGCAGGTGTCGATGGCCGGAATGAGATCTGGCAGCACCGCGGCCCAGCCGCCGCCTTCGCCTTCGTTGATGCCGCGCCGCGCGCAGCCTTGGTAGGCGACGCCTTCGTACAGCACGTGCGCGACATAAGGCAGCTGGAGTCCGCTCGCCGTACACGGCTGCTGCATAATCGTGATCGTGACCGCGCCGGCGACCACGCGCATGCCGCGTTCGCGGTAATCGCGTTCACCTGGGATGCCGCCGTCCTCGCCGAGGCCGGGGCGGGAGAATTGCGCGTAGTCCTCGAGCAGCCGCAGTTCCCAGGCGCCCTCGCCCATGCTCAGCGCGTCGAGGCCGCCAGAGGCCTGGAAATCGCCTGCGTAGGCCGCGCGCTGTTCGGCGCTGGCGGGACCGCCAAGCGCGGCAAGCTGTTCGGCGGCGATGGCGGCCTCGCGTTCGGCGTCGCTTGGCGCGGCCGGCGCTTCGGCCGGCGCTTCGCTCTGACGCTGGCAGGCTGAAAGCGCGGCGCCGCCGAGCACGAGCGCGGCGCCCAAGCATAGGCCGCGGATCACGGTCCGCATGGCATCCCCCCGTTCGGCGCAGACGGCGGAGGCCGCTCGCGCCGCTTGAGTGTAGTATAGACCCATGCAGCGTGATTCCGGCGCCCCACTTTACGAGTTTTTCGCGGGCGGTGGGCTGGCGCGGCTCGGTTTGGAGCCGGATTTCGCCTGCGTTTTCGCCAACGACATCGAACCGGCCAAGGCCGCCGCCTATCGCGCCGCCTTCGGCGACGACGACATGCGCCAAGGCGACATCTGGAAGCTGAACGCGGGCGACCTGCCGGGTCAGGCGGCGCTCGCCTGGGCTTCGTTTCCCTGCCAGGACCTCTCGCTCGCCGGCGCCCGCCGCGGCTTGGCCGCGCCGCGGTCAGGCGCGTTCTGGGGCTTCCACCGCCTGATCGAGAAGCTGACGCACGAGGGCCGCGCGCCCGACGTGCTGGCGCTGGAGAACGTGACGGGGTTGCTGAGTTCGCACGGGGGCGCCGATTTCACGGCGCTGATCCATGCGCTCGACGATCTCGGCTATCGCGCCGGCGCGCTCGAGATCGACGCTTCCTTGTTCACGCCGCAGTCGCGGCCGCGGCTGTTCATCGTCGCCGCCCGTCACGCGCCGGCGCACCTCACATCGTCGGGCCCAATCGAACCATTTCACACACAAGCGCTGCGCGGCGTAGCGGCCCGTCTGCCGGAAGGCTTGCGCAAGCATTTCGTCTGGTGGCGCATCCCGGCGCCGCCGAAGCGCAATGCGCGACTTGTCGATCTTCTTGACGACGACGCCGCGGTCGCGTGGCAGAGCGAGGACCAGACCGCGCGATTGCTCATGCAAATGAGCCCGCTACAGCGCATGCGGGTCGAGGCCCTAAGGGAGACGGGCCGGCGCGAGATTGGCGCAGTTTTTCGACGCATCCGCGTCGAACACGGCAAGCGAGTGCAGCGTGCCGAAGCGCGATTTGACGGGATTGCGGGTTGTTTGCGCACGCCGGCGGGCGGATCGAGCCGGCAGTTGCTGTTGTTCGTGGAGGGCGAAACGACGCGTTCGCGCCTGCTTTCGCCGCGCGAAGCCGCGCGCTTGATGGGCGCTCCGGATCACTATCCGCTGCCGGCCAGCCAGACCCAAGCGCTGCATCTCGTCGGCGACGCCGTGTGCGTGCCGGCCGTGCGCTGGCTGTCGCAGCACCTGCTCGCCCCGCTTGCGGGCGCCGCGTCTCAGCGCAAAACAGCCTGATGCGCGCCGACATTTTCGACAGCGACAAGCGCTCCGCAATCATGCGCGCGGTGAAGTCGCGCGACACCTCGCCGGAGCTGGCGGTGCGCGCGGCCGTGCGCGGGCTTGGTTACGGCCGGCGTTATCGGCTCAATGGCGCGCAGCTGCCGGGCAAGCCGGATCTCGTGTTCACGTCGCTCGGCAAGGTCGTGTTCGTGCACGGCTGTTTCTGGCATGGGCATGACTGCAAGCGCGGCGCGCGTCAGCCGAAGGACAATGCGAGCTACTGGCGCGCGAAGATCGCACGTAACCGCGCGCGCGACGCCGCTTCGCTCATAGCTCTGCGCGCGGACGGCTGGTCGGCGCTCGTGGTGTGGGAGTGCGAAACGCGCGATAACTCGGCGCTGTCGCGCAAGCTGGGCGCGTTCCTCGCGGACTGAAGCGCTCCCGCCGGCGAAGACGCGGCGCCGGCGGGAGCCTCGTCGGGGCGCGCCACGCGGGAGGACGCGCCTGCGCGACCCGACTGGAGACGTTCGGCCGCCATCACCGCAGCCAGCGGGCCGGCGCCGAACATGAGCAGCGCCGGCATCAGCGTTCGCGCCGCAGAAGCGGGCCAAGTGCGGTCATGCGGCTCCTATTGTGCGACTGCTTCGCATTAGCAGACCACGGCGGCAACCGCTCGTCAAGCCAATCGCGCGCTCAGGCTGCGGTGCGCGGCGCGCGCGCTGCGGCGACCACCGGCGTCTCCAAGCTGAAGGAAAACGCCGAACCTTCGCCCAATTCGCTCCTCGCCTGCAGCTGGCCGCCCATCAGCTTCGCGAGCCGCAGCGATATCGACAGCCCTAGCCCCGGCCCCTCGCCTTCGCCGCAGACGCGCCCGCGGCCGAAGATCATGGCCAGCTGCGAACGCGACATGCCTGCCCCAGTGTCAGCGACGACGAACGTCAGAACGGTTCGCCCTTCGATCTCGGACGGCTCGGCGCTGAGGCCGATGCGCACGCCGCCATGCGTCGTGTAGCGCACTGCGTTGGCGAGCAGATTGAACAACACTTGGCGCACGCGCAGCGCGTCAATCTCGACTTGCGCCGGCACGTGCGCGGCCACGTCGAGGAAGAGTTCAAGATGCTTGTCCTGCGCCGCCGGCCGAAAGGCGGCGACGACGCTGCGCGCAATGTCGCGCGGATCGGCGGGTTTGGTCTCGATGCGCAGCTGCCCGTTCTCGAGCCTATCGAGATCCGAGAAATCGCCGAGCACAAGCTGCAGCACTTCGCCGGCTTGCACGATCGTGGCGATATGCGCGCGCGCTTGCGGCGAGGCCGCCGCGCGGCGCAAGTGCTCGGCTGCGCCGACAAGCGCGGCCATGGGCGTGCGCAACTCGTCGTTCATGCGCTGAATCATGTCAGATTTGGCGGCTGCGGCGGCCGCAGCGGTTTGCCGTTCGCGCAGCACCGCCGCTTCCGCCTGCGCCTGCGCGGCGTCGGACGCGAGAAGGCTGCGCCACAGCGGAATGCCGAAGCCGAGCACGAGCAGACCCGCGACCACCTGCAAGAGATCGGTCGGGTTGGCGCCGCTGAGCGCATAATCGACGAGCGGCAGGCCGAGCATGAAGGCAATCGTCGGGCCTGCGCCCGCGATCGAGAGTGCGTGCGAATAGCGCAGCGTCGCAGCCGCGTTGGCGAGCCCGCCAAGCACGTACATCATCGCCAGCGTCTCGCCCGGCAGATAGGTCGAGAACCAGAGCACGGCGCCGAGGAAATTTCCGTAGAGGCTCTGCGCAGCGGTCCACGCGACCAGCGGCGCCGTGCGCGCCGGCGGCTCGCCGGCTTCGGCTTTGGCCAGCACGCGCGCGAAGATGGCTCGGTCGGCGAGGATCACCGCGATGAGGCCCGCGAACCAGAGCAGCGGCCAAGCGTGACCGACGGCGGAGATCGCCACCAAGGCGACCACGCCGCACGCGGCCAGTCTCAGCATCGCATTGGACACGCGCGCCCGGCCGACCGCGACCATCGCCCGCGCCCGGCCCGCGCGCGTCTGTTGCGCGTCCAAGGTGCCCATCCCGCCCATCAAAGCGCCGCCAGTGTGGCCGTCGCAGCCCTGCCCGGACGTTAACAAGCGTCCACTTGAATGATCATTCAAACAAGCGCTCTCATGGGGCGAAGGACGCGAGTTTGTCCGGGGAGAAGCAGCATGCGTTTTGTGATCGCCGCCGCGGCGTTCGCCGCCGTTTTCATTTCGCCGGCGCGGGCGGAGGTCGCATCGGCCTCCTCTGCAGCGTTCCTGATCGAGGCTGAGGCGGATGTCGCCGCTTCCCCCGAGAAAGCCTGGCGCGACCTCACCCGGCTGAATCGCTGGTGGAGTTCTTCCCATACATATTCGGGCGATGCGCGCCGGATGACGCTCGAGCCCCGCGCCGGCGGCTGCTGGTGCGAGCGCTGGGGAGACGGCCAGTCGGTGGAGCACGGGCGGGTCGCGCTGGTGATGGAGCACGAGGGGGTGCGCACGTTGCGCTTGGTGGGCGGTCTGGGCCCGTTGCAGGAGCTGGGCGTCAGCGGCGTGTTGACCTTCACCGTCGCGCCGCACGCCTCAGGCGCGAAGATCACGATGAGCTATCGCGTTTCAGGAGAGCCGGGACTCAACCTTGATCGGCTGGCGCCGCTCGTCGACCAAGTCCTCATGGAACAGTTCGGGCGTCTCAGCCGATATACGGCGTCGGGCTCGCCCGATTAGAAGGAACGTTCATCGCCGGCTCAGGATGGTGGTAGGAAGTTCCGCAGCGGACCGGGCCTGCCCGCCCGCCTTTTCGTTTGGAGGGATTTCATGATCCGCAAATATGTGGCCATCGCCGCCGCCGCGCTGACGCTGGTCGGCTGCACCAACGTCGATCCGGTCACCGGCGAGCGCACCACCAACCGCACCGGCACGGGCGCCATCATCGGCGCGATCGTCGGCGCAGGCGCCGGCGCACTCGCCGGCGGCGACGACCGCCGCAACGCCATGATCGGCGCCGGCGTCGGCGCGCTCGCGGGCGCTGCGATCGGCAATTACATGGACCGCACCTATCAGAACCTGCGCGAACGTCTCGCCGGCAGCGGCGTCGGCGTCACGCGCGTGAACCAGTCGCAGATCCTGTTGAACTTCCCGGCCGATCTGACGTTCGACCTCGATCGGGACGCAGTGAAGAGCCAGTTCGTGCCGACGCTGCGCGACGTGGGCTCCATCTTGCGCGAATACGATCAGACCACGGTCGACGTTTACGGCCACGCCGATTGCACGGGCACCGATGCGCACAATCAGGATTTGTCCGAGCGCCGCGCGATGAACGTCTCATCGGTGCTGATGCAGGGCGGCGTGATCCGTCAGCGCCTCGCTGTGCAGGGCTATGGCGAGAGCCAGCCGCGCTACGAACCGTGCAGCGCCGCCGGCAATCGCCGCGTCGAAGTCTATATCAGCGCCTTCCAGGGCTGAGCTGAGCGAGCGCCGATGACCATGAGAAACGCCGTCGCGTGCGCACGCGGCGGCGTTTCCACAATCAGGAGACGGTGATGCGCGCCATTCTTCTCGCACTCGCGTTGGCCGCTTGCACGCAAGGCGAAGCGCCTTCGTCCGAGGCGGACGGCGGCGCAGAAGCGCCGGATCAGCCGCAAGCGGACGCGGCGGCGACGCAAACGCAGCAGCCGATCACGGCGCAGGACGCACTTGCACGGATGCCGAGCTGGGAAGGCGCGCGCGCCGCGGGCGTGGATTTTCGCGCCGTCGGCCAAGAGCCCGGCTGGATTCTCGACATCTACACGGAACGGCGCATGCGGCTGGTTTGGGATTACGGCGAAAGCGCCGCGGATTTTCCGCTGACACCGCCGACTTATCCGCAAGAAGGCGCTACGCGCTACGAAGCCGCACAGAACGGACGCACCCTCGCCGTCACCATTCGCCGCGCGCCGTGTCAGGACGCCATGAGCGGCGCGCCCTATCCGAGCACTGTCGAAGTGGTGATCGACGGGCGCACATTGAACGGCTGCGGCAAGAGCGTCTAAAGCCCTTCCGCCGTCATCCGAAATCAACCGGGAGAAAACTCCAGCATGCCGTTTCGCTTCACGCTAATCGCCGCGTTCGCGTGCGCCGCTTGTTCGAGCGCGCCGCCGCGCGAGCTTCCGCCGCCGGAGCTGCCGCAGCGCGCCGGCGTCGATCCGCTCGTCGCCGCGCGCGCCGAGGGCGTCGAGTTCCGCGGCGTCGGCGAGGGGTTCGTGCTGGAGATCATGCGCGAGGACGTCATTCGATTGACGCAGACCGCGAGCGGCGAGACGCTCACGTTCGCAAAGCCTGAACCGCAACTTCCGCGCTGGAACGGCTCGATCTATGCGACGACCGCCGGGACGCACGAGCTCTACGTCGCTATCCGCAACGATCGCCCATGCGAGCGCGCGGATCGCGCGGTCTATCCGATCAGGGTCGAGATAAGGTTGGACGACCGGGTGTTCACCGGCTGCGGACGCGGCTTCTAGCCTGCGCTCAGCGCAGCGCTTCTTGATCTCGCTTTCGACAGGTATGCGCTTCTTTTTCGCTGCGGGGTGTTGGAATGACTCTTAAGCGTATCGCCAGCGTCTTCTGTGTGTTGCTGCTGACGGCCTGCTCGAGCGCGACTAGCTCTGCGGATCTTCGCCCGTCAATCGATGCGAAGCTGGCGGCTGACGCTCAGCGATACGGCATTCCGGCGCAATCGGTGCTCGTGATGCGGAACGGCGAAGTTCTCTATCGCACTCAGCGAGGGCTCGCGGACACGGCCACTGGCCGCGCAGTCGCGGCCGACGACGTTTATGCCGTCTACTCGGTGAGCAAGCTGTTCGCCAGCATTCTCATCCTGCAATTGGTCGATCAGAACCGACTGGATTTGGAGCAGCCTGCCCGGCTTTACGCACCCGATCTGCCCGAGGCATGGAGCGAAGTCACCGTCGGCCAGTTGCTGAGCCACACCTCCGGCCTCCCGGATTTCTTCGACGGCGCCGATCCGCAGCGTGCGCTTCCGCCGACGAAGGAGGATGTTTTTAGGAGTCTCGCCGACAGGCCGCTCTTGTTCGCGCCTGGCGCCGAAACCCGCTACGGCCAAACCAATTATGTGGTGTTGCTCTCCATTCTGGAGAACCTTCACGGAGCGTCCTATCGCGACATCGTTCGTGATCGCATTCTCCGGCCTCTCGCGCTCAACGACACCTACCTAGGGCTCGCGCACGCGCCGCGCGGCCGGCTCGTTTCACCCTATCGCGGCGAGAACGGCGAACTCGTTCCCGATCCGACCCCGCCATGGCAGGACTACAGCATCGCTCACGCCGAACTCTACACGACGCCGGACGATCTGGGCGCCTTCCTGACAGCGGTCGCGCAAGGCGAATTGGTTCGGCAAGAAACGCTCGTTCGCGCGTGGCGCCCCTACCAGCTACGGAGCGGCGAGGACGGCGTTTTCGCCGCGGGCTGGGACTATGGCGAGAGCGGCCGCTACCGCGAGGTTGGTCTCGACGGCGGCGTCAAGGTGCGCGTGCGCATCGTCTTCCGCGATGAGTCTCTGAGCGATCATTATGTGATCGTCTATCTCACCAACGGCTCGCGCGAGAACGTCTGGACCCGGACGCTGCTCGACCCGATCCAGGACATAACGCTGCGCGACGAGGAGAGGCGTTAGACTGTCGGCTTGCGCTGCTTGCGATATTTCGGCGGCGCGCTGTTCGACCAGACGGCGTTTCCCTTGCGGTCGCGGCGGTCGCCGCGATCTCGCGCCGCATCCTCGCGGGCGCGCGACGGCGCATGGCCCTGCTTCGCGTGCGCTTGGCCGTGCGCTTCCGAAGCGTGATGCTTCTTTGGCGCATGTTTGCGCGCCGGATGCGCCGAGCCGGAACGGCCGGAGGGGCCCTTCGGCCGCGCCGGACGCTCGTCCTTCCTCGGCGCAGCGAGCGAGAAATCCGTCTCCATCACCGGCACCGCTTGCTTCGTCAGCCGCTCGATGTCCTTCAGGTATGCGCGCTCGTCCGGCGCACAGAACGAGATCGCGACGCCGCGGGCGCCCGCGCGCGCGGTGCGGCCAATGCGGTGGACGTATTGCTCCGGCACGTTCGGCAGGTCGTAGTTGATGACATGGGTGATGTCGTCAACGTCGATGCCGCGCGCGGCGACTTCCGTCGCGACCAGCAAACGCGCATGGCCCTTCTTGAACGCTTCGAGCGCGCGCATGCGCTGGCCCTGGCTCTTGTTGCCGTGGATCGCTTCCGCTTCGAAGCCGCCGCTTTCGAGCTTCTTCACGACGCGGTCAGCGCCGTGCTTGGTGCGGGCGAACACGAGCGCGCGTTTGATCGACTTGTCGGCCAGCAGCGCGTGCAGCAGATCTTGCTTCTTGGCCTGGTCGACGTGGATCACCGCCTGCTCGACGCGCTCGGCGGTCGAACTGACCGGCGTCACCGCGATCTTCTCAGGGCGATCCAAGAACTGGGCTGCGAGCTCTTCGATCGCCGGCGGCATGGTGGCGGAGAAGAACAGCGTCTGGCGCGTGCGCGGCAGGATCGTTGCGATTTTGCGCAAGTCGTGGATGAAGCCCATGTCGAGCATGTGATCGGCTTCGTCGAGGACGAGGATTTCGACCTTGTCGAGCCGGATCGAACGCTGGCTGACATGGTCGAGCAGCCGGCCCGGCGTCGCCACGAGGACGTCGACGCCGCGATACATCGCCTGCTTCTGTTTGAACATCGAGGCGCCGCCGAACACGACGGCGGTCGAGAGCCCAAGGAATTTGCCGTAGGCCCGAAAGCTGTCGCCGATCTGCGCGGCGAGTTCGCGCGTGGGCGCCAGCACCAAGGTACGGCACGATTTCTCGCCCGCGTGCTTGCGGTCCTTGTGCAGGCGATCAAGAATTGGCAGCGCGAACGCAGCCGTCTTGCCGGTGCCGGTTTGGGCGAGGCCGATTAGGTCCTTGCCCGTCTGCACGATCGGCAGCGCCTGGATCTGGATCGGAGTCGGCTTGGAATAGCCCTCGGCGTCGAGCGCCTTGAGGATCGGCGTGGAAACGCCGAGATCTTGGAAAGTGGTCACGTAAAATCTTTCAGCCGCGCGCGTCATCGCGGGCGACTCTATCAGCTCGGAACGATGCGACGGCGAAGAAGGGCGGCGAGCGAGAGGCTCAAAGCCGAACGTCGATGGTGGCGTTCCAGAAGGGACCGCGTTCCAGGCAATTTGCGCAGCCAGGAACGGTCGCTGAGTGCGGATATCAGGGTAGAAGGTTACAAAGTCAATAACGCCAAAGGGCATAGCTGCCCGTCGGCCGAAGCCCGAATACGGCAAAACCACGTCACGCCGCTTCGGCGACGAAGCCTTTCCAGGTGCGCATGTACTGCACGAAGGCCGTCCCCAGGCCCTCCTCGCGCAAGTACGCCTCGCTCACCGGAGTCGCGATCGCGGCGAAGTTCGGATCCATCGCAACGCGCGTGGGGAAATCGTGGTGCAGGATGGCGGCGCGGCCGATCACCGAAAAATCGAAGCCCATCGCCAGCACATCGCGCGCATCCTGGGCGCGCATGATCTTGCCCGCAGCGCCGAGGCGGACCTGACCGCGCTCCAACTCGGCGAAGTACGAGGCCAACGTGCGGCCCTGATACGCTTCGTCGTTCGGCTCCTTGCGCAAATCCCAGAGCGACATGTCGAGAAAGTCGATCTTCCCTTCGCGCATCAGCCGCTGCGCCACATGGCGAATTTCCATCAGATCGATGCCCCAGCGTTCCGGCGAGAGGCGTACGCCCAGCGAGAAACCCGGCTTGGTCGCCGCGCGCACGCCATCGATAATCTCGAACAGGAAACGCGCCCGGTTTTCCGGCGAGCCGCCATACGTGTCCTCACGCCGGTTCAGCTCCGGCGACAGAAAGGAGCAGATCAGATAACCATGCGCGCCGTGCAGCTCGGCGCCGTCGAAGCCCGCCCGCTCAGCCCGCGCCGCCGCCTCGATGAAGCAATCGCGCGAGGCGTGCACTTCATCGATCGTCATGCCCTCCGCTTTGAGCTTTTCATCCGCCGACGGCGCCTTCGGGTTCTTCAGCGCGCGAAGGCCGCCATGATGCAGCTGCGCGATCGCAAGAGAGCCGTGTCGCTTGATACCTGCCGCCAGTCTGGAGAGGCCTGGCAAATGCCTCTCGTCATGAAACCCAAGCTGGCCGGGAAAGCCGACGCCGCTTTCCTGCACTGACGCCGCGCAGGTCATCGTCAGGGCAAAGCCGCCTTCGGCGCGCATTGTCAACCAGCGATACTCGTCTTCGCTGAGCACCCCATCCGGATGCGACTGCAAATTCGTCAGTGGCGCGAGAACGAACCTGTTCTTCAGCACGGCGCCGGAGGAGAACGTCAGCGGATCGGAGAGCGAGGTCATCGGCCAAAGATAAGGGGGCGCGCGAAAAGCGCACCCCCTAACTCAGTTCAATCGCTAAACCGTGGGTTAAGCCGCCTGCTTCGCTTTCGCGCCGAACCGCTCGTAGAAGCTCTCGTTCTTGGCGGCCATGTCGCGCAGCAGCTTGTTCGGGCGGAAGCGATCGCCGTAGGCGTCAGCCAGGCGATCGGCTTCTTCCACGAACTTCTTCGTGCCCCAGAAGAGGTCGATGTAGCTGATGCAGCCGCCGCTGTAGGGCGCAAAGCCCCAGGCGAGGATCGAGCCGACGTCCGCGTCGCGCGGATCGGTGATGACGCCTTCCTCGAAGCAGCGCGCCACTTCGATGCACTGGCGGAAGAGGAAGCGCTTGGTGAGCTCCTGCTTCAGCGCCGGCGGGCATTCCTTCACCTTCACTTCGATGCGTTCGGAAATGCCTGGCCAGATGCGCGTCGGTTTGCCGTCGTCGCCGTATTCATAATAGCCCTTGCCGCCCTTACGGCCGACGCGGCCTTTGTCCTCGACGATCCATGAGAGCAGGTTCGCGCGCGGGTCCTTCTTGTAATCCTGCTGCGTCAGTTCGGCGTTGGTCTTGCCGATTTTCAGCGCTGTATCGAGGCCCACGGAGTCGGACACTTCCAGCGGCCCCATCGGCATGCCGCACTGGCGGCCGACATTCTCGATGATTGCCGGCGCAATGCCTTCCATCAGCATCTCGACGCCTTCGGCCGGATAAGTACCGAAGCAGCGCGAGGTGTAGAAGCCGCGGAAATCGTTCACCGTGATCGGTGTCTTCCTGATCTTGATGACGTAATCGATCGCTTTGGCTTGGGTTTCGGCGCTCGTCTCCTTGCCCATGATCAGCTCGACCAGGCCCATGCGCTCGACCGGCGAGAAGAAGTGGATGCCGATGAAGTTCTTCGGACGAACCGACGCTTCGGCGAGACCGGTGATTGGCAGTGTCGATGTGTTGGTGCCGAACACCGCGGTGTCGCCGAGGAAGGCTTCTGCTTTTTTGGTCACTTCGGCCTTCAGCGCCGGGCTCTCGAACACCGCTTCGACCACGAGATCGCTGCCCTTGATCAGCGAATAATCGGTCGAGGGCGTGATGCGGGCGAGGATCTCATCGCCCTTCTCTTTCGTGATCTTGCCGCGCGAGACGTCTTTATCGACGATGCGCTGCGAGTAGGCTTTGCCCTTCTCGGCGCTCTCTTGGCTTACGTCCAATAGCACCGTTTCGATGCCGGCCTTGGCTTGCACATAGGCGATGCCCGCGCCCATCAGTCCCGCGCCGAGGACGGCGACCTTCTTGATCTCGTAAGTCGGATAGCCTTCGGGGCGATTTCCGCCTTTGCCGAGCGCCTGCATGTTCACGAACAGCGAACGCACCATGCCCTTGGCTTGCGGCGTCGCCGCCGTCTTCAAGAAGTATCGAGACTCGATCCGCAACGCCGCGTCGATCGGCACTTGCACGCCTTCGTAGATGCACGAGAGGATGTTGCGCTGGGCCGGATAGTTGAGGTTGGTCTGCTTGGAGACCATAGCGTTGCCGCCGACGCTCGCCATCGCGCCGCCGGGCGTGAACGGACCGTCCTTCACCTTGTAGCCCTTCACGTCCCATGGCGCGACGTGGTTCGGCTTGCCTTTCAACCACGTCTTGCACGCTTCGACCGTTTGGCCAGCGGGCGCGACTTCATTGATGAAGCCAAGCCCCTTGGCTTCTTGCGGTGATTTGTCAGCGCCTTGCAGGATCATCATCGCCGCGTTCTGCACTCCGATGAGGCGCGGCAGACGCTGCGTGCCGCCAGCGCCCGGCAGCAGACCCACCTTCGCTTCCGGCAGGCCGAGCTTGATCTTCGGGTTGTCCGCCGCGACGCGGTAATGGCCCGCCAGCGCGAATTCCAAGCCGCCGCCGAGCGCCAAGCCTTCGAGCGCGAACGCCACCGGCTTTCCGCAGGTTTCAAGATCGCGATAGACGCGGTTCAGACCGAAGCCGCGCTCAAAATTCGCCTTCAGCTTTTCGTCTTCGCTCTTCGGCTCGCCGCCCCCACCGACGCCGCGCTCGTTCATCTCGCCGAGATCGGCGCCGGCGCAGAAGCCGCTCGCCTTGCCCGAGGTGAAGACGACGCCCTTGATCGCGTCGTCGCTCTTGATGCGGCCGACGATCTCGTAAATGTCTTTGATCACGCTTGCGGTGATCGTGTTCATGGAGCGGCCCGGCACGTCGAACGTGATGAGCGCGATGCCGTCGCTGTCGACGTCGATCTTGAAGTTTTCCATCCTACCCATCCTTCCCGGTCTTATCCGACCCGTCGTTGCTGTTCTTCTTCGCCGTAGCGACGCCGAGCGCAGTCCCGAGGCCGACGCCGAGGGCGACGCCGGCCGCAAGACCTAACGCGAGGTTGCCCGTCGAGAGCCCGATCGCAACGCCGATGGCGATGCCGAACCCAATGCCGGCTGCGAATACCCCGCCGTTCATTCAGTTCACCCGTTCAATCACTGTCGCGGTGCCCATCCCTGCGCCGACGCAGAGCGTGATCAGCGCGCGCTCTTTGTTCGAGCGCTCCAGTTCATCGACCACGGTGCCGAGGATCATCGCGCCGGTTGCGCCCAGCGGGTGGCCCATGGCGATGGCGCCGCCATTGACGTTGACCTTCTCCATATCGAGATCGAGCGCCTGCACCCAGCGCAGCACCACCGCCGCGAAAGCTTCGTTGAGCTCCCACAGATCAATGTCCTTCTGCGTCATGCCGAGTTTGGTGAGCAGCTTCTTGGTCACGAACTCGGGACCCGTCAGCATGATCGCCGGCTCCGATCCGATCGAAGCGCCACCCAGGATGCGCGCGCGGGGCTTCAGGCCCAGTGCATCGCCCATCTCCTTCGTCCCGATTAGCACCGCCGCCGCGCCGTCGACGATGCCGGATGAATTGCCGGCATGGTGGACGTGATTGACCTTCTCCACTTCCGGATAGCGCTGCTGAATGACGCCGTCGAAGCCCGGCATCACTTCGCCTTGCATCTTGAAGCTGGCTTCGAGCGCGCCGAGCGATTGCAGCGTGGTGTCCGGCCGCATGTGCTCGTCGTGATCGAGCAAGGTAGCGCCCAGCTGATCCTTGACAGGCACGATCGACTTCTTGAACCGGCCTTCCTTCCACGCCTTCGCCGCGCGTTGCTGACTTTGCACCGCGTACGCATCGACGTCCGTACGCGAGAAGCCGTACTTGGTGGCGATCAAGTCGGCGCCGACGCCTTGCGGCGTGAAATAGGTCTTCATCGCGATCGAGGGATCGGTCGCCCAGGAGCCGCCGTTCGAGCCCATCGGCACGCGGCTCATGCTCTCGACGCCGCCGCCGATCGCCATCTCCGCTTCGCCCGACTTCACCTTCGCCGCAGCGATGTTCACGGCTTCGAGCCCCGAGGCGCAGAAGCGGTCGACCTGCACGCCGGCGACGCTCTCGGCGTAATCCGCATTCAGCACCGCGATGCGGGCGATGTCCGAGCCCTGCTCGCCCACCGGCGAGACGCAGCCGAGATAGACGTCGTCGACCTTCGACGTGTCCAGATTGTTGCGGTCACGCACCGCCTGCAGGGCCTGCGTAGCCAGCGACAGCGCCGTCACCTCGTGCAGCGCGCCCGTGTTCTTGCCTTTGCCGCGCGGCGTACGCACCGCGTCATAGATATAGGCTTCAGCCATCGTCTTCACTCCAACCAGCGGCATCGGCCGCTTCGCACCCTGTTGGGACCGGAGTCGTCCCCGGCGCGAACCGCGCCTACTCCGCTGACCGCTGCCGCCGGGCCGGCGACAGCGCGGTAAATTTAGTGCGCCTCCCCGCCGGCGATATCGACATCACCTTTGAACGAGTTGGCGATGAAACAGGCGTCGTGCGCCTTGTGATGCAATTCGCGCAATTGCTCAGGCGTCGGCGCCGTTTCGCCGGCCCATGCGATCACCGGATTGAGTTGGATGCGCGTCATCTGCATGCGCCCGTCGGCGCCTTTCGCCAGTTCGCCTTCGGCCTTATCGATGTAGGAATCGATCACGAACCCGGCTTTGCGTGCGAAATCTAGGAAGAACAGCATGTGGCAGGACGACAGCGCCGCCACGAACAATTCTTCCGGATCGGCGGCGTCTTCGCGGGAAAGCGGCGGACGCACCACATGCGGGGACGACGAGCCGGGAATCGAGAACCCGGCGTCGAACGCGATGTCATGCCCGCGTGAATACTTGCCGTCGCTGAACGGCTGCTCGCCGCGCGTCCAGGTGAGCGTTGCGGTGTAGGCGCCCATCAGAACGCCTCCGCCGCTAGCGCCATCACGGGATCGGCCCCGCTCTTCAGCTTCGCCAAATGCGCGCCAGCGTCAGGCAGCGTCCGAGCCAGGAAATAACGCGCCGTCGCCAGCTTCGTGTCGAAGTAGGGATCAGACGCGCCGCCGTTCTTCTTCGCCGCCAACGCCGCCTTGGCCTGCAGCGCCCACATGTAGGTCAGCGCCGTGATGCCGAAGAGGTTGAGATAGTCATGGCTCGCCGCACCGGCATTGTCGAAATTGGTCATGCCGTTCTGCATCAGCCACATCGTGCCGTCCTGCAGCTGGCCCTTCACGCCGGCGAGCGCCGTCGTGAACTCCTTCAGTTCCGCGTCGTCTTCGTGATTATGCACGAAATCGTCGATCTCGTTGAAGAATGAGAAGATCGCGCGACCGCCATTAGCGCCCAGCTTGCGGCCGACGAGGTCGAGCGCCTGGATGCCGTTCGCGCCTTCGTAGATCATGGTGATGCGCGCATCGCGCACGAACTGGCTCATGCCATGTTCTTCGATGTAGCCGTGACCGCCGTAGATTTGCTGGCAATTGGTGGCGTTGGCGTAGCCCTTGTCGGTCAGATAGCTTTTGATCACGGGTGTCATCAGGCCCATGTAATCACCGGCTTTCTCGCGCACCTCCTCGTCCGGCGAGGCGTGCAGCAGATCGCCATGGATCGCCGTCCAGAACGCAAACGCGCGCGCGCCTTCGTTGAATGCCTTGGCGTCCATCAACATGCGGCGGATGTCCGGGTGCACGATAATTGGATCGGCCGGGCCGTTCGGATTCTTTGCGCCGGTGATCGAGCGGCCCTGCAGCCGATCCTTCGCGTAGGCGACGCCGTTCTGATACGCGACTTCCGACTGAGACAGCCCCTGCAGGCCGACGCCCAAACGCGCCACGTTCATCATCACGAACATGGCCATGAGGCCCTTGTTCTCCTGGCCGATCAGGTATCCGGTCGCGTCGTCGTAGTTCAGCACGCACGTCGAATTGCCGTGAATGCCCATCTTCTCTTCGATCTTGCCGCAGACGACGCCGTTGCGCTGACCGGGATTGCCATCCTTGTCGAGGATGAACTTCGGCACAATGAAGAGCGAGATGCCCTTCGTGCCCTGTGGCGCGCCTTCAATGCGCGCCAGCACGAGATGGATGATGTTCGATGCGAGATCGTGTTCGCCGGCGGAGATGAAAATCTTCTGGCCGGTGATGCGATAGGAGCCATCGGCTTGCGGGATCGCCTTGGTGCGCAGCATGCCGAGATCGGTGCCGCAATGCGGCTCCGTCAGATTCATCGTGCCGGTCCACTCGCCGCTGACCAGTTTCGGCAAATAGGTTTGCTTTTGCTCATCGCTGCCGTGCTGATGGATTGCCTCATAGGCGCCGTGCGAAAGGCCCGGATACATGCCGAACGCCATATTCGCGCTCGCGACCATCTCGTTCCAGGCAAGCCCGACGACGTGCGGCAGACCCTGTCCGCCATAAGCGGGATCGCTCGAAAGCGAGGGCCAACCCGCTTCGACGAATTTCTGATACGCTTCCTTGAACCCAGGCGGCGTCGTCACCGAGCCATCGTCGTGACGCACACAGCCGTGCTCGTCGCCGACCTTGTTCAGCGGCGCCAAAACGCCCTCACAAAACTTCGCGCCCTCCTCGAGCACCTGATCGATCAGATCCATCGGCGCCTCGGCGAAGCCCGGCAGATTGGAATAGCGCTCGATGTCGAGCACGTCCTTCAACAGGAAGCGATATTCACGAAGCGGGGCGGTGTACGTCGGCATCGGCTGCTCCGAACGAGGCAATAGGCAGATCGGCAATGGGCAATAGCGGCAGCGGCGGCCCTATTGCCTACTGCCTATTGCCTACTGCCTTTAGTGCACTTCTTCGAGCCGCTTCTTGGCTTCGGCTTCGAACGCGCGCGCCGCGCCCATCGCCGCCGGCGCCGCGGGCTTGGCCAGGAACTTCTCGAGCTTGGCGATCGAATCCGTCAGCGTCTCGATCGCGGCGTCGATGTCTTCGCGCTGGGCTTCGAGCGCGACAATGCGCGCTTTGTATTTCTTCAGCGCCGTCTGCGCCTGGGCGCGCTGATCGACTTTGTACAAGTCGAGGATCTCCTTGATCTCGATCAGCGAAAGACCAACGCGTTTGCCGCGCAGGATGAGCTGAAGGCGCGCGCGATCGCGATGCGAGTAGACCCGGTTCATGCCGTCGCGGCGCGGGGTCAGAAGCCCCTTGTCCTCATAGAAGCGGAGCGCGCGCGGGGTGACGTCGAACTCACGGGCCAGTTGTGAGATCGTGTAGGTGCGCTCGGTTTTGGTCATCGGAAGTCCCTCGGGTTCGCCCAGCAGACCCGACGGTAGCTTCCGTTTACGGAAGCGTCAATTCAAGTTGACGGCGGCGTCATTAATCCGAGTTCACGGCAAGCTTGCCTTTAAGTGCCGAACCGGCGTCGGGCAGCCGTTCAGCCCATAGTAATGTCGAACTCAGCCGCCAGGCGCGTCATCATCGCCTACACACCCTGGTCGCCGCCAAGCGTCATCGCATGCCATAAACTTAAGGAGGGCCGATCCGGACTGCCTGCGCCCCAGGGGGCAGCTGAGGCACCACCGTTCGAGGACCATGATGCCGTCACACCCCTCGGCGGAGGCCATGCCGCACCGTCATGCACATGGCTCCCCTCAGCACCACGGGCAGTTTCGTTTACGATCTGGTCTTGGCGATCCGCTCGCCGCGGCTTTGCGGGTCTTCCTCCGGCAGCTGCGGAAGCATCAGTCGGTACGCCAGGTTGGACAGGGAGGTTGAGGCGCGCCATCGCCCGCGCAACGGCAAGGTCCGCTTCCGCGCGCATCATCTCCAGCACGCTGGTCGGTGACGACATGGTCGGCGCCGCAATGCGTGACGCCGAATATTTCGCAAGCGAGATCACACTGCCTCGCCTCGACCAGCATGCGCGGCGCGCTCGGAAAGCGCGAAAACGCCGCGCGATTGGCGTCCATCGAGGCTTCCAAACCCGCGCCGCCTGCGGTGTAGGCCCACGCTTGCGGCGCCATCTTCTTCTGCGCCGCCGCTTCGAGCGCAGTGAAGTGCGTCGGGATCTCGGGCGTTACGCCGCCCAGTCCGCGCACGTAGATGGAGCCCTGGATTCGGACTCGAAATCGCGGGGCGTGTCCGACATGGCTAATCCACGTTTACGACTTTACCGGCCATTAACACGCCAACCCCTTTGATCGACACTGCAAAGTCGTGAGCGATTCTCGAATCTTCCACGGCGATTGGGGTTAGGGCGTGAGCCGCGGACGCGCGGCGACATGCGGCGAGGGCAAAATGAGCGGCGCGCAAAGCTGGAGCGTAAAGGGCATCGACCCGAAAGTGCGAGAGGCTGCGCGCGAAGCCGCCGCTCGACAGGGCATGAGCCTCGGCGAATATCTGAACCAAGCGCTCGCCGGCCACGGCCAGGCGCCGCCGCAGGCGCCGCAGGCGGGGCCACAGCCGCCGCGCCCGCGGCCGCGCTATTCGAGCCTACCCGCCACCATCGATCACGACGACGAAGATTGGGCTGTCGGCGGACCGCGCCTCAGCGATCCGTCCCGCCTCGCGCAACGTCTTGAGTCGATCGAGCGCCGCACCCAACTCGCTGTCACCGGTCTCGACCGCGCCGTGTCCACCATCGACCGCTCGGTCATGGGCCTCGCCGCCCGCATCGACGACGCCGAAGCTGTCTCCAACGAGGCGGCTGAGCGCGTCAGCGAGGCGCTCGAACAATTCCGCATCGCCGGCGAGACGCTGAGCGGGAAGTTGGAGCGCGCCGAATACGAAGCGGTCGAAGCGAAAAAAGCTTTCGATGGCGCGACCGGCGGCATCGAAAGCGTGAAACACCGCCTCGAACAGCAAGTGACCGTCGCCGAGGAAGTCGCCCGCCGCGCCGAAGCCGCCGCGAGCTACCTCACCGGTGAGATGGAAAACCGCGACGCGGCTGTCGCGCAGACGCTCGTGGAAGCGCGCAGCGTCGCCGAGGAGGCCGCGCGTCAGGCCGCGCAAGCATCGGCCGACGCCGTCGCCGAACTGCGCCGGTTGCAGCAGGAGCTCACCGAACGCGTCGAGGAGAGCGAAACCTCCACCCGCCGCGCCATCGAAACCGCCGTCGCCGAGGTCAGCGCCGACAGTCGCGGCACGCGCGAAGCGCTGCTGGAAGAGGTCGTCCGCCTCGAAGGCGAGATCGCGCGCCGCGTCGGCAGCGTCGATGAGCTGAGGAGCGAGCACGCCGCGCTCATCGCGCGGATTGAGCGGGCCGAGGCCGGCGCGCGCGAAAGCACCGCGGGCCTGCGTCAAGCCGCCGGGGCCGCGATCGCCGATCTGCGCAATTCGCAGCTCACACTTGCCGCGCGCGTCAAGCAGGTTGAGGACATCGCCGGTCAAAGCGGCGCGGTCGACCTGTCCGATCTGCGCCACGCCCAAGCCGATATTGCCGAACGCCTCTCGACGCTCGAAAGCAAAACCGAAACGAACCCGGTCGCGGACGCGCTCGCCGCGTTTGAGCGCCGCCTCGCGTCGGTCGAGACCGCCGGCGCGAGCACGCAAAAGCTCGACGAAGTCGACGGTGCGGTAAAGACGCTCGATCAGGCGCTGCAGCGCCTGGCCGACCGCATCGCCGAGACCGAAAACACCGCCAACACGGCGATCCGCACGCTCGAAGAAACCGTCTCGTCGCTCGGCGCCAAGGTCGAGCAAGGCGGCGGCGCCGCACAGGAGACCGAGGCGCTGCGCGCCCTGCTGGAGCACCGCCTCGATTCGATGGCGCAATCCGTCGGACAGATGGTCGGCGAAGCGCGCAACGAACTCGCGGGCCAACTGCAAGCGGCGCTCGAAGGCGTCGCCGGCGAAGGTCTTGAAGGCGCACTGGCGGACGTGAACCGCCGCCTCGCCGCCGCTGAGCGTCGCCAAGCGCAAACGATCGAAGCCATCTCGCTTGAGATCAAGCGCATGAGCGAAGGCGTCGATCAGCGCCTACGCGCTGTCGAGGCCCGCAACGATGACGCAGCCGCGTCGGCGGTTCGCGAAGAGCTTTCGCGCATGGCGCAAACACTCGAGCAGCGCTTCGACGACATCGAGCGCCGAGAAGCCGCCGCCTTCGACCGGATGGGCCTCGAGGTCGGCCGCCTCTCCGAGCGCCTCGAAGAGCGCGTCGGCGCGGTCGAGACCCGCAGCGCCCAAGCGATCGAACATGTGGGCGAACAAGTCGCGCGCATGGCCGAGCGCTTCAACCAGCGCCACGAACTGCTGTCGCGCGAGCTCTCCGAGCGGATGCTCGACAGCGAGGAGCGCTCCGGCGCGCGTGTCGCCGAAGCGATCGGCTCGATCATGCAGCGCCTCCGGGAGGTGGAAGAGCACTCGCAGGAAGCGATCGCGCCAGTGCAGAAGGCGGTTTCCTCGGTCGCCTCGAAACTCGAACAGTTCGAGAGCGCCAAGGACGACAATCCCCCGCTCGCGAGCATTCCGACGCCCGCGCGCCGTATCGAGGACTTCCCGAACTTCGGCGACGATCTCTCCGATCCCGAGCCCCAGCCGTACGTCGCCCCCTTGGACGCCGCGCAGCCGGTGCGCGCAGCGCCCTTGCCGCCGCTCGCGACAGCGACACCGACCGCCGCGCCGGTGCTGCGGCAGACCGAGGCCGACAACGACATCTATTTCGCCGAAGACGTCGACGATCTCTTGACCGACGATCTCGGCGAAGACCCGTTCACCTCCGACACGCTGGACGCGCTGCAGGCCGAAGCGCCGATCGAAGCCAGGCCCATCGTCTCCCCTGACGACGATTTGCTGATTGACGAACCGGAGCTGGAAGCCGCCGACGCCGTCGCTGCGCCGCCGCCGGCAGACGACGATCCGTTCTGGTCGCCGGATGATCTCGATCTGTCGGCGCCGTCCGACACGCCGACGGTCACCCAACCGGCTTTTGAAGACGACGCGTTCGAGCCGCTCATGAGCGAGCACGCCGGCGCCGAGCCCGATCCGCTGCCGCCGTTGCCGGAATCGCCTGCGTTCGAGCCGCCGACGCTCGACCTCACCGATCCGCCGGCGCCGGAGACGCCGCCAGGCAAGAACGACTATCTCGCCCAAGCACGCAAAGCCGCGCAGGCGCAATCGCTGCCGAAGACGCGCGAGAAGGAGCAAGCGGCGACGCCGAAGCTCAGCTTGCGCGGATCGAGCCGCGTCGTGCTGTGGGGCGCGACAGGCATCGTCGCCGCCCTGCTTGTCGGCGGCGCGCTCTACATTCGCGGCGGCGACACCGGCGCCGATACCCAAGCTGAACCGGAAGCGCCGCCGCCTGCGCCGGCAATGCAGGCTGCGCCGCCGGCTTCGGAAGCTGTCGATCCGAACGCCCCGTTCGAAGCGCCCGCGGACGACCCGTTCGCACAAGCGCCTAGTAACGCCGAAACCGCAACCGGCGCCAACGACACGCCGATCGCCGCCGCGACGCCGCAAGCGCAGCCAACCGTCGCCGGTCCGCTGCCGCCGCGCAACGTCTCGCTCGAACAAGCCGCACAAGCGGGCGACCTCACCGCGCAGTACGAACTTTCGCTGCAGCGCATCGCGGCCGGGCGCACGCAGGAAGGCGTCACCATGCTGCGCCGCGCTGCCGACCGCGGCTTTCCGATGGCGCAATATCGCCTCGCCAAGCTCTACGAGCGCGGCGAAGGCGTGCAGGCGGATCTCGCCGTGGCGCGGCAGTGGACCGAACGCGCCGCCGCCGCAGGAAATCGTCGCGCGATGCACGATCTCGGCGTCTACTTCGCCCGCGGCGAAGGCGCGCCGCTCGACGAAGCGGCGGCGTTCCGCTGGTTCAGGCAAGCGGCCGAACTGGGCGTCGCCGACAGCCAGTACAACCTGGGCGTCCTCTACCAGCAGGGCCGGGGCGTGAACGCGAGCCCGTCGGAAGCCTTGTTCTGGTTCTTGGTCGCCGCACGCCAAGGGGATCAGGACGCTGGCGCACGCGCCACCGCGCTGGAATCGCAGCTGCCGCAGATTCAGGTGCAGCAAGCCCGAGCCCGCGCACAAGCATTCCGCCCGCGCGCCGCCAGCGCCGTCGCCAACGGTGAATTCGGGCAACGCGCCTGGGCGCGCGCCGGAACGTAAGCGCCAGAGATCAATGTGACATCGTGAGCGGCCCGTGCCGCTTACGATGTCACTTGCTCATTGCGATCCAAGCGTCTTCGTCGATCACTTTGACGCCCAACTTCTCCGCCTCGGCGAGTTTCGAGCCGGCGCCCGGCCCGGCGACGACGAGATCGGTCTTCTTCGACACGCTGCCGGAAACCTTGGCGCCGAGCGCCACCGCGCGCGCTTTGGCTTCATCGCGCGTCATCTTCTCCAGCGTGCCGGTGAACACGATCGTGAGACCGGCAACCTTGCTCGAAGTCGCCGCCTTGGGCTCAGCCTTCGGCGTCACCTGTTTCAACAGGCGCTCGAGCGCGGCGCGATTGTGTTTCTCGGCGAAGAAGTCGACGAGATGGCCCGCCGCCACCGGACCCACGCCGTCGACGCGCGCAAGATCGAGATAATCCTCGCCAGGAATTTGCCTAGCGGCCTTCCTTACGGCCGCGAACGCGTCGCTGAGCGAACCGTAATGGGCTTTCAGCGACTCCCAGGCCTTGGCGCTGACCCCTTTGATCTTCGGCGGTTCCGCATCTTCGAACAGATCGCCCCCGCCGGCCTTCAGCGTCGGCGCGGCGGCGACGAGATTGTTGCGCGCACCCTCGCCCAGTCCTTCGATAAGCTCGAGCGCTTCGTATTCCTCGCCCGGCCGCGCCGCGACGGCGGCGTCCACCGCATCGCGGAACGCCGCCCAGGTCTCGAACCTGCGCGCCAACACGCCAGCCGTCGTCTCGCCGATATCACGGATGCCGAGCGCGTAAATGAAGCGCGACAGCTCCACTTCGCGGCGCGCTTCGATCGAGGCGAACAGATTGGCGAGGCTCTTATCGCCATAGCCCTCGCGCTCGAGGATCGCCGTCTTGTGCTTCGATAGTGTGAAGATGTCCGCCGGCTCTTTAATGAAGCCCGCTTCGAAGAACTCCTCGATCTGCTTCGCGCCGAGCCCCTCGATGTCCAGCGCCCGCCTCGACACGAAGTGTCGGAGATGTTCGATGCGCTGGTAAGGGCAAGCAAACTCGCCGGTGCAGCGCCGTACCGAGCTTTCTTCGGCCGAGACCGGCGTCTTCAGCGGGCACGGGCAGACATCGGGAAAATCGTAGCGCTTGGCGGTGCGCGCGCGTTTTGACTCGATGACGTCGACGATCTGCGGAATCACATCGCCCGCACGCTGAATGATCACCGTATCGCCGATGCGCAGATCCTTGCCGCCGCGGATCGGCCCGCCATCGGCGCCGACGCCGGCGATGTAGTCTGGATTGTGCAGCGTCACGTTGGTGACCGTGACGCCGCCGACGAACACCGGCTTCAAGCGCCCAACTGGCGTCATCGCCCCGGTGCGGCCGACCTGAATGTCGATGGCTTCGAGCGTCGTTTCCGCCTGCTCGGCCGCGAACTTGTGCGCGATGGCCCAGCGCGGACTGCGCGAGACGAAGCCAAGCCGTTGCTGCAGCGCGAGTTCATCGACCTTGTAAACGACGCCGTCGATCTCGTAGGCGAGCTTCTGTCGGCCGGCGAGGATGTGCTCATAGAACGACAGCAACTCCTCGGCGTCCTTGGCGCGCTTGATGGAGGCGAGCGGGAAACCGAAATCGCCCAGGCGCCGCATCGCGTCGTATTGCGTCGCCGCGAAGGGCTCGGATAGCTCGCCCCAGCCATGCACGAAAAAGCGCAGCGGCCGCGACGCCGTGATCTTCGGATCGAGCTGGCGCAGCGCGCCGGCGGCGCTGTTGCGTGGATTGACGTAGGTCTGTTTGCCTTCGGCTTCGAGCTTTGCGTTCATCTTCGCGAACGCGGTTTTCTCCATGTAAACCTCGCCACGTACTTCGAGCACGGCGGGCGCCCCTTTGATCGTCTGCGGGATGTCGCCGATAGTGCGCAGGTTGGCGGTGACGTCCTCGCCCTCGCGCCCGTCGCCGCGCGTCGCGCCCTGCACGAAGCGGCCGTTTTCGTAGCGCAGCGATGCCGACAGGCCATCGATCTTGGGCTCGGCCGTAAGCACAGGCGGTTTGCCCAGATTGAGGAAGCGCTGCACGCGCTGCACGAACGCGCGCGCGTCGTCGGCGTCGAACGCATTGTCTAGCGACAGCATCGCCACGCTGTGGCGGACCTTGCCGAACTTCTCTGTCGGGGCTGCGCCCACCCGCATCGAGGGACTGTCGTCGCGGACGAGTTCGGGAAAGCGCGCCTCGATGGCCGAATTGCGCACGCGCAGCTTGTCGTACTCGGCGTCGGAAATCGCCGGCGCGTCTTTCAGGTAGTAGAGGTTGTCGTGCCGCGCGATTTCGGCCGCGAGCCGCTCCAACTCGGCGGCCGCCTCCTTCTCCGTCAGCTTCTCGACTGCCTTGTCCGCCATCGGCGGCATCTTAGGCGGGAGTCCGCGGGGCGGATCAAGGCCCTAAGCGCCCCCAAGCTCGTTATCAGAACACCGCGCCGAAGGTGCGTCCGAACCAGCCGCGGCGTTCGGCCTCCTCTTCCGCAACTGGGGCGACGCCGGAATCGGTCATCAGCGTGTAGGAGCGCTGATACCATTCGTTGCCCGGGAAGTTGTGGCCGGAGATCGCGGCCATGCGTTGCGCCTCCTCGGTCATGCCGACCGAGAGATAAGCTTCGACGAGCCGGTGCAGCGCTTCCGGCGTGTGCGAGGTGCGCTGATAATTCTCGTTCTCGACCACATTGCGGAAGCGGTTGATGGCGGCGAGGTGCATGTCGCGCTCGAGATAGAAGCGGCCGACCGCCATCTCCTTGCCGGCGAGTTGGTCATAGACCATGTCGATTTTCAGCCGCGCGTCGCGCGCGTAGGAGCTCTCCGGATAGCGGCGCACGACATCGTTCAGCGCCTGCAGCGCCCGCTCGGTCGTCGCTTGGTCGCGGCCGACATCGAGGATGCGCTCGAAGTGGCAAATGGCGACCAGGTAATAAGCGTACGGCGCGCTTTCGTTGCCGGGGTGGAGCGCTATGAAGCGCTGCGCGTCCTCGATCGCCTCATCGTACTGGTTGTTCTGATAGTGCGCGTACGCTTCCATCAGCATCGCGCGGCGCGCCCAAGACGAATACGGGTGCTGGCGCTCGACTTCCTCGAAATTGCGCAGTGCGCGCGGATAGCGGCCCTGATCCAAGGCGTCTGTGCCGCGATTGTAGATGCGCTCGACCGGCTCATCGACATACTGCTGCTGCTCCGCCTGCTCGCGGTTCAGCGAAGCGCATGCCCCAAGGCCGGCGGCCAACAGGGCGGCGCCCAGCATGCGGGCGGCGTGCAACTGTCGAGAGTTCATTTACCTGGCCTCTTCTTGCTCAGGAAGGACGCGCAGCGAAACGCTGCCCTGGCCTGATACAGGATGAAAGCCGCGCCGCAAAGCGCCTGCGGCTGTGGGACGAACAGCTGTTTCAGCCCGCAGCTGCGATCAGCGCCGGCGCATGCTCGCGAACCGTTTCGGCCTCGGAGTCGTACTCCCAACGCCATGCTTCCGGCGTATCCAGCAGAGCCCGCACCAGCAGCGCGTTGAGCGCATGGCCCGGCTGGTCAGCCACAAAGCGGCCACAAATCGGCGCACCGGCCATAGCCAGATCGCCCACCGCGTCGAGCATCTTGTGACGGACAAATTCGTCGTCGAAGCGAAGTCCTTCGGGGTTCACGACGCGGCCAGAATCCACCACCAGCGTGTTCGCCATCGAGGCGCCGAGGCCAAGCCCCGCCGCGCGCATTGCTTCGGCGTCGGCCAGGAAGCCGAACGTGCGCGCGTCGGCGATATCGTGCAGGAAGCTTTCCGGCGTGAGATGGACGCGGCGGCGCTGCACGCCGATAGCGGCGTCGGCGAAGCGAATCGTCACATCCATATCGAGGCCTTCGAAGCCTTCCGATGGCGTCAAGGCCGCGCTTTTCGCGCCCATACGGACTTCGATCGGCTCGAGAATTCGGATGAACCGTTGCGGTGCGTGCTGTTGCTTGATTCCGGCGTTCAGCAGCACCTGCACGAACTGGGCGGACGAGCCGTCCAGGATCGGCAGTTCCGGGCCGTCCACTTCCACAATCAGATTGTCGATGCCGAGGCCAGCGCAGGCCGACATCAGGTGCTCAACCGTCGCCAGCTCCACGCCCGAGGTGTTACGGATGGTGGTGCAGCTGCGGGTATCGTGGACGCTATCGGCATGGGCACGAATGACATTATCCACACCGCGCACGTCGGAGCGGACGAACACGATCCCGGCGTCCGCCGGCGCCGGCGTCAGCGCGAGGCGCACGTGCGTGCCGGAATGGACGCCCACACCCGCACACATAGCGGGACCAGCTATGGTCTGCTGCTTACGCAACGAAGTCACCTTTTTGTCCCCCCGCAGGGCTCTGGGCCCCCCGACCCGACGTTTGATGTAAGGCGCCGGTTCCGGTCCCAACAACACACGTTGCGTTACGGTTTGTGACTGTTAAGCGAATAGGCGGAAGTCTCTGAAAATGGTCACAAATCCGCCTCCTCCGAGCGCCCCCGACGCGGCCGCCCTGTTAGCGGCGGCAAGGGCCGGCGGCGCGCATGCGGCGGTGGCTGCGCGGCGTGCGGCCTGGCTGGCGGAGCGCGACGACCCAGCCCTGGCGCGCGAGGCGCTCACGGTCGCCATCCGGCTCGAGCCGATGGACCCGGCGCCGCGCCTGGCGCTCGCGCGCCTGGCGGCGGAACAAGGCGACCTTGGCACCGCCAGGGCCGAGGCCCGCGGGGTCATGGACGAAGCCGTGGACCAAGCCGCCCGCGCCCGCGCCGCCTTCATCGTCGCGGAGATCGCAAGGGTTGAAGGCGATTTGGTCGCCGCGCGCGAATGTTACACGGCTGTGCTGCGGATCGAGGATGAGATCCTTCGCGCAAACCGGGCCGACGCCACGGCCGCTCGTTGGTACGCCCGAGCCCGCGGCCGTCTGGCGGAGCTCGACGCTAGCGAAGGCCAGCGCGAGCGCGCCCGGGTGGGCGCCGAGGGCGCGCTGGCGATGCTGCGGGCGACGGCGGCAGCCATTGGCGAGCCCCCGGTGCTCGCCGCCGACATCGCCGACGCTGAGCTCCGCCTCGGAGCGCTTGAACTGGACGAGCGCCAAGCGGCATCGGCGCGGCGCCGATTCGCCGAGGCGATCGGGCGCTACGAAGCGCTAGCCGTCACCGAGCCGGACGAACCGCACTGGCGGGCGGTCTTGTCGGACGCGTGGGCGCTCGCCGCAGAAGCCGATTACGCGCGCGGCGCGCACGACCGCGCTCGCGAGGCCATGGACAAAGCGCTGCAGGCGCGGCTGCGGCTCGCGGCGAAGAACCCGCGCGAAGCATGGGCGCTAGCGGGCACATGGCGCATCCGCGGCGCGTTGCGGGCGGCGTTGGGCGATCATCAGGCAGCTGCGGAGTCCCTCTGTCAGGCGCGACTGCTTGCGGAGCAATTGGCCGCGCCCCCCTGCCCCGAAGCGGCCGCCCGCTTCTTCATCCACACGCTGCTCGACCAGGCCGACCACGCGCTGCGCACGGGTGAGACCAATCTCGCCCGTGAAGCGGCGGACACGGCCCGCATGCACGCGGAAACAGTCGCGCGTATTCCACTGTCGGCGCCCATTTGGCTCACCGATATCGCCGCCGCCTGGGACCGTCTCGGCGAGGTGGCGCGCGGACTGCGGGCCTTGAACCAGGCGCAAGGGGCGTTCGCGCGCGCGGTGGAGTTCAGGCGGATGGCGCTCGATCGTGAGCCGGACAATGCGCGCTCCGCCCGCGGACTGGCGGCGGCGCTGGTGAAGCACGGGGAGGCCGCTCTCGAAGCCGGCGCTTTAGCGGGCGCGCGCGCAGCGTTCCAGGAAAGCGCTACAATGCGGCTCACGATGTATGACGCCGCGCCGGAGGATCCGAGGGCGGCGCAAGCGCTCGCTGTCGCGCTGGAACGACTCGGCCTAGTCGCGCTGGCGCAAGGCGACAAGGCGACAGCGTGCGCGGCTTGGGAAGACGAACTCATCCTCGCCGATCGCATCTTCAGCGACGAGCATGACATCGAGGCGCTGCGCTTTCGTGCGATCGTCGAGACGCATCTGTTCGGCGTGGCTGATCCGCTTAGCGCTGAAGCCCACCGCAAATCAGCTCTTGCGCGCTTTGACGAACTCGCGAAGGCGGGCGCCATGACGGAGCGCGAAGCCGAGCTGAGAAAACGGCTGTGGCGCGGATGAACGCGCTTCGCGCAACGGCTCGTGCGCTCTCGCTTGCGAGTCATCCCGCTCTAGTGATGCCGCTCGTCGCACTCGCAGCCATAAGCGCCAGCGCAGACGCCGCCGAGCGCACGAAGCTGCTCTCGGTCGCCGTGACGGCTGCAGTTGCGGCGAGTGTGGTCGTGTTTGGCATGATGCAGGTCCGCGCCGGACGGTGGCGGGACAGCGACGCATCGGCGCCGAGTGAGCGTGTGGAGCTGAATCTCTTCCTCGCCGCATTACTCGCCGGGACGGCCGCGCTGTCGTATATGAACGGCGAGCCGATCAGACTTGTCGCAGGTTTCGCGCTTGCCGGCGCGATCGTGCTTGCCGCCCTGGCCTTGCGCCACCTCCTCAAGCTCTCGCTTCACGTGGCGTTCGCCGCATTCGGCGCAGGCGTGCTCTGGCCAGCGATGCCGATCGCCGCCGTTCTGCTGTCTCTGTTCGCCGCCGCTGTGGCTTGGTCGCGACTTGAACTGAAGCGGCACACACTGAACGAAGTCGTGGTCGGCGCCGTCGCAGGCGCGGCCGCGGCCTCGCTTCTCTTGCTGGTTCCTAGCGCGGGTTGATCTGGCGGCGGAGGAAGGCCGGGATTTCCAGCTCTTCGTCAAGCGCGGGGTCACGCACCACGTCTTCGTGGGCACGCCGGGGCGGCGCCGGCTCAAGCGCGGGCTCCACCGCCGCCGGTTCGTCCAGATTGAACTCGCGGTACGAGGTCGGCGCCTCCTCGCGCGGCTCGGGCTTTTTCCAACCGAACAGGCTGAAACCGCCGCCACCGCCGCCGCTGCGGCGCGGCTCGGGTTCTATGTCGTTGGCGAAGCTCGGCCGCGTGTCTTCGTACGTTTCGCGCACTGGCTCGGGCGCCGGCGTCGGCTCAGCGCGCGGCGTGACCACCGGTCGACGC
>Ga0196972_1000048_pt1 | contig 112456 bp, 83 predicted proteins | sample S1v_2013CmetaG_FD_148618 | JGI IMG/M metagenome (GOLD analysis project Ga0196972, IMG submission 148618) | Soil microbial communities from Anza Borrego desert, Southern California, United States - S1+v_20-13C | ecosystem: Environmental > Terrestrial > Soil > Desert | place: USA: California...
CACAGGCACCTGCGCAGTGGCGCCTATAAGGGGGAGACGCATACTGTTTGGCTTGTAAACATCGGCCCGGCTAGCTACACTGCAACGCCATGAACCTGCTCGACGAACTCGCCCGCAACGATATCGATCCCGCCATGCTGGCGAAGGTGCGCGCATTGGTCGAGCAGCAGCAGACGACGCTGGCGCAGCGGCAAGCGCAGCTGGCGGAACAGGACTTCAAGATCACGGCCCTGACGCACGAGCTGGCTTACCTCAAGCGCATCCGCTACGGCAAGGCCAGCGAAGCGCTCACCGGCGAGCAGCGCTCGCTGTTCGAGGAAGCGGTCGACATGGACCTGGCCGCCATCGAGGGCGAGCTGGAAAGCCAGGCGAGCGTCAAGCCAGCACGCAAGCGTGCCGGCCGCCAGGCGTTGCCGCCCGACCTGCCGCGCATCGAGCACCGCCATGAGCCTGCATCGTGCTCCTGCGGCCAGTGCGGGTCCGGCTTGGTCAAGATCGGCGAAGACGTCAGCGAGCAGCTCGACGTGGAACCGGCGCGCTTCTTCGTGCACCGTCACATCCGGCCGCAGTATGCCTGCCACGCCTGAGACACCCTGACGGCGGCACCGGTGCCGCCCGCGGTGATCGACGGCGGCCTGGCCGCGCCCGGCCTGCTAGCCTGGGTTGCGACCAGCAAGTACCTGGACCACCTGCCGCTGTACCGGATCGAACAGATCGCCGCGCGCCAAGGCGTGCCGCTGGCGCGCTCGACGCTGGCGCAGTGGATCGGCCGCATCGGCGTGGTCCTGCAGCCGCTGGCCGACCGATTGAAAGAGCTGCTGCGCCAGCGCGCCTGCCTGCATGCCGACGAGACGCCAGTGCGCCAGCTGGACCTCGGCAGCGGCAAGACCCGCCAGTCCTGCCTGTGGGCCTACCGCTCCGGCACTTGGGAAGATGGACCGCCCATCGTCGTGTTCGACTACCAGCCGAGCCGGGCCGGCGCCCACGCGCGCGCTTTTCTACAGGACTGGCGCGGCCACCTGATGGTGGACGATTACGCCGGCTACAAGGCCCTGTTTGCGCAGGGCCCTACCGAACTGGCTTGCCTGGCTCACATCCGGCGCAAGTTCTTCGACCTGCACGCCGCCAGCGGCAGCCCCGTGGCCGAGGAAGCGCTGCGCCGCATCGCGCAGCTGTACGCCATCGAGCAGGACGCCGCCAGTTTGAGCCCTGCCGGGCGCCTGGCCGTACGCCAGGAGCGCGCCGTGCCGGCGCTGGACGAACTGCACGCCTGGCTGCTGGCCACGCAGCGCACCGTCGCCGCAGGCAGCGCCACGGGCAAGGCTGTCGAGCATGCACTCAAGCGTTGGGATGCGCTGGTGCGCTACGCCAGCTCCGGCATCCTCCCGAGCGACAACAACCCGGTCGAGAACGCGATCCGCCCGATCGCCATCGGCAAGAAGAACTGGCTGTTTGCCGGCTCGGAACGGGCCGGCCGCCGCGCCGCGGCCATCCAGAGCCTGTTTGCCACTTCCAGACTCAACGGGCTGGACCCGGCCCGCTGGCTTGCCGAAACCCTCGACAAACTGCCGACCTGTCCGAACAGCAACATCGAATCGCTGCTGCCATTTGCGGAGTCTACGCTGGCTTGACTCTGCCGTGAAGGTGGGAGGGCTGGACGCTTACATGATTCGAGCGTGGCAACTCCGTGCAACAGAATTAGCAAGTCACGCCGGAGCCAAGAAACCTTGCTTGGTGTTTTCAGGGCGACTCTCAGGGATTCGGTACCGTTGCGGGAGGTGTAATCACGGTGCATGTCATCGCTGGCTGCGCCACGCCGTTGATGAGCAGCTCGATGTGGTGCGGCCCCGGGTAGTGACGCCGCGTCGTCATTGCCGCAAATGACACGGACGCACGCAGGATGGTCTGTTCGCCTGGTTTGAGGGTAAGCCTGCGCAGCTTGAATACCTTCGGCCGCGTCGTGCCGTTGGCCTTGACGAAATGAACGCGATAGTCGACCAGAAGATCCTGGTCGGTCGCCGACGTGCTGGCCAGATGGAACGTCAGTGCAAGGCTGTCGCCGAGGAGCACCGTCTCCTGCCTCGGCGCCGGAATGGACACTGCTACTTCCGGCAGCCTGCTTACGCCCAGCAGCGCCAGCGCCTCCCTGTTGCCCTGCTTGATCAGGGTGCGCAACCCGTGTCGTACGATCCATTGACGGTTCACCGGTGCATCTGCCAGCCACCGGGCTGCGGTTTCGATCACCATCTGCGGATGATCCTTCGCAAGGTCGTTAAGACTGTTGGCGACCGACCGTTGCACATACCGTTCCGAGTCGTCCTTCAGACGCTCCAGCAGCGCAAGCACACGCAACGGCTGCTCCGTCAGAGTGGGCACGCGTGGTGCCCAGGGGAGACGCGTGCGGGTTCCTTCCGACACCAGGCGTCGCACATGGACATTCGGGTCGAGCGCCCACTCTTCCAGCTGCCGCCACGTTCGTTCCGCATCGGTGGCCAGAAAGGCGCGGATGCTGAATTCAGCGGTGAATCGCTGGGTGAGCGCGTGCTGGAACTGCAGGGAAGCTTCGATATCATTCAGTCCGTAACGCTGGACGAAGCAGGAATGCGGAAGGTAGCGCAGCGTATCGAGGCCGGACCCGTCGGACGCGCACTGCGGCCCGAAACTCGTGGACAGTACTTGCGCCGCTAACGGAAATGGCTTCGGCAGATAATCGTGCAGGCAGCGGGCAAGATGGTGTGCCCGCTCCATCAGGCCCATCTCATCAAGACCGACGTGGCAGTCGCGGGTGAAGGCGACCGCGTCGAAAACAGGCCAGGCACCGCTGACCTGTGTTGCGAGCCAGGCGATCGCTTCCGGTCCCAGCACTTCTTTCAACGCGGCGCCCATTGCATCAGCCGTAGGTACGCAAGGTTTCGAAACTCGTGACGCCAGCTTCCGGGTCGTCTTCCGGCAGTTGCATGACGCTGAAGTACGACTGGCAGTGAAGATTGGCTTCCTCGTTCTGCATGAGGCGGTCAGCGTCTTCGCGCGACCTGTAGAAAACCAGGTCGGCATAGCTCCCGCCCGGACCCTTGAGAAGGATGCGACGCAGAACTCCCTCCTGCTTGCTGACGAAATTGCGCTCGAAAGCGTCGGACGCTGCCAGCAGCTCGGCTTCGGAAACGCCGGGTGCCAGTTTGATTTCAGCGAGATGAATGAAAGGTGCTTCCATGATGTCCTCCGTGTTGTGGTGAGAGATTGCATTGTCTTGCCAAATAGGACAAATTACGTCATATTTGTTTGATGGCAACCCGTTCCTCAACATCCCGACTGCATCGCCTTGAGCAGCTCAAGGGCCTGCTTAGTGCCAGTGACTTTACAACCGCCGCGCTGCTGGCGGACGAACTGGGTGTCAGTCGACGCACCCTCAATCGCGACCTGGCGATTCTCAAGGACCATGGCGTGCCGATTGAGGCAGACCGCGGCCGCGGCGGCGGCCTGCGTCTGCAACGAAACTGGCACTTCGGCCGTCTTCATCTCAGCCCTGAGGAGGCGATTGATCTGCTGCTCAGTCTTGTCATTGCCGAGCGCATGAACCAGCCCTTCTTCATGCAGCATTTGGATGCAATCCGGCGGAAGGTCGCCACGTCGTTTGCGCCGGCTCAGCAGGGGCGCATCCGGTCGCTGCGCAAGCGCATCCTGATCGGCACCCCGGCATCGGGCGCGATGCTGGCATCGTTTCCTCCGCCGCGCGCCGCGTCACATGGCGACATCGCGCGCGCGTTCCTTGAACAGCAGTGTATTGTCATTGACTATGTAGATGGCAACGGAGCGCGCTCGACCCGAACCGTGGAACCCCAGTTTCTCTACTTCAGCTCACCGATCTGGTTTCTGCTGACGTGGGATCGCCTGCGTAATGCCATCAGATCGTTCCGGGCTGACCGGATTACTGCGGTGAGAACAACCGATATACCGTTCCGCCTGCAACCCCCGGGCCCATTTGTCGAACAGGCGGAACGCGGCGCCGGTTTTCTCTGAAGCCCTCGGGGCCCGCCATCTCCTGTGCTAGCGGCAGGCGGTGCGCCCCGGGAATCAAGGTTCCGTCATATACTTTCGCCCTTGCGAATACCGGGCCATTTTCGGATGTGAACAGGGTTTAGAACTGATGGCTTCCACACCAACAATCGAGTCGGGCCCTTGCGGTCCGACGACGCGGCCACTGACAGAGGGCGAACTGCGCGCCAGCGCGCTCGCGTGCCTGCTTGCGTCAGAACCAGCACCGAAGACAGCGGCTGTCGCTGACATGGCACGGAGCTGGAAGGAGGGGCGACTTCGCCTGCCTCCGGACGTGGTGCTGACCACCACAGGTGCGATCCCGGGCCGCCCGGAGCGTCCGGAGCTTGTTCCGCCCCGTCTCGTCGGGCGGCGTTCCATGGCGACGGTGGAAGGGCGAGCCATGCTGATCCACGCACTGGCCCATATCGAATTCAACGCCGTCAATCTCGCGCGCGACGCCATGTGGCGCTTTGATCGCATGCCGCAGGCGTTTTACATTGACTAGTTGCGTGTGGCATCGGAAGAGGCTTCGCACTTCTGCATGCTGTCGGACCATCTTCTGTCGCTTGGGTACGCTTACAATCCCTCGACCTGGAACGGATCCTCGGCGGCTTCGTCGGCGCGGCGGCAGGTGGGGAGGATTGTCTGTAAAATAACCGCCATATGGTTTTCGCAATATTCCAGCAGTCCAAGCCGGATAAGCTTCGGCATGCCTGCCCAGAAAGTCGCGTGAATTCCCGGATGTCCGTACCGATTTCGTTGGCGGCCGCGAACAGGCCTGCCGCCGTCGGCGACATGATTTTCTTTTCCATCACCTAACGCTCAAATACAGAAAGGACACACCATGGAACACACTTTGCCGCCGCTGCCCTATGCAATGGATGCCCTGCAGCCGCATATTTCCAAGGAGACCCTGGAATACCACTACGGCAAGCACCATCAGGCTTACGTGACCAATCTGAACAACCTGATCAAGGGCACGGAATTCGAGAACGCGTCGCTCGAAGAGATCGTCAAAAAATCGTCCGGCGGCGTGTTCAACAACGCGGCCCAGGTCTGGAACCACACGTTCTACTGGAACGGCTTGAAGCCGAACGGCGGCGGCGCTCCTACCGGCGCGCTGGCCGACGCGATCGGCGTGAAGTGGGGCTCGTTCGACAAGTTCAAGGAAGAGTTCACCAAGTCCTGCGTCGGCAATTTCGGTTCCGGCTGGACCTGGCTGGTCAAGAAAGCCGACGGCTCGCTCGACATCGTCAACACCTCGAACGCCGCCACGCCGCTGACCGGCGCCGACAAACCGCTGCTGACCTGCGACGTCTGGGAGCACGCCTACTACGTCGACTACCGCAATGCGCGTCCCAAGTATGTCGAGGCATTCTGGAACCTGGTCAACTGGGATTTCGCGGCCAAGAATTTCGCCTGATTCACCTCGTGTGTTTCGTCGGAAGGAAGTTCGGAACCTGGCAATCGGGTTCTGAATTCTTTCCGTTCGGTACAAATTGGTTGTGCCGGACCTGTTCGTCGCAGGATCCGGTCCGGCACCGCCGCAGGAAATCGGTCTTAGGGGATCAGGTTTCCGTTCGAGATTCCGACTCCTACCTGCTTCAATCGTCCCAGGGCCGTGGACGAAAAGGACTGGGCACCAGGGCGATGGACAACACCGTCGCTGTGCGTCTGCCATTGGAACGGAACGATCGCAATGGCGTTATTCTCCTTGGCCGCTTTGTACAACCTGTCGAAATTGGACACCACCACGCATTCGTTCAGTGCCAGCGAGGGATATTTGCCTCTGTCGCACATATAGGATGGATAACCGACTTGCGGATGGAGGTGAGTTTCCGGCACTAGCATCAGGCGTTGGTTCGGCGCCATCAACGGCCTCAGCTTTGCAATCATTGCCGCATAATCCTGCGTGGTTTCCCCGGTGCTCAGATAGCCGTCGTAACCCACCCAGTCGAAATTGGCCAGTAGCCTGGCATTGGATACGCAACTCGCGCCTTCCTTGCAGAGCTTGCCGAGAATATCGTAGGCGAAAATTACACCGATCGGCGCTCCCGCGAAGAGGCCTTCGCTCTTGATGAAGCTATTCAGCGCGTTAAGCGAAGAAGCCAATTCGGCATTGTAGACATGATCGGCAGTGCTGTACGGCTCGTCCAGCGGATAGATCATCGCTAGGTTGTTCAACAACCCGCGATTTCCCAAGTGCCGGGAGATGGCGCGCAGGATGTTCTTGTAATCGGCATCCAGCACCACCTTCCGGTTCGCGCTGGTAGCATCGTAGCGGGCCCGGAAAATGAACTGCTGGAGTTGCAGCGCGATGGATTGGCGATATTGCTGCGCGCTGTAAACCCGGTAAACCAGATCGGAAAGATCGAGCTGGGCCATGCCGCCTGCGTTGGTCTGATAAGACTCGACATAGGGCGTGCCGGCGCTGCAGAAATGGGCGGCCCCAGTGTCATGCTTCATGCCGTTGCAGTCCATGCTCTCGATCCAGGACAGGTTCGTGTGTCCGGCCACCTCCGGAATGTAGTTGCCGCGGCCATAGCGAAAGGGCGTCGAGTCCTGGAAATATCCGAAGTAACGAAGATCCGCATGGCGGTAGCAGCCAAGTTTCGCATGATCCTTTCCCAAATCGTTGATACCCCAGGCGCACACCTGTTTTCCGGCATGCTGCTGCGAGAAGGAGAAGTTGAACTGCTTGGCGCTATTGGTTTGCGTCTGCCCGACATAGGCGCCGAACTCGGTATTGCTGCCGGGAATCCAGAAGTCCACCTGCATGGAGCGAGCGGGACTGTTGGGATCGTATCCCATGCCGCTGATCGTGAAGGCGGAGCCTTCGGCGGCGGACACCGAACCGAGCGGCCGCGCGTCCTTCCAGACGATGCAGCCGATGTTGGGATGGTTCGGGGCTGCGCGATTGATGGCGTAGGCACAGATCTCCTTGCTGAGGTGTTCCAAGGGAATCGAGAAGGAGAATTTCCCGCCGATCGTCGTCGTTCCGCCTAAATATTTCGCGAAGGTTCCGGCGGGACCAAGCCAAAAATCGACCGTCACCTCTTGACCCGGATAACCCGCATCGGAAGCGACGCCTGTTGCCTTGCCCTCCGTCGATATAGCCTCCAGCGCGCCACTGGGAAATGCATGGACGATGGGGGCGAGCAGCCCCAAGCTGATGAGGGAGACAAAGAAAGTTCTTTTTATAATCATTTCTCGGTTTTTCAGATATTGGAAAAAGGAAGAACGGCAGCAGATCGTCATGCCTTGCCGTGCCGGAATTCATTTCATTCGCCATAACGGCAAGCCCTCATTCATGCCAGGGGTTTCACGAATCACGACCTTGCCTGCATCGAAGACTCGTTTGCCGCCCTCGGAATATAAAGTCTGCCCCTAGGGGGAAAGTCAAGCGACTGGCTAAGAATCCATCCCAGTAGGCAGTGTCTGCCGAATGTTTGCCAGAACGGTCGGAGACAAGGCGCGAGGGGGCCGCATGGCCGTCCCCTGCAACGACGAGCAGCGCAGTATCCGGCCTTTCTGGCAGACAGGCGGGAGGCAATGTCTACTGGGATGGGCTCTAAGGCAAAGCAGCCGCGGCGACGGACTCGCGGCATAAGACCTCGGCATTGGGTGACAAAAGGCCGAATGGAACCTCAATCGGCGATGGTGATGTTTGGCCACACTCCGGGACGCCGTACTATACTTTTCCGCCGTCTCCACGAACTTGATAACCAAGAGCGCTCATCGCCATGCATATCGGAACCGTCGCCAAGCTGACCGGCGCCTCACCGAAGGCGGTCCGGCATTACGAACAACTCGGCTTGCTGCCGCCAGTGAAGCGGCGCGGCACGTATCGCATCTATACCAACGATGACGTCCAGTTGATCAAGTGGATCAAGCAGGCGCAAACGCTCGGTTTCAAGTTGTCGGAATTGGGCGACCTACGCGATACCCTGGGAACGCCTGACTGGGCCGCGATCGTCCGCTTGGTCGAGGCCAAGCGCGCGCGCATTGCCGCCGAGGTGGCTCGCCTGGCTGCGATCGATGCGCAACTGGCCGCGCTCGCCGCCGAACTACAGGATTGCGACGAAGTGCAGGCCTCGATCTCGGCCTGCGCTTGACTCTGCCCTTAAGGGCAAGCCGTATTCTGCCGTGCTCGAATCGACAAGGAGCACACCATGCCAAAACGTATTTTGGTCCTGAACGGCCATCCCGATCCCTCGAGTTTTTGCGCCAGCCTGGCGACCGCCTATGCCGCCTCGGCGCATGCCGCCAGCCATGAGGTGATAACGCTGCAGCTATCCGAGCAGCGCTTCGATCCGGTCTTGCGCCGCGGGTACCATGCCGAACAAGAACTCGAATCGGACCTCGCCTCTGCACAACGCGCTATCGCCTGGGCCGAGCATTTGGTGTTCGTCTATCCGGTGTGGTGGGGTGCGATGCCGGCCTTGCTGAAGGGCTTCATCGACCGTACCTTTCTGCCCGGCTTCGCGTTCAAGTACCGGCCGAACTCTTCATTGTGGGACAAGCTGCTGGCCGGCCGTTCGGCCGACCTGATCGTGACGATGGATACGCCACTCTGGTACTACCGCTGGGTGCAGCGTATGCCGGGACATCATCAAATGAAAAAGACGATCCTGGAATTTTGCGGTGTCGAGCCGGTCCGCATCACCAGCTTCGGTCCGGTGCGCGGCTCTTCGAACCGACAGCGCGAACGCTGGATAGCACGTACCGAACAACTGGCGCATTCAATTTAGAAACGATTGCATTCGTTATGCCATATGACGCGTTTCGTGGGCTATGACAGCCATGCCGCGTGGTCGCCCATATCATTGTTGCCAGTAAGCAACTAGCAACATTGTTTCATCAACACCAGGACGGGCGCGCACTATACTGGAACGGCTTATTCCACCCATCCCCGGTCGAGTTATATCCTCATGCGCATGGTCTCGAAGTTACGCTGGACTTGCACGCGGGCGTTCGTTGCCGCTCTCTGGTTCGCTTCGCCGGCAAGCGCGGAATCGATCTCGCTATCCATTGCCATGGAAGAAGCGGACAACCGGCCGTTCGAGTATGTCGACGCTCAAGGACGGCTCACCGGCTTTCATGTCGAACTCGTGCGCGCCGTCGCGGCCGAGTTGGGCTGGGAGGTGCAATTCCAGCGCTACGCCTGGAAACGCGCGCAAGCCCTCCTGGAAGCCGGGCAAGTCGATGCGGTGACCTACATCGGCAAGACGCCGGAACGCGAGCGATATGCCTGGTTCTTGCCCGAGAACATGCTGCACGTGATGCGCGTCGGCCTCTATGTGCGCAAGGAGCGCGCGGCGGAGATCCGTTATCGGCCGCCCTTGTCGGACATGATGAAGCGCTGGCGTTTTGGCGCGGCGCTCGGTTACGAATACAACGACGAAATCAACGAATTGTTCAAGTCCGGCATACCGGTCTCGCGCGTCGCCACGACCCAAGGCCAATTGTTTTCGGCGCTGCTGCGCAATCGCTTCGATGTTGCCATCGCCCTGCTCGGCGCCATGGATCAGGCACGGCGCGACATTCCCGATATCGATGCCCAGGTGCATCGGCTTGAGGGGGTCCGGCTTTCCGGCAACCCGGCCTACATCGTCTTCTCGCGCAACCGCCTGCGAGGCGAAGAAATGGCACGCCGCTTCGCCCGGGAATACTCGCGCTGGCGAATGACGCCTGCCTACGGCGAATTGACGACACGCTTTGGAGTCGGCGAAAGCTTGCCGGACGGATTCCTGCCGCACTGACCCCTGTCCATCTGTACAGATCTGTGGAAATGTTTTCTTTTTTGCATTGCGAAGCCATATCGCTTGCTGGATGATCGAGGCCCAATCAATGCAGGACGATGTTTTTGCCGAAAAGACAGTTCCCATAGACGTCGGAGGAAGCGGAAGACATGAAGCGCATGCTGAGCCGCCAGGGCGAGATCAACTGGTATGAATGGAACAAGATCGGCAGCGTTTCCATCGGCTACATCCCCCTGACGCATACGGCCGACGGGTTCTACAGCTACGCCGACGTGTTTTGCAGCAATGAATGGGCCCTGATCTCGGCCGTCAGACTGCATCTCTCGTCTTCCGGCGCATCCGCCTTTCTTGCCAATCCGAAGGAATCCAACAATGCCTGATCGGCGCGCCCCTGCCACGAACCTCAGGCTTCATTCCGGTTTTTCTCCCTTCAGCGCCGAAAGGACCGCCGCGCACAGAAAACACACGGCCGCCGCCATAGTACGCACCAGATTGCTTTGATTCCAGGTATCGCGCGCCTGTATCCACGACGCTGGGGGTGCGGCCGCATTCCAAGTGGCGAGCTCATTGTTGATAGGAACGTTTATCGCGCGCGTCACCCAAAACACGGCGACGAAATAGGCCACGGCGATCGCCAGCCAAAGCAGCGCGCGCTTGCGACGGCCGGCATGAAATACAGCCGCCGCCGCCATGAACGGCAAGAGCGCGGAACCGAAATAGGCGGCGCCGAAGACCGCGTTGCGAACGGTTCGGTTGATCCACTGCTGGGTCGTGATATATGCGGATGCATCCAGCCGCGTCATGGCTGGCGCGACATCGACGGCGAACGCAAAGAAAAATCCGGCCATCAGGCCTAGCAGGAGGACGGCGGCAATCTCCAGAAAACAAGCGATGCCGTGCCGTATGGAGGATCGGGACATGGGTGATCTCGGCGCAAAAATGCCAATCTATCACGGCGCCCGCTCCGCGTTTTCCGCCAGCGAAGATATACCGGCCTGCATCAATATCGTTTCTTGATCGTTGACAGAATTTTTTCCGCATTTAATAATTAGGACTGCGAAATAAATTCGCCATAGCCCCTGATTGAGCCTGAGGTGCCGATCGTGCCGCCTGGTGGATCGAACACTGGAAGGGGATGCAGCCGTCTTGGCGAAACGGCTGACCTGATTGTTTTTTTTTAATCTATATATTTAGGAGTCCTACATGAAAAAAAGAAACCGCTTCGATGCTGTCGTCCATCGCGTCGCCCTTGCCTGTCTGCTCGGAACGGCGGCCGTTTCTTATTCCAGCGGAGCCGGCGCGCATGGCATCGAATCCCAGGCCGGCAATGCCGTTCATCCGGCGTTCGATATCGTCAAGACCGAGGTGCGCATCGATGCCGAACGGAACTGGGCGGAATTCGCGATGCAGGTCGCCGGCGAAGCTGGCGCTTCGAAACCGGTAAAAACCGGCAAGTTCGCAGGAGCGGAGGTGTTTTCCTATGTATGGCCGACCAAGATCGACCCGGCCGAGGTCGGTTTCGATAAAGGAGCCGGCATCCTGGCGTTGGCGGTCACCATCCATCCGGACTTCGACGATACGCCCCTGTTCAACACCACGGGCGCGGACTGGCACAGCCATTGGGTGGTACTGGGTCCGGACGATGCCTGCGGCAAGGGCGCTTTGAAGGTGAAGGACATTCCGGCGGGCGCCAAGCCGAAGCTGCCGAAGACCTGGCCCGGCGTGCCGCTGCTGATCGACAGTCCAGGTTATGCGCCGCGTTTCGCCGGCAATAATGTCACCGTACGCGTACCATTCGACGACGTCGGCAAGCTCAAGGACACCGCATTCGACGGCCTGACCGCCGGTCTGCGCGTCAACGCCAGCGCGCACCAGCCCCTGCTGTGCGTGGTGAACGTGTTCGACGTGGCTTCCGGCGACTTGTCGCTGCCGGGCAAAGCCAAATAAGCAAATCGGAGGAGCGTACCATGAGCCATTATTATCCCCAGGCATCCGAGCTTCAGGTCTCGGAGTGGATCAACGCCGCCGAAGCGCCATCCCTCGCCGGATTGAGCGGCCGCGTAGTAGTCATCCACGTCTTCCAGATGCTGTGTCCGGCCTGCGTCTCGCACGGTCTGCCGCAGGCTGCCTTGATCCATGCGAATTTTCCGCGCGAGAAAGTGGCCGTCCTCGGACTGCATTCGGTGTTCGAACATCATGATGCGATGACGCCGGCCGCGTTGCGCGCATTCGTCGCCGAGTATCGCCTGCGCTTCCCGATCGGGATCGATCGGTCGAACCCGAACGGCGGTATTCCGCTCACGATGCATGCCTACGGATTGCGCGGCACGCCGAGCCTGATCCTGCTCGACAAGGCAGGGCGCATCCGTCTCCAGCATTTCGGACACCTGGAGGATCTGATCGTCGGCGCGGCAATCGGCCAATTGATCGCGGAAGACCTGCCGGCCGAACTCGCGAAGCCGGCGCGGGAAGCCGAAAACCGCGATGGCTGCGGGCCGCAGGGATGCCAGCCAGCGTGAGGGACGGCGCGGCTATAATGAATCCCCGGCATCGTTGGAGATCCTCCCGGCTCCGCATGCTTTTGCGGCGGCAGCCGCGGCACTGCGAATCCGCGGGACCATAACAGATGCGCAACCTCCCTCTCGGCAAAAGACTGTTCCTGCTGGCCCTGGCAGGCATTCTTCCGCTGGCCGCCATGTCCGGAATCGCGCTGCTCGCCCTCGTTCATCAGCAACGCGCGCAGGCCGAGCACGCTAGCCTGGAGATCGTCCGCGCGCTGGCGATCGGCGTCGAAGGCGAGATTCAGCGTTCGTTTTCCGCGCTCGCCACCCTCGCCGCCGCCAACAGCCTGGAACGCGGCGACATCGCCGCGTTCCGCATGCGCACCCGGCGCGTCATGGAAAACCAGCCTCACTGGCTCACGATCATCCTCGCGGATCCGCAGGCCAACGTCTTGCTCAACACCAACGTCGCACCGGGAGAGAGATTGCCGCCCGTCGCGGAAAAAGAGAGCTTCGAGCAAGCGATACGCACGCGCAAACCGGTCGTCGGCTTTCTCGCGCGCGGCCAGCACGGACAATTCGGCGTGCCGCTGCGCGTGCCCGTCCTTCGGAATGGGGAGCTGCGCTATATCCTGACTTGCGTCATCAAGCCGCAAGCGATCATGGACAGGATCGAACGCCAGCGCGTTCCGAGCGATTGGGTGGTCTCGGTCTTCGACGCCAAGGGCTTGCGCGTCGCCCGCTCGCGCGCGCACGAGAAGTTCATCGGCAAGGGGGCTTCGCCGAGCCTGCAAGACTTGCTGAAAGGCGACGCGCGCGAAGGAACCGGCATCACCAACGCGTTGGAAGGCGAACCGGTCTATACCGCCTTTACCCGCCTCGATAGCATCGGCTGGACGGTGGCTATCGGCATTCCGACTTCCGAGATCGACATGTCGGGCTACCGCTCGCTGGCGGTCTATGGCGGCGGTCTCCTGCTGTCGCTGGCGCTGGGCATGCTGGCGTCGCTGGCGGTTGCGCGCAGCATCAACCGGCCGATCGGCGAACTACGCAAAGCCGCGCAATCGCTCGGCCACGGCGGCCCGGTCGCCGTCGGGGCGAACGACATTCCGGAAACGCGCGAAGTCGCAGAAGCGCTTGCCGCCGCGGCCCGGCAGCTGGAGGAGAACGCATCCGAACGCGAAAAGCTGCTCGCCGATACCGAAGCGGCGCGCCGGCAAGCGGAGGCCGCGAATCGCACGAAGGACGAATTCCTAGCGATGCTCGGCCATGAACTGCGCAATCCGCTGGCGCCGATGGTCAATGCGCTCGAACTGATGAACCGGCGCAACCATGATCCCGATGCCCGCGAGCGTCAAGTCATTGCGCGGCAAGTCGCCCACCTGTCGCGGCTGGTCGACGATTTGCTCGACGTGTCGCGCATCACCAAGGGCAAGATACAGCTGCAGCGCAACCCAATCGATCTGAGAACCGTGGCGGCGAACGCCTTGGAACTGACGGAGCCGATTTTCGAACGACGCGAGCGCGGCATCGACGTCGAACTTCCGGACCGGCCGATATTCGTCGACGGCGACGCCGTGCGGCTGGCGCAGGTGTTGAGCAACCTGTTGATCAATGCCGCGAAATTCACGCCGCCGGAAGGCCGCATCGCGCTGCGCTTGCGCGCCGTGGATGACATGGCGGAGCTCGCGGTCGAGGATAGCGGCTGCGGTATCGCCGCGGACCTGCTGCCGCATGTGTTCGAACTGTTCATGCAGGGCCGGCAGTCGATCGATCGCCGGGCCGGCGGCCTCGGCCTGGGATTGGCGATCGTCAAGGCGCTAGTGCGGATGCACGGCGGCACGGTCGTCGCCGAAAGCGAGGGGCAGGACAAAGGCAGCAGATTCGTCGTGCAACTGCCGCTATGCGCGGGCAGCGAGACGACGACCGCCTGGGAGCCGGGACCGTCCGCCGCGGACGACGAGCACGGCCGCCGGATCCTGCTCGTCGACGATAACGCCGATGCCGCGGAGATCCTCGCCCAACTGCTGCACGAAGCCGCCGGCTGCGAGGTGCGCACCGAGGCGAATGGCCCGGCGGCGCTCGCCGCACTCGACGCCTTCCTGCCCGACGTCGCCATTCTCGACATCGGCCTGCCGGGGATGAGCGGCTTCGAGCTTGCGCAACACCTGCGGCGCGACGCGCGCCTGCCGGGCCTGCACATCGTCGCCCTCACCGGCTACGGACGCGCGCCTGACCGTGCGCGCGCTCTCGACCACGGCTTCGACGAACTCCTGGTCAAGCCGGTCACCTTGGCGCGCCTGCTGGCGGTGATCGAAAGACTCGAGAAGGAAACGAGCGATCGTCAGACGGGGCCGTGAGCCGGATTCATGGCGGCGCCGGCCTGCCGGCGCCGCGAAAGCCGCGCGACCGCGAGAAACAGCATCAGGGCCGCGAAACCGATCGCCGCCTCGATGTACAGCATGTTGGCGGCGCCGAAGCGCGCATGGGTCATGCCGTTGATGGCGGTCATGTAGGCGATCGGCATGTTCGACAGCGACGCGAACAGGCTGTACTTGGTGGCGGCGGCGCCGGTACCGATCGCTTCCAGCACGACGGCGGAAAATCCGGCATACGCGAACCCGGTGACGAATGCGTAGAGCATCACGAAGCCGACATAGGTCGCGGGCGTGCGCGGCGCGAGCCCCATGCCGATCGCGCACAAGGCCATCAGCGCACCGAACAGGACATAGGCATGCTTGCGGTCGATGCGGTCGCAGATGAAGCCGCCGACGATGCAACCGGCGGCCGACACCAGCCCGCCGAGCACGCCGTTGACCATCGCCACGGTATCGGCCGATGCCTGCCAGTCGCCGGCGATCGCCGACCACAGGTTGGATGCCGCGCCGCTCCCGATCGGCAAGAAACAGATCAGCAATCCGAGATAACCGAGCCGCGAGCGCGCGACCGTCCACAGGTCGCGGCCGACCTCGAGGACATTGTGCGCGAGGCCATGCCGGCGATGCGTCGCATGCGGCTCGCCGACGAACAGCAATCCGCAGCAGCACAGCGCGCAGACCGTGCCGAGCGCGGCGCCCGGCAGCCAGCCGATCGCCACGTGTTCCGCGAGCCACAGGCCGGCGCCGCCGCCGAGCCCCACGCCGCCCAGGTTTCCGGCCTGGAACCAGCCTGCGGCGCGCCCTTTTTCCTGGTCCGGCGTGGCGTGCGCCATCAAGGCTTCGACCGCCATGCTGAGAAAGGTGGCTCCCACGTTCGATACCAGGACGATCGCAGTCAGCGCCGGCAGCGAGGCCGTCGTCATCGGCAAGACGCCGATCGCATACGTGCCGAACGCGCATGCCAGCGCGCCGATGACATACCACAGCTTGCGGCTGAGCGTCGTATCGACCACCGGCGCCCACAGGAATTTCCAGGTATGCGGGATATAGCTGATCGCGATCAGTTCGGCGATCGGAACCGTGCCGACGCCGGCCTTCGCCAGTTGATACGCCACGGTCACGCTAAGGTAGCCGGCCGTCACGCCGAAGGGAAGAATCAGGAACAGGTAAACGAAGGGATGGGTGGTCTTCGGCAAGGCGGGCTTGGCGGCGGTCATGATCGGCGGCGGTTCGGGCGGCCGGCATGCATCGGCCGTGCCGCCTCAAGAGTTGGCGTGGCGAGATGAGAACACAAACCCGGCGCCGCCGTCTACCCCGCCTACAAGACTTGCAAGGCCGTGAGGCAGGCGCGTGCGACGGTCTGCCGCTTTGCGGCGTCCCCGTCGCGGCGCAGGTCGATATTCAAGGCGAACGCATAGATCTTTCCCTCACGCTCGACCCAGCCGACCCACCAGCCCAGGCCGATGCCGCCATTGTCGCCCCAGCCGGTCTTGGCGAACAGGTCATGCCCGGACGCCTCGTCCTGGCGCAGGATGTCGCGCATGATGCGCATGCCGCGCTCGCCGAAAGGCAGGTCGCGCCGCGCCAGGCGGTTCGCGAAAAAGGCTTGCTCGACGGCGGAGATCGCCAGCGGCCCGTCCAGCCAGAAGCGATCGACGACGTCGCCGATCTCGCCGTTGCCGTAACCGACCAGTTGAACGTAGCGCCGCATGCGCTCCAGCCCGGCGCGGCGCGCCAGTTCCTGGTAGACCGGCACGCTCGATACGCGCATGCCGTCGCGCAGGCTCATGTCGCGCTCCCACGCCTTCAGACGCTGCGGCGTGCCGCCGTAGGGCACCAGCTCGTCCTCGTCCTTGATGACGCCGGTCTCGAGCGCGACCAGGCCGTTGAAGATCTTGAAGGTCGAGGCCGGCACGAAGCGCCGCGCGGCGCGTTCCCGGTCGAAGACATGCAAGCGGCCGGCATCGGCGTCGAGCATGACGAAGGTGCCGCTGACGCCGGCCGCCTCGAAATGCTTGCCGAGCTCCGGCCGGTCGACGATCTCGGTCGCGGTCGCCGCCGGCGCGGCGCACAGAAAGGCCGCAGCCGCGAAAACGCAATGAAGGAAAGTACGCATGATGGCTCCTCGTGGTGAATGACGGACTGCATGCTAGTCCCGGCTTGCCGCGGGTTCCAGTCCGCCGCCGGTGACGCCGGCAACCGCTGTAACGCGTGTCACAGGGCGCGGCGGATGCGCGGTTCGGCGCCATAATATGTGGCCTGTTTGCGTGACCTGTTCCCTTCCTCATCCGGACCGCCGCCATGACCACCGCGCTTCCCGTGCTCCGCATCGAGCTGACTTCGCCGCAGGCCGTCGACGGCAAGCGCGCGCCCTACCAGTCGCTGTGGCTGCTGGTCCGGCTGTATTACGCGCAACGCTTCGAGGCGGCCGCGGGCACGATCCGCCTGGCCGAATTGCGCCAGCACTTCACCGACGCGCGCAGCCTGCGCATGTTCATCAGCCGCGCCTTTCGCGACTTCGCCCGCTGGAATGTGCAAGTCGGCTGGGGCGAAGACCCTGCCGTCGATCCGCGCTTTCTCAACCAGGACAAGCGCAGCCAGGGGCCGTTCTGGCTGCCGGTAGGCGAATCGAACAAGATCGCCTGCCTGGTCGCGGGCGTTCCCGCCACGCAGGCGGAATTGCTCGGCTTTCTCGGCATGAAGCGCAAGCCGGACGCGCCGGCGGCCGTGCCGGAGCCGATGGCGGCCGATTTCTGGATGGTACTGGCGGCGGCGCAGCAGAATCTGCGTCAAGGCCGCCTGCTGGCGGTGCTCGACGAACACGGCGTCGCCGGTACCGCATCCGGCGGCCGCCACTTCGGATTCGGCGCCCTGGCGGGCTTCAAGGAAGCCTCCGCCCTGGCCGGCAACCGCTTGCAGCGCGCCTTGGCGGCGCTCGGCGAAGCCCAGGTGTGGCGGCGCCTCGACGATCTCGATGCCGCGCGCAAGACGCTGTCGCAATTGCGCCGCGTGCTCCGGGAAGGCGGCGCGGACGAAGGCGGCTATCTCGACGCCATGGAACAGATCCTGACCGCCTGGTGCGCCTACAGCCAGCGCGATTACGTGCTGACCGACGCCTTGCTGGCCGCGATGCGCCACGCCGAACCGCGCGCCGCCGTCGTGCGCCACCACCCGCGCATCCGCTTCGAATGGCACAACCTGATGGCGCTGCTGAAACGCACCCATGCCCTCGCCGACGGAGACTTCCCGGAACGGCGGGCGGCGGCCCGCGATGCGATGCGCCATTTCGCCACCGCGCTCGATGCCGCCTTCGAATTCGGTTCCTTCGACGCGGCCCAGCAGGTCGCCGCCAATGTCGGCATGGCGACCTGGCTGTTCGCCTGCGAAGGCGTGGGCGGCGACGCCGGCATCGTGGTCGCGCGCACCGAGGCGCTGCGCTGGCTGCTGCTGAGCGAATGGCTGTGCCAGTGCGCCGGGCTGCGCGGCCAGTCGGCCTGGAACGCGATCTATCTGATGCGCATCGCGCGCGGCGACCACTCCCGGGCCGAGCGCCCGACGCTGGCGCAGTTCCGCGCTCAGCGCCCGATACCGCCGGCGCAATTGCCGCGGCATGTCGACATGCCGCCCGGCCTCGACGTCGGCGCCCTGCTTCCCGGCAGTTGGCGCGGGCTGGCCGAACAATTGCTGGCCAAGCAAAAACAGGGCGCAAGCAGGTATGGCGCGCTGCAGCGCTGCGGCCTGTGGCTCGAGCACGCCTGGTACGCGGCGCACGAAGGCGATCTGGCGGCGGCGGCCGGCTCCTTGGCCCGCCTCGACCAGGAACTGCCGCAGCTGCCGGCCAGCGACAGGGTGTTCTTCAATACCGCGCGACGCTGCCTGCCGGCCGAGCTGGCCGACGCATGACGCCGGCGCCTTTCGCCTGACGGGTTTCTTCGCCTCGATGAACTTGCTCGCAACTGCCAGGCCGGTGCGCCGTCCAAGTAAGCAGACGCATGTGCCCCCCGGGCTTGAACGGCGGCGGTTGCTTTATCATGGGGAAACATCCCGTTCGGAAAACCTCCCATGTCGCGCGCCCAACGTCTGCTCGATCTGCTGCAACTGTTGCGGCGCCACCGGCATCCGGTAACGGCTGCGGCGCTTGCGGCCGAACTTGGCGTCAGCGTGCGTACGCTGTACCGCGACATCGGCACGTTGCAGGCGCACGGCGCGAAGATCGACGGCGAGCCGGGCCTCGGTTACCTGCTCCGGCCCGGTTTCATGCTGCCACCCCTCATGTTCTCGGAGGAGGAAATCGAGGCGCTGGTGCTCGGTTCCCGTTGGGTGGCCGATCGCGCCGACAAGCGGCTGGCGGCGGCGGCCCGCCACGCGCTGACCAAGATCGCAGCAGTCCTGCCGCCCGATTTGCGTCAAGATCTCGATACCTCACCCCTGCTGATCGGTCCGGGCGCGCCACTCGCCGCCGGCGATCAGGAGCTCGCGTCGATACGGCAAGCCATCCGCAACGAACGCAAGCTCGTCGTCACCTATCGCGACCTGAAGGATGCTGAATCGACACGCACCATCTGGCCCTTTGCCCTCGCCTTCTTCGAGCGCGTGCGCATCGTGGTCGGCTGGTGCGAACGGCGCCGCGCATTCCGCAACTTCCGCACCGATCGGATCGTCGCGCTGACGCTCACCGACACCCGCTATCCGCGCCGCCGCCAGGCCTTGCTCAAAGAATGGCGCGCCGCCGAAGGCATCGCAGAACAATAGAACTTGTCGCTACTGACAAGAACTGTCAGCAGGATTCTCTATGATGCTTCGGATCGGACGGCGCAGCCGTTTCGATTCCTTTTTCATTCCGGAGAATTCCATGACTGATCCAAACCTTATCCTGCTCTACGTCGACCGGCCGCAGGCGAGCACCGCCTTCTATACCGAATTGCTCGGCAAGGAGCCGCTCGAATCGTCACCGACCTTTTCCATGTTCAAGCTGGAATCGGGTGTCATGCTGGGGCTGTGGTCGCGCCATACGGTAGAACCGGCCGCCGCCGCCACGGGAGGCGGCGGCGAACTCGCCTTTACCGTCGCCGACGACGGCATGGTCAGGGCGACATATGCCGCCTGGAAGGAGCGCGGACTGAAGATCGCGCAGGAGCCGACCACCATGGGTTTCGGCCACACCTTCGTCGCCCTCGATCCCGACGGCCATCGCCTGCGCGTCTTCGCGCCGGCCGCGATGTAAACACAAAAGGCCGCGCGTGCGCGGCCTTGCCGGAACCTGCGGAGAATCAGAGATTCAGAAACCGAGATCGGCCAGCAGATCGTCGACCGAACCCTGGTCGAGCGCCACGCTGCCGGGCGCGCCCGGTCCCGCCATGACTTCCTCTTTCTTCACCTCGGAAATCGTGCCCGGCGGCGCCGCCTCGATCAACAACTTCAGCAAGTCCTTCTCTGTGTGCTCCAGCACGACGACGACCTTCTTGATCAACTGGCCGGTCAGGTCCTGGAAGTCCTGCGCCATCATCATGTCGGACAGACCGGCCCGCGTGGCGTTGCAGCCGTCCTGTACGCCGGAAAGGAAGGTTGCCGTTTTCTCCGCCAGCGGACGCAATTCGTCCGGCACCGTCGCGCCGCTCCACTCTCCTCCCAGGCGCGCGGCTTCGGCCGCCAGCCGTTCCTGGATCGGACCGGTCTCCTCCACCTTGTTCAATACGGTATTGGCAGCCTTCTCGGTCAGCCGCCCGATGTGCAGCAAACGCTCGCGCGCGGAGGGAAATTCGCTGACCGCTTCGGCCAGCACCTGTTCCGCGCCTAGCTCGCGCAAGGCTTCGTGCAAGGAGCGGACGATCGTTCCGAGACGGCTGTAGACCGCCTCCTTGCCATCCGGGCCGGCATCGATCGGCTCGCTCATCATAGCCCCTTTTTCTCGATGATCTTGTCCAGCTTTTCCTTGAGCGTGGCCGCGGTAAACGGCTTGACGATGTAGCCGTCGGCGCCGGCCTGGGCCGCGGCGATGATGTTTTCCTTCTTCGCCTCCGCCGTCACCATCAGCACCGGTAGGTGCTTCAGGTTGTCCGACTGGCGAATATTCTGCAGCAGCGTCAGGCCGTCCATCACCGGCATGTTCCAGTCGGAGACGACGAAGTTGATCGGCGTGGCGAGATCCGGCGTCTGGAGAAGCTTGAGCGCCTTTTCGCCATCCTCGGCCTCGGACACCTTGTGATAGCCGAGTTCCTTGAGCAGGTTGATGACGATACGCCGCATTGTCGAGAAATCGTCGACAACGAGAAAATGGAAATTGGTGGACATTGTGTGTTAATCGCTGCGCAATACCGGATAGGAAAGGCGGACGTGAAATTGCACGGCCCGCCAAAATGGTAATCCGAAAATTGCCTTTCGGCAGCATGCCGCATGGAATATTTTTGCGGTCGGCTTCACTCTTGCCACGTATTGAACAGCTGGCAAGAGCGTGAACTCCAGCCGTGCCTGCCTGTTCCGCAAGATGTCCTGGCGCCGTCATCCGCGGCGCTTAGGATGACGAAGCCGATGCCGACAGGAGTCGCCACGACATTCCGAACACGTCGACCGCCGTCTTTGTTCATTGTCTATGGGTTGGAGCCAGCCTGATGTGCTTCGCGCTTCTGTTGCATCCGATGAGCCCGGAAGATTTCCTGGCCGTGGCGCTGTCCAGGCCGCAGGCAACCTGGGAGGCTCCGCGCGGCGTGCGAGCCGCGTTCCTGTTCTGGCCGGGCGTCGTCCCGGCTGCGGTGGGAGCAAGCGGATTGGCGCATCGTTTCATCCCCATCATGCACCGCCTGATCCACAGCAGGGGCGGCTGGCACCGATGTACGGGGGTTGGCCGCGCTGGAAAAACGGCCGGCGGAAATGCCGGCCGGGAAGCAAGGCAAACCGACGGTCAACGATTCAGCTCGCGCTGGTTCACGATGATCTTCGACACCAGGCCGTATTCGACCGCCTCCTCGGCGGACATCCAATAGTCGCGATCGATGTCGCTGACCACGCGCTCGAGCGGCTGGCCGGTTTCCCGCGCGATGGTCTTGGCGATGCGTTCGCGGATGCGGATGATTTCGCGCGCCTGGATCGCGATGTCGGAAGCCTGACCGCCGACGCCGCCGCTCGGCTGGTGAATCAGGAAACGCGTATTCGGCAGGCAGAACCGCCGCTCCTTCGGCACCGACAGATAGACGTTGACTGCGGCGCTGCCGACCCAGCCGGAGCCGACCATGTTGACCGGCGCCTCGATGAAGCGGACCACGTCGTGGATGACGTCGCCGGATTCCACGTGACCGCCGGGCGACGACACGAGCATCGTGATCGGATCGCTCGATTCGCCGGACAACGCGATCAAGCGCTTGACGACCTCGCCGGCCGACGTATCGTTGATGACGCCGAACACCAGGACGGTCCTCGACTTGAAGGCTTTTTCTTCAAGAAATGCACTGCGCTGCGGAGCGCCGTTCTCGTTCTTTTCTTCCATGATTGCTGCTCCTTTACAAACTTGTAAATCTCGCGCGGAACCTGCGTCCCGGTCGATATCGACGATGATGATACGTGAGCGGACGGGAGTTTGCATCAATTGCATCCGGCGAACCGTCCCTCGCAACTTTCTTGAGCGAAGTCAGTGCTTCCGTTCCATTTCACACGTAGGTCACGAAATGCCGCTATACTGAAAACTCATCTGCGACACATGCAACCGATATGCATGGTGGCAGTGCAAAAGCGCTGTGTTCGATAACACGGCGCTTTTCTTTTTGTTCGGACAAGGCGCGGACGATGTCGCATCGACCGAGGAGATCTATGGCGGTTCGCATGCCGGGCCGGCCGGGCCGCGCATGCGGCCGGGAGCAATGGGCGCGTCGCCGGCGCGCCCGGCCGGGCATTGCATGAGCTATCGCGCTGTACCGCAAGCGCGGCGGCTTGGTTTCTTGAGAACGGCTATCGCAGGCGCAACGCCTTCAGCCGGCGCAGCAAGGCGTGGAACTCGTCGAGCACGACATCGACGATCGTCCTGCGGCCCAGGCGAATGGTGTTGTGGAGCGTTTTTCCCATGATGATCTCCGATTCGGACACAGCCGACATGAGGAAATTGTAGGAACGCTCGATGACCGGATCGTGACGGCCGACAAACACCGATGCGAATGCGCGGCGGGTGCGGCCGCAAAAAGAAAAGGACGCCCGAAGGCGTCCTTTTCCATGGAGACTTCAGCTATCAGTTGCCGCAGCCGAAGGTCTTGATGCGATCGTACGCAGCCTTGGCTTGCACCAAGCCATAGCCGGTCTTGTTGTCGCGGCCGGCGGTTTCCAGGTCCAGCGCGCTCTTGACGAGCGAAGCGCGCATCTGGGCAGCGGTACAGGTCGGGAAGTAGCTCCAGACCAGCGCAGCCACCGCGGAAACGTGCGGCGTAGCCATCGAAGTGCCGTCGTAGTGCGAGTAGTTGGTGGCCGCGACCTTGACAGTCGCGGTTTGACCCAGCTGGCCCTTCATCGCGGCGCCTTCGGTGTCGGAAGCGGTGACCGACGGGATGTTGGTCACGGTCGTGCCGAGCGTGCCGCCGAAGCCGCCTGCCGCGTTGTTGTACACGACAGCGCCGACGCCACCGCTCTTCTCGCAGTTCGAGACCTTGGTCGCGAAGTCGACCGTGCCGCGTGCGATCAGGCAGACCTTGCCGGAGACGGCGGTGTTGACCGCATCGCCGATGCCGAAGTCGGCCAGCGGAGCGGAAGCCGTCTTCTTCGGCGAACCGTCCATGCCGCCCGGAGCGTAGACGGTCGAACCAACGGTCAGCTCGGAAGCGGAACCGCCGCCCATCGGAACCGTGGACAACACGGCGACGCCGGGACCGGAGAGTTCGACCTTGCTGTTGTACTGCGAGAAGGTAGCCCACTTCTTGAATTCGTCGACCGCGGCAACCATCACGACGCTGGAATAGCCGGCAGGATAAGACACCACGGTGTTGCCGTCATTGCCCGCGGCAGCGATGTTCAGGACGCCCTTGCTGTACAGCGAATCGAAAGCGCGCTGCTCGGTCTTGCTGGCGCGGCCGCCGCCGAGCGACATGCTGATCACGTTGGCGCCGGCTGCGCCGCACTTGTTGGCGGCGGTCGTCAGCGAGGACGAGTAAGCCCAGCCGTCGGCGCCGAACACCTTGACGATGTGCAGCTTGAGCTTGTTGTTCGGATTGACGCCGACCACGCCGACGCCGCTGTTGTTGACGGCGGCGATGGTTCCGGCGACGTGCGTGCCGTGGTGGTTTTCGTCGGTGTACCACCAGCCGGTGCCGGTGTCGTACTCGCCGGTCACGTTGGTGCCCTTGCCGAGATCTTCATGCGCGCGGTCGTAACCGGAGTCGATGATGCAAACCTTGCGGTTGCCGGCGTTGATGTCCGACAGCTGGTCTGCCTGAACCATCGGAATGCCGTACGGGACCAACTGGCCGGACAGATACGGCGAACCGGTCGACGGCGTCTCCGTTGCGAACGGATAGCGCTTGACGTCTTCCTCGACGTATTCGACGTTCGGGTTGTTTTGCAAGCCTTTCAGGGCTTGAGTCGGCACTTCGATCGCCATGGCGCTCATGCCGAAAATCTCGTGTTTCACATTGCCACGGGCTGCAGCGACTGCGGCTTTCACATTCGCTGCCGAGCCCGGTTTGAATGCGACGATGACACGCGTCGTGTCACCTGCATAGGCGGAACCCGCGAAGCCCACGACAGCCGTTGCAAAGCACAGTCCGACGGCCTTGGCGACTTTGGATACCGCGATCTTTCTCTTTTGCATGTCTCTTCCTTTATCTGCGATAGGTAATGATTTTTTGTGAAAGTTAGGACTTGAGTCGCTTCGTACTTCCTCGTGGGCCATACCAGACGATCAAGTCCGCGAGATAGTAGTAGGGAAAAATGAAAACCGTCAATACAAAAAAATACAAAACCAATACAAATTTTGAAAATAATTTTTCAGTCATTTAGGGCTCGCTTGCCATAAAAACAAAGGGTTGGAACCGGCCCTTGGATTACCTGAAAAAAATTTCCCATAAATAACAAATACTTAGGAAATCAGACATGTCATAAGTGTTTTGAACATGTCACTTTCAATAGGAAAAATGCCTTTTTGAGGCTTTTTCCGGCATTTTTCCGCATGTTTTTTTAGAGTTTGGACTCGCTTTATGGAAGGCCTTTTTCGTGGCCGAAAAAGCAAATACATGACAGCTTGCTATCGGAATCGCGGAAATATGCGCTCGAGAGCAAGCGGAATGGAACCGTGCAGGCGTTGAGCGGACGGATTCGCGCATGGCGAATCCGTCTCGCGTGAGGAGAGGAATTTATCGAAGAGGGATGCCGGCGTCCCACAGCAAACGGCCGCCGCCGAAGCTGCCCTGCACCGGCGACGGACCGCCTCGCGTGATGCGTACGGCGCAGTACTTGAATTCGGGGATCTTGCCGTAAGGATCGAGCGCCGGATTGGTGAGCTTGTTGATCGCCGCCTCGTAGTAGCAGAAGGGTACGAAGACGGCGCCCGGCGGCGAGCTGTCGTCGGCGCGCGCGTAGAGCGAAACCTTGCCGCGCCGCGATTCGATCGTGAGGATGTCGCCCGGCCGCGCGCCAAGCGCGTCGAGATCGAGCGGATGCACGAGCGCGACCGGATCGGGTTCGAGCGCATCGAGCACCGCGGCGCGACGGGTCATGCTGCCGGTATGCCAATGCTCGAGCTGGCGGCCGGTGATCAGCACCAGCGGATAGTCGGCGTCTGGGCGCTCGGCGGCGGGAATGATATCGGCCGGCACGAAACGCGCCCGTCCCTGCTCCGCCCCGCTGCCGCGCGGGAACGCTTCGGTGAACACCACCGGCTGGCCCGAGTCGCCCTCGTGGCGGCAGGGATAGGTCACCGCGTGCTCGCGTTCGAGGCGTTCCCAGGTGATGCCGGCGATGCTCGGCATGGTCGAGCGCATTTCGTCGAACACGTCGGAGACATGGCCGTAATGCCAATCGAGCCCGAGCCGCTGCGCGACCTGCTGGATGATCCACAGGTCCGGCATCGCCTCGCCCGGCGCGAACAGGGCTTGCCGTCCCATCTGCACCAAGCGATCGGTGTTGGTGAAGGTGCCGGTCTTCTCCGGAAACGCGGTGGCCGGCAGTACCACGTCGGCCAGGTAGGCCGTCTCGGTCAGGAAGATGTCTTGCACCACCAGGTGGTCGAGCGCCGCCAGGGCTTCGCGCGCATGGTTCGCATCGGGGTCGGACATCGCGGGATTCTCTCCCATGATGTACATGCCGCGGATTTTCGTCGCTTCGTCGTCGCCCAGGATGGCGTCCATGATCTCGACCACGGTCAGGCCGGGCTGCCCGTCGAGCGTGCCGGCCGGCAGTTTCCATGCGCTTTCGAAGCGCTCGCGCGCCGCCGGATCGCTCACGCGCTGGTAGTCGGGATACATCATCGGTATCAGGCCGGCGTCGGATGCGCCCTGCACGTTGTTCTGTCCGCGCAGCGGATGCAGGCCGGTGCCGGGACGGCCGATCTGGCCGGTCATCAGCGCCAGCGCGATCAGGCAGCGCGCGTTGTCGGTGCCGTGAACATGCTGCGAGATGCCCATGCCCCACAGGATCATCGATGCCTTCGAGCTCGCATACAAGCGCGCGACGTAGCGGATGGTATCGGCGTCGATGCCGCAGATCGGCGCCATCTGCTCCGGGCTGTAGCCGGCGACGTTGCGCTCCAGCTCCTCGTAGCCGATGGTGCGGCCGGCGATGAAGTCGCGGTCGACCAGGTTCTCGCTGACGATCACATGCATCATCGCGTTGAGCAGGGCGACGTCGGTATCGGGCTTGAATTGCAGGAAGCGGTGCGCATGGCGCGCCAGGTCGGAACGGCGCGGATCGCAGACGATCAATTTCGTGCCGTTCTTCACGGCGTTCTTCATCCAGGTCGCGGCGACCGGATGATTGACGGTCGGGTTGGCGCCGATCAGGAGCACCACTTCGGCTTGCGTCACATCCATCACCGGGTTCGATACCGCGCCGGAACCGATGCCTTCCAGCAGCGCCGCGACCGACGAGGCATGGCACAGCCGAGTGCAATGATCGACGTTGTTGCTGCCGAAACCGACGCGTACGAGTTTCTGGAACAGGTAGGCTTCCTCGTTGCTGCACTTGGCCGAGCCGAAGCCGGCCAGCGCTCTCCTGCCGTACCGGTCGCGGATCGATTTGAGCTTGCCGCCGGCCAAGTCCAGCGCCTCTTCCCAGCTCGCTTCGCGGAACGCCGCCATCGCGCGCTCCGGGTCCAGCGCCGCATGCGGATCCTTCGGCGCGTCGGCCCGGCGGATGAGCGGCTTGGTCAGGCGATGCGGATGATGCGCATAGTCGAAGCCGTAGCGCCCCTTCACGCACAAGCGGCCGCGATTGGCCGGACCGTCGCGTCCTTCGACGTATAGGATCCGGTTGTCCTTGACGTTGTAGGTCAGTTGGCAGCCGACGCCGCAATACGGGCAGACCGAGTCGACCTTCTTGTCGGGCGCATTCAGCGCCGCTTCCCTGGCGGGCGCCAGCGCGCCGGTGGGACATGCCTGCACGCATTCGCCGCACGCCACGCACGTCGATGCGCCCATGGCATCGTCCATGTCGAACACGATCTTCGCCTGCTCGCCGCGGAAAGCCAGGCCGATCACGTCGTTGACCTGTTCGTCGCGGCAGGCGCGCAGGCAGCGCGTGCATTGGATGCAGGCGTCGAGATTGACCGCGATCGCCGCGTGCGATGCGTCGGCGGCCGGCTGGGCGCGGGCATCGAAACGCGGCTTGCCGACGCCGAGCCGGGCGGCCCAGCGATCGACTTCATTGTGCCGCGAGTACTCCGCTTCCGGCAGGTCGGACAGCAGCAGTTCGAGCACCATCTTCTGCGCGGCGACGGCGCGCTCGCTGTCGGTCGTCACCTTCATGTCGGGACGCGGGGCCCGGCAGCACGACGGCGCCAGCACGCGCTCGTCGTCGATCTCGACCATGCAGGCACGGCAATTGCCGGCGGTACCGAGACCGTCCTTGTAGCACAGGTGCGGCACCTCGATGCCCTCGCGTCGCGCGACTTGCAGAATGGTTTCGCCGGCGCGTCCCTGCACTTCGCGGCCGTTGAGCCGGAAGCAGACGGTTCGTTCCTCGTCCCGCGGGAGCTGGTTTCTCGCGATGGAATTCATAATTCGTGCGGAAAATATTTGATGACGCAATCGACAGGATTCGGCGCGGCCTGCCCGAGGCCGCAGATCGAGGCATCGCGCATGACCGCCGACAATTCGTTCAGCAGCGGCACATCCCATGCCGGCCGATCGATGAGCGCCGACGCCTTGGCCGTGCCGGCGCGGCACGGCGTGCATTGGCCGCAGGATTCGTGGCGGAAGAATCGCATCAGGTTGCGTGCCGCGCCGACCGCCGAGTCGCGGTCCGACAAGACGATGATCGCGGCCGAACCGATGAAGCAGCCGTAGGGCTGCAGCGTGTCGAAATCGAGCGGAATATCGCCCAGCGCCGCCGGCAGGATGCCGCCCGAGGCGCCGCCCGGCAGATAGGCATAGAACGTGTGGCCGTCCTGCATGCCGCCGCAGAATTCGTCGATCAGCTCGCGGATCGTGATGCCGGCCGGCGCCAGCTTCATGCCCGGCTCCTTCACCCGCCCGGATACCGAGAACGAGCGCAGTCCCTGGCGGCCGTTGCGGCCGTGGCCGGCGAACCAGCCGGCGCCCTTTTCCAGGATCTCGCGCACCCAGTACAGGGTTTCGAAATTGTGCGCGAGCGTCGGCCGGCCGAACAAGCCGACTTGCGCGACATACGGCGGACGCAGGCGCGGCAAGCCGCGCTTGCCTTCGATCGATTCGATCATCGCCGATTCCTCGCCGCAGATATAGGCGCCGGCGCCGCGCCGCAGATGGATTTCCGGCAGGCGCAGCCCGAACGGCGGATGCGCGTTCAGTTTCGCGAGCTCGCTTTCGAGCATGGCCCGGCAGCCGTGGTATTCGTCGCGCAGATAGATATAGATGCCGTCGATGCCGACCGCCCATGCCGCGATCAGCATGCCTTCGAGGAAGCGGTGCGGATCGCGTTCGAGATAGATGCGATCCTTGAACGTCCCGGGTTCGCCTTCGTCGATGTTGACCGCCATCAGGCGCGGTCCCGGTTCGGCGCGCACGATCCGCCATTTGCGCCCCGCCGGAAAGCCGGCACCGCCCAGGCCGCGCAAGCCGGAGTCTTCCATCGCTCCGATGACCGCCTCGACCTCGCGCGCGCCGCTCATGCACTCATGCAGCAGCCGGTAACCGCCTTGCCCGGCATAGTCGCCGTATTCGATATACTCGGCCGGCTCGTGCCGGGTCCGGTTCGCCCGCTGCGCGGCCGCGACCGCCTCGCAGGTCGCGCGCGGCACCGGATGCTGTCCGACCACCGCCGCCGGCGCCTCGTCGCAGCGGCCGATGCAGGGCGCCGCCATCACGCGCGCCTCGCGTCCCAGCCGCGCCGACAGCCGGTCGAGCAAGTCGCGCGCGCCGGCCATGTCGCAAGACAGGCCGTCGCAGACGCGGACCGTCAATGCGGGAGGCGCGGCTTCGCCCTCCTTGACGACGTCGAAATGGTGGTAGAACGTCGCGACTTCGTACACTTCCGCTTGGGCCAGGCGCATCTCCTGCGCCAGCGCGGCCAGATGCGCGGCCGACAGGCAACCGTAGCGATCCTGGATCTTGTGCAAATGCTCTATCAACAAATCGCGCCGGCGCGCGGCCGCGCCGAGCAAGGCCTGGACTTCGGCCAGCGCGGCCGGATCGACGCGCCGGCCCTTGGGCGCCTGGCGTTTGCGTTCGCGGCTGGCCGGCGCCGCGACGATCGGAATTGGCGGCTGTTTCAAACCCTGTTCTCCTGCTGTCTGGACAAACTCTCCACGGTATCGCGCCTCTGCCCCGGCGGAATCCATGCGTCAATGGTGGCATTGTCCAATTGCACATCCATCCTGTCACGCATTTCCGGATACGATGTGCCGGAACGGTCATGCTACGCGGCGAAACAGCCAATGGTAACGGTTCTACAATCCTGTTATCGTGTGTTGACGTTTGCGGCGTATATTTGAATGCGCGTTTATCCGTCCAAAATGGCGGTCTTTGCGATTATCGGCTTTCAGGATTGAACTTCCTCAAAGCAATCCATTCCTGCAGGAACAAACTGTTTCGGCGAAGCAAAGAGAATTTACCGGGTGCATTACCAACGCAGCAAGATCAAATCATTGAACGAGCGATGAGTGCCAAACCTCTTTCCGCGACCGGCCTGAGCGACGCCACGAGTTTCGAACTGCTGGTCAAGAGCGTGACCGATTACGCGATCTACATGCTCAATCCGGAGGGCCGGATCGTGACCTGGAACGCCGGCGCGCAGCGATTCAAGGGATATACCCGCGACGAAATCATCGGTCATCATTTTTCCGAGTTCTATTCCGAGGAGGACCGTGCCGCCGGTCTTCCCGCGCGCGCGCTGGGCACGGCGGCCAGGGAAGGCCGTTTCGAGGGCGAAGGCTGGCGCATGCGCAAGGACGGCTCCCGTTTCTGGGCGCACGTCGTGATCGACCGCATCAGCGACGACAGCGGCGCATTGATCGGCTTCGCCAAGATCACGCGCGACATCACCGAGCGCCGGCAGGCGGCGGAAGAACTCGAACAGACCCGCGCCTCGTTGTTCCAGGCTCAGAAAATGGAAGCGATCGGCAAATTGACCGGCGGCATCGCGCACGACTTCAACAATCTGCTGACCGTCATCGTCAACAGCCTCGACATGCTGGCGCGCGAGCAGCAAACCGTCTCCGGCAAGCGCCTGATCGAGAGCGCCCAGCGCGCCGCGGCGCGCGGCGCGACCCTGACCCAGCAGCTGCTGGCGTTCGCGCGCGGCCAGCCGCTGCAGCAGGAGCAATACGATATCAATACCTTGCTGCGCGACTTCGAAACCGTCCTCCGCCGCGCCTGCCTCGACCGCGCCTCGTTCGAAATGCAACTCGCGCCGCGCTTGCGGCGCACGCTGCTCGACGCCGCGCAATTCGAAGTCGCGCTCCTGAACCTGGTCGTCAATGCACGCGACGCAATGCCATCCGGCGGGCACATCACCATCCGCACGGAAAACCTCTTGCTCGAGCGGCGCGATCGGATCGGCACGCTGAAACCGGGTTTCTACGTCAAGATCGTGGTGCAGGATACCGGCGTCGGCATGACGCCGGACATCATCCAGCGCGCTTTCGAGCCCTTTTTCACGACCAAGGAAATCGGTAACGGGACCGGCATGGGGTTGAGCCAGGTCTACGGTTTCGTGACCCAGTCGGGCGGCGACGTGATACTCGCCTCCAAGCCGGGCGAGGGAACTTCGGTGAGCATCTATCTGCCGGCGCTGGCCGGCACCGCCGAAGAAGAACGTTCCCTGCTGGATGCGATCGGCCACCCGGCGCCGCACAAGGAAACCGTGCTGATCGTCGAGGACGAGCCCGACGTGCTCGAAGTCACGACCGAGCTCTTCCGTTACATGGGATACGAAGTCATCACCGCCAGCAACGGGCTGGATGCGATCGATATCCTCAAGCGCAAGCGCGACATCGACGTGCTGTTCACCGACGTGATGATGCCCAAGGGCATGAGCGGCATCGAGCTCGGGCGTTTCACGCAAAAGCTGTGCCCCAACGTGCGCGTGATACTCGCCTCCGGCTATCCGTTGCCGGCCCTGGCCGACGAACACAACGACCTCGGCAACTTCAATTTCATCAGCAAGCCGTTTCGCTGGGAAATACTGGAAACCACGCTCAAGGGTCTTCCCGACGCTTCATAAGCGTCGGTGATGGTTGGGGCGTTCACTCCACGTCGAGCATGTGCCCCAGCTTGCGGCGCTTGGTGCGCAGGTAGGCGATATTGTGCGGCGTATGGGTCGTCGCGATCGGAATCCGTTCGACGATCCGCATGCCGTAGCCGGTCAGCTTGCTGAGCTTTTCGGGGTTGTTGGTGATGAGCCGCAGGGTGCGCACGCCGAGATCCTCGAGGATGTGCGCGGCGGCTTGATAGTCGCGCGTATCGATCGGCAGACCGAGATCGAGATTGGCTTCCACCGTGTCGCGCCCCTGGTCCTGCAGCGCATAGGCCATGATCTTGTTGCCCAGGCCGATGCCGCGTCCTTCGTGGCCGCGCAGATAGACGATCACGCCGCAGCCTTCCTCGACGATCTTCTTCATCGCCGCATCGAGCTGTTCGCCGCAATCGCAGCGCTGCGAACCCAGCACGTCGCCGGTCAGGCATTCCGAATGCACGCGTACCAGCACGCGCTCCTTCCCCTGCACCTCGCCCATGACGAGCGCGACCTGCTCGACGTTCTCGCCGTGCGACTGGTAGACATGGATGCGGAAATCGCCGTATTTCGTCGGCAACGACGACGACGCGATCCGCTCGACCGGTTTTCCTTCCCTCTGCTTCTTGCTCATTTTGCTTGTCCTGATTGCCGTCCGCCGAGGCGGGCGGCTAACTCATCGGCTCCGGCCTGGGCGGCACCGCCGCCGGCTCGTCCGGCAACGGTATCCATTCCGTTTCGCCGGGCACCTTGCCGAACCCCTGCTCGCGCCAGCGGGCTTTCGCCGCGGCGATCGCCTCCTTGTCGCTGGCGACGAAATTCCACCAAATGAAACGGTCGCCATCGACCGGCTTCCCGCCCAGCAGCATGGCGCGCGAGCGGTATTTGCCCTCTATTATCGCCGTTCGGCCGGATTCCAGCACGGCCATGTGATGCGCCGGCAACGGCGCGCCGTCGATAATGAGCTCCTCGTCGACGGCGTAGACGGCCCTTTCCTCGTACTCGGGCGGCAGCTCGAACCGGCCGTCTCGCTGGAACCGGAGCGCCGCGTAGAACATCGGCGAAAACGTCCGCACCGGCGCGCCGCGGCCGCTCAAGCTGCCGGCGATCACGCGCACCATGGCGTCGCCCTCATGGAAAACCGGCAAATCGTCGATCGGCACATGCTGGAACGACGGTTCCGCCGCTTCGTACTCGCGCGGCAGGGCCACCCAGATCTGGATGCCGTGCAATCCGTGTTCCTGCACCCGCATTTCCGCCGGCGTCCGTTCCGAATGGGCGATGCCGCGTCCGGCGGTCATCCAGTTCACGTCGCCGGGAAGGATCACCTGCTCGCTGCCGAGCGAATCGCGATGCAGCAGCGCGCCTTCGAACAGGAAGGTCACCGTCGCCAGGCCGATATGCGGATGCGGCCGGACGTCGATACCCTGTCCGGCGGCAAAGGATGCCGGCCCCATGTGATCGAAGAAAATGAAAGGGCCGACCATCTTGCGCGGATAACCCGGAAGGGTCCGCTTGACGGTGAAACCGCCGAGGTCCTTGACGTGCGGCTTGAGGAGGGAAAACGTCGCGGCGTTCATTGTGTACACTAGTTGGCTCGATGCCGGTTAGCCTACACCATGCCGGCGCTTCCTGCCCGCCGCTGCCGCCGCCGAAAGACGATCCGACCGCCATGACCAGACCGAAAATCCTCGTTACCCGCGCCGTCTTCCCCGATGTGCTCGAACGCCTCGCGCAACATTTCGACGTCGAAGCCAACCAGGCGGACGAACTCTTCCCGCCCGAGCTGCTCGCCGAGAAGCTGCGCGGCAAGGACGGCCTCTACGCCACCCCGAGCGAGCGCATCACCGCGCAAGTCATGGCCGCCAATCCGCAGTTGCGCGCCATCTGCAACATGGCGGTCGGCTACAACAACATCGATCTCGAGGCGGCGACGCGCGCCGGCATCATGGTGACCAATACGCCCGATGTCCTCAACGAAACCACCGCCGATTTCGGCTGGGCGCTGCTGATGGCGACGGCGCGCCGCGTGACCGAGTCGGAACACTGGCTGCGCGCCGGCAAGTGGGACAAATGGCGCTACGACGGCTTCCTCGGCGCCGATGTGCACGGTTCGACGCTCGGCATCATCGGCATGGGCCGCATCGGCCAGGCGATCGCGCGCCGCTCGCTGGGCTTCGACATGCAAGTGCTCTATCACAACCGCTCGCGCCTGGCGGCGGAACTCGAACAGCGCGCCAATCGTGCGCGCTACGTCGGCAAGGAAGATCTGTTGCGCAGCGCCGATCACGTCGTGCTGGTGCTGCCCTACTCCGCCGAGTCGCATCACACGATCGGCACGCCGGAGCTGGCGTTGATGAAGCCGAGCGCGACGCTGGTCAACATCGCGCGCGGCGGCATCGTCGACGACCGCGCCTTGATCGAGGCCTTGCGCGCCGGCCGGATCGCGGCGGCGGGGCTCGACGTGTTCGAGAACGAACCGCGCTTCGATCCCGGTTTCCTGACCCTGAAGAACGTGGTGCTGACGCCGCACATCGCCAGCGCCTCGGCACCGACGCGGCGGGCGATGGCCGATTGCGCCGCCGCCAACCTGATCGCCGCGCTGGGCGGCGAGCGGCCGCCGAATCTGCTCAATCCCGAAGTGTTGCGGGCCTGAGCCGGCGGCCGCGCCGGTCCGCGAAGCGGCATTGCTGCAAAGCAGTATCGGTTTTATAATGCTCGGGTTCTGGTGCCCGCGTGCTGTTCATGCACGCAGTTAAACGGGAAACACGAGTTCCACGGAACCAACGTGTGCTGCCCCCGCAACGGTAAGCAAACGTCATCGTCCGATGACAGACCGCCTCTCCACGCCACTGTGACGGTTCTCCGCATGGGAAGGCAAGGCGGTCGGGTTTGCAGCCCGGATACCGGCCAGGACAGGTGGAAGTGCCGCGAACGGGGAGGTTCGCGACTGACTGCGTTGCGTCTTTCGATCGAAAACGATCCCGGCATTTCCGTTCCATCCAGCCCACGGGGAAGTCGGCTGGTTGCCCTCTATTGATATCTCGATCATGACTCATAACGTTTCCCGCCATGCCCTCGCGGCATCCGCCCCGCTCGCCCTCGCGCTCGCGGTCGCTTCCGTCTTTCCCTCCGCCGCCTGCGCGCAAAGCACCGCCGAGCGCGTGGTCGTCACGGCGGCGCGCATGCCGCAATCCGCCAAGGATGTACTGAGCGACCATCTCGTCATCACCGCCGAGGAAATCGAACTTGCCGGCCAAGGCTCGATCACCGACCTGCTGCAGCAAAAGCGCGGCATCGAAATCACGCGCACCGGCGGCGTCGGCAATACGGCGTCGGTCTTCATTCGCGGCGCGGCAAACGCGCAGAACGTGGTGCTGGTCGATGGCGTGCGGATCGGTTCGTCGACGCTCGGCGGCGCCACCTGGGAAACGATTCCGCTGTCGCAGGTCGAACGCATCGAAATCGTCTACGGCCCGCTGTCGAGCCTGTACGGCGCCGACGCGATGGGCGGCGTGATCCAGATCTTCACCAAGCAAGGCGATGGCGCGCCGCGCCTCAGCGCGGCCGCCGGCGTCGGCGGCTTCAAGACACGCAACCTGGAAGCCGGCATCGGAGGCTCCACCGGCGTCGCAACGACATTCCGCTACGCGCTGCAGGCCGCGCGCGAGACGTCGGACGGCTTCTCGGCCAGCAAGCCGGGCGCCGGCCTCTATACCTACAATCCGGACAAGGACGGCTATACGCGCGAGAGCGCGAGCGGCCGGATCGGCGTCGAATACGCGAAAGGCCATGAAGCCGGCATCTCCTTCATCAACAGCAAGCTCGACGTGCAATTCGATGCCGGCGCCGGCCACGACGACCGCATGATCCAGAAACTGGAAAACGTCGCTTTCCATTCGAAGAACAGGTTCGCGCCGAACTGGAGCAGCCGGCTGCAATTGGCGCGTTCGGCCGACAAGGGTTACACCGACGCCTCCTACGGCCGGAGCGACATCAACACGAAACAAACCCAGGCCAGTTGGCAGAACGACATCGCCTTCGGCACCGACGTCCTGCAACTGGTGGCCGAGCGGCGCGTGGAAAAAGTCGAGCCGGCCACCGCCGCGCAAGCCGGCAAGCGCACCACCAATTCATTCGCCGGCTCTTACCAGTTGAAGCGCGGCAGCCACCTGGCGAGCGCCTCGCTGCGTCACGACCGCAATTCGCAATTCGGTTCGCACTCGACCGGCAGCCTCGAGTACGGCTACCGCTTCGCCGAGGCATGGCGCGCCAACGTCAGCTACGGCACCAGCTTCCGCGCGCCGACTTTCAACGATCTCTATTACCCGGGCTATGGCGTGGCTTCGAACCGGCCCGAATCGGGCAAGAACGCCGAAGTCGGCCTGCACTACAACACCGGCGCGACGCATGCCAGCGCCGTCTATTACCGCAACCGCTTCACCGACCTGATCACCTACGCGCCGGTGTGCCCGGTCGAACAGTCCACCCATCCCTACGGCTGCGCCTACAACGTGAACGAGGCCGTGCTGAGCGGCTGGTCGTTGTCCGCCGATACCAAGCTCGGCAACCTCGCCTTGCGCGCCGCGTTCGACCTGCAGGATCCGCGCGACAAGACGACGGACAAGCTGCTGCCGCGCCGCGCGAAGAAGCACGGCAGCCTTGGCGCCGAATACGGCGCCCATGCCTACAAGGTCGGCGCGGAACTGGTGTTTTCGGGCGCGCGCTTCGACGACTTCGGCAATCGCAACCGTCTCGCCGGCTACGGTTTGCTGAACCTGTACGCGAACTATCAGTTTGCGCTTGGCTGGAACCTGTTCGGCCGCTGGAACAACGTCGCCGACAAGGACTACGAACTGGCCCGCAACTATGCAACGCCGGGTTCGAACGTGTTCGTCGGCGTACGCTATTCGATGAAGTAACGTTTATCCTGGAGTCTATGCACACAGGCACGTCACCTCCGGTCATGATCCGCCGCCGGCGCGGCGCGGCGATTCTCGCCGCCCTGGCCGCGGCCGCGCTGCTCAGCCTGCTGTTCGCCTGCGTCGTCGGCTCGGTGGCGTTGTCCGCCGGAGAATTGCTGGAGGCATTGCGCGATATCGCCGGCGGTGCGCCCTCGACCCTGGCGGCGACCCTGCTCGAATTGCGGCTGACGCGCGCCTTGTCCGCTTTCGCCATCGGCGGCATGCTATCGCTGGCCGGCGTCATGATGCAGGCGCTGCTGCGCAATCCGCTGGCCGATCCCTATGTGCTGGGCGTATCCGGCGGCGCCTCGGTCGGCGCGCTGGCGGCGATGCTGCTCCTCGCCGCGCCCTGGATCGTCGACGCCGCCGCGTTCGGCGGGGCGGTGAGCGTCGCCTTGATGCTGTTCCTGCTGGCCCACCGCGATCTGCGCGGCGGCATCGCGGAAGGCAATACCTCGTTGCTGCTTCTGACCGGCGTGATCATCGCCGCCGGCTGCGGCGCGCTGATCACCCTGATGCTGTCGATCGCCCCGGAAACCAGGCTTCGCGGCATGGTGTTCTGGCTGATCGGCGATCTGTCCGGCACCCAGCTGCGGGCATTGCCCTGGATCGTGCTGGCCGGCGCGCTGGTGTTCGCGCTGCGCGCGGCGCGCGCGATGAATATCGTGGCCTTGCATGCGGAAGCCGCCGCCACGCTCGGCGTGCGGGTCGGCGCGTTGCGCCAGGGCTTGTTCGTATGCGCCGCGCTATTGACGGCGACGGCGGTCAGCAACGGCGGCAGCATCGGTTTCGTCGGCTTGATCGTGCCGCACGCCTGCCGCTTCGCGCTCGGTCCCGATCACCGTCTGCTGTTGCCGACCGCGACGCTGGTCGGCGGCACTTTCCTGGTCCTGGCCGACACGCTGGCGCGCAGCGCGGCGGCACCGCACCAGTTGCCGGTCGGCGTCATCACGGCCATGATCGGCGTGCCGCTGTTCCTGGTTCAACTACACCATATCCGCCGCAAATGATCGCTACCGCCGACCTCCATCTTCGCATCGGCGAACGGGCGCTGGTGACGGCGCTCGAATGGCGCGCCCAAGCCGGCGAATGCTGGTGCATCATCGGCCGCAACGGCGCCGGCAAGAGCACGCTGCTGCGCGCGCTGGCCGGCATGCGCGCACCCGACGGCGGCACGGTGGCTGTCCGCGCCCGTCCGCTGTCCGCCTGGCCGCTGCGCGATCTGGCGCGCGAGCGCGCCTACCTGCCGCAAGGGCGCAGCGACGCTTTCGGCTACCGCGTGATCGAAACCGTGCTGGCGGCGCGCCATCCGTGGCAGGACGCGCGCTACTGGGAATCGGAAGCCGATCTCCAAGCCGCGCAGGCGGCGCTGGCCGCGCTCGACGTCGGCGAACTGGCCGAGCGCGATATCCGCTCCCTGTCCGGCGGCGAACGCCAGCGCGTCGCCATCGCCGCCGTTCTGGCCCAGGATACGCCGCTCCTGCTGCTCGACGAACCGACCAATGCGCTCGATCTCGCGCACCAGGTCGGCGCCATGCGCCTGCTCGCCGCCTTATGCCGGCAACAGAACAAGACAGTCGTGCTGGTCAGCCACGACTTGAACCTGGCGCATGGCGTAGCCACGCATGCCTTGCTCTTGATGGGCGACGGCCGTTGGCGGGCCGGGCCGGTCGGCGAAGTCTTCAGCGCTGAATCGCTGAGCGCCTGCCTGGGCCATCCGATCGAAACCGTGCGCCACGGCGAGCGCACGATCTATCTTCCGGCCGACGGCGCGCCGGCGGAGGCCGGACATGGCTGACGCCTGGGCACGCGCCGTCCTGGTCGCGGCCGCCGCCTCCGGCCAGGGCAAGACCACGGTCACCGCCGCGCTCGCCCGCAAGCTGGTGCGGGCCGGCCTCAAGGTGCGCGTATTCAAGACCGGCCCCGATTTCCTCGATCCGATGATGCTGGCACGCGCCTGCGGCGCGCCGGTGCACACGCTCGACCTGTGGCTGGTCGGCGCCGGGCAATGCCGCGCGCAACTGGCGCGCGCCGCGCGCGACGCCGACGCGATCCTGATCGAAGGCGTGATGGGCTTGTACGACGGCACGCCATCCTCGGCCGACCTGGCGAACGCCTCCGGCATCCCGGTGCTGGCCGTGATCGATGCCTCGGCCATGGCGCAGACGGCCGGCGCGCTGGCGCTCGGTCTGCGCGACTACGGCCCGGTCGAACTGGCCGGCGTCGTCGCCAACCGCGTCGGCGGCGCGGCGCATGCACGGATGATCGGCGCGGCGCTGCGCGGCGTGCCGCTGGTCGCCAGCCTGGCGCGCCAGGAGGCATCCTTGCCGGAACGCCACCTCGGCCTGCTGCCACCGGAAGAAGTCGGCGCGATCGATGCGCTACTCGATCGGCTGGCCAGCGAGCTCGTTCTCGACATGGCGGCATGGAACGCGATCCCGGCGACGCGCTTCGGCGCCGCCGACGACGACGATGCGGCCGCCGCGGCGCCGTCCTTGCGCGGCAAGACGATCGCGGTCGCGCGCGACGACGCGTTCGCGTTTCTCTATCCGGCCAATCTCGATTGCCTGCGCGATCTCGGCGCCGATCTCGCGTTTTTCTCGCCGTTGGCGAACCAGCCGGTTCCCGCCGGCACCGACGCCGTCTACCTGCCCGGCGGCTATCCCGAGCTTCACGCACGCGCGCTGGCCGAAGCCGATCGCTGGCGAGCGTCGATTCGCGCCGCCCACGCCGCCGGAGTGCCGATCGTCGCCGAATGCGGCGGCATGATGGCGCTCTGCGAGCAATTAACGGATGCCGACGCCGTCGCCTGGCCGATGGCCGGCCTGCTGCCGGGCCGGGTCGTCATGCAAAAACGGCTGGCGGCATTGGGACCGCAAGCCTGGTACGCGCCGCAAGGCGAATTGCGCGGCCATGCCTTCCACTTTTCGCGTTTCGACACGCCGCTGACGCCTGCCGCGCATGCGCTGCGGCATCCGGACGGCAGCACGGGCGAAGCGATCTACCGCTGCGGCGCGCTGACCGCTTCTTATTTCCACGCCTGGTTTCCCTCCTGTCCGGCGGCGGCCGCCGCGCTGTTTCTTGGAGAGGCGGCGCAGCCATGAATGCCTTGCGGAGTCCGGCATGAACTTCCCGTATCCCACGCTGATGGTGCAAGGCACGACTTCCGACGCTGGCAAGAGCACCGTCGTCGCCGCGCTATGCCGCCTGTTGGCGCGGCGTGGCGTGAAGGTCGCACCGTTCAAGCCGCAGAACATGGCGCTCAACAGCGCCGTGACCGTCGACGGCGGCGAGATCGGCCGCGCCCAGGCCTTGCAGGCGCAGGCGGCGCGCATCGCACCGCATAGCGACATGAACCCGGTGCTGCTCAAGCCGTCGAGCGACATGGCGGCGCAAGTCATTATTCACGGCAGGGTGCGGACCGACATGCATGCGCGCGACTACCACGCTTACAAGACCGTCGCGATGGAGGCAGTGCTCGCCTCGCACCGGCGCCTGCGCGCCCGCTACGACGCCGTGATCGCGGAAGGCGCCGGCAGCCCGGCCGAGATCAACCTGCGCGATCGCGATATCGCCAACATGGGCTTCGCCGAAGCGGTCGATTGCCCGGTGATCCTGGTCGCCGACATCGACCGCGGCGGCGTGTTCGCGCATATCGTCGGCACGCTGGCTTGCCTGTCCGAGAGCGAACGCAAGCGCATCGCCGGCTTCGTCATCAACCGCTTCCGGGGCGACCCCGGCCTGCTCGAACCGGGACTCGAGTGGCTGGAACGGCAGACCGGCAAGCCGGTGCTGGCGGTGCTGCCCTACCTGCACGGATTGTCGCTCGATGCCGAAGACGCGATCCAGGCAAGCCAAGCCAAGGGATCGTTCCGTATCGCGGTGCCGGTCTTGCCGCGCATTTCCAACCACACCGACTTCGATGCCTTGCGCGCCCATCCGGAGGTCGACCTGCATTTCGTCGGCCCCGGCCGGCCGATTCCGGCGGCCGATCTCATCATCATTCCCGGCAGCAAGAATACGCGCGCCGATCTGGCCTGGCTGATCGAGCAAGGCTGGCCGCAAGCCTTGGAGAAACATCTGCGCTACGGCGGCAAGCTGATCGGCATCTGCGGCGGCTTCCAGATGCTCGGGCACGGCATCGCCGATCCGCACGGCGTGGAAGGCGCTCCCGGCGTGTCCCGCGGGCTCGGTTTGCTCGACCTCGAGACCGAGCTGACGCAGGATAAACGGCTGGCGCAAGTCGCCGGCCGCTGCCTGTTCGGCGGCGAGGGGAGCAACGAAGGCGGCGGCGAGAGCGGCGAGAGCGGCGAGAGCGGCGAGCGCGCCGAGATTCCGGTCTCGGGTTACGAGATTCACATGGGGATATCGCGTGGCGCCGCGCTGGCGCGCCCGGCGTTCCTCATCGGCGGCCGCCCGGAAGGGGCGCGTTCGGCGGACGATCAAATCCTCGGGACCTATCTGCACGGCGCCTTCGATACGCCGCAGGCATGCGCCGCCCTGTTGCGCTGGGCGGGCCTGGACAGCGCGGCAGGAGTCGATCTCGCACGCTTGCGCGAGCAGAGCATCGACCGCATCGCCGACGCGGCCGAACCGCTCCTCCAGGCCCTGATCGCGCAGGCCTGACCTATTTCTTCATCACCACCAGACCGTTGACCGCATTGGTCAGCGACGCTCCTCCGTTCGTTCCCGGCGTGCCGGTCATCATGCCGTAAGCCATGACCGCCCCTTGCGCTCCCGCCACGAAATGGCCGCTGAGACGGCCGAAGGTCTGCGTGCCGCAACCGGTGCCGCTGCAGGTGGCGGTATGCGAGATGCCGCTCGCGCCGTGAAGCGCGGAGTTGGAATGGAACTCGCCATTGCTCGCCAGCGGGATGTTGCTGGACGCAATGCTCCAGGTGGCGCTGTTGTTGGACGCCTCGAAGCTGACGTTGATGCCCGCATTGACCTTCTGGTTGGCGAAGTCGGCCGTCAAGGTGGCGGAAGTCAGTTTGCCGACGTTGCCGTGCAAGTCGGTCGGACTGGTATTGCCGGCCACGGCATAGGTCGCGGTTCCGGTCAGCGGCAGGCTGAACATCTGGCTGTTCAGGGCGGAAGTCGAGAGCCAATGGATGTTGCGGCCGCTGTTGTCGATCGTGCCCAGCTTGGTCGAACCGTCGCGGCTGTAGATGTCGACGTTGCCGCCTTCCCAACGGCCCCACGATACGGTGATGCCGGACACGGTAGTCGAACCGACGTCGCGGTTCACGGCGGTGCCGACCTTGATGGTCGCCGCCACGTCGCGATAATACAGCGACGAATCGGTGGTGCCGCTCGCCGGCGTATAGCCGCGCGCGGTGCCGACGAATTCGCTCAAGCCGCTCGCGCTGTCGACCACCTTCGATACGGCGGCGATCCCGCCTTCGATGTCGCCGCGATAGATGCCGGCCGCGGCCAATTCGGCCAGTTCTTCGCCGTCGAGCAATTGGCCGTCCCCGCTCCAGCCGTCGATCACGGCGACGGCGCGGAACGGCGTGTTGACGTCTTGCGTCGGCCCGGAGAAGCCGACCACGCCTTGCACCAAGTTGTGCGTGAAGGAAGGCACCGGATTGCCGGAAGAATCGGGCTGCGAAGTCACCGTCGTCTCCTGCACTGCATACTGCAGGGCTGCTCCGTTCAAGCCGGCGCCGGTCAGGGCGCCGTTCATGCTGCCGAAACCGAACGAGTTGTTGAGGGTCGGCGTCGGACTCGAAGCCAGCACGGTGCCGTTCTTCGTGATGCTGACGGTCGAGCCGCAATTCGCCGCGTCGCAGTTGCTGAAGCTGTTGAAATGCGTGTCATCGAGCGGCATGCCGCTGCTCTGCATGCCCCAGGTGTTTCCGCCGATGGTGAAATTGACGCTCGCATCGACCGTCTGCGTCGTGAAGTTGGCGGCCAGGCTGGCGCTGTTGAGCGTGCCGGTATTGCCCAGCGTATCGGTCGGACGCGTACCGCCGATCATCGTGTAGCTCGCCTTTCCGGTCAGAATCTGCGACAGGAACCAGGGAGCGCTCGACGGGCCGGCAATCCAGTGCAGGCTGTTGTTGCCGAGCGAAACGCTGTTGGAATACGTAGCGCCGATCACGAAATTGCCCGACGCGTCTTCCGCGCCGAGCCCGATCCTGCCGCTCGCATCCATCCCGACATGCTGGTAGCTGTGCGTGATCTGGCCGCCTTGCCAGCGGCCCCACGACAAGCCGGTAGCGGCATCCTTGACCAGGTCCGCCAGGGTACTGCCGTTCTGCGTCAGCGATGAGCGATAGTCTTCGACGACAACGCTCATGTCGGACGCGCCGGTCAAGTTCCCCGCGGCGTCGCGTCCGACCGCGCTGGTCGGTCCGTCGAAATAATAAACGGCGGGAAAGTGGAACACCTCGCCGGGCGTCTGGGTGTCGGCCGGATGCGGGTAGACCGCGATGACTTCGGTATGCGGTTCGAGCGGCCGCGTCCCGGGGTCGACGACCGTGCCGGTGTTGTCGCCGATGTTGACTTCCTCCCCGGTCGAGGTGATCAGCGTCTGATTGGCCAGATCGAGCGTGTTGCCGCTCGAGTCGGTCGCGGTGAGGTTGTTTGCCGGCGCATTGGCCGTCACCGTATCGACGACGGCTTCGGCGACGGTCGCGACGGCTTCGGTGACGGTCCCGACGGCTTCGGCCGTGGTTTCGCCTTGCGCGCTTTCGGCGGACGAGGCCTGCTCAGAAGAAGCCTGCTCCGAAGAAGCCTGAGCCTCTTGCTTTTGTTCCTGCTCCTGCTTTTCCTCCTGCTTCGCCTGCGGCGCCGGCGTGGCCCGGTAGAAATCCGGCATCTTCGGCAGGATCACCGGCAACTGGGTCGGCGACGCCGCGAAGCCGACCTGGTTGGCGGCCACGACTGTCGTGCCGACCTGGGTCGTCATCGACGTCGCGCCGACGTTGACCTTGTCGTACGTGCCGGGCGGCGCGCTCGCGACCTGGCCCGCACCCGGCGGCAGAATGACGACCGGCTCATGGTCGGTGCCGCGAATCCCGATGACGACGGTCGGCGTTTCGAGCTTGTAACGATCCTTGTTGGTCCTGCCGATCAACCCGGTGATGGCGCGCAAGCCGCCCTTGAACAGCGAGAACGAGGCATTCTCGGTGCCGTCCTCCTTGCCGTTGAAGACGTAGCCGACGATCTTCAGTTGCGTGGCCGGCCGCACCGCGACGATGGCGCCGTCGATCATCTTCAACTGCGCCGAGCCGCCCTGGGCGCTCAGCACGGTGTCGCCTTCGTTGATGTCCTGCCCTTTCTTCATCGGCAGTTCGCGGCCCGCGGCATCGACGACACGCACGTCGCCGGCGACGAATTGCACGCGCCCGGCGACGGCGGCCTCGACCAGCGCGGGAAAGGCCATGATCAACGCGGCGCACAGCGTTCTCATGGAAAACGGACGGACTGCGGGATTGGATGCGGTCATGATTTTCCCCATCGGTTAGCGGAAATCGTAGCGGACGGACACCGTCGCTTCGGTTCGCTTGTATTCGCTGAGCGCGACGTTGGAACGGTTTTCCGAGTAAGTCACCTGCGGGCGCACCGTCCATTCCGGCGCCGGCCGCCAGTTCCACCCGAGCGTCACATCCCGCACATGGTCGTTGCCGTTGGCGACGATCGACGAACGCGCATAGGCCGAACTGTCCTTGCGGTACAGCAGGCCCAGGCTGGCGAACACTTCGGCAGTTTCGCTCAGCCCGATCTGGCCGTAGACCCGGCCGAGCACGAAGCGTTTGCCGTTGTCCGCGCCGTTGGCCAGCGATTCCCGCGCGTTGTCCTGGCCGCCGACCGCGGTCAGGTACAGCAAGGGCTTGCGCGCGCCGTCGAAGAGATGGAGCCAGCCGGCGCCGAACGCGACGGAATTCATATTGTTGACCGAGATATCGGGAAAGCGCTGGCGCGTCAGGACGGCGAACACGCTGGTCTGGTCGGACGGGCCGTAGATGTGGCGCCACTCGGCGTTGAGGCCGACCGCATTGCGATCGGCGCTCGGCACGTCGGTGCGCTGGCGGTAACCCTGCAGCGTCAGGCCGCCGCGCACGATGTTCTGGCCCGCCGCATAGGTCAGGCCGGCGCGCAGGTCGAGCTGGTTGCTGCTGTAATTGCTGGCTTTGAGGACGGCGCGATGGCGCAGGTCGGCGGAGCCCGACACCGACCATGTCTCGTCGATCTGATGATTGATATCGACGCCGCCGGCCGCGCCGGCGAGCGCGGAACTTCGCTTGACCGCATTGCCGGTCGGCTGGAAACCCGGCAGGTTGTAGGTCGCCAGCACCGCGCTGGTGAAGTCGCCCACCACCGAAGTGATGTTATCGTCGTAGCCGGCAAAGCCTTCCAGGTAGCCGGTTATGACAGTGCGCTTGGCGCGCTCGCGTTCGGCGATCGCATTCAGGTACTTGTCGATGACCAGGCGCGCGGCCGGCGGCGGATTGTTTTGCGCGACGGTTTCGAGCTCCTGCCTGGCGCGCGGATAGTCGCCCAAAGCGAAATAGGCGCGCGCCATGTCGAGCCGGACACCCGCCGCATTCGGCTGCACCGCCAGCACGCGTTCGAACGCGAGCGTCGCCTTGTCCGGCTTGCCGCCGTCGAGCGCCGCGACGCCGAGCAGCGTATCGAATTCGACGTCTCCCGCACGCTCGAATTCCTGCGGCTCGAGCAAGGCATAGGCTTGCGCCGCCTTGCCTTCCCTGAGCATCGTTCGGATGCCATCCAATCCCGGATCGGCGGCCCAGCCGGGCGTACCGGCAAATGCCGCGGCGATCGTGAGGGCCAACAATGCCAGCTTCGCGTGAGATGCCATGCGCTCGCCTCCCCTGTGAGTGAATCGGTCTCTTTCCGCAGGGTAAATCCAAATCCTGCGGGGTTCAATAAATCCCCATCTATCTGCCGTGCCTCGCGGGAACGATTTACAACAATGTTGCCATTCGGTTTTCGCCGAAGCTTGTTATTTGGTTTCGAAGGTCGTGACGCCATCCCAATCGGCGCCGGGAGGATGCTCGCGGTAATACGCGATACGTTTCAGATAGAGTTCATATAAGCCGTCTTCCGGGTGGGCGGCGTGGAGTGTTGTCAAAATGCTTTCGGCGGCCTCCCATTGCTGGGCGCGCACCAGGGCCAGCGCTTCGTGCCATTGCGCGAAGATGCGGCGCGAGTCTTCATCCAGTTCGGTATCGAGGGCCACGGGATGGAAGATCGGCACCGGTTCGTTCTTGCCCTTGACCCGCACCCGATCGAGTTCGCGATAGGCGAATTGCGGCGCCGCCAGACGGGTCGATTCACCGACCACGAGTCCGACGCCGTACACCTTGGTGATGCCTTCCAGGCGCGAACCGAGATTGACGGCGTCGCCCATCACGGTATAGGCGCGCCGGATCTTCGAGCCCATGTCGCCGACGCGCATCTCGCCGGTGTTCAGGCCGATTCCGATCTTGAGCGGCGGCCAGTTGCGCGCCGTGAATTCCTCGTTCAGCTTCTTGGCGGTGGCCAGCATCTTGAGCGCCGTCGCCACCGCCAGTTCGGCGTGGTTCGGCAAGGCCACCGGCGCGCCCCAGAACGCCATCACCGCGTCGCCGATGTACTTGTCGAGCGTGCCGCGATTGCCGCGGATGTCTTCCGACATGGCGGTGAGGTAGATATTGATGTATTCGCGCAGCTCGTTCGGCTTCAAGCCCTCGGAAATCGTGGTAAAGCCGCGCACGTCGACGAACAGCACGGTCAGCTCGCGGCTCTCGCCTTCCATGTTGTAGGTCTCGGGATTCTCGGCCATCTGGGCGACCAGCTCGGGAGCGACATATTCGCCGAAGAGACTGGTCATCGCATGGCGTTTGCGGAACTCGAACAGGTACCCCCACGCGACGTTGAAGACGAACAAACCGCCAATGAGCAGAAGTACGGAAGCGACCGGCAACACGAGGTTGAGCGACTGAAACATCCAGAAATTCAGCGCGGTCACCGCGGCCAGGGAGGCGAACGCGGCAAGGAAGGAATAAAGCGGAGAAAGCAAGGAAAACGCTATCATCAGCACGATTCCGACCAGCAGCACCTGGATCAGTTCGAATCCCATGCTGGAATCCGGACGCTGTTTGAACTCTCCGTCGAGTATGGATTTGATGACGTTGGCATGCATTTCCACGCCCGGATAATCGACTCGTACCGGCGATGTGCGCAGGTCCTTCAGGCCGGGCACCGTGGTGCCGACCAGCACGATACGGTCCCGCAGATCTTCGGGCGCGATCTTTCGATTCAACACATCGGACGCCGACAGGTACTTGAAGCTTCCTCCGTCCGGTCCGCCCGGGCCGTGAAACGAGATCAATTCCGTCATGACCGGCTCCAGCGGAATCCGTATCTTGCGCGGCTCGGTATTCAACAACAAGGCTTCGACATAGCCGTACTGGCGCAGGAATTCCTCGGAATTGATGCCGTCCGGCTTTGGAAAAATGGGATACACGGCCGTGCCGCCGAGCGCGACCCTGACAGTCGCCAGCGACAGCGATTCATAGAACCCGTCTTTGTATTGGGCCAGCAGCGGTACCCGGCGGATCACGCCGTCCTCGTCCGGCAAGGGATTGAAGAAGCCTCCGGATCTTGCGGCGCGCTGCAAGATTTCGAGATTGCCGTTATAGGAATTCCAAGTCACGGCCTCGACGTGGTAGCCGCTGACATCGGCCAACGTGAACGTCGGGCTCGGCAAGCCGCCTTTGGCAAGCGACCGCTTTTCGTTGGACAGGTAATAGCCGAGCACGACCGGCTTGTCCTTCAGCGCCTTTACCAGCAATCCGTCATAGTCGAGCTGTGGCTTGAGAGCGCGAACGCGCTCGGCGAAACCCTTGACGTCCTTCAACTCCTTGCGCGCCAAGGCTTCGAGAGTGCCGTAACCCGAACTCGTATCGGCCTCCGCGAACAGGACGTCGAACCCCACCGCCCTGACGCCGTAATGATCGGTCAACTGCGTGACCAGGCGCGCGATGACATCGCGGCTCCACGGCCAGCGGCCGACGTCGGCCAGGCTCCGTTCGTCGATATCCACGATGACGATGCGCGGATCCATCTGCGCGGGCTGCATCCGCATGCGCATGTCATAGATGAACGTGTCGATCCGGTCGACCAGCGTGGTCGGCAAGTAACCGATAGCCTGTATCGAAGCCACGACGATGAGCAACAAGCTGAGCGCCCAGCGAATTCCGTGCTTTTTCAGTAGTTGTCTCACGATAGCTCCGTGTTTCCAGCAAAAGAGATCAGGGCGTATACCCCGGAATCGCCGTCTCATCCACGGCATCGATCTGTCCCGGATCCATGTAGCGCTCGGCGTATCGCAAGTAGACCTTCTTGCGAATGAAGATGTCGAACAGATCGGGGTCGATATGACCGTTCAGCGCGAACTTGCCGAGAATGTCCAGCGACTCGGACAGCAGCTTGCCGACCTTGTACGGCCGGTCCTTCGCGGTCAGGGCTTCGAAGATGTCGGCGATCGCCATCATCCGCGCCGGCGGCGACATCTGGTCGCGCGTCAGGCCGCGCGGATATCCCTTGCCGTCCATGCGTTCATGATGGCCGCCGGCGTATTCCGGCACCTTCTTGAGGTGCTTCGGCCACGGCAGCGCTTCCAGCATGCGGATCGTGACGACGATATGGTTGTTGATGATCTGGCGCTCCTCGTCGTTGAGGGTGCCGGCGCGGATCGTCAGGTTCTTGACCTCTTCCTCGCTGAGCAGATCGTGTTCCTGGCCGTCCGGGCCCGCCCAGCGCCGGCGCGCGATGTCCTTCACGCGCTGCTGGTGCTCGGGCTGCATGGCTTCGCCGCCGATGTTGGCGCGCCGCAGAAAGTTCCGCTCCTCGTCGAGCTGGGCGATCTCGTCGTGCAGGCGCTCGTCGATCCGGGTCTCGCCCACGCCGTCGCGCATCCGGGCGGCCGCCAGCTTCGCTTCGAGCGCGCGGATGTGGGCGTCGCGCTTGAGGATCTCGAAGCGCGTGTCCACCAGGTGGATGCGGTCGCAGATGGTCTCGAGCTTGGTGGCCTTTTCCACCACGTGCACCGGCGTGACGATCTTGCCGCAGTCGTGCAACAGGCCAGCGAGCCAGAGCTCACGCCGGTCGCGCTCGGTCATCTTGAACTCGGCGAACGGCCCGCTGTCGGTGTCGTGGACCGCCTCGGCGAGCATCATGGTCAGCTCGGGGACGTGCTCGCAGTGTTTGCCGGTATGCGGCGATTTTTCGTCGATCGCGAGGTTGATGAGCTTGATGAAGGATTCGAACAGCTCTTCCAGGCGCGCGATCAATTGCTGGTTCGTGATCGCCATCGCCGCCTGCGACGCCAGCGCCTCGATGAAGCGGCGATCGGTCTCGGAAAAGGCGCCGGTCTTGCGGGTATCGGGGTCGAACGCATTGATCAGCTGCAGCACGCCGATCAGTTCTCCCTCGTGGTCGCGCATCGGCACCGACAGCAGCGACTGGGTATGGTAGCCGTGCGCCTGGTCGAAATGGCGCATGCCGGAAAAGTTGAAATCGCGCGCCTGGTAGACGTCCGGAATATTGACCGAGCGTCCGGTGTTGGCGGCAAAGGCGGCCACGGCGGCCAGATTCGGATTGCCGTTGCCGTCCTTCAGCGGGATATCCGGCAGGTTGATCGGCGCGCCGCTCGTGCCGCCCTGGTACATCTTCAGCGTGTCGTTGATCGAGATATGGAACGACAAGCCGGTCTTGTCGGCGTTGACGCGATACAGCGTGCCGCCGTCGGCGCCGGTGATGGTCTTCGCCGCCCGAAGGATATGCTCGAGCAACGACGGAATATCGTGGTTGCTGCTCAGCTCGACACTCAGTTCGGTCAGCCGATCGAGCCTCAGGGCTATGTCGGTCTGCTTGGCATCGGTCATCGTCGGCGCTCTCCCCTTGGCGCGGCTGGACGCGAGTCTCTCGTCGATATCGGCATTGCCGTCGTTGCGATCATCCATGCGGTTCAAAACACGAACCGGTCTCCGCATTTCAGCGCCGTGAACCTGCGTTTCCCCGACGCGGCATGCAGTTCCTGCATGATCTGGTCTTCCTGCCCCGGTTTCAGGTGATAGATCAGGAATTCGGTCTCCTCGGGCATCAGGCGGATGTCCTCGACCAGCGAGCTCGGACAGAAATGCATGGAACGCTCGGCGATCCGGGCATCCGCGTTCGGAAACGAGCAATCGACGATCACCTTGGACAGCCTGCGCTCCGCGGCGAAGGTCTTCCACAGCTCCGGAGTGGAGGCCATGTCGCCGGTAAACAGGAAGCCGGATGCGCCTCCGTGCACGAAATAGGAGACCGAACCGTCGGTGTGATTGACCGGATGCGGCGTGACGATGCGGCCGCCGAGGTCGACCGGCTCCTGCAATTCCAAGGGCGCCCACTTGAGCGCCGGATTCAGCGGATCCGGAATGACCGCGAAGTCCGGCCACAGCTCCCAGTTGAACAAATGCTTTTTCAGGGACGCGATGACCGCGGCGCTCGAATGCACGACGATCGGCCTGGTTCTCTTTCCCTGCACGACGACCGCATCCACCAGCAAGGCCAGTCCGGCCACATGGTCGAGGTGAAAATGAGTCAGGAAGACATGGTCGATGGCCGACAGCTCGTCGACCCCGAGCGAGCAGATGCCGGTGCCGGCGTCGATCACGATATCGTCGTCGATCTTCATGCAAGTCGTCAGGCGTTCACGCCCGCCGATGCCGCCCGCGCAGCCGAGCACATGCAAATTCATGCGACCGTCCGCCGCGATGACGAGACGGCGGTTCCCCGGCTCGCTGTCCGATTCCGGTGGCGGACATCCGTTTCCGGGCGCCGAGAAATTTCCGTCATTGTGCTCTCCCTGGTTTGCTGCGGCATCCGCGGCGCTGCCCGCGCAACGCCGTCCTCCGCGGACGCTCTTGAGCGAATTGTAGACCGAATCAGCACGCTTGCCGCGACCGCGCCGATGCGATTGGCACGGAAGCCACACGGCGAACTCCGGCTCTGCCCGGCGGCGGCGGCGCACGAGCGCGCCCGCGGTCGGATACCGGCATGAGAAAATGACAACTCGCCGTTATGGCAAGCGGACCACGCTCCCCCCATTTCCGCCTCTCTGTGGACGAGGTTCTGTGCAATAATCAGCGCATCAGCGAGGTCGCTTCCGCCACGGCGGTTTGCCTTGGCGCCCACCCGTATCCACGATGAGTGACAACCTATGAGCGCTGTTCTCGGTACGCAGCAAAATCCCGGCCAACTGGATGAGGTGAACAAGCGGCTGGAATTCTTCAAGCGCCTGCAATCGGTCACCAACAAGATCCACTCCACCGGCAACGTCGATGAAATCATGCTCGACCTGTCGCAGGACATCTGCGACCTGTTCAATTGCGACCGGTTGACGATCTACGCGCTCTCCGAAGACAAGCAGACCATCGTCTCCAAGGTCAAGACCGGCTTGAACACCTCGAAGGACCTGCGCCTGCCGGTGACCGACCAGAGCATCGCCGGCTATGTCGCGCTGTCCAAGCGCGTGGTCAATCTGCGCGACGTCTACGACGACGCCGAGCTCAAGTCCCACTCGCCGAAGCTGCATTTCCTGTCCGAGGTCGACAAGCGCACCGGCTACCGCACCAAGCAGATGCTGGTGGCGCCGATGGTCGACACGCACTCGCACGAACTGATCGGCGTGGTCCAGCTCATCAACAACCGCTCCGGCGGGCCGTTCAGCACGGTGGCCGAAGAAGGCATCAAGGAGCTGTGCGCGACGCTGGCGATCGCCTTCACGCTGCGTCAGCGGCCGCTGGCGATCATCCGATCCAAGTACGAGCACCTGGTCACGGAAGCCGTGCTGGCCGCGCCGGAGCTCGAGGTCGCGACCCGCTCCGCGCGCCGCAAGGGCGACGACATCGAAGCCATCCTGATGGAAGAATTCCAGGTCAAGCTGCCGGCGATCGGCGCCGCGCTGAGCAAGTTCTTCGGCGCGCCCTACGAGCCGTACAAGGCGGACCGGCTCAAGCCGGCCAACCTGCTGAAGAACATCAAGCGCGAATACGCCGAACAGAACCAGTGGCTGCCGATCGAGGAGAACGAAGACGGCATCGTGATCCTGGCGACCGATCCGGAGCAAGTCCGCAGCGCGCGCGTGATCAACAACATCTTTCCGAAGACGCGCCTGTTCTATTGCGTCACCACCAACAGCGAATTCCGGCAGACGCTCGACGATTTCTTCGGCGCCGTCGCCGATACCGGCTCGGTGGACGAACTGCTGTCCGGGATGGGGGAGGAGGATGAGGAAGGCGGAGAGAACGTGGCCGACGACGTCTCCGCCGCCGCCGAGAACGAGCTCGTCAAGCTGGTCAACAAGATCATCATCGACGCCTACCAGGCCGGCGCTTCCGACATCCATATCGAACCGCGCCCGGGCAAGGAAAAGACCGCGATCCGCTTCCGCCGCGACGGCTCGCTCGAGCCCTATATCGAGATTCCGGCGTCCTATCGCAACGCGCTGCTGGCCCGTCTCAAGATCATGTGCGATCTCGATATCTCGGAACGCCGCAAGCCGCAGGACGGCAAGATCAAGTTCAAGAAATTCGGACCGCTCGACATCGAACTGCGGGTGGCGACGATTCCTTCCGCCGGCGGCGTCGAAGACGTGGTCATGCGCATCCTGGCGGCCGGCGAGCCGATCCCGCTCGACAAACTCGGCGTGCTGCCGCACAACCTCGAACGGCTGAGGAACACGGTATCCAAGCCCTACGGACTGTTCTTCGTCTGCGGCCCGACCGGTTCCGGCAAGACCACCACGCTGCACTCCGTCCTGAATTTCCTGAACACGCCGGACACCAAGATCTGGACGGCGGAAGACCCGGTCGAGATCACGCAACGCGGCCTGCGCCAAGTGCAGGTCAACCGCAAGGCCGGCCTCGATTTCGCCACGGTCATGCGCGCCTTCCTGCGCGCCGACCCGGACGTCATCATGGTCGGCGAGATGCGCGACAAGGAGACGGTATCGATCGGCCTGGAAGCCTCGCTGACCGGCCACCTCGTGTTCGCGACCCTGCATACCAACAGCGCGCCGGAATCCGTGATCCGCCTGCTCGACATGGGCATGGATCCGTTCAACTTCGCCGACGCCCTGCTCGGCATCCTGGCGCAACGCCTCACCAAGCGGCTGTGCTCGAACTGCAAGCAGGCCTACCAGCCGTCGGCGGAAGAGCTGCAGATGCTGCTGCGCGAATACACCGAGGAATTGAAGAATACGCCGAGTTTCGCCAAGGATCCGAAGGCGGCGCAGCAGAAGATTCTCGATACCTGGAAGAAGAACTACGGCGACGCCCAGGGCAATATCACGCTGTACCGGCCGGTCGGCTGCAGCGCCTGCTCCAACGGCTACAAGGGCCGCGCCGGCTTGCACGAGCTGATGATCGGCACCGATCCGATCAAGAAGCTGATCCAGGAACACGCGCGGGTCGCTGAACTGTTCGCCTGCGCGCTCGAAGACGGCATGCTGACGCTGAAGATGGACGGTATCGAGAAAGTGCTGGCCGGCGTCACCGACATGAAGCAGGTGCGCGTGGTCTGCATCAAGTAGCCGGATCGCCCTCAGGCGCGCCGGTCTCCAGACCGGCATCCGCGTCGGGCGGCTCGCACGCATTGGTGTCCTGTCCCAGGTATTCCACAAGCTGCCCCGAAAGGCAGCGCAGGCGCTGGCTCATCAGTTTCGCCAGTTTCGACTGGATGTGGATCGCCAGCGTCGGGCGCTCCTTGATGATCCTGCCGTAATTGTCCTTGGTCAGCAGCAGCACGACGCTGTCTTGGGTCGCCACGCAGGTTGCCGAGCGAGGCTCGCCGTCGACGATCGACATTTCCCCCACTGTCTTGCCGCGCGAGATCCGCACCAAGCTGCGCAGCCGGCCAACCTGATCTTCCTTGAGGATTTCGATTTCGCCTGAAATCAGCACGCACATATAGCTGCCGGGCGCGCCTTCCTTGAAGATGACGGTGCCGCTCGCGACCTCGTAACACTGGACGTAGCCGGACAGCGCCTCGATATCGGCCCACGGCAGATCGGAAAACAGGCGCGCGCCGGCGATCATGTCGCAAATCGTCTGCTTGAATGCGGCGCCGGCTCCCATCAGCTTGAAACCGTCCATCGCTTTCTGCTGCTCGACCATATCGCCTCCCCGTTCAGCGAACTTCGCAATCGACGTTATTGCCCTGGCCGTTGCTAGCCGTGCTGTTCTGCCCGCCGGCCGAGCTCGTGTTGAATGCCGGCGGCGGCGCGAACTGAATGCCCGGATTGTTCGGCAAGATCACCGGCGGCGCCAGCAGACTCGGCGCGAAACCGAACTGGCCGGCGGCGAAATTCTGCGTGCCGCCGTTGTTGGTCAGATGGATCATGCCGTCCAGCACCTGGACATACAAGCCGGGCGCGCGGCCGCCGATGGCGCCGCCTCCCGGAGCCCCGAGACCGCTCTGGGCCAGTCGCAGGGGTTCGAGCGGGCCGATCGCATCGCCGGCCGCGGCCACGCTGGCGTTCAGGTAGGAAGCGACCGCCGCGGCGTCCGGCGGCACGTACTCGGCGACGAAGATCGTGCCGCGAATGCCGATGGTGGCGGTCGGCGTATTCATGCCGAAGCGCTCCTTGCTGCGCTTGCCCAACGCTCCGGTCACGGCGCGCAAGCCGCCCTTGACCAGGCTGAAGAAGGCATTGTCGTTTTCCTGCTTCTGTTCGTCGAAGACGAAGCTGTCGATCTTGAGCTGCGAGCCCGGCCGCAGCGTGATTTCGCTGTTGTCGATGAACTTGACGCGCGCATAAGTGTCCTTTTCGGTCACCAGGGTATCGCCCGACTCGACGCTCGATTTCACCGACAGCACCTTGACCGCGCCGTCGGCTTTTTTCGCGAGCAAGGGCCCGCTCAGATGCGTGACGGTGCCGGCGATCGAAGCCGCATACACCAGTCCGCCCTGTCCCAGAAGGGCCAGGCAGACGAACAACTGCGCCAGGAGCGTCAGCGCATCAGTTGCAATACATCTTGGGGGCCGCTTCATTTTTCTGTGCTCCGCTGTCGTTGGACGCCACGGTTTCCTTTTCCTCGCTCTTCTTCTCTTCGGATTTCTTCTCTTCGGCCTTGCTTTCCGAAGATTGGCTGCCGTCGGAAGACTTCGCGGTCGAATCGCTGGAGGAACTGGTGCTGGTGCTCGACGAACTCGAGGTCGAAGTATTCGATGCCGACGTGTTCGATGTCGAGGAAGTCGAGGAACCGGTGTTCGCCGTGCTGGACGAGGTCGGCGTCGCCGACGCAGGGCGCACGGTCGTGGCGGTGTTCGTCGGCGTGACGCTTGCCACCTGCGTGGTCGCCGTGTTGACCGTGTTCACGGTCGAGTTGATCACTTGCGTCACCGGCTGGTTGTTCGGCGTCGGCGTCGTCGGCAGCACGACTTCGCAACCGGCCAGCGTCGGCGTGGTGGAGCACATGCTGACAGTCGGCAGGACCGCGCTGCAGCCGGCCGTCGAGGAATTGGAGATGCATTGCGTCAGGCTCGGCAATACGGCGCTGCAACCGGCCAGGCCGGGAATCGCGACGCATTGGTCCAGCGTCGGCAATACCACGCCGCAGCCGGTTTGGGCCGGGTTCGCCGTGCATTGGGCCAGGGTCGGCAACACGACGCTGCAGCCTTCCAGCGTCGGCGTCACGCTGCAATTGGCCAGGGTCGGCAGCACCACCGAACATCCGCCCTTGGACGGCTCGGCGATACAGCTCGCGATCGTCGGCAGAACCGCCGCGCAGCCGGCCAGAGCCGGGTCGGCGACGCACTTGTCGAGTGTCGGCAGCACGACCGCGCAACCGGCCAAGGTCGGCGTCGCCACGCAGGTCGCGATCGTCGGCAATACCGCCGTGCAGCCGGCCAGGGCCGGGTCGGCGACGCACTTGTCGAGGGCCGGCAGCACGACACTGCAACCTTCCAGCGTCGGCGTCACCGTGCAATGGGCCAGGGTCGGCAGCACCACCGCGCAGCCGGTCTTGGCCGGGTCGGTGACGCAGCTTGCGATCGTCGGCAGGACGACGGTGCAACCGGCCAGGGTCGGGTCGATGATGCACTTGTCGAGCGCCGGCAGCACCACCGCGCAACCGGCTTGGGTCGGCGTCGCCACGCAGGTCGCGATCGTCGGCAGGACGGCGGTGCAACCGGCCAGGGTCGGATCGGCGACGCACTTGTCGAGCGCCGGCAGCACGACGCTGCAACCTTCCAGCGTCGGCGTCAGGGTGCAATGGGCCAGGGTCGGCAATACCACCGAACAGCCGCTCTTGGTCGGATCGGCGACGCAGCTGGCGATGGTCGGCAGGACGGCGGTGCAACCGGCCAGCGTTGGATTGGCGATGCACTTGTCGAGCGTCGGCAACACGGCGCTGCAACCTTCCAGCGTCGGCGTCACCGTGCAATTGGCCAGGGTCGGCAACACCACCGAACAGCCGGTCTTGGTCGGATCGGCCGTGCATTGGCTCAAGGTCGGCAGCACGGCGCTGCAGCCGGCCAGGGTCGGATCGGAGACGCATTTGTCGAGCGTCGGCAACACTACGCTGCAGCCGGCCAGCGTCGGCGTGGCGGAGCATTGCGCCAGCGTCGGCAATACCGCGCTGCAGCCGGTCTTGGCGGGCTCGGCGACGCACTGGCTCAAGGTCGGCAGGATGACGGAGCACCCCGCCAGGGTGGGCGCGGCGATGCACTTGTCGATGGTCGGCAACACGACGCTGCATCCCGCCAGGCTCGGATTCGTTATGCACTGATCGATCGTCGGCAGAATGCTGGCGCAGCCGGACAGGTTTGGATTGGCGAGACAATCGGCGAGAGTCGGCGGCGGCGGGCCGTTCATGTTCGGAATCTGGCTCACGCTCGCGCCGGAGACCGTGCCGTTGACGCTGATGGCGTCGCCGGCCTTCAGCAGCACCGAGCCGCCGGTGGTCACCGCGGCGCCGGACGCGATCGTCAGCTTGTCGCTGGCCGCTCCGGTAGCGCCGGCCTCGAGCGTGATGCCGCCCGAGGTGGAGGTGACTTGCCCGTTCACGGTCAACGGGCTGTGCGCGGTCAGGACGATGTTCCCGCTGTCGGTCTTCACTTCCTTGCCGGCCGCCACCGTCAGCCCGCCGATGGCGCTCACCGAGATCGAACCCGTGGCGCCGAGCGCGGTCTGCTTGACGTCGTTCACGGTCAGGGCGGAAATATTGGAGATCGAGATATTGCTGTTCGCGCCGGAGTTGGTCGCGTTCACCGAACCGACATTGCTGAACAGGATGATGCCGCTGCCGGCGGTGGCGGACAGGCTGCCGCCGTTGACCATGCCCGCGGCCGAAATGGCGCCGGAGGACGCGGTGAGCGACACCGCGCCCGTGCCGGCGCTGATCCCGGCGGACAACGTGAGATTGCCGATGCCGCTCGTCAGCGACATGGCGCCGTTGCCGCTATCGATACCGCTGATGGAATAAGGAGCGGTCGCGCTGGCGCTGCTGAGCGTGGTCACCGTCAATCCGCCGGCATCGGCGCCGACGAAGGTGAAGGTCCCGGAGCTGGCGCCGGCGAGATTCGACACTATGTTCGCCTGGCTCAAATTGACCGTGCCGCCGGCCTCGACACCCAGGTCATTCACATCGATCGCGGCGCCTTGCGTGATCGCGCCGCCGGCAAACAGGCCGATGCGCGTGGTCGCCGCGTTGCGATCCGTGAGGAGGGCGACGCTGTCGGTAACGGCGGCGACATAGATGTCGCCGGTGGTGACTGTGGCGTCGGTGCTGCCGATCGCGACCGACGGCGCGGCGATCTTCGACAGGTTGGTGATCGTCAGGCAAGGCGCGGCCTGGCAAGCCGCCGCGCCGAGCGTGATGTTGCGTCCGGCCGTGGCATTCCTGAGCATGGCGTGGTCGGCGGTCACCGTGCCGGTCAGCGTCAGGCCGTCCGCCGTCAACGCCACGCCGCCGGTGCCGGCATTGATTCCTTGCGTGACGGTGAGCGCGCTGCCGGCGCTGGTTGTCAGGCCGACGTTCCGGTTATGGGTTGTAATGCCGCTGATGCCCAGGATCGGTCCGCCGACGTTCAGACCGGTCGAGCTGTAGAACATGAGATCGCCCATCCCCGTACCGCCGACGCTCAGGTTCGCCGCGATATTGGAGACGCTGTTGCTCGAGTTGGTCAGCAACACCGGGCCGATGGTTTCCAGGGCAAGGCCGCCGGCGATGATCGGCGCGCTCTGGTTGATGCCGGTGACATGATCCGAGACGAGCATCACATCTCCGCCGTCGTCCGCTTCGATGCCGGACAAGCCGTCCACGCTGCTGACGGTGACGCCGTTGGCCGAGCGGTATTGGAAAGCGCCGCCGGTGGTGTAACCGGCGATCACGCCGGTCGGATTGGCTTCCGGCAGCGTCACGCTGTTGCCGATCAGCTTGAACGATGACGCACCGCCCAGCAAGGCGCCGGCCTGCTGCGTGATGGCGCCGCCCGAAGTCAGGCCCATCATCGTGAAGCCGGTCGATAGCGTGCTCTGGATGTCGATGTCGCCGCTATTAACGTCGCCGATCAACACCCTGGCCGCAGTGATGCCGGATAGCTCGTCATTGTGCAATTCCAGCGTGGCGTTGGTCAGGTCGGTGAGCGCGCTCGCGCCGAGGTGGATGCCGGTGCCGTTCAGCGGGGCCAATTTGACAGCGCCGCCGATCGCATTGATGCTGCCCAGCAGGCTCATTTTGTCGGCCTGCAGCGATACCGTGCCGCCGAGGCTGTCGATCTGCGTGCCGGCGGCCGTGCTGATCTTGGCGTCGGGATTGCTCGAATAGAAGTTGATCATGCCGCCGTTCGAGGCCACTTCCGTCGACGGCATGTCATACAGGTTGATGCCGCTGATGCCGTTGAAAGAGATCGATCCGCCGGCACTGCTGACCGGCGCGCTGATCTCGATGGTGGTGCCCACGCCGGTCGAGAGTTCGACCAGCGCGCCTGTCGCCTCTTGCTTGACGCCGTAGCCGAGCGCATTCGGGTCGGTGATCGAGAGGTTGCCGCCGCTGTTGTTGATCTTGATGACGGACGAACCGGTATTGCGGGCGTTGAGCGAGACGATCTCCGTGCCCATTGCATCCGCGCTCGATGTGCCGTAGATGCCGCCGCCGGCGATCATCTTCAAGTGATCGGCATAGATGGTCTTGCCGGTCTGCATGCTGATGGCGCCGCCGGAGATGAGGGTGACGTTGCCGTCCGCTCCCGGGCCGCGCGCATCGATATGCCCGCCGCCGAGCGTCATGAAGCCGCCGGCGGTGACCGAGATGTCGCCGCCGTTGCCTCCGCCGGGCGTGGTCTTGATCTCACGGATGACGGCGTTGCCGCCGGCCGAGATGGTCGCCGCGCCGCCGCCGGTCTGTACGCCGCCGATGTTGACATCGCCGCTCGCGGCCGTGATGGAAACGCTGCCGCCGGCGGTGACGATGCGGTCGTTGACGTCGGCCGTCGCGGTCACGCTGCCGTTCGCCTCGAGCGTCAGGCTGGTGACGCTGGCCAAGTTGAGCGCATTGTCCGACAAGTCGTTGAAGATGATGTCGCCGCTGGCTTGCAAGGTCACGGCACCGACCAGGCCCTCGAGCGCGCTCTCGGAAATCGTGACGCTGGTGGTGGTATCCGGCTCGGCGGCGCTGATCAGGTTGTCCGCCGTGACCAGGTTGTCGTCGGCTTCGGGACCGCCGCCGGCGATCGTGATATCCAGCGGATCGAGCAGCAGGCTGCCGACCTTGCCGTTCCTGGCGCCGGTATCGACCTGGGAACGGAACACCAGGCTGCGCTTGCCGGAAGTCTCGACGAAGCCGCCGTTGCCCGACTGTTCGCCGCCGCGGGCGGAAATCCGGCCGTAGACCTTCGTCGTATCGTCGGCCCAAAGAATGACCTTGCCGCCGTCGCCGCGTGCTTTCGCATCCGCCTTGATTTCGGCATTCGCCCCGAAATAGGTGGTCGCGGCGTTGGGAATATCGGGATTCTTGCCTTGATAGTCGCCGCCGATCAGGACCGTGCCGCCGCCCTCCTGTCCGCTGGCGTCGACCTTGGCATCGCCGAACAGGCCGATGCGTTCGCCGAGCACTTGGATCTCGCCGCCCTTCCCTTCCCCGGTCGCGCTCGTCACGCTGCCGGCATCGAGCACGGCATCCCGGCTCGCCTTGAACACAATCTTGCCGTTCTCGCCGACCACCGCGCTATCGGCCGAAACGAGGCCGCGCTGACTCACTAGCGCGCCGTAGATGCCGATGCGTCCGCCCTGGGCGATCACGCGGCCGAGATTCAAGGCCCGATGTTCCGGTGCGCTGACCACGACTTGTACGTTGGGATCGGCGGAATCGACCAATTGCACGCTATGGCCGGCGGACAGCACGATGTCGCCCTTCGGCGAAGTGATGATGCCGCTGTTCTCGACTTGCGGCGCGATCAGATAGACCTGGCCGCCGGCGGGCGTCGTGATCGCGCCCTGGTTCCGGACCGCCGCCGCGCCCTGGCCGGACTTGAAATTGAGCCGTCCGCCGATGAAGTCTTCGTTCGAGATATTGAGCGTGGACGCCACCAGGCCGCCGACGTCGATCTGCGCGCCCTGTCCGAACAGGACGCCGTTCGGATTAATGAGAAACACCTTGCCGTTCGATTGCAAGGCGCCGAGGATGCGGGACGGATCCTGGCCCACGATGCGGTTCAGCACGGCGCTCGCTGCGTTTTCCTGGATGAAGCGCGTGGTTTCGCCGGGATTGATGGAAAAACTCTGCCAGTCGATGACCGCGCCGGGCGTGTTGACGATGGAGAGAAGATCTCCCTGGCTGGTGAACGTCGCCTGGCCGTTGACGACGCGCGGTCCGGTCGGATTCGCGATGGCCGCGCCGCCGGCGAAGCAGCCGGCCAGCAGCAGGGTCAGCGTCTTGCGGCGCAGACCGCGTCGTGTTCCGGAGAGCGCACCTCCGGCTTGCGGAAAGTGATTAGCCATCTTTCTCTTCTCCCGGCGCTAGTACGACATGTTCAAGCTGAAGTGGGCGCGCGAAGATCCGGTTTCGCGCACTCCGCCGCCCTTGACGACGCGGCCGTAGTCGAACTGCATCGCTAGGTATTTGTCGAGCGTCATGCGAAAGCCGATGCCGGCGCTGGCGATCGTCACCTGGGTCGTCTCCGACGGCAACGGCTTGTTGCGCGAAGCGTGCGCGGCATCGACGAACGCCAGCATGCGGCACTGCGCCGGCACCCGCCGGATCGCGGTGCACAGGTTGGGCGTATAAACTTCGGCGCTGCCGCCGTAGCCGGTATCGTTCGATACCTCGCGCTCGGCGAAGCCGCGCACCGAGCTCGCGCCGCCGGCGCCGAACTGTTCGCCCGGGATCAGCGCGTCATCGGTGTACTGGCTGTTGAACGTCATTCGCATCTGCCAATCCTGCGGCAAGGCGCGCGTCAGGCTGGCGCCGATGCGGACGAGCTTGTAGCGCGACGACGCGCCGACGCGGGCCAGGTTGAAATCGTCCGCTCCGCCGTTGCTGCCCCCGGGAACGTTGGCCATGGCCGCCAGGTTCACGCTCGCCTCGCCGGCCGCCAATGTCCAGACCCCGAGCCAGGCGATGCTCAGGGGATGAACGGTGACGTTGTTGCCGATCTGCAGTCCCTGCAATTGCACGTCGTTCTTGTAAGCCTTGTAGTCGGCGCCGAAAATCAGCTTCGATTCGAAATCGCCGGTGCGCCCCAAGCCCTTGTTGTAGCGCAGGCCGTAGACGGCGCCCTTGCCGCTGACCTGGAGATTGAAGATGCCGGCGGTGATCGAGCCGGAATCGACGTTCGAATAACTTCCGAACAAGTCGATCGAATCGCCGAGCGCGTACAGCGGGACGTGATAACCGGCGCCCCAGACGCTGACCTGGCTCGGCTTTTCCAGGGTGGTCGTGTATTGCAGGCTCATCACATGGTCCAAGCCCGCGACGTTGGCATGTTGATAGGTAAGGCCGACGTGCGACTTGCCAGTGTTGCCGGAACCGGTATTGGCGAGATTGGCGCCGATCCGCCACTCCTTGCCATCCTCGACCTTGAGCAAGGCGTTGATCTCGTCGTCCTTGTCGCCGCTCTGCAACTGCAGGCTGGTTTTCTTGGCCGGGTTCTCGTTGGCCATGCGCAAGCTGGTCGAGATGCGGCCGATGTTCGGAATCTCGCCTTCGCGCAGTCCCGGCAAGCTGCGCCGGATATTGGCAGTGTCGAACACCCGGTTGCCCTGGACCGTGACCTTGCCGATCCGCGTCTCGACCACCGCCAGGTGAACGACGCCCTGGTTCAATTCCTGCTCGGGCAACAGCACCTGCACGACGTTGTAGCCGTGCGCCCGGTAGGCCGCTTCAAGCGCTTCGAGCGCTCGCTGCACGTCGCCGAAGTCGCGATTCTTGCCGGCGTAGGGCGCCAACAGGCTCTCGATCTCCTGCCCGGAGAGCAAGGTATTGCCGTCGACCTGGAATCGAACGATATCGAAGCGGCCGATCGGGTTGTCGGTCTCGTCCGCCGCATGAACAAGCGGAAACGACACGGCAAGCGCCGCACTCATGAGAATGCGCGATAAGTGGCGTTTCATTGTATTTGTTGTGTCCTGTTGGTTCGCCAGCGACGCCGCTGCCAGCGGCGCCACGGAATCTCCCTGAAACCACATCGTGCGAATCTCCCCCGGTTTCGCAGGGCACCGGCATCGCGTGCAAAACGCGCCGATGGTTTAACGCAACTATAGCGCCATGTTCATGCAAACGGGCAACTTTCGAGTTTTTTCCAGCGGAATTTCTGCAAGAATGTTGTGTCTACGCGCTTGACGCTTTTATCTTCTCCGCTAGAATTTTCCAATGAACAGCAACTTCAATCACCAAGCCAAGGATGGCCGTGGAGAAGCGCGAAAAGTCTTGCGCTGTCATGCGAGGCTGTTGCAGAAGAGCGCCCCGCCTTTAGTCGTCACCACCGTCGATATTTCCGCGCAAGGACTCTCAGTCATGGCTTCGGAGAACGTGCCTCCGGGGACGAGTTGCGGAATCGTGTTCGAAACCCTCGTCAAGGGCAAGTCGGCCCACATCGAGGCGGTCGCGAAGGTGATTTACAGTATCTGCGTCGGAACGACCGGCTTTCGCGTCGGCCTGCAATTCACCGATGTCGATCCGGCTAGCAAGACAGTCGTCAATCAGTTGCTGATGCCTTGAAAGCCCTCCGCTCGAAGCATGTAACGCGAAGTCGATCTTGGTTGCCGCCTGCCGGTCCGCCAACAACCGCTCCAAACGGCGTCGGCAATCGTCCAGCAATTCCGGATGTTGCGCATCGGCCGGATGCAAGCCGAACCGGACCAGCGGCGCGGCCTTCGCCGCCGAGGCCAAGCGTGCATTGCGGCAGCGCGACAATAAGCGGCCGGCGGCATTGCGGGCGGCATAGTGCAGGTTCGGCGTCCATAGCATGCGCCGCTGCGGAAGAAGATGGAACCGCCGCAGCGTCGTCGTGTAGAGAAAAGGAAATTCGCGCAGCGCGCTCCAGCTTTCGCTTCCCAGCAGCCAGGCCGGCGCGACGAAGCCTGCGACCGGCCATTCCCGTTGCGCGAACCATGCCAGGCCGGCGTCGATGCGGCGTCGCGCCTCGCCCGCCTCGAGCGCGGCGAACTCGCCTTCGCGCCGGGTATACACCCATCGCCGGAAATGCTCGGCCACGTTGCGCGGCGGCGGCCCTTCGTCCAGGTGCGTGTAGCCGTGCAGCGCCAGTTCATCGCCGCGAGCCAAGCGCCGCTCCAGGGCGCGTTCATAGGCGGCGCGACAGGCGACCGGCACCGGCGAACGATGATAAAAAGGCACCACTAGCAGGGTGACCGGAATCGCAGCGACATCCGCGATCGTCCGCAGCAGGCATTCGCACTGGGGCCAGGTTTGCGGCGCGACGTCATGGATCGAGACGCACAAGACCCGGGACGCATCACTCGGCGGCATACGGCAATCCGACTTGCGGGACGGCTCTCTGCCGAGCGGCGAGCAGATCGGCGTATTGCGCGACGAGCTGCGGAATGATCAGGCTCCAATCGTAGCGAGCGAGTGCCTTGCGCCGGCCGTTTTCGCCTCGATGCCGCAAATCCCGCCGCCCCCTCAGATCGCCGCGATACAGCGCGTCGATACCTGCCGCCAGCGCCTCGGCGTCGCCCGGCGCCACCAGCACGCCGGTATCGTCATCGATCAGTTCAGCCACGCCGCCCGCCGCGACGCCGACGACCGGCACGCCGCATGCCATCGCTTCGAGCACGATCAGTCCGAAGGTTTCCTGGTCGCCCGGATGGACCAGCGCGTCGCAACTGGCGATCACTGCCGCCAGGACACGCGGATCACGCTGGAACGGAAGCCGGATCACGCGCCATGCCGGCATTGGCAACGCGTCGCCGTTGCCGACCAAAAGCAGATGATACGGATCGCCGAGCAGGCGGATCGCTTGCATCAAGACCCGCAGCTTCTTCTCGCGCGTGAAGCGGCCGGCATAAACGAGTAGCCGGGCTTCGGGCGGCAGGCCGAGCCGCGCGCGCAATCCGGAATCGCGCCGCACCGGCGAAAAAATCGCGGTATCGACGCCGAGCGGCTGATGCCGCACTTGCTCGATCCCGAGCGCGCGCAGGCGCTCTGCGATCGGACGGCTCGGCGCGAACACAAGATCGAAACGGCCGTACAACGAGGCGACATATTTCTCCGCCAGGCGCCGCGCGCCCGCGCCGAAGCGGTGTTCGGCGATTCGCGGCAGATCGGAATGGTAGTAGGCGACCACCGGCACGTTCAATTCCTCGCGGGCACGCAACGCCGCCCAGGCGCACGTGTAGGGATCGCCGGCTTCGATCAGGTCCGGTTTCAGTGCACGCAGAACGCGCGTCGCGGCACGCATCGAGTACGGCAGGCGGAATCCGTTCCCGCAAGGAATCGGCGCGCTGGGCAAACCGATGAACGACAACGGATCGGCTTGCCGCTTTCCATACGCCGGCCCCACCACCGTATGCCGGAACCGCGCCTGGCGCTTCAACCATTCCGTCTTGGCCGTCAGGTAGGTCCGCACACCGCCGGCCTCGGCCGCATAAAACATGGTGATATCGACGATATGCACGACGTTGCCATTTGAATGCAATCGGTTCAAGGTAGCGGACGCTCGAGCGGCCCGCATTGAGGGCTGTCAATCGGCGCCGCGCGAGACTCGACGGCAAGAATCCGTCAAACGGCGCGCTTGCGTTCGCCCCCGTCCTCGCTCCCGTTCTTGTTCCCGGGATCGCAGCGCCGCAGGAGGTGCTCGATACGGCGGCGCATGCGCGCGACATGCGAGCCTTCCCAGTACACCCGGCCGCAGCTTTCGCAGCGCAAGAAGATGTCGTAATGCAGCAGGCTGGATGGCGGCACTTGATCGGCGATCGCCGGCTTATCGACCGACCGCAGCAAGCCATTGCATTCCAGGCAACGGCTGAACGGCCGCACATGCGGGAACAGCCGGTAACGCCATAGAACCTCGCACAACTGTTCTTCGCACGATCGCGCATGCAGATAACAGCCAAGCACCACATCCTTGCGGATCAGCAGGTCGCGATCGCGGGTCAGCACCACGCGCCGCTGCTGCGCCGACATGCGCGCGACCTCGGCATCGCTATAGCTGTTGCGATAGAGCACGTCGAAACCGAGCATGCGCAGCTGGCGGGCAAGTTGCCCGACATGGGCGTCGGCGACGAAACGCGCCGGGCCGGAATCGACGGCCGGCGCCAGGGCCAGCGAACGGAAGTGCGGATAGACGCCGAGGCGATCGCCGTCGCGCACGCGATAGGCAAGATCGGCGGGTTCGCCGTTCACGAGCACCAGGCCGACCTCGGTATGCGGCACGCCGAGCGCCTCGATCATGTGCTTGGCGGTTGCGTCGCGGGCACAGGCGCGGTTGAAATCGCGCTGCCGCAGCGGCGGCGCGAGGAAGGCGTTGAGTTCGGCGTAAAAGCGGAATACGACGGTGACCATGGTCATTCCGACTCATACCGCGCGGCATAGTTGCCGGGTCGCGCCGGCATGGCGACGGCACGGCGGCGGCGATTCGCTTCAGTTCGCGACCTTGCCGCGCCAGGCGCCGGGATTCACCCCGGTCCACTCCTTGAAGGCATGATTGAACGAACTCTGTTCCTGGTAGCCGAGCAGGAAGGCGATTTCCGAGATGCTCAGATTGCCTTGCCTCAAATAATCCTGCGCCAATTCGTGGCGGGTCTGGTCCAGCACCTGCTGGAAACTGACGCCGGCTTCCTTGAGCTTGCGCTGCAGCGTGCGCTGCGTGATCGCGAGTTCTTCCGCGATCAGGGGCAGGCGCACCCGGTCCTGCGCCAGGTTGCGCACGATGGCCGAGCGCACCTGCGCGACGATGCTGCCTTCGCGCGCCGCGCGTTCGCCGCGCTCCTTTTCGCGCAGCAATTGCTCGGCATGCTGCTGCAGCACCGGGTACAGGCCGATATCGGCATTCGGCACCGGCCAGCTCAGCAGGGCGGCGGGGAAACGCGCGGCGTGCTGCGCGGCGCCGAACCTGACCTTGGACCCGAAGATGCGTTCGTGCTCGCTGGTATCGGCCGGTTCGGGATGGGAGAACGCGATGTCGGCCGGCGGCAGCCGCCGGCCGGCCAGCCAGTTGCCGAACACCTGGATGCCGGCGAACACGCTTTCGGCCAGGTGCCGGCCGGCGTGCGGCAGCGCGCTTCTCCAGCGGTACTCGGCGACGCCTTCCTCGACCGCCAGTTCCGAGCGGCCGAGGTCGTGGGCCAGGCCTTCGAAACGCAGGGTCTGCTGCAAGGCCTGGCCGAAATCGCGGCAAGACAGCAGGATCAGGCCGTAGACATTGTAGGTGCCGAGCTTGACCCGCTCGCCGACATGCAGGCCGAAGTGCGGATCGTCCGCCAACGCGGCGCCGGCATCCATGAGGCGCAGATAGTCGAGCGCCGACAGCGAGTCGGGCAACGGTTCCAGCGCGTCTTCCCGCAGGCCGGCGGCGCGCGCCAGCATGGCGGGCGTGACGCCGCGCGCGGCGGCCGCCTCCAGCAGCGGTTGCAGGTAAGGCCCGGCCACGCGGCCGCCGGCGCTATCGGGGGCGGAGGGCGGATTTGGCATGATCGGACAAATCGGTTGTCATGAAAGCGCAATACACGGCGATGGTTTTTCCCTAATCTTCAGCGATTGGAGGAAGGCTCGTGAAGTATAGCAAGCCACCCGTCGCGAACATCAGGAAAGGAAACGCCGTGAGACGCTGGAATGGCTGGGGAGACGACAGCATCGAATTCGCCATCAATGCCGATGCGCTGGCCTTCCTGCGCGAGCGCGTCGGCGCCGGCACGCCGCCGGCCGATGCGGCGTTCGACGACGTCTGCCGCCAGGTTCCCGCCAGCCGCCTGCCTTGCCTGCCGTCGCACCCGCTGATCGACGCCACGCCGGAAACGCGCGTGCGCCATGCGCTCGGCCAGAGCCTGCCCGACTGGCTCAAGCTGCGCCATGGCAAGATCGGCAACGTTCCGGACGGCGTCGCCTTCCCCGAGAGCAGCGACGACGTGCGCGCCCTGCTCGATTATGCGCAGCAATGCGGCGCCTTGGTGATTCCGTATGGCGGCGGCACCAGCGTCGTCGGCCATTTGACCGTGCCGGACGCCGGGCAGCCGGTGCTGACGATCAGCCTCGCGCGCCTTTCGCGCCTGCTCGATCTCGATCGCCAGGCCCAGCTCGCCACTTTCGGCGCCGGCGTCGTCGGCCCGGACCTGGAAGCGCAATTGCGCGCGCAAGGCTACACGCTCGGGCATTTCCCGCAATCCTTCGAATACTCCACGCTCGGCGGCTGGGTCGTCACCCGCTCGTCGGGCCAGCAATCGCTGCGCTACGGCCGCATCGAGCAGTTGTTCGCCGGCGGCAAGGTCGAAACCCCGGCCGGCACGCTCGCCATCCCGACCTTCCCGGCCTCCGCCGCCGGCCCCGACCTGCGCGAGATCGTGATGGGTTCCGAAGGCCGGATCGGCATCCTGACCGAAGCGACGGTGCGCGTCTCGCCGCTGCCGCAGCGGGAGGAATTCCATGCCGTGTTCTTTCCCGGCTGGGACCAGGCGCAGGAAGCCGTGCGCGCGATCGCGCAGGCCAAGCTGCCGCTGTCGATGCTGCGCCTGTCGAACGCGACCGAAACCCTGACCACGCTGACGCTCGCCGGCCACAAGACGCTGATCGGCCTGCTCGAGACCTGGCTCGGCTGGCGCGGCTGCCGCGAAGGGAAGTGCGTGCTGCTGGTCGGCGCCTCCGGCGGTGCCGACACCGTGGCGCATGCATTGAAGGGCGCCTTCCGCATCGCCCGCCGCCACGGCGGCGTCGCGGTCGGCCAGATGATCGGCCACAAATGGAAGCAGAACCGGTTCCGCAACGTCTACCTGCGCAATAGCGCCTGGAGGCAGGGCTATGCGATCGACACCGTCGAGACCGCCGTGGACTGGCCGCGCGTGACCGGCATGATGCAAGCCGTCGAGCGGGCCGCGGCCGACGCCCTGCTCGGTTTCGACGAAAGCGTGCATACCTACACCCACCTGTCGCATCTCTATGCGCAGGGCGCGAGCGTCTACACGACCTTCGTCTACCGCCTGGCCGGCGGCTACGATGCCGATCTGGCGCGCTGGAAAGCGCTGAAGCAGGCGGTGTGCGAAGCGATCGTGGCCAACGGCGGCACGATCAGCCACCAGCACGGCGTCGGCGTCGATCACGCGCCCTACCTGGCCGCCGAGAAGGGCGAACTCGGCATGCGCACGTTGCGCGAGCTGTGCCGCCATTTCGATCCGCGCGGCATGATGAACCCCGGGAAGCTGCTGTGCGACGCGGCCCCCGCCGAACCCGACCTTCCCTCTACCCGGGTGAAGGAATGTCCGTCCCTTTCCCCGACCGGGGAAGGGGCGGAGCCGGGACCACGCATCCACGTCGGCTGAGGCGGCACCATGTGGCGACGGGACTGGCGCGATCATCTGCCGGCGACGCTTGGCGAACGCAGCTGGGACATCGTCATCATCGGCGGCGGCATCACCGGCGCCGGCATCCTGCTCGAAGCGGCGCGCAACGGCCTGAAAGCCTTGCTGGTCGAACAACGCGATTTCGCCTGGGGCACCTCGAGCCGCTCGTCGAAACTGGTGCACGGCGGCCTGCGCTACCTCAAGGAAGGCAAGCTGCACCTGACGCGCGACTCGGTGCGCGAACGCGAACACCTGCTCAACGAGGCCGCCGGCCTGGTCGAGCCGCAAAGCTTCGCCTTCGCCGACTACCGGGGCCGCAAGCCCGGCCGGCGCCTGTTCTCGCTCGGACTCGCCCTCTACGACCTGATGGCCGGCCGGCGCGAGCGCCACTACTACCGGCCCGATGAATTCATGATGCTGGCGCCGCACATCGGCCGGGACGGACTGAACGGCGGCCTGTGCTACACGGACGCCAAGACCGACGATGCGCGGCTGGTGCTGCGGGTGCTCGAGGAAGCGGCCGCGGCCGGCGGCGTGGCGTTCAATTATCTCGAAGCGACCGGCCTGCTGCGCACCGACGGCAAGGTCAGCGGCGTCGCCTTGCGCGACGCCGTGGGCGGCGCCAGCTACGAAGTCCGCGCCAAGGTCGTCGTCAGCGCCACCGGGGCCTGGGCCGACCGACTGCGCGGCGACGCGCCGAACCGGCAACGGCTGCGCCCACTGCGCGGCAGCCACCTGATCTTTCCGGCCTGGCGCCTGCCGGTCGCGCAAGCGGTCAGCCTGATGCATCCGCGCGACGGCCGCCCGGTGTTCGCCTTTCCGTGGGAAGGCGCCACGCTGGTCGGCACCACCGACATCGACCATCGCGAAGACATGCGCGCCGAGGCCGCGATCACCGAGGACGAAGTCGAATATCTGCTGCAAGCCGTCGCCTTCCAGTTTCCGCAACTGCACATCGGGCGCGACGACATTCTCTCGACCTATGCTGGCGTGCGCCCGGTGGTCGACACCGGCAAGGCTGATCCGTCGAAGGAAGGTCGCGACCACGTGGTCTGGCTCGAGGACGGCCTGTTGACCGTCACCGGCGGCAAGCTCACCACGTTCCGCCTGATCGCCCTCGACGCGCTCCAGCATGCGGCCGCCCTGCTGCCGCACTGGCACGCGGACTTCCGGCCGCAACCGATCTTCCGCGCCCCGGAACCGCTGCCGGCCGATATCGGCCTCGGCGCGCGGCAGCGCGCGCGCCTGCAAGGCCGCTACGGCCGCCATGCCGCCGCCCTCCTGCAGGCGGCGCACGCGGGAGAATTGCAAGCGATTCCCGGCACCGACACGCTATGGGCGGAATTGCGCTGGGCCGCCGGCCACGAAGCCGTGGAGCGCCTGGAAGACCTGCTGCTGCGGCGCACGCGCATCGGCCTGCTGGTGCGCGAGGGCGGCGCCGGCCTGCTGCCGCGCATCCGCGCCATCTGCCAGGAAGAACTCGGCTGGAACGACGGCCGCTGGGCCGACGAACAGGCGAACTATCTCGCGCTGTGGCGGCGGCATTACAGCCTGCCGCCGCGCCCGGCGACGGCCCGGGACCAGGCAGGATCGGCGCGACAGACGCTGGCAGCCTGAACCGAAAACGAAAAATAGGGAGGAGCCCGATGAGCAACGAGTACATCCTGTCGATCGACAACGGCACGCAAAGCGTGCGCGCGCTGCTGTTCGATCTGCACGGCCGCATCGTTGCCAAGTCGCAGGTGCATTTCGACGCCTATTTTTCCGAACAGCCCGGCTGGGCGGAGCACGAGCCCGAAGACTATTGGCAGGCGCTGTGCACCGCCTGCCAGCGCCTGTGGACGGAAGCCGATATCCCGCGCGCGGCGATCAAGGGCGTCGCCGTCACGACCCAGCGCGGGACCGTGATCAATCTCGACCGCCACGGCAAGCCGCTGCGGCCCGCGATCCTGTGGCTCGACCAGCGCCGCACGACCGAACTGCCGCGGCTGCCGGCGCTGTGGCGCGCCGCCTTCAAGCTGGCCGGCGTGGGCGACACGATCCGCTTCTTCCTCGGCGAAGCGGAAGCCAACTGGATCCGCGCCAACCAGCCGGAAATCTGGGACCGGACCGACAAGTTCCTGCTCCTGTCCGGCTACCTGAACTACCGCCTGTGCGGCCGCTACGTCGACTCGGCCGGTTCGCAGGTCGGCTATGTGCCGTTCGACTACAAGCGCCTGGCCTGGGCCGGCCCGCGCGACTGGAAATGGCAGGCGCTGCCGATCCGGCCGGACATGCTGCCCGAGCTGGCGCCGCCCGGCACGGTGATCGGCGAGATCGATGCCGAGGCCGCGCGCGACACCGGCATTCCCGCCGGAACGCCGCTGATCGCCGCCGCCGCCGACAAGGCCTGCGAAGTGATCGGCGCCGGCTGCCTGGAACCGCATATCGGCTGCATCAGCTACGGCACGACGGCCACGATCAACACCACCAGCAGGAAATACCTCGAGGTCACGCCCTATATCCCGCCCTACCCTTCGGCGGTGGCCGGCGCCTACAACACCGAGGTGCAGATCTTCCGCGGCTATTGGATGGTCAACTGGTTCAAGGAGCAGTTCGGCCACCACGAAAAGCTGCAGGCGGCGCAGCAAGGCGTCGCGCCCGAGGCTCTGTTCGACGAACTGGTCAACGCCGTGCCGCCCGGTTCGATGGGCTTGATGCTGCAGCCCTACTGGACGCCCGGCATCAAGGTGCCGGGGCCGGAAGCCAAGGGCGCCGTCGTCGGCTTCGGCGACGTGCACACGCGAGCCCATTTCTACCGCGCCATCCTCGAAGGCCTGGCGTATGCGCTGCGCGAAGGCAAGGAACGCATCGAAAAGCGCAGCGGCGTGCCGATCACGGCGCTGCGCGTCTCCGGCGGCGGCTCGCAGAGCGACGCCGCGATGCAGCTGACGGCCGACATCTTCGGCCTGCCGACCGCGCGCCCGCATATCTACGAAACGTCAGGGCTCGGCGCCGCGATCGACGCCGCGGTCGGCCTCAAGCTCTATCCCGATTTCCCGAGCGCGATCAAGTCCATGACGCGCATCGGCCGCGTGTTCGAGCCGCAGCCCTTGCACGCGAAGACTTACGATGCCCTGTATCACCGCGTGTACCGGCAGATGTATGCGCGCCTGCAACCGCTGTACCGCGAGATCCAGGAGATCACCGGATACCCGAAAATGCACTAGCATCGATTTTTTGCAATACCCGTGTCACAAGAAAAGTCTAAAAAGCGACTTTGTTCAAACCAGGAGGAGCAGCAGTATGGATAGACGGAAGTTTCTAAAGGGCGCCATGTACTTCACCGTGGCGAGCGCGAGCGGCGTGCTGGCCGGCTGCGGCGGCGGCACCAATCTCTCGAGCGGTCCGCGCGGCACCTTCACGTTCCCGCAGGGCGTCGCCAGCGGCGACCCGAAGGAATCGAGCGTCGTGTTCTGGACGCGCTGCGTGAGCAGCAACGCGCTCGACGCCACGATCAACCTGCGTCTGGAAGTCTCCGCCAGCGACGGTTTCGAGCAGCTCGTCGCCGCAGTCGATCTGACCGCGACGGCGACCTACGACTTCACGGTGCGCGCCAAGGTGACGAACCTGGCGCCCGCCACGCGCTACTACTACCGCTTTGTGGTCGGCCAGGACAAGAGCGTCACAGGCACCACCAAGACGGCGCCGGCCGCGTCCGCATCGGTGGCGCAGATGAAGTTTGCCTGGCTGACCTGCCAGGACTGGACCGTCAATCACTGGGGCGCGATGGAGCTGCTGGTCAACGAGGATGTCGACTTCCTGGTGCACCTCGGCGACTACATCTACGAAACCGTCGGCGCTTCCTACCAGGCCGGCGCGGCCGAACCGGCCCACACCCGGATCACGCTGCCGCACGGGCAGCAGGTGCTGTCCGGCGGCATCTATGCCAACACCGTCGACGACTACCGCACCCTCTACAAGACCTACCGCGGCGATGCGCGCCTGCAGGAGCTGCACCGGAAGTTCCCGATGGTCGCGATCTGGGACGACCACGAGTTCTCCGACGACTGCTGGCAAGATCACCAGACCTACACCAACGGCAACAAGCAGGAAACCTCGCGCCGCCGCAACGCCAACCAGGCCTGGGCCGAGTACATGCCGATCGATTTCGGCGACGTCTCGTTCGATCTGGCCAACGCGGCCTACGACAACATCCGCATCTACCGCGACTTCAAGTTCGGCGGCCTTATGCATCTGGTGATGACCGACCAGCGCCTGTACCGCGACGACCACGTCGTTTCCGAATCGCTGTACGCGCAGATGATCGCGCACGAACCGGTCAACGGGATCGATCCGATCGGCTCGCGCTATTTCGTGCCGCAGCCGCTGCTGCAAGGCTTCGAAGCCAAGGACACGACGGCGCTCGGCCGCGCGCCGAGCATCCTCGGCGCCACCCAGACGCAATGGTGGAAGGACACGCTCAAGAATTCGGCCGCCACCTGGAAGGTCTGGGGCAATGAAGTCACGCTCAACCGCATGTGGCTCGACATGCGCGCCCAGGCCCCGGCGCCCTATAACTATCTCTACATCGTCAACGCCGACGCCTGGGACGGCTATCCGACGCATCGCGCCGAACTGATGGGCTACCTGAAAGCGCAGAACATCAAGAACGTCGTGGCGATCACCGGCGACCTGCATGCGTTCCAGTGCGGCGTCGTGCGCGACACGCAGGACCCGGCCACCGGCACCCCGGTGCTGGTCGACTTCGTCGCCGCCGGCATTTCCAGCTCGTCGTTCTACGACTACCTGAAATCCGGCTCGGCCGGGACGCCGCTGGCGCCCCTGGTCGCCACGCCGCAAACCTACGATGCCGTGATCCGCATGAACAATCCGGACTTCGCCTACGTCGACCACAATGCGCAAGGCTATGCGGTGGCGACGGTGACGCCGACCTCGTTCACGGTCATGTTCAACAAGGTGAATCCGCTGACCGCGGGCGGCGCCAAGCCGGCGCAGATCCTGGCGAAGCGCACCCGCATCACGCTGCAGGCAGGCAGCACGACGCCGGTGGTCGAAGACAACGTCTGACGCTCCGCGCCATCGCTGCATGCGGAAAGGCCGTCCCGCCTGTTCGAGGGACGGCCTTTTTTCATTTCGCTATCCGGAATGCGGCGCGGCCGCGTCTTCCCATCCAGTCCGAGGAGTCGTAAAAACGCCTCGAAATTCGGTCCCGCTTTCGCCCGCGATTGCCGCAATGCAGCGAAGCCCGGTATAATCTCGATCCTTTTTTGCCGTCGGCAAATCGAGTTTCTTTCCCGCCCTACCTTCCTTCACGAAGTACGCGCTGTCGTTCCCGGCCTGCGGAGCTGGCGGCTTGCGGACTCGCGTTGTCTTCATGTATGGCGCCGATAAAGAATCGCTTTGCCCTCCCCCTTGCCCCGGCGCCCGACGGCGCATCCCGCAGCTTGCGGGCGGCGCGAGGCCGGACCAGGCTGACCAGATGCTTTCGCGATGAACCAGACATTGAAGACCTTGACTCTTTCGGCCCGCGCGCCGAGGCCGGCAACCGCTGTTCCTGACGACTCCGTCGCATCCGACGACGCCCACGCCGGCACCGAGCAGCCGCATCCGGCCGACTCCGGCGCCGCGCGCCCGCCGGTCACCATCATCACCAAGCGCCGTTCGCGGCTGACGCCGCAAGCCGCCGCCGCGTCCTCCGAACCGGCTCCTGCCCCGCGGCCCGAGACCGCGTCGCCTGAAGCCGCGTCACCTGAAACAGTGTTGTCCGAAACCGTGTTGTCCGAAACCGTGTTGTCCGAAGCGCGGCCGCCGGTCGGCGACGACGCGCCAGCCGCCAATGATGCGGCGGAAACCGTCGTCACGCCGCCGCCGGCGAGCGATGCCGAACCGGTATGGTTCGCCGCAACGCCACAGGCGGGAGCGGTTCCGGTCGTCACCCGCAAGCGCACCAGGCTGGCGGCTGCCCCGATCGCGCCCGTTGCTTCCGTCGCGCCGCAAGCCGCGAGCGCCACTCTTCCGACGCCGACCGCCGAGCCTGGCGCCGTAGCGCCGGAACCGTCCGCGGCGGCGCCCGCCAAAGGCAAGGTGCGTGTCTTGACCAAAACCGTCGCCCGGAGCGCTGCGCCGGCCATGACGCTGGGCGCGGCTCTGCCATCCACGGCTCCGCAAACCACGGCGCCGATGTCCGGCTTATCCACGCCGGGCGCCTCCACGCCCGACGCAAGCCCGACTTCCGCACCGACCGCCAACCGCGCCGGTCGCAAGCCGGCGTCGTTCGCCGCCGACAACGACGAAGTCGCGGAATGGAACGCCGCCGAGCACGCGGAAATGCGCGCGGCCCGGGTGCGCAAGACCAGCGCCAAGAAAATCGGCGCCGACGGCCTGGAAAAGCATCGCAAGCAATTGGCGGCATTGATCAAGCTCGGCAAGGAGCGCGGCTACCTGACGCAAGCCGAAGTCCACGACCACTTGCCGGACGATGTCACCGATCCTGACGTGATCGCCGGAATCCTGCGCACCATCGACGACATGGGCATCGCCGTTTATGAACAGGCGCCCGACGATGCGTTGCTGCTGCTGTCCGACCGCGTCGTCTCCGGCGCCAGCGACGACGAAGTGGAAGCGGTCGCCACCACCGCGCTGGCCGCCGACGATGGCGACTTCGGCCGCAGCACCGATCCGGTGCGCATGTACATGCGCGAAATGTCGGCCGCCGAACTGCTGACCCGCGAAGGCGAGATCGAGATCGCCAAGCGCATCGAGGACGGCCAGCAGGAAATGATCGGGGCCATTTCCGCCAGTCCCGCCGCGATCGCCGAACTGCTCGCGCTCGCCGAGAAGATCGCGAACGAGCAGTCGGCGATCGACGACGTCGTCGACGGCCTGGCCGAACTGGAAGACAGCTCGGCCGCCGTCGCCCTGGCGGCGGGCGAGGCCGCCGACCACGACGACGATGACGAGGACGACGCGCCGGCGACGGTGGACGAAGCCGGCGCCTCCGCCGAACAGCTGGCGCAAATGAAGAAACTGGCCTTGGAAAAATTCGCCTTCATCGCGGCCCAGGCGGAGATCATGCGCGCCAACCGCCACGACCTGCACGGCACGGCCTACGCGGTCGCGCAGCGGGCCATCACGCAGACCCTGCTCGGCATCCGCTTCACCGCCAAGACCGTCGACAAGCTGTGCACCGTCGTGCGCCGGCAGATGGACGAGGTGCGCGCCATCGAAAAGAAGATCGCCGCCATCGCGGTCGACCAATGCGGCATGCCGCGCGAACGCTTCCTCCAGAGCTTCGCCGACAGCCAGACCGATCTCGAATGGGCGCAACGCGAAGTCGATTGCGCCTTCTCCTACAGTCCCGCGTTGGCGCGCCAGCTGCCGGCGATCCGCGAATGGCAGGTCAAGCTGGCCGACATCGAGGCGCGCGCCGGCTTGCCGCTGTCGGAGCTGCGCAAGGTCAGCAAGCGCATGCTGGCGGGCGAACGGCGCGCCATGGACGCCAAGCGCGAACTGACGCAAGCGAACCTGCGGCTGGTGATTTCGATCGCGAAGAAATACGTGAATCGCGGCCTGCAATTCCTGGATTTGATCCAGGAAGGCAATATCGGATTGCTGCGGGCGGTGGACAAGTACGAATACCGGCGCGGCTTCAAGTTCTCGACCTATGCGACCTGGTGGGTGCGCCAGAACATCACGCGCGCCATCGCCGACCAGGCCCGCACGATCCGCGTGCCGGTCCACATGGTCGAGACGATCAACAAGATCAACCGCGTCATCCGCCAGACCGTCGCCGCCACCGGCGAGGAGCCGGATGCGGCGACGCTGGCCGAGAAGATGGGCATGTCCGTCGCCAAGGTGCAGGAAGTGCTCAAGATCGCCAAGGAGCCCGCCTCCCTGGACGCGCCCGCCGGCGACGACGGCGACGCGATGCTGGGCGACTTCATCAGCGACGAAGCGACGCAGTCCCCGGAAGGCGCGGCGATGCACGCGAGCATGCAACGCGCCATCGCCGAAGTGTTGAAAGACCTGGCGCCGAAAGAACAGAAGGTATTGCGCATGCGCTTCGGCCTCGACACCGTCAGCGACCATACGCTCGAGGAAGTCGGCAAACAGCTCGAAGTGACGCGCGAACGCGTCCGCCAGATCGAGATGAAGGCAATGGCCAAGCTGCGCCAGGCCTCGCGCGCGGACAAGCTGCGCGTGTTCCTCGAAGACCGCGGCTAGAACGCGTCGGCCGCGAGCCCCCCGCCTCGCCCGGACCCGGCGGGGCCGGAGCGGCGCTTCTTACTTCTGGCCGTAGTAACGCGGACCGGACAGATGCCTGGATTGATGCCGCAGGTCGGCGATGTCGTACAGCTTCTGCTGGGTGGAGGTACGCAGCTCGGCGCGTGCGCGGGCATCGGTCGCGGCATCCATGGCGACGACCGCCTGCTTCAAATCCTTCGCGAAGGCCGCCTTGGTCGCTTCGGAACGCGAGCATCCCTTGCCGCCGTATGTGACGGTCACGGTGCTTCTATCGGACTGGGACATCGAGCAGACGGCGTACGCCGAGGCGGGCAATATGAGGGCGGTACTTAGCAGCAAGCGCGCAAGCATGGTGGTTCTCCAAAAATGCAAGGCGCTACACCGGATGCCGTCACCCGGCGGCAACCCCGCTACCGTAGAGACCGTGATCTCCTTAGGCCGGAGGCTTTGCGTCCCACCCTTTCGAATGGTTTGCCCTTGCTGATGGCCGGAATTATAACGGGACTTTCGCGCTCGCGTGCAAGCCGATTTCATGCAGGACACTGCGACTTGAAGTGTTGTCAATGCCCGGACACGGACCGGCCTTCGGTCCGCGCCCGCATCAGCCAGCGATTACTTCGGCGGCGCGGCAACGTTCGCATCGCGGATTGCTCGCCCCGGCCAGGAACGTCACCGGGCACCGGCATCCCGCGACGAGAAGGATGGTTTCTAAAACGTCTGACCGCTCCTGTTTTGTAAGCCATCTGTACAGAGGCAACGCTTACCCTGGCTGCCAGTCAAACATCAAGGCGAAGACCACTATGAAGTCCCGTTACCTGACGATTTCCTTCGCGGCCTTGGCAGCGGCAGTCGGCCTTGCCCATGCGCAGACGCAATGCTGGGCGCCGCGCGACGAACAGGACGCATCGACGAAGCCGCCGGCGGCAACCCTGCGCAAGGCGGTGCTCGCCGCGGAAAGCATCATCCGGAAAAACCAAGCCTATATGGACTCCCACGTTCCGGTCAGGATGCGGACCATGATCGCGATCGGGCCCTACGATTTCACCTCCGCGCGCATGTTCGTGAATGCCTATCCGGAATACGGCACCGTCGGGCATCATGTCTGGCGCGGGGAATGCGACGTGATCCCGCAGGCCGATCGCATCGCGGCTGCGGTCGGTCAGATTGGCGTCTTCTTCAATCCGTCGGCCGCGGCCATGATGCCTCCCGGCGCCTCCTTCATGCCGAAGTTCGAGGGTACGGTGGCCGGATACCCGCGCTACAACGGCTGGGTCTACATGACGAAGGACGGACGCATGCCATGGATTCCGGAGACATTGGGGCAACGTCTCGATCGCGAAATCGCGGCCCGCGAGCGCAAGCTGGCCGACTGGATGAAGGATCCGGTTCGCACCCGTCCGCCGCAAGACCAGGCATCGGTACGGAAGACCTATGCAATGCTGCAAAAGAGCGACCCGGAAGGCGCCGAACGTTATCTGGCGTCGATGAAGGAACTCGAGGAAGAGACGCGGCACCGGCTCGACGCCGTCTATCCGGCCTGGACCCGCGGATTCGAGAAGGCGGTGGCGGATGCGAAGCGTTACAAGGCAAGCTTTTCCGTGGAAGAACTGGCCGCGCCCGCGGTCTGGGGCGACTCCGACGGCCAGGGACGCAAGCAGCTTGACGCGCGCCTCCATCAGTTGCGTTCGCTGCCGCCGGACCGGCAGCAAGAGCACGACGACCTGAACCGCGAGGCGCGTACTCTCGAAAGACAAGCGCAGCAGGCGGCGCGCGCGGGAGATCAGCAGGGAGCCGCCCGCCTGCGCGCGCAATCGGCAGCGTTGTCGTCGAAGGCGAAAGCGATCAAGAAGGCGCATGCAGAACGGATATCCACGGATATCAGCGAGGCGTTGTCGGAGTACGACCTGGTCAATATTCGTCCGGGCGACGCCGAGCATGCCATGGGATTTGTCGCGGATCCGGATTATTTCGACAAGAAGAATCCGTATCGCATCCGATTGATCACGGTGCTGTTCTCTCTCGGGAAGCGGCCCGGCGGCGCCGAATGGATGCAACGCGCGCGCGACGGCTTCGACTTCCAGGCCTTGGCTGCGCTATTGAATTGAGCAAGGCCCGCAAAGACGGAGTGCCGGCCGAGGCCTTTCAGCCCTAAGCACGGACATTCGGATGTCGGGCGTCGATCTGCGCCACCTTGGCATGGGCTCCCCAACGGAGGAAATATCGGCGCATGGCCACGACATGGCGATCGGCGGCGGCGACCGAACCCCGCTGCCGGTGGAATTCGGCGGCACGCTCGCAGGCGATGCCGGCAAACTGGAAATAACCGTTGCCGTCGGCGGCCGAGATGGCCTGTTCGTAATGGCGCATGGCGTCGAAGTCGCGGCCGTCGATGCGCGCGATTTCCGCCAGCAGGAGCGCATTCTTGTCGCCGAATGTGGCCGGTTGATGCGCAGCCCAGATGTCCAGGAGCTTCTGATGTTGCTCTAGCATGGGACGCCAGCGCCGGCGATCGTCCGGACTCGCGGCGTCCCAAGCCGCCGCCATGACGAGTCCGCTGAAATAGACGTGCATGAATTCATAGACGGTATTCGAGGCGGCCCAGAAGTAATCGTTGGCCTTTTCCATGATCTCGAGCGCGCCGGCCTCGTCGCGCGCCAGATAAGACGCCTGGAGCCGGAAAACCCAGTACGCGCTGATGATTTGCGGCATGCGCCCCTCGCGCAGCTCCGCTTCGAATGACTGCCGTTCGAACGAGTCGCCGTCGAAATCCGACATGGACGCGGTGCGGCCCTGGAGAGCGGCGACGAATCGAGACTGGCTCAGAAGATTGTCGATGGCGTCGCGCACCTGCAGCCCGCGCACGAAGCCGAGGTTTTTCGCGATCCTGTCCGAAAGATCGCCGAGCAGCATGCCGGCCATGAAAAGGTGGGGCGTCTGGTACATCAAGCTGTAGCATGCATAGGCGAGATCGTCGTTCGCGACGGCGGCATGGAAGCACGACTCGATGTTGTCGATCGCCTCCTCGAGCGGTTGCGCCCAGAACGCAGCCAGGCCGATGAACATCAGGGACTTGGCTTTCTCGGTCGCGAACGCATGCTTGTCGACCAGGCGGTCGGCCAGGCGCGTGAAACGATAGGCATCGGCGTATCGGCGGAATATCGCTCCGGCCACGACTTCGAAGCTGGCCAGGCCGTAGACGAGTTCCTTGGCGACTCCGTGCAACAGGCAGAAATTGACCATGTGGGATTGCACCATGTAGGCCAGCTTCATGTCGGTGAAGGCGCCCGGCAGGATCAACGATGCCAATACGCGCGCGACCGCCAGCTTGTCCGGATCGGTCATCAACGGCAGGTCGATCAGGCTCTCGATCGAGCGTCCGTTCATGTTTTTCCAGATGAGATCGCATTCATGCTCGATCTCCTCGGATGTCGGATGCGCGGGAAGATCCGCGCCGAAGCCGCGCAGGCAAGCCAGCGCGCTGTCGCGCGCCTCGTGGCTCTCGCCGCGCAGCACGTGCAGCAGGACCTTCAGGTTGTTGGCATTGGCCAGATCCGGCCGCGGCATCGGTCTCTGCAACAGCCTATCCACCCGCTCCAGCGCTTCGTCGAGCCGGCCCAGCATCAAGGCACAGTACGCCTGCTCGAATCGAAGATCGAATGCAAGGCGGAAGCAATCGTGCCACGAGGACTCGTCCAGCAATGCCGTGCCGGCCTCGAAATACCTGCCTGCCGCGACATAGGCGGCGGCGGCTTTCGCCTTGCGGCCTGCTTCCAGGTTGAGCAGCGCCACCTTTTCTCTTTCTTCGCTGTCGCTCAGCAGCGACGCGCCGAGGTTGTAGTGATTGGCCAGATCGAACAGGTCCGCGGTGTCTTCCGAACGGCAGCTCATCAACACCTGAGCGATGCGCAAATGGGTCACGCTGAGTTCCGCCATGGGAATGGTCGAATACGCCGCCTGTTGGATACGATCATGCAGAAAACGTCCGTGGCCGCCGGACAGGTGCACCAGGCTTTCATTGGCGGCCGGCTCGAGGTATCGCCGCGCGTCGTCCAGCTCGACGCCGGCGGCGGATGCAAGGTGATTCAGCGCGAACGTATTCCCGATGCAGGCGGCGACACGGAGAAGAGCCTGGGCGACCGGCGGCAGATGCTTCATCTTTCCGAGCATGAGCTCCAGGACGCTGTTGGGAAGATTGCGGCCGGCTATCCAGTCGAGATCCCACATCCAGCGGCCGCCCGCCGGATCGTGATACAGGGAACCGTCTTGTTTCAACGCCCGGAGGAACTCGATGGAAAACAGCGGATTTCCGTTGCTCCGCTTGAAAATCTGGCGTGTCAGCGGCTCGCAAGACGCGGGATCGGCTTGCAGGGCATCGGCGATCAGCCGATTCAAGGTTTCCTGCGGCAAGGGTGCCAGCACGATGTTCAGCGCATCGACGTCGCGCTCGCGCAGAGCCGCAAGGCTGGCGGCGAGACGACGCTGGTCGTCCGACTCGTCATTGCGGCAGGCGACGATGACGACCAGGTTCGTCGTGTCGGGATCGGTCAGCAGATACTCCACCAGCTGGCGGCTCCCGTTGTCGATCCACTGAACGTCGTCAAGGAAGAGGACAAGCGGACGGCCCGGGTCGCCAAGCGCCGCGATGAATTGGCGAAACACGCGAAAGATCCGGCGCTGCGCCTCGGCATCCGGGACTTCGGGAGCGGGCGCCTGCTTGCCTATCACCAGCCGCAGCCGCGGCAGGATGTCGACGATGATCTGTCCGTATATCCCGACCGCCTGCTGAATGCGCCGGCGCCTGTCCGCAAGGACTTCCAGGGGATCGGTAAGCAATTGGCGCAGCAGTTCATCCAAGGCCTGCGTCAGAGGCGCATACGGGATGCCGCTTCGGTATTGGTCGCATTTGCCGGACGCGAAGCTGCCTCCTTTTACCGTCATGGAGTCATGGAGATCGCGAATCAGCGCCGACTTGCCGATGCCGGCTCCGCCCGCCACGACAATGAGCGATGCCTTGCCGGATTGGCGCATGCGCCGGTAAGCCTCGAGAATCCGGGCCTTTTCGCGTTCACGTCCATAGACGGATACCGGGAGCTCGAATCGCCCGGAATAGTCTTGTGCGTCCACGAAGGCTCGTTCGGACTGCTTTTCCATGGCGTTCCGGTACCCAGTCGAACAGGAAACAAAAGATCGCCGCGCCAGATCGGCCGCCATGAAAATGCCGGCCGCACCTGCCACACCCCGTCATGTCATTAAACACCGAAAGACATGAACGAAGCAATTGCAAACTCGACACACGCTTGTTGCTTCCAGAACGGTTTGAGGTTGGTTCAAGGGTCGCGCCGCCGGCGCAATTCGACCAGCTCGAATCTTCCGCCATCGACGGTCCGATGGTTGACGGGAACGAAACCGAAGCCGGCGTATAGCGCCAGCGCCGGCTCGTTCCGGATATCGGTGGAAACCATCACCGCTTCGGCCTCTTCTTGCGCGAGCACGGCCGACAGCGAGGCGCGGGCGACGCCGCGTCTCTGATAGGGCGGCGCCACGGTCAGCGACGAAATCCAGAGTGTCGACCGGACAGCGGAACGTTCGATGCCGACCACGCCCGCCAGCGCGCCGCCAATACAGGCGCCGAAGAACCGGTCCGCAGAACGCTGGATATCCTCGACCTTGCGCTGCAACGGCGGAAACGATGCGACCTGCAAGAGTTCCGCCTCCTGTGCATAGGCAGCGAGCTGGACCGCATGAATCCGCTCGGCGACCTCGCGCTCGGCATGCCGCAGGATCTCGATCGCGATCGCTTGCACGAGCGTCCCCGGGCCCGCCGTCACGAACGCCGGGAAAAATCGCCCGGCGCGACCGTTCCGGCCACCGTCGCGTCTTTCGGCGCGGCCGGATACAGCCAGCAGAACAAGGCGCTGGCCGCCGCCGCGCCGAGCAGTTGGGCGACGATGAAACCCGGAACGTCATCCGGCCGGATGCCGGCGAACGTATTGCTCGCGGCCCGCGCCAGCGTCACGGCGGGATTGGCGAACGAGGTCGAGGACGTGAACCAGTAGGCGGCCGTGATGTACAAGGCCACGGCAAACGGCGTGATCGCCGGGCGGCTGCGCGAGCAGCCGATGATCACGGCGAGCAAACCGAAGGTGGCGACGAATTCGCTCCACCATTGCGCGGGACCGGTGCGCACATGCTCCGACGCGAAGAACAGCGGTTCGCCGAACATCAGGTGCGCCGCCGCCACGCCGGCGAAGGCGCCGCCGATCTGCATGACGATGTAAGGCAGTACCTCCGAGGCCGGCATGTTCTTCTGCCATGCCTCCGACAAGGTGACCGCCGGATTGAAATGCGCTCCCGACAAGGTGCCGAACATCAGGATCAGCGCGGCCAGGCCGGCGCCGGTGGCGATCGCGTTGGCAAGCAGGGCGAGCGCGGCATTGCCGCCGGCAAGCCGCTCGGCCATGATGCCCGAGCCCACCACCACCGCCAGCAGCAGCGCGCTGCCGAGTCCCTCGGCGACATAACGTCGTGCGGGTGTCATCGTTCGTTCCTCCGATCCGACGCCGTCAAGCGGCGACCGCGGCGATCTTGTCCATTTCCGCCTTGAGCGCGGCCTTGTCTTGCGCCAGCGCCTGAAGCGGGAGCGCGAACAACGCTTCGATGCGCGCGCGCAGGATGCGATAGGCCGTCATGAAGGCGGCATCGATTTCCTCGTCGCTGCCGGTCGCGCGCGCCGGATCTTCCACGCCCCAATGCGTACGCAGCACCGGTCCAAGGTACGCCGGACAGGTCTCGCCGGCGGCGCTCGCGCATACGGTGATCACGATATCCGGCACGGCCGGCAGCTCGTCCCACGACTTGCTGCGATAGCCGTCGACGGCGATGCCTTCGCGCTCCAGCAAGGCCAGCGAACGCGGATGGACCTGGCCGGTCGGCTTGCTGCCGGCGCTCATGGCGTGCCAACCGGCCGGCGCGAGATGATTGAATACGGCTTCGCCAAGGATGGAGCGGCAGGAATTGCCGGTGCAGAGAAAGAGAACGTTCATAGAAAAGGCGTCTTGAGGATCGGTTCGCGGTCCCTGATGGTTGTCGACTGTCCGCGCATTATAGAGTCTGAACGGACTCTACAGGCCAAGTATGACCGGTCGATGACTCGGCATCCGGCGCGGCGTTCGAAGCGGTTTCGGGACGACGTCAGGACGGCAGACGGCCGAACTTGCGCCGCAATACCGCGTGGCGCCGCGCGAACAGCAAGCGCACGAACCAGCGCACCAGGCCGGATGCGAGGCGCGGCGCGAACTCGAGCCGGTCGATGACGGCCGTACCTCCCGGAATCGCGGTCACGATGCGCTCGTGGCGCCACAGCTTCATGCCCAGCATCGGCGACTGTTCCAGGAAGCGCCGGCCGTCTTCGAGTTCGACCAGCGTCAGGTCCGAGCGATCGACCGGCAGCACGCCGAACAGCAACATCCAGCTGCGGAACAACGGCCGTCCCGGGACCAGGTCGAAGTCGAGAATGCTCGCCTTGCCGCCGGGTATCGTCATCTTGAGCAGCGGCCGCATTTCCGCCGCGATGCCGGCGACCGAAGTCGCGTGCGCCCAGCAATCCGCCGCCGGAGCGGCCAGCCTGGATTCGAATGCGAGCCGGACGGTTTTCACGGTCGCCAGGCGTGTCATTTCGCCGGTTCGGCGCGAACGCCGACGCGTTTGAAGATGTTGCGGCTGTACACCTGGTACGGCTTGCCCGGCGCCGCAAGTTCGAAGGTTTCGATGAATTCATCGTCCGTGACGAACTCGTAGGTTTCCCTGGCACGCCAGGCATTGCTGAAATTCTCGAAGGATTCGCTTTCGAACACCAGCCGTCCGGGCTGTCCATCCGCGACGCCGAGACGGTAAGTGTTCACGAAGCCTTCGCCATGGAATTGCCGCAGAACGACGGTCTTGCGATTCTTGTCGTAGCTGAGCATGCTCCAGTGCTCGTGCACCTCGCCCTTCGGATTCTTCTCTTGCGGCGGATAGGTGCTGGTATTCGTTTCATGCAGGAAGCGCCCGCCCAGCACCGGAATGTAGCGCCGCGACGCCGTGCCCTCTCCCGCCTGTCCCGACGCTTTTCCCTGCCATTCGCCGACCAGGCGCAGCGCCGTGCGCCACGCCTCGGGATCGTCGGCCGCGCCAGCCTGTGCCGCCGCGGCAAGAAACAACGCCGCCACCATCGATCGCATCATGTTTTCCCCTTGACATCGATTTCGGCGCACAGATTAGCAGGTTTGCCGCGCGATCGACGGGATTTTCATGGCATGCGCCGCGCGAAGGAAAGCGCGGCGGCGGCAGCGATCAAGGACGAACCGCTTGCCGCGGCTTGCTGTGCGGCGTCACGGCGATCGGATCGCTGGCGGGAAACGTCAGTTCGATCGCTTCGTCGAGCAACTCGTCTTCTTCATCGTCGCAATGCGCCTCCTTCAACGATCTTCCGGAAGACGGCAATTCCGCCGGCGGGTCGCTGGCGGGAAAGCTCAGCTCGGATGACTCGTCGATCAAGGCTTCCTCGCGCTCGACCGGATCGGCGGAGGAAATCTTGCGCTGACTCTCGTCGCTCCACGCGGCATGTTCCGGACCCACGTCCTTGGGCGTCATTTCCTGCGGCGAATCGCCGTACGACGACGGCAGTTCCTCGCCGGACGCGGTGTCGCTGCCGCTGCCGCGCGCGCCGGCGGACGGCGTTTCCCAGGCGTCGGCACAGGCGCGATCCGCCCCGACGTCGCGTTCCTTCAAGTCCTTCCACGTGGCGTGCTGCGGCGTGACATCCTTGGGCGTCACGCGCTTGGGCGAATCGCCGTAGGACGATGGCAATTCGTCCGAGGCCGGGAGCGCCTGATGCTGCACCGGCGTCTGGTCGGCATGGTGCCGTGAATCATGTTTGCTGGAAGCGGCCATACGTATCTCCATCTTGTTACGCTATCGTGATGCCGTGAGCAGGCTGTTGCTTTCGCTCACGAAGACTATCCAGGTTGGAATGCGCCGCCGGTCAAGAGTTCGCGTACATCCAAGCGTCAATTGATCGGCCGCAACAACCGGCGCGGCAAGCCATGTGAACGGGATCAACAAGGGTGCCTGCGGACGGCACGCCGGCGGGCGACGGGCTAGAATTGCGAGCGTTCATCCACTTCCCCGGGCGGCCTTCATGGACACCTTTGCCGGATTCGATGCGACGTTCCTGGCGCGGCTGCAGTTCGCGTTCACGATCAGTTTCCACATCATCTTTCCGGCGTTCACGATCGGCTTGTCGGCATGGATCGCCACGCTCGAAATCCTCTGGATACGCACCGGCCGCGCCCACTATCTCTCGCTGTCGCGCCTGTGGACCAAGATCTTCGCCGTCTCGTTCGGCATGGGCGTCGTGTCCGGGGTCGTGCTGTCCTATGAAATCGGCACCAACTGGGGGCGCTTCTCGCGGGTCGTCGGCAACGTGATCAGTCCCTTGATGGGCTATGAAGTCCTGACCGCCTTCTTCCTGGAAGCCACCTTCCTCGGCGTGCTGCTGTTCGGCCGCAATCGCGTGCCGCGCTGGATGCATGCGATGTCCGCCGTCATCGTCGCGCTCGGCACCGCGACCTCCGCTTTCTGGATCCTGGCCGGCAACAGCTGGATGCAGACGCCTGCCGGGTTCGAGATGCGCGACGGCATCGCCTTCCCGGTGTCGTGGCTCGAGATCATTTTCAACCCGAGTTTTCCCTATCGCTTCGCCCATATGCTGATCGCCTGCTATCTGACGACCTCGCTGGTCGTGCTGGCGGCGGGCGCGCGCTATCTCTTGCAGGGTCGCTTTCCGCGGGAAGCGACAACCATGACGCACATGGGGCTCGGCATGCTGGCGATCCTGGCGCCGCTGCAGATCCTGGTCGGCGACTTGCACGGCTTGAACAGCGCCCGGCACCAACCGGCCAAGGTGGCCGCGATCGAAGCGCATTGGGACGGCTCGAAGCCGGCGCCGCTGATCCTGTTCGCCTGGCCGGACATGCAGGCCGAGACCAATCGCGCCGAGCTCGGCATCCCCGGGCTCGGCAGCCTGATCGTCACCCACGACAGCGCAGGCCTGTTCCCCGGTTTGCTCGATTTCAAGCGGGAAGACCGGCCGCCGGTGGCGCCGGTCTTCTTCGCGTTCCGTGTGATGGTCGGCATCGGACTCGCGATGCTGGCGATCGGCCTGGCCGGCGCCGTGCTGTGGTGGCGCAAGACACTGCCGACGACGCGCTGGTATCTGCGGCCGGTACAGCATGCCTGGCCGCTGGGCTTCATCGCTCTGCTTGCCGGCTGGATCGTCACCGAAGTCGGCCGCCAGCCCTGGGTCGCCTACGGCATTCTGCGCACCTCGGAGGCAACATCGCCGGTCGCGGCCGCCACGGTCGGCGTATCGCTGCTGCTGTTCGTGGCGGTCTATTGCGCAGTCTTCTCGACCGGCATCTGGTACATCGCCCGCCTGATCCGCAAAGGGCCGCCGGCCGATATCAAGACCCGGGATGCCCACGGCGTGCCGAATCGCCCGCTCACCGGCGCCACGCTCGCCGAGGACGGGGAGGCATCATGAGCGAAGCGCAATGGCTGCCGCTGGTGTGGGCGCTGATCGTCGGCCTCGCGGTGGCCTTCTACGTCGTGCTCGACGGCTTCGACCTCGGCATCGGCATCCTGTTTCCCTTCTTCCGCGGCGAAGCCGAGCGCGATCTGATGATGGATTCGATCGCGCCTTACTGGGACGGCAACGAAACCTGGCTCGTGCTCGGCGGCGGCACGCTATGGGTCGCGTTTCCGCTCGCCTATTCGATCATCCTGCCGGCGCTCTACCTGCCGCTGATCATGATGCTGCTGGCCCTCATCTTCCGCGGCGTCGCCTTCGAATTCCGCGCCGTCGCCAAGCCGCGGCATCGCATCTGGGATGCCTCCTTCGCCGCCGGTTCGACCGTGGCCGCGTTCTTCCAGGGCGCCGTCCTGGGCGGACTGCTGCAGGAAATCCGCGTCGAGAACGGCGCCTTCGCCGGCGGCGCCTTCGATTGGCTCACACCGTTCTCGCTGATGTGCGGCTGCGCGCTGGTGACCGGCTATGCCTTGCTCGGCGCCACCTGGCTCATCATGAAGACCGAGGGCGAGCTGGCTGACAAGGCGCGCCGCGCGGCGCTGCCGCTCCTGTTCGGCATGCTTGGCTTCATCGCCCTGGTCAGTCTCTGGACGCCGCTGCAGATCGAGCGCATCGCGCGCCGCTGGTTCAGCATGCCGGATTTTCTCCTGCTGCTGCCCCTGCCGCTGGCTTCCGCATTCGCCGCCTGGCTGTGCTGGCACGGATTGCGGAGGGCGAAGCCCGCCCTGCCTTTCATCGCCGTCATCGCGCTGTTCCTGCTGGCGTATGCCGGACTCGTGATCTCGAACGTGCCCTATCTCGTGCCGCCCTCGGTCACGATCTGGCAAGCCGCCTCGGCGCCGGAAACGCAAATCTTCATGCTGGTCGGGACGGCGATCTTGCTGCCCATCATCCTGGGTTACACCGCGTTCGTGTTCTGGCTGTTCCGCGGCAAGGTCGGAGCCGGTGCCGGCTATCACTGATATGCCGCACCTATACAATTGAGGGAATGACCCCTAACGCCACAGCAGCGCTATGTTCCGCAAGGCCGCACGCATGCGCGCGGCGCTTGCTCCGGCGCGCGCTGCCGGCCGCGGCCGCCATCCTTTGCCTGTCGGCGGCGGCGCAGACCTCCGAGAACGGCGCGGCCGGCATAGGCGGCTATGCCGTCGACATCAAGGGCGCCGGCGCGGCCACGGCGCTGCTGAACGATCATCTCGACATCAAGCGCCATGAAAAGAAGACCGACCTCAGCCGCGAGGAATTCGAACGCCTGGCCGCCGCCGCCCCGCGGCAGATCCGTGAACTGCTCGCCACCGAAGGATATTTCTCGCCGCGCATCGAACCGCAGACCGTACGCGAAGGCGGCCGCTGGATCGCGCGCTTCCATATCGTTCCCGGCCCGGCAACGCTCGTGACCGAGGTCGGTATCCGTTTCGCCGGCGCGGTCGCGAGCGGACCGCATGCCGATCCGGCGCGCATCGCCGAATTGCGCCGGCAATGGCCGCTCAAGCAAGGCCGGCGTTTCCGGCAAGCGGATTGGGATGAGGCGAAAGCCGTCCTGCTCAAGCCCTTGCTGAACCGCGATTATCCGGCCGCCCGGATCGCCGACAGCCGGGCCGCGATCGATCCCGACAAGCGCAGCGCGGCGCTCGAGGTCGAAGTCGATTCCGGTCCGCGCTTCACCTTCGGCCGGCTGCGGATACAAGGCCTGAATCGCTACTCGCCGGACATGATCGAGGCCTTGAACCCGATCCGTCCCGGCGAACCGTTCGCCCAGGAAAAGCTGACCGAGCTGCAGGCGCGCCTGCAGGACAGCGGCTATTTCAACACGGTGTTCGCCACCATCGAGGTCGACGCCGAACATCCGGACGAGGTGCCGGTGCGCGTCGATGTCACGGAAAACAAGCGCCGCAAGCTATCCCTCGGCGTCGGTTTTTCCACCGACAGCGGCGCGCATGCGGAAACCAAGTGGCTGGACCGCCATTTCCTCGGACGCAACTGGCGGCTCGATTCCCTCCTGCGCGTCGACCGCCAGGCACAGCTGCTCGGCGCCGATCTGCTGTTCCCGGTCCGCGACGAGGGCTGGCGCCCGAGCCTCGGCGCGCATGTCGAACGCACCGACATCGCCAACGAGATCAACGACAAGATCCGCTTCGACGCGCGCATGACGAGCGCTCTCAAGCGCGACGAGCGCGCCTGGGGCGCTTCCTTCCTGGCCGAGAAGCAGCGCATTGCCGACGGCGCGCGCACCAGCCGCCGCGCCCTGGTGGCGACCTATGTCTATACGCGGCGGCGGGTCGACAACCTGCTGGCGCCCACGCGCGGCTATGTCGCCTCGATCGAACTCAATGCCGGCGCGCGCGGCTTGCTCAGCGACGCCAATATCGGCCGTCTGGTGTTGCGCGGCAACTGGCTGTCGCCGACCGTGGGCGGGCTGCAAGCGGTCGCGCGCTTCGACATCGGCCGCGTGATCGGCGCCGACCGCAGCGAGGTGCCGAGCGACCTGCTGTTCCGCACCGGCGGCGACCGTTCCGTGCGCGGCTATGCCTACAACAGCCTGGGGGTGGAACAGGACGGCGCGATCGTCGGCGGCCGCGCGATGGCGGCGTTCTCGGCCGAACTCGTGTACTACTTCCGGCCGCGATGGGGCGCGGCCGTGTTCCGCGACGCCGGCAATGCCGCCGATTCCTGGCGCGGCTTCCGCCTGCGCCAATCCACCGGCGTCGGCGCGCGCTGGCGCAGCCCGATCGGGCCGGTCGGCGCCGACCTCGCCTTCGCCCACGCGACGCGCGAGCCGCGCATCCATTTCTCGATCGGCTATGGCTTCTAGCGCGCGCCTTCTCCGCCCCCTGCTGCTGGCCGTCGCGGCGACCGTCGCGCTCTTGTTCGCCGCCGTCGGCTGGCTGGCCGGCAGCGAAAGCGGCGCCCGCGCCGCGTTGGGCGCGCTGAGCGGCGGACCGCTCCGCATCGAGGGCGTCAGCGGCCGCCTGCTCGGCCCCTTGCGCATCGAACGCTTCACGGCCGAGACGCCCGAGCGGCGTGCCGAACTCGATCGGCTCGAGCTCGAATGGGATCCGGCGGCGCTGCTGCGCGGCATGCTGCATATCAGGCGGCTGGGCGTCGCCAGGCTCACCGTGACGAACAAGATCGAACGATCCGCCGAACCGCCGCGCCTGCCCGACCGGATCGGCCTGCCGCTCGCGCTGCGCATCGATGCCGTCGACATCGGCGGCGGTGCGATCGCGTGGGGACCGCTCGACCTGGTCGAGCTCGGCGCCGCGGCGTTGAGCCTCGATTTCGACCGCACGCGCTACCTGCTGCGCTTGCACCGCTTTTCTGCGCGCGCCTCGATGCCGGGCGAGCAACCCGAAGCACGCGCCGAACGCGAGATCGAAGGCAAGCTGGCCGGGCAGGCGACGCTGTCGGCCGTCAAGCCATATGGCTTGCGTGTCGACCTGAACAGCGATGCCGGCGCCGCGCTCGGCGAACGACGTTTCGCCAGTCAAGGACGCCTGCGCGCCGAAGGCTCGCTAGCCGAACTGCGGATGGATATCGATCTGGCGCTGAACGGCGCCGCCATCGCCGGCCACGGCGTGCTGCGCCCGTTCTCGGAACAGCCGCTCGGCGCGACCCGGCTGGCGCTGCGCTCGCTGGACCTGGCGGCCTTCGGCGCCGAACTGCCGCATACCGCGCTCGAAGCCGAGCTCGAGGCGGCGGCCGACGGCAGCGGCAGCCTCGACCTGCGCAATGCCGCGCCCGGCCTGCACGACGCCGGCAAGCTGCCGCTCCGTTCCTTGCGCCTGCGCTTCGCGCAACGGCAAGGACGCTTCGTGTTCGACGATATCGCCGCGCTGCTCGGCACGGCGGCGCAACCGGCGGGCAGCGTGCGCGGCGGCGGGCATTATGCCGACGGCGGCCTGACGCTGGCGCTGGCTCTCGAGCGCGTCGATCTGCGCCGGCTCGACCGCCGCGTCCGCGCCACCCGGCTCGATGGCAGGATCGCGCTGCGCCATGCCGCCGGCAAGCAACACGTCGCGCTCGACCTGACGGAGCCGTTCGGCAAGCAGCGGCTCGCACTCTCGGCCGCCGCCGTGCTCGGCGATACGCTGCTGGCGATCGAGCACGCCGACCTGCGCCTCGGCGACGGCCGCTTGCGCGCGGCAGGCCGCATCGAACTGGCGAAACGTCAATCCTTCGACTTCGAAGGCAAGCTGCAGCGTCTGCGCTCGCGCGACCTGGGACAATTCGCGTCCCTGCCCGACTTCGATCTGAGCGGCGGCTTTTCGCTGCGCGGCGCGCGCGCGCCGCGCCTGGAGGCCGACCTCTCCTTGCGCATCGACGACAGCCGTCTTGCCGGCCGTCCGCTGAGCGGCGACGGCGAAGTCCGATTGCGCGGCGAGCGGCTGCTGGTGCCGCGCCTCGCGCTCGCCGCAGGCGACAACCGGCTCGATGCGCAAGGCGAGCTCGCGGACGATCAAGCGCGCCTCCGTTTCACACTCGCGGCGCCCCGACTGGAACAACTGGGCAAGGATTTCGGCGGCGCCTTGCAGGCGAACGGCACCGTGCGCGGCAGCGTCACGCGGCCGCGCCTCGTCCTGGACTGGAACGGCGCGCACCTGAAGTGGATGCAGTGGCAGCTCGACGCGTCCGCCGGCAAGGCCGAGCTCGATCTCGACCGCCGCCAGCCGCTGCTGATCGAGCGCGCGCAAGCCGAGGGTTCGCTGCGCGGCATGCGGACGGCGACCCAGCGGCTCGACTCGCTGGCGTTGCGCCTGCGATTCGCGCCGGCCGCCGATGCGCCGCTCGCGCTCCTGGCCGACGCCGCCGGCATCGCCACGCCGCAATGGCGGGCTGACGGCCTGCGCCTGACGGCGCAAGGCACGACCGGCAGCCATCTGCTGCAAGCGGTGCTGGCGGAACCCGCCGACAAGGAAGGCCGAGGCCAACGCTGGGCGCTCGATGCGCGCGGCGGCTTGCGCGATCTCGGGCGCCGGCCGCGCTGGCAGGGCCAGCTCGAGCGCTTCGACGCGGAGGGACGCATCGCGGCGCGCCTGGCCGCGCCGGCGGCGCTGACGCTGTCGCAGGAGCGCCTCGCGCTCGAACGCTTCCGGCTGGAGTCCGACGCCGCCGTCATCGCCGTCGAGCGCTTCGAGCGCGACGAACGCGGCGTCACCACGCGCGGCCGGCTGGAACGCCTGCGGCTGGCGCGGATTCTCGAACTGGCCGCGCCGCAGGCCGCCGTCTCTTCCGACCTCGTGCTGGCCGGCGATTGGGACCTGTCGTTCGCGCACAGCCTCGACGGCAGCGTCCGGCTGCACCGCACCGGCGGCGACGTCGTCATGCGCAGCGGATCGCCGGTCGCGCTCGGCTTGACGCGGATCGAGGCGCAAGCCGAGGCGAAGAACGGCATGCTCGATTTACGCTTCAACGCCGACGGCCGCCAGCTCGGCCATATCGAAGCGGCGGCGCAGACCGAATTGGCGGCCGCCGGCGGGCGCTTCGCCATCGATTCCGGCGCCCCGCTGCGCGGCCGCGCGCTCCTCGATATTCCGTCGCTGGCCTGGGCCGGCCCGATGATCAACGCAACCGCCGTCACCGAAGGCCGCCTGCGCGGCGCGATGTCGATCACGGGCACGCTGGAGCGGCCGGACATCGACGGCCGCATCGACGGCAGCGGCTTGCGGCTCTATCTCGGCGACAGCGGAATCGATCTGCGGCAAGGCGTGCTGGAAAGCGAATTCCGCGACGATACGCTGGTCGTGCGCCGGCTTTCCTTCGACAGCGGCGGCAAGCTGGCGGCGCACGGCGCGATCCGCCTCGCCGGCGCCAAGCCGGATGCCCAGCTGACGCTGCGGGCGGAGCGCTTCACGCTGCTCAACCGCAGCGACCGGCGGCTGGTCCTGAGCGGCGACAGCCGGCTGGCGTGGAGCGCCGGCCAAGCCAATGCGACCGGCTCGCTGGCCATCGATTCCGGCTACTTCGACATCGGCCGCGAAGACATGCCGCAGTTGTCGGACGACGTGGTCCTGGTCGGGCGCGAGCAGAAGAAAGCGGAACGCGCCGCCGCCGCGGTCGATGTCGCGATCGATCTCGGCGATCGCCTGCGGCTCCAAGGCCGCGGCCTCGATGCGACGCTGGCCGGACGCCTGCGCCTGACGGCCGAGCCCGGCTCGCAGCTGCGCGCGCAAGGCACGGTCAGCATCGCACGCGGCACCTACGGCGCCTACGGCCGCCAGCTCGCGATCGAACAAGGCGTGCTGCGCTTTTCCGGGGCGCTGAACAATCCGGCGCTCGACATCCTGGCGATGCGGCGCGGCCAGGAAGTGGAAGCCGGCGTGGCGGTGCGCGGCACGGTGCTCGCGCCGCGCGTGACGCTGGTATCCGAACCGTCCGTGCCGGAGGCGGAAAAGCTTTCCTGGCTGGTGCTCGGGCGCAGCCTCGATACCACGGCCGCCTCCGATATCGGCGCCTTGCAGGACGCCGCCGGCGCGCTGCTGTCGCAAGGCGCCGCCAGCACCGTGCAATCGCATATCGCCACCGCGTTCGGGCTCGACGACTTCAAGATCGCGACCAGCCAGGACAACCTGCAGCAGCGCGTCATCACGCTCGGCAAGCGCATTTCCTCGCGCCTGTATGTCGGCTACGAGCAGGGTTTGAAGTCCGCTTCGGCCGGCGCCTCCAGCGTGGTGCTGCTGCGCTATACGCTCTCGGAGCGTTTGACGGTCGAGGCAGAAGCCGGCACGCGCAGCGCCCTATCCTTGCTCTACAACATCATGTTCGATTGAAGCCGCGCCGCGCGCGATACGGAGGACCGGAGGGCGCGGCGGCCTAGGGGCGAGTTATTTGATGCGCCGCACGCCGGCCGCGTGCAAGCGCGGGCCGGCGCCCGCCGCGAGGACTTCGGGAGCCGGCTTGCGCGGCGTGATGTCGATCGAACGCTGGATCTGCGCCACGGTATCGCTCTTGACCTTGAAGATGCTGACCAGGTTGGACAAGCGGTCCGCCTGGCCTTGCAGGGATTCGGCGGCCGCGGCGGCCTCTTCGACCAAGGAGGCATTGCGCTGCGTCGCATCGTCCATCTGCGCGATCGCAGTGTTGACCTGCTGGATCCCGCTCGTCTGCTCGTCGCTGGCGGCCGTGATTTCGCCGATGATGTCGGTCACGCGCCGGACGCTGGCGACCACCTCGTCCATCGTCGCGCCGGCTTGATCGACCAGCCTGCTGCCGGCCCCCACCTTGTCGACGGAATCGCCGATCAAGGCCTTGATCTCCTTGGCCGCCGCCGCGCTGCGCTGCGCCAAGTTGCGCACCTCGGCTGCCACCACCGCGAAGCCGCGGCCTTGTTCGCCGGCGCGCGCCGCTTCGACGGCGGCGTTCAAGGCTAGTATATTGGTCTGGAACGCGATGCCGTCGATGACGGAGATGATGTCGACGATCTTGCGCGACGATTCGTTGATCGACCCCATCGTATGCACGACTTCGGACACGACCGAACCGCCCTTGCTCGCCACGTCGGAGGCCGACATCGCCAGGGCATTCGCCTGGCGCGCATTGTCCGCGTTCTGCTTGACGGTGCCGGTCAATTCTTCCATCGAGGATGCCGTCTCGGCCAACGAGCTGGCCTGCTCCTCGGTGCGCGACGACAAGTCGAGATTGCCGCTCGCGATCTGGTTCGACGCGGTGGCGATCGCCTCGGTGCCGACGCGTACTTCCGCCACGATGCGCGCCAGGCTGTCGTTCATATTCTTCAACGCTGACATCAGTTGCCCGGTCTCGTCCTTGCCCGACACCGCGATATCGCTGGTCAGGTCGCCGGCCGCCACCGTCTGCGCCACCTTCACGGCCTCGCCGAGCGGCTTGGTGATGCTGCCCACGATCCAATAGGTGCTGACGCCGCCGAGCGCGATCGCCAGCAGCACCGTGGCCAGCAGCAGCATGCTCGCGGTCCGATGGCTGGCGGCGGCATCGGCCATCGTCTTCTCGCGCATCGTCTTCGACTGCTCGAGCACAGAGACGACGATGTCGTCGATCTTCTTGGTCGGGCCCCTGTCCATGCCCCTCACCAGTCCATCGACCGTGTTGGCGCTGTCCTTGTTGGCGATGTCGTATTGCTTGAGCGCTTCGAGATATTTCGACTGCAGCTCCGCCAGCGCCTTCTTCGTATCGTCGATCGCGGCGGTGTCCAGGCGGGATTGCGCGGCCAGGTCCTTCAATTGGCTCAGGTGGGCTTGCGTTGCCTCGCCTTCCTTGACGAATGCCTTTTGGTATTTCTCGAAATTGGTCGGATCGTTACCGCGCAACAGCGTATTCTTCCATTCCTGGATCTGGACTTTGAACAACACCTGGGCATGGCGCGCCGTATCGACCATGCTTTGCATTCGTGCTCCTTGCTCCATGGCCTGCGTGGCGCGCTGGTTGCTTTGTCCTAGGGTGCGCCATCCTTGGAGTCCTAAGATCACTACGGCGAGCAACAGCAAGCCAGCCAAAATCCCTAAACGCATTCCGATTTTCACATCGGTAAGTTTCATGTTGTTCTCCCTGGCAACGACGATCTTGGCCCGGCGCTTTCCCATCCTGTATCAAGCACTTTAGTCACCGGGGCATGGATGTTCAGCGGCGAAATATTTCCTTGCCTCTCCTCCTGCTCATGTATGTATAACACTTCCCTCGGTCGCTTTCTCCTGAGGTGTTTCAATACTGTGGCTTTTTACGAACATGGAGATGCCGGCGCGCGTCCGACGATATGGAAGAAACAACATTTCGCTCGAATCCGGTGCGATGATGCGTGGCGTAAGCGACGGCCTGCGCTGCGGCCGATCAGGGAAGCGGGGCGGGAGAAGCGCGTGTGGCGGGACAGGCGTGCAGCGCGACGACAGGCGCGGCATCCGGCATTCCGGCGAAGTCGGCCAGCGGACGGCAACCATCGTCCGTGCACAATTGATAGTCGGCGACGAAGGAAGAGCGCGCCAGCCGCAGCTCCTGCAAGGGCGCGAGCGCGGGGCGGTAATGCCAGGCGCCGCCGCGCAGCACCGCGCCCGCGGGCGGCTCCATGCCGGCGCCGCTGCCGCGGATGCGCGCCGCGGTCAGCTGCAGGCGCGGGCCGTCATCGCCGCGCACGATCCGATAGTCCTCTTCCCAACGGATTTTTTCGATCGAATGGTTCCACGCCAGCGTGAAGGAAGACAGCGGCAGGCTGAGCGCCAGGCCTGCCGCGGCGATGCAGAGGCCGCTCACGCGAGGGCGGCGAGACGGCGCTTCTGGTAGAAGTGCCAGAGGAAGAAGCCGGCGCTCAGGGCGAAGCCGGCCTCGTCGGTCCAGGGAATCGCGACGACCAGCAGGCAGGCGGCCACGACCGCGAAGATCCTCTCGGCCGGCTTGAGCGGGGCCAGCAGATAGCCCACCGTCGCGCCCGCCCACAACACGATCGCCAGCAGGGCCTTGAAAACCACATAGGCGACCGCGGCGACCGTCCAATCCCCCTGCAGCATCAGGGCGGGGGTATACACCGCCATGAACGGCACGACATAGCCCGCCACCGCGATCTGGGTCGCCTTCCAGCCGATCTTGTCCGGGTTATCCTTCGCGATCGATGCCGCGGCCAGCGCGGCCAAGGCAACCGGCGGCGTCAGGTCGGCCATGATGCCGAAGTAGAAAACGAACATATGCGACACGATCAGCGGCACGCCGAGCTTGAGCAGCGCAGGCGCGGCGATGGCGCTGGTGATGATGTAGTTCGGAATGGTCGGAATGCCGATGCCGAGGATCAGGCAGGCGACCATGGTCAGCAGGAGCGACAGGAACAGGCTGTGCTCGCCGACCGCCATGATGAATCCGGCGAAGGTCGATGCGGCGCCGGTCAGCGACAGCACGCCGACGATCACGCCGACCACCGCGCAGGCGACGCCGACCACCAATCCCTGCTTGGCGCCGTCGACCAGGCTGGCTTTCAGCGTACGCAACGTATCTTTGCCGCCCTTGAGCTTCAGGCACAGCAGGCAGAAGGCCGCGATGATCGCGAGAATCGGGTATATCCCCCACTTCAGGAAGCTCGATGCCGCAAGGGCGGTGCCCAGCCAGAACACGTAGCGAAATGCGGTGTGCGACATGCGGGCGGCGACGGCGGCGCCGAGGATCAGGATCGCCGTCAGCGCCAGGCCGGTCAGGCCGGCGAACATCGGCGTAAAGCCATGGAACAGCATCCACACCAGCGCCGCCAGCGGCAGCACCAGGTGCCAATCCTTCTTCAGCGTATGCCAGGGATTCGGGCATTGGTCGGCCGGCAAGCCGTGCAGCTTCATGCGGCCCGCTTCCAGGTGCACCATCACGAACGCGGTGAAGTAGTACAGGATGGCGGGGATCACCGCCGCCTTGACGATTTCCGCGTACGGCACGTTGAGGGTCTCGGCCATGATGAAGGCGACCGCGCCCATCACCGGCGGCATGATCTGGCCGCCCATCGAGGCGGTCGCCTCGACCGCGCCGGCGAACACGCCGGTGTAGCCGAAGCGCTTCATCAGGGGAATCGTGAACTGGCCGACGGTCAGCACGTTCGCCACGCCGGAGCCGGAGATGGTGCCCATGAAACCGGAAGAAATCACGGCCACCTTGGCCGGGCCGCCCTGCGCGCGGCCCACGAGACCGAGCGCGATGCCGTTGAACAGCCGGATCATGCCGGCATGCTCGAGGAAGGCGCCGAACAGGATGAACAAGAAGATATAGGTCGCCGACACCATGGTCGGCACGCCGTAGATGCCTTCGGTGCCGAGGAACAGTTGATCGACGACCTGATCGAAGCCATAGCCGCGATGCGCAAGCGCGCCGGGCAGGTATTGCCCGAACAAGCCGTACAGCAGGAAGCCGCCGCAGATCAGCGGCAAGGCCATGCCCATGATGCGGCGCGTCGCCTCGAACACCAGCACGACCACGATGGAACCGACCACCAGATCGGCCGTGGTCGGGTCGCCGGCGCGCTGGATCAGGTCGGCCTCGAAGATCCAGTGATAGGCGCCGAGCGCGAAGCCGCCGCCGGCCAGCAGCCAGTCGTACCACGGTATCGACGACAACCTGTCGTGCTTGCCGGAACCGGCGAAGGGATACAGCAGGAAGGTAATCATCAGCAGGAAGCCCACGTGGAGCGACCGGATCACGAGGCTCGACAGCGGATGGAAAGCCGCGACGACGAGCTGGTAAATCGAAAACAGCAGCGCTGCCGTCACCAGGACTTTCAGCGGGAAGCCGCTCAGCTTGCGCTGGACGCCGTGCTCCTGGAATTCGTCTTCCTTCGGATGATGCTGGGACATGATGATGCTCCTCCTGGCGGCGGGGCGAAGCCTTGCTATGCCTTTGCCTCCCTGCCCTGCCTGTCTCGTTATGTCGTAGCGCCCGCTAGCGCCGCACCGACGCTGCGGTGTCGCGCCCCTCTCCGCGCGCGGAGAGGGGATACGGCTAGGTGACGATGCGCGGCGCTTACTTGAGGACGCCGATTTCCTTGTAATACTTCTCCGCGCCCGGATGCAGCGGCACCGGCATGCCGATCGTGGCGGCTTCCTTGCGGATCGACTTGGCGGCGGCGTGCGCGGCCGTCATCTGGTCGAGATTGTCGAACATCGACTTGGTCATCTTGTACACGACATCGGCCGGCACCCCCTCGTGCGTGACCAGGAAGTTCTGCACGTAGGCGGTGGGGACGTTGGCGGCCTGGCCCTCATAGGTCTTGGCCGGGATCACGCCGGATTGGTAGGCCGGATCGCCGACCTTGGCGACCACGTCCTGCGGGATCGGCACGATCACGATCTTTTGCGCCGTCGACAGGTCGCGCAGCGAAGCCACGCCGAGGCCGGCCGACTGCAGCGTCGCATCGAGCTGGCGATTCTTCATCAGTTCGACCGATTCGCCGAACGGCAGGTATTCCACCTTGGCGAAGTCCTTGTAGCTCATGCCGGCCGCCTTGAAGATGGCGCGCGCATTCAGCTCGGTGCCCGACTTCGGCGCGCCGACCGAGATGCGCTTGCCTTTCAGGTCGGCCAAGGTCTTGATGCCGGAATCGGCCGAGGCCACGATCTGGATATAGTTCGGATAGATGCCGGCCACGCCGCGCAATTTCTTCAGCGGCGCCTTGAAGCCGGCCTCCTCATCGCCCTTCCAGGCATCGGACAGGGCATCGCCGAGCGTGAACGCGATCTCGCCGCGGCCGGCCTGCAGCAGGTTCAGGTTCTCCGCCGATGCCTTGGTCGCCTGCACCGAGACCTTCGCCTCCGGCATCGCCTTGCCGTAGACCTGCGACAGCGCCACCCCGAGCGGATAGTAGACGCCGCTGGTGCCGCCGGTCAGCACGTTGATGAATTGTTGTTGCGCGTGCGCCGGCGCCGCCGCGACGAATGCCGCGCCAGCCAGGGCGAGCAGGGTTCTTGCGAATCCTAACTTCATTGTCTTCTCCTCTGTGGATGGTTGTGAAAAGCCGAAGGGCATTCTATTCTAGGCCGATTATCGAACGGCAGTCATGCCTATAGCAGGACCTGTGCCATGCGAACGACATCTGCCGGAGCCGGGGAAAATCAAGGCCTTGGAACAGGCTGCCGGCATGGAGAGGAGATCAATCCGGATGGAAATCCGCACACCGCGGCGCCGCGATTCCGGAGAACGTAAAAGGAAAAAAGCCGGCATGCGCCGAAGAGCATGCCGGCAACTATCGCCCTCCTAACCGAATTCAACTCAACGCCTGCTTGTACTTCTTCAATTCCATCTTGCCGATCTGGTTGCGATGCACTTCATCGGGACCGTCGGCCAGGCGCAGGGTGCGAGCCTGGGCATAGGCATAGGCGAGCTGGAAGTCGCCCGACACGCCGCCGCCGCCGTGCGCCTGGATCGCCCAATCGATCACCCGGCACGCCATGTTCGGCGCGGCCACCTTGATCATCGCGATCTCCTTCGCGGCGACCTTGTTGCCGACCGTGTCCATCATGTAGGCGGCGTTGAGCACCAGGAAGCGCGCCTGGTCGATCAGGATGCGGCTTTCCGCGATCCGTTCCAGCGTCACGCCCTGCTCCGCCACCGGCTTGCCGAAGGCGACGCGCGACAGGCTACGCCTGCACATGTCTTCCAGGGCGCGCTCGGCCAGGCCGATCAGGCGCATGCAATGATGGATGCGGCCCGGTCCCAGGCGGCCTTGGGCGATCTCGAAGCCGCGGCCCTCGCCGAGCAGGATGTTGGAGGCCGGCACGCGCACGTTCTCGAACAGCACTTCGCCGTGGCCGTGCGGCGCGTCGTCGTAGCCGAACACCGGCAGATGGCGCAGCACGGTGACGCCCGGCGCGTCGCGCGGCACCACGATCATCGATTGCTGCTTGTGCTTGTCCGGATTATGCGGGTCGGTCTTGCCCATGAAGATGAAGACCTTGCAGCGCGGATCGTTGGCGCCGGACGACCACCATTTGCGGCCGTTGATCACGTAGTCGTCGCCGTCGCGCACGATCGAGGCTTCGATATTGGTCGCATCGGACGATGCCACGGCCGGCTCGGTCATCGCGAAGCACGAGCGGATCTTCCCTTCCAGCAGCGGTTCGAGCCATTGTTTCTTCAACTCTTCGCTGGCGTAGCGCTCCAGCGTTTCCATGTTGCCGGTATCGGGCGCCGAGCAGTTGAACACCTCGGCCGACCACAACGCGCGGCCCATGATTTCGCACAGCGGCGCGTACTCGAGATTGGTGAGGCCGGCGCCCTTGTCGGACGCCGGCAGGAACAGATTCCACAAACCGGCGGCGCGCGCCTTGACCTTTAGCTCTTCGATGATCCTGGTCGGCACCCAGGGATCGCCGGCGGCGCGGTTCGCCTCGATCTCGGCGAAGAACTTCGCTTCGTTCGGATAGATATGCTCATCCATGAAAGCAAGCAGGCGCTTGCGCAAGTCCTGGACCTTGGGGCTGTAGGCGAAATCCATGATGTCTCCTAGGGCGTGTCATCAATTGGTTTGGGAGTGCGAAGGTGCCGTAGGCATTGCAGGCCTATGCGGCGACGCGTCGTAGCGGTGCTACGGCAAGGAGCCGCAACAACGGCATGCGGCGCCTACGGCACCTTCCCTCCGGGTTCAGTCCAAAACGCGCGCTACCGGCGTTGCCTGGCTAGCCAAGGCACCCAGCCTTGGCGTCGCCGCGCGCCGCCGCCAGCACGCGCTTTGGATTGAACGCATCTCCCAAACCAATCGATGACACGCCCTAGCGATAGGTGATGAAGTCGGTTTGCGTTTCGAAATGCGCGTAGCTGTTCAGATAGCTGAGAGTGATCTGGTCTCCACGGTAGAACAGCTTGGTGACGGCGCAATTGACGAGCGTCCAGTTCAGCGCGCCGACGCCGGCATCGGGCAGACCGAGCAGATGCTGGCAAAGCGTGGCGATCGGGCCGCCCGAAGTGAAGACGATGATGTTCTGCGACGCGCCGGCATCGGCCACGACGCGTCGCAAGGCAGCCACGACGCGCGCGCGGAATTGCGGCCAGGTCTCGCGATATTCGGCATCGTGCGCGCCGCTCATCCAGCGCGTCATCGCCTGCTCGAAGATCGCCTGGAAGGCGCGCTTGCCGTCGGGAGTCTCGCGCAGGAAGCGCTTCACCTCTTCGGGATCGTCGAAGTCCGGCCGCTGGCGGACCAGCACCTCGTGATGGTCGTATTCGTTGAAACCGTCGTCGGCAAGCCAGGCATTCGAGGTTTGCAATGAAGACGGCAAGGCGCCCATGCAACCGTCCGCCGTCTGCCGGTGACGTCGCATGCCGCCGGTGACGACGCGATCGATGCGGTGAGCGCGGTCGGCCAGCCACCGCCCGAGCGCCTGGGATTGCTCGACGCCCAACGGCGACAACCGGTCGTAATCGGCACTGCCGAACGATGCCTGCCCATGCCGCACCAGATAGATTTGTCCCATGAAATTGCGCCGCCGGCGTCATGCAAAAGGAATTGGGGATAGACTAGCGACAGGCATAGAATAGATCAAATGAATAATGTGAATCGAATTCGATTAATTTCATGCATATATCGCGTATCGACCTGAATCTGTTCGTCGTCTTCGACGCCATCTACACCGAAGGCAGCGTCACGCGCGCGGGCAAGAAGCTCAATCTGACGCAGCCGGCGATCAGCCATGCGCTCGGCCGGCTGCGCCAACTGTTCAACGACCCGCTGTTCGAACGCCGGGGCCATGCGATGTTCTCCACGCCGTTGGCGCGCAACCTGATCGAACCGGTGCGGCGCGCGCTGCGCGGCTTCGAGGTGACCTTGAGCGGCCTGGAACAGTTCGATCCGGCAACGAGCGACAAGCTGTTCACGTTGGCCGTGCGCGATGTGCTGGAGACGACCGTGTTGCCGCCTCTGACGGCGCGCATCCGCCCGCAGGCGCCGCGGATCGCGCTGGCAGCGGTGAAAGTGGAACGCCGGGAAATCGAAGGAGAACTCGCCGCCGGCACGATCGACGTGGCGATCGACGTACTGCTCCCGCTCTCCAACGACATCCGGCACGAGCGGCTATTGACGGACAAGACCGTCGTCGTCGTAAGCAAGAACCATCCGCGCATCCGGCGCAGGCTCGACTTGGGAGCGTATTTGGCGGAAGACCACATCCTCGCCAGCTCGCGCCGGCACGGTCCGGGGCTGGAGGATTTCGAATTGAGCCGGCTCGGCCTGCAGCGGCGCGTGCAGCTGCGCTGTCAGCATTACTACGCGGCCTGCCGCATCGTCGCCGAAACCGACATGCTGCTGACGATGCCGGAGCGCTATGCGCGCGCGGCGAACCGGCATCTCGACAACCGCATCCTGCCCTTCCCGGCCGAGATGCCGCCGTTCGATGTCTATCTGTACTGGCATGCCAACGTCGACGGCGATCCGGCGAACCAATGGCTGCGCACCTTCGTGATGCGGTCGGCCGGCGCCGGCCGCGCCATCTGAACCGTTCAATAGAAGCATTCGTCGCCGGCGACGGCAAGACGTTGCCGACGATCACGTCGACGGAATGCCAAGCAGGAATCCCGAATGCCTTCCGGCAGTTCGTTGCAGTATCGATACGGTACCGTAGCGCGATTTGCGCAGGGCTCGCGCCAGCCCTGATCCAGTCCATCGTCGAAGAGCAACGCATGGCCAGAGGGCCGGCAGGCATATTGGAACGACTAATCTGTCTTGGAGACCCTCATTCCGGCGCGATAATGCCATTCCATGCGACGTGACAGAATCGTCGAGTCGGCTTGCCGCACCCTCGCAGCACGTCGGTCCGACAATCCGGCTCTCCCGCCCGTTCGGGATTCATCCGACTGCCAAACTCGATCGATCGGTCAGCTTCTTGACGGACGCGAGCTTTCGCCGCGCGGAACCGTCGGGAACCATCGCGGTACGCGATTTCTTGCCGGATCCTAGGGCCCGGTCCGGATGCGCGGACTGCGTATTGACGACCACGCGCGGCGCGGATGCCTGCATTCCGTCCAGCTTGAACACGCTGACGATATGCGCCAGCGTGCTGGCCTGATCCTGCATCGCCTGCGCGGCCGCGGCCGCTTCCTCGACCAGCGACGCATTCTGTTGCGTGACTTCATCCATCTGCGCAATCGCGGAATTGATCTGCTCGATTCCGGCGGTCTGCTCCTGGCTCGCCGCCGTGATTTCGCTGATGATGTCGGACACGCGCTGGACGGACGTGACGATCTCGTCCATGGTCGCGCCGGCCTGCGCGACGAGCTTGCTGCCCGCATCGACCTTCTCGACCGAATCGCCGATCAAGGACTTGATCTCCTTCGCGGCGTTCGCGCTACGCTGAGCGAGGTTGCGCACCTCGGCGGCCACCACCGCGAAGCCTCGGCCCTGCTCGCCGGCGCGCGCCGCTTCCACGGCAGCATTCAGCGCGAGAATATTGGTCTGGAACGCAATACCGTCGATGACGGAAATGATGTCCACGATCTTCTTCGCCGATTCGTTGATCGAACCCATGGTCTGCACGACTTCCGAGACCACTGCGCCCCCCTTGCTGGCCACTTCGGACGCCGACAATGCCAAGCTGTTGGCTTGGCGCGAATTGTCGGCATTCTGTTTCACTGTCGATGTCAATTCTTCCATCGACGAGGCGGTCTCCTCCAGGCTCGATGCCTGCTCCTCGGTGCGCGACGAAAGGTCGAGATTGCCGGCCGCGATCTGGCTCGATCCGGTCGCGATGGAATCGGAGCTGGCGCGCACCTGCCTGACGATCTGCGCCAAGCTGTCCCGCATGCCCTTCATCGCGAACAGCATGCTTGATTGGTCGCCGGACTTGACCTCCACCGCCACGCTGAGGTCGCCGATAGCGATCTTGCTTGCGATCTCGGCGGCATAGGAAGGTTCGCCGCCGAGTTGCTGCAACAAGCTGCGCGTGATGAAGGTTGCCGCCGCGATGCCGATCGCAACAGCAATTCCGCTCAAGACGAGAATCATGGTGCGTGCGCTCCGATAAGCCTCGTCGGCAGTCTTCGCGTCTTTCTCGTTGTTCTGCTTTTGAAGTTCGATATTCTCGTCCAGCGCATCCTGCCATTTTTGCGTCGCAGGCGCCGCCTGTTTCAGCAGCAATTCGATCGCCTCGGCGTCCTTGTTTTCCAGCGCGAGATCGAGCACTTTCTGATTCAGCGGCCTGGCGGCTTGCATCGCCTCCTTGATCCTGTTGCGAATCGCCTGACCGGCTTCGCTGGCGGCCGTCTTTTCCAGGGCTGTCACCGCGTCATCGTATTTGCTTCGTGCAACCTCGATCTTCCGGATCTCCGCTCGCATGGCGGCTGCGTCTTCCAGAAGAATCGCGGTGCGCATGACGCGCGATACGATGTGCACGGATTCGGACATCGTTTGCACAAGGTTCATCTTGTACACATTGTCGTGAACCACCTCTTCCAGCCGCCCTTCGATCTGCGCCATGCGGCTCAGGCCAAGCAGACTGACCCCGCAGAGCAAAAGCAAAACCAGCGCGAATCCCAGGCTCAACCGCGTGGCCACTTTCATGTTCTTGATATCCATGTCCGTCCTCCAAGGAAGTACGACCAGCGCGCAGCACGATGCCGCATTGGATGTTGCCCTAAGTTACTTCACGGCAACTTGAACATCAAGATTCTTGTCCGAAAGTTTCGAAAAACAGTTGCAAGCGAAATTCGAAGCGTGGATAGGGAACAACAACCGTTGCCTATTGGGCAAATTCGTTATCGCGCTGCCAATTGCGCCCGGCCTCCGCAGCACGACCGACGACACGACTTGTCTACGTCGCGCCTCATGCGCCAGACATGCGGCTAGTTCGGCGCCCCTGGCGCGGGAATCGCAAGCCGATCAACCAAGAGCGGCATTGCTTGTTTCCCTGGGTAGTCGGCCGATCATGCCGGCCGCGTCATCTGCTCCGGCTTCACCCAGCGCTCGAATTCCTCTTCGTCGACGTAACCGAGCGCGAGCGCCGCTTGCTTGAGCGTCGTCCCGTCGCGATGGGCCTGCTTCGCGATCCGCGCCGCCTTGTCGTAGCCGATATGGGGCGCAAGCGAGGTCACCAGCATCAGCGAACGCTCCATCAATTCGGCGATGCGCTCGCGGTTCGCTTCGATGCCTTGCGCGCAATGCTCGTCAAAGCTCTTCATGCCGTCGGCCAGCAGGCGCACGCTTTGCAAAAAGCTGTGCGCGATCATCGGCTTGAATACGTTCAATTCGAAGTTGCCGGAAGCGCCGCCGATGTTGATCGCGACGTCGTTGCCGAACACCTGGCAGCACAGCATGGTCAGCGCTTCGCATTGCGTCGGATTGACCTTGCCCGGCATGATCGAGCTGCCCGGTTCGTTCTCGGGGAGGCTCAGCTCTCCGAGGCCGGAACGCGGGCCGGACGCGAGCCAGCGGATATCGTTCGCGATCTTCATCAGCGACGCCGCCAGCGTCTTCAGGGCGCCGTGCGCGGCCAGCATCGCCTCGTGGCCGGCGAGCGCCGCGAACTTGTTGGGCGCGCTGTTGAACGGCAAACCGCTGCCCTGCGCGAGAATCGCGGCGACCCGTCCGCCGAACTCGGGATGCGCGTTCAATCCGGTGCCGACCGCGGTGCCGCCGACGGCGAGTTCGCACAGGCGCGGCAGCGTTGCCTTGATCGCCTCCATGGCGAAGTCGAGCTGGGCGACGTAGCCGGAAAACTCCTGGCCGAGCGTCAGCGGCGTCGCGTCCTGCAAGTGCGTGCGCCCGATCTTGACGATGGCAGCGAAGGCGCGCGCCTTTTCATCGAGCGTCGTGCGCAATTCATGCAGCGCCGGCGACAAATGCGCGGCGACGGCATGCGCCGCGGCGACGTGCATGGCGGTCGGAAAGATATCGTTCGACGACTGTCCCATGTTGACGTCATCGTTCGGGTGCACGAGGCGATCCGCGCCGCGCGCGCCGCCCAGCAATTCCGAGGCACGATTGGCGAGCACCTCGTTCATGTTCATGTTGGTTTGCGTGCCGGAACCGGTTTGCCAGACGGACAGCGGAAATTCCGCCTCGTGGCGGCCGTCGATCACTTCGTCGGCCGCCGCGATGATCGCGCCGGCCTTGCCGGCATCGAGTTTGCCCAGGTCGCGGTTGACTTCGGCGCAGGCGCGCTTGACCGTCGCCAGCGCGAGAATCAGTTCCGGCGGCATCCGTTCGCTGGAGATCCGGAAATGTTCGAGCGAACGCTGGGTCTGCGCTCCCCACAACCGGTCCGCCGGCACCTCGATCGGACCGAAAGTGTCGTGCTCGGGGCGGGTGGCGCCGCGTATCTTATCCATGGCCGTTCCTTGCTGCATGAAGGGGAGGACTTCCAAAGGGATGAACGCTTCTATGATGGCACGCCGCGCGGCGCACCGCCAACGCCGGCGGGGAAATCGCCGGGGATGTTGTTTCACATCAGGCGATGCGCGTCCTCAGCGCATCCGCGCAATGCTGCGCGGGAGGCAGGCTCTTGCCTTCCGCCAGCAGGGATTGCAGCGCCGGCGCCGGCAGCGGCTTGCTGAAGTAATAGCCCTGGATCTGGTCGCAGCCGTGCTGGCGCAGGTAGGCCAGTTGCTCGGCCGTCTCGACGCCTTCGGCGATGACCTTGAGCCGCAGGCTGTGCGCCAGCGAAATGATCGACAGCACGATGGCGGCGTCGTCGGCGTCCTCGGTGATGTCGCGTACGAAGGACTGGTCGATCTTCAAGACATCGATCGGGAAACGTTTCAGGTAGGACAGGCTCGAATAACCGGTGCCGAAGTCGTCGATCGAGATCTGCACGCCGAGCGCCTTCAGGTCGCGCAAGACGGCGATCGCGCGCTCGACGTCGGTCATCACCAGGCTTTCGGTCAATTCGATTTCCAGGCAGTCGGGCGCGAGTTCGGCCTCATTCAACGCGGTCGCCACCGTTTTCACCAGGTCGTGCTGGTAGAACTGGCGCGCCGACAGGTTGACCGCTACCCGCAACTGGCCGAAACCCTGGTTCTGCAGGCTCTTCGCCTGGGCGCAGGCGGTGCGGATGGCCCAGGAACCGATCGGGACGATCAAGCCGGTTTCCTCGGCCAGGCCGATGAAACGGCCGGGCGGCACCATCCCGAGTTCAGGATGCTGCCAGCGAATCAGCGACTCCATGCCGGTCACGCGGCCGCTGGCCAGGTCGACCTGCGGCTGGTAATGCAGGATGAACTCTTCGCGCTCGACGGCGCTGCGCAGGCTGCCCTCGAGCTTGAGCCGCTCGAGTGCCTCGGCGTTCATCGCCGAGGTGTAGAACTGGACGGTATTGCGGCCGTTCTCCTTGGCGCGGTACATCGCGATTTCGGCGTGCTTGATCAGCGTGTCGGCGTCCTGGCCGTCGGCCGGATAGGCCGACACACCGGTGCTGCAGGTCGGGAAGAACTCGTGGCCTTCGATGACGAGCGGCCGCGACACGGCCTGCATGATCCGCTGCACCGCGCCCATGGTCAGGCGCTCGTCGCTGCGCTCCGGCAGGATCAGCACGAAATCGTCGCCGCCGAGCCGGGCCACGGTATCGGTTTCGCGCACCGCCTGCAGCAGCCGTTCGGCGACCTTGTTGAGCAAGGCGTCGCCGGCCTTGTGGCCGAGCGTGTCGTTGATGAACTTGAAGCGGTCGAGATCGACCAGCACGATCCACACCGAGTGGCCGTAGCGCCCGGCATAGGCGAGCGCCTGCCCGAGGCGGTCGCGCAGGAGATTGCGGTTGGCCAATCCGGTCAGCGCGTCGCGATTGGCCTGGTATTCGAGCTCGGCCTCGTAGCGCTTGGCGGCGGTGATGTCGTATTGCGTGACGACGAAATGGCTGACCTTGCCGGCGGCGTCGCGCACCGGCGAGATGTAGAGATCGTTCCAGAACAGCGAACCGTCCTTGCGATAGCTGCGCAACCTGGCATAGCCTTCGCGCTGTTCGCGCATCGCGCCGCGGATTTCCTCGATACCGGGCTGATCGCGATAATCGGCCTGCAGGATGTGGTAAGACTGGCCGATGATTTCCGAACGGCCGTAGCCGGTCATGCGCTCGAAGGCGGGATTGACGTCGTCGACGATGTAATCCGGCTTTTCCGCGCGGATCAGCATGATGGCGTTGGCGGAGGAGTCGATCGCGCGCTGGCGCAATTGCAAGGCCTTCTCAGCCTGCTTGCGCGCCGCGATGTCTTCGACCAGCAAGGCGTTGGCGCGCTGCAATTCGGCGGTGCGTAAATCGACCAGCTTCTGTACGCGGCGGGCGCGCAGGGAAACCGATTGCAGGTAGGCGGCGGCCAGCAGCGTGAAGACGATGCCCGTCACCAGCACCAGCGTCGAACCGCGGTGGTTATAGCCGAACCACATCGGCTTCTTGGTCAGCACCACGGTCCAGGTCGTGCCGGCGATGTCGAAACTGCGCTCGGCCGGCTTGAGCCGGTCGTAGAACAAGCGCTGCATCGGGAAGGCCGCGGGCCGCTCGAAATGCGGCGCGTCGCCGCGCCGGAACACCAGTTCCGACTCCTCCGGCCGGGACGCGGCATAGACGCTGATGCCGATGTCGGGAGAATTGAGGAAGCCGCCGTCAGCCAGTATTCTTTCCACCAGGTCGCCGCCGCGGAATACGGCGGCGATGTCGCCGACGAACGCCTGCCGCCGTTCAACCACATCGGTCAGCGGCATACCGCGCCGATAGACCGGCGTCACGACCAGGAATCCGTTGCGCCTTCCCTTCCCCTGCGCCAGCACGAGCAGGCCGCTGGCTTGCGGAAGGCCCGAATCGACCGACCGCATCACGGCACGCATCAGTTGCGCGTTGGGCGAGACGTCGAGGCCGAGCGCGGGCTCGTTGCCGAGCAACGGCTCCACGTAATCGACCACGTAATAGCGTTCCTTGGGCGACGCCGGAATCCGATTGCCCCCGGCCATCTCCTGCACGCTGTAATCGGGATGCAGCGTACGCATCCCGGCGACATAGGCCGGCAACTCTTCGGCGGAAACGATGCGATGGTGATTGAATGCCTGGATATAGGGATAGCGCACCAGGAGCGGCGCCGTGAAACTGCGGAATTGCTCGCGATCGACCGCGGCCAGCGTGCCGAACAGCCGCCCCACGCTGTCGAGCGCCTCGACCGCGGCGTTCAATCCTTGCCGGATCGCGGCCGTGCGGACATTGGCGCGTTGCTGGAACTCGAGTTCTTCTTCGCGCTGTTCATGCCCGCGCACGGCGACGAACAAAGCGGCCGTGCCCGCCACTCCGCACAGGAGCGCGAGCACGGCCGCCCTCGAGAGGGAAATACGGCTGCGAAACATTCAGTCACCCGCCAAGGGACGACGCTTCGTTCCCGTCTTTGTCCGCGTTGCCATGTTTACCTATAGTCCTCATACCGGCTTTTGTAACCTAGCCGAAGTCCTGGATTTAAGAATTGCCGTAGAACAACAGGATTATGATTTAAAACAAGCCGAACCGGCACAACAACCGGCCAGCAATATGAGCGCCGTTAAAATCAAGCGACATCTTGCAAAAAGAATATCATCCGTTGTTCTTGCCGCCGCCACCTTGCAGGACGCCGACGCATGGCCGACCGACGGCCCTACGGCAACGGCGCCTGCCGGAAGGCACACCGGAGGGCAAATCGTGAACCGACTCGAGCAGACGCTCCAGCGTTACCGCCGGATGGAAGGCTACCAAGCCACCATCAAGGCATCGCGTCGAACCGGCAGCGGCGAAATCATCCGCTATTTCTATCGGCGGCCAGGATATATTCGCATGGAATTTGAGCAACCTCACAAAGGGGCCTTGCTGATCTATGTTCCGGACGACGGAATCGTCCGCCTTTGGCCGTTCGGACGCGGCCTGCTGCCGCCGCTCAGCCTGAGCCCTACCAATCCACTGCTCCAGAGTCCGACCGGCCAGCGCGTCGATCGCTCGGACGTGGGTACGCTGCTCGACAATATCCTCGCCTTGAAGCGGCGCGGAAAGATCGAGGCGCTGGGGGCGGAAGCGGTCGACGGACGCGACACCACCCATATCGCCGTCAACGGCGATCCGGGCACGGGGCCGGAATCGGTGCACCGCTATGACGTCTGGTTCGACGACGAGACCGATTTTCCGCTCAAGGTCGTCAGCAGCGACGGCGCCGGCCGGGAAATCGAAACCGTGCTGCTGCAGGATGTCGTGATCGATCCGTCGTTCCCTCCCGCCTTCTTTCGTCCTTGACCCCTATGGCCGCCTATCGATTCATCACGCATTGGCATCTGGAAGCGCCGCTCGACCGGGTATACGACGCGGTCTTCCATTCGCTCGAATGGCCGCACTGGTGGCAAGGGGCGGAAGCGGTGGAAGAATGCGATCCCGGAGACGCCGACGGCATCGGCAGCATACGGCGCTACACCTGGAAGAGCCGCCTGCCTTATCGCATCGTCTTCGAAGCATGCACGACGAGAATAGAGCGCATGGCTGTCCTGGAGGCCACCGTCGGCGGCGATCTGCAAGGCGTGGGACGCTGGCTGTTTTTCCGGGACGGCGAGCTGGCGACGGTGCGCTACGAATGGTGTGTCGAGACCACGAAACGCTGGATGAACGCCGTTGCGCCGGTCGCGCGCCCGGCATTCCGGAGGAATCATGATTGGCTGATGCAACGCGGTGCGGAGGGGCTGGCACGCAAGCTGAACGCCCGCCTGGTGCGCGTCACGCATGCCGAAGCGCCCGCGGGGCCGGCCCGGTTGCGCATGCCGGCGACGGGCCGGAGATAGCTGCGATGCGGCCGACTGCATTGACCGCCCTTTTCTCTTATTTCTCTTCTTCGGGATCGGGCAAGAGGCAGGCGTCGACGATTTGCAGATTATTGTCTTTCGCGAAATTGAGAACGAAGTGATAGGCGAGCGGCTCGAGCTCGCGCAAGGCTTCATTCACGACGACCGACTTGATGCCGTTCAACACCGTCGGCCGCACATAGGGCGAATACTGCAGATGAGCATGGAGGCCGCGCTTGCCTTCCGGACGGAAATGCGACATCACGCCGCACAGGCGCTCCGCCCAATCGCTGGGACGGAATTGCTTGCCTTCTAGCGTAATTCCTTGGATGAAGAATTCGCGGGCAGGCGGTTTGCGTTGATGAGCGTGATGAGCCATGTGTGCGGCGGTTTCTTTCGCGTCCCGGGGTGTTTCAGCATAGCGCACCGGCCACATACGGCAAGCATCGGCCGTCGCTTCCTGGCGCCGGCCGGACTCCCGTCTGCTGCGGGCCGGCAGTGCCATACGCCGTGCCGGACTTCCCCGTTCCCGAATCGCCTGGATCGGTAAGGCTGGCCGGATGCAATACGTACGGCGGAGCCGGCATGGCTTGAACCGGATGAGCCCGGCATCGTTGTGCAACGCCGAGCTTCAGTATTCTTCGGTATTATATCTTATAGAAGACTTGAAGCGAAACAACATTTCACGATGTGAAGCGCCCGCTTCATCGGAACGGCAAAGGGACATTGGAGAAACGCCGCCGCGGCGGCGTCCCGACGATCGTTTCAAGACTCAACCGATCCAGACGGCGAGAGACAGCAACAGCAGCAGCAGCATCCACAACAGCAAGGCGCGCCACACCAGGCCGACCGTGCTCTGCAATGCGCGCGCGCTCGATTCCTCGCCCGGCGGCACTTCGGGATCGGCGCCGGCCGGCTCGAGCCCGCCG
>Ga0196972_1000049_pt1 | contig 110726 bp, 102 predicted proteins | sample S1v_2013CmetaG_FD_148618 | JGI IMG/M metagenome (GOLD analysis project Ga0196972, IMG submission 148618) | Soil microbial communities from Anza Borrego desert, Southern California, United States - S1+v_20-13C | ecosystem: Environmental > Terrestrial > Soil > Desert | place: USA: California...
GCTTCGTGCTGGGCCAGGGGACGCAGGCCGCGTATGACGAAGTGCGCCGCCAGATCCCGGCCTGCCTGGAAGGCGATCGCTGGTTCCACAACGATATCGCGGTCGCGCATTCGTTCGTCACCAGCGGCTCGGTACGGGCGGCGGTGGAGAAGAAAGTCGGCAGCTTCGCCTGATTCAGAAGTACTCGGTAAGACTCCCGAGGAGTGTGTTGGGGCAGGGCGACCTGCCCCTTTTTTTTGTCGCTGGAAGATGCTTATGCCAGCAGGGCTGTGATCAGATCCTTGCTTCTCTCCTGCGGATCATCATCGAACGCCAAACCTTCCTGCACATGGTCGAGATGATGCACCATCAGCGTGACAGCCTTTTCCACATCGCCGGACTTTGCCGCCTGGATGAACATCGCATGTTCATCGGATGAACAGGTCGCATCATGTTCCGACTGGGAGCGCATTGCCGCCAGCGAGGTGCGCGCGGCAAGCTTCCTGAGGATGTCGGCCAGGACCGTGTTGCCGACGATCTCCGCCAGCAGGGTATGGAACTCCGCAAGCAGCCTCGAGCGCAATTGGGGACTGCTGAAAGTCAGCGCTTCCCTTTCCTGCGCCAGATGCCGGTCGACGCGGCGATAGTCGGCATCGCTTGCTTTGGCCACGAATTCTCTGACCAGGGCGGCTTCCAGGATGCGTCGCACCGCGAAGATTTCCTGCGCTTCGCTCCGGGTGAGTTTGCTGACGCACGCACCTTTTTCCGGGACGATTTCAATCAGGTCATCCTTGGAAAGCATCAGCAGCGCGGCGCGGACTTTTGTGCGGCTGACCGAATACAGGCGCGCCAGTGCCTCTTCCTTGAGCTTGGTCCCGGGCGGCAGGCGGCGCTCGATGATCGCCGTCGCGATGTCGGCGGCGATATCGCCGGAAGACTTGGCCCTGCTGGGTTCTATCTGGTTCGACATGGTGGCGAGATCGATAAGGTCTAGATTGAACCGATGAAGTTGGCCAGTTCCGGCGTCGACGGCGAGGCGAACAAGGCCTTCGGATCGCCTTGTTCATGGATTTTTCCGTGGTGCATGAACACCAGTTGATCGCCCACTTCGCGCGCGAAACGCATTTCATGCGTGACCATGATCAGCGTCATGCCGTCCTCGGCGAGCTTGCGCACCACCGCCAATACTTCATTGACCAGTTCGGGATCGAGGGCCGAGGTGATTTCGTCGCACAGCAGCACCTTGGGCGCCATCGCAAGCGAACGGGCGATGGCGACGCGCTGCTGCTGGCCGCCTGACAGCTGGTCCGGGTAGGAATTGAACTTGTCGGCCAGGCCCACCTTGGCCAGCATGTCGCGTGCGACAGCTTCCGCTTCCTTCTTGTCTATCTTCTTGACTACGGTCGGCGACAGCATTACGTTCTGGCCTGCCGTCAGGTGAGGATAGAGATTGAACTGCTGGAACACCATGCCGACCTTCAGACGCAGGTAGCGCAGGTTGGTCTGGCCGACCGTGATCCGTTCACCGTCGACATCCAGCGTGCCCTCGTCGAAGCTTTCCAGGCCGTTGATGGTGCGCAGCAGGGTGCTCTTGCCGGAGCCGCTGCGGCCGATGAGGGCAATCACTTCCCCCTCATTGACCCTCAGGTCGATACCCTTGAGCACATGGTTATTGCCGAAGTGCTTGTGCAGGCCATTAATGCGTACGAGAGACATTCATCTTCCTTTCCAGCCTTTGTGCATATACCGAAAGCGGGAAGCACAGGCAAAAATACATGAGGGCAACCAGGCCATATACCGTGAACGGCTGGAAGGTCGCATTGCTGATCATCGAGCCGGCCTTGGTGAGTTCGATGAAGCCGATGATCGAGGTGACCGCCGTGCCCTTGACCACCTGCACCGAAAAGCCGACCGTGGGCGGGATGGCGATGCGCAGCGCTTGCGGCAAGATCACGTGGCGCATCTGTTCGAAGTAGCTCATCGCCAGACTGGAGGATGCCTCCCACTGCCCGCGCGGGATGGCTTCGACGCAGCCGCGCCAAATCTCGGCGAGAAAGGCGCTGGTGAACAGGGTGAGCGCGACGCTGGCGGCCAGCCAGGGCGACACCTCGAACCCGAACAGCGCAAGCCCGAAGAACAGCAGGAACAGCTGCATCAGCAAGGGCGTGCTCTGGAACAGTTCGATATATCCCTTGGTGAATGCGCGCAAGGCGGCATTCTTCGAGGTACGCATCAGCAGGATACCGATGCCGACCAGGCCGCCGCCGATGAAGGCAATCAGGGAAAGCAGGACCGTCCAGCGCGCGGCCAACAGCAGGTTGCGGACGATGTCCCAGGTGCTGAAATCGCTCATGCCGACCTCCTTGCGATCACGCGGCGGCCGACCAGGGCGAGCAGCTGCCGCAATCCCAGCGCGAGCAGCAGGTACAGCCCGGTGGTGACGAAGTAGACCTCGAATGCGCGGAAATTGCGCGACTGGATGAAGTTGGCGCCGAAGGTCAGTTCTTCCGCCGAAATCTGCGAGCACACCGAGGAACCGAGCATGACGATGATGATCTGGCTGGACAGCGCCGGCCAGATTTTCAGCAGCGCCTGCCGCAGCACCACGTGATAGAAGATCTGGAAGCGCGACATGGCCAGCGCCATCGCGGCTTCGATATGGCCCTTCGGCACGGCCTCGATGCCGGCGCGGATGATCTCGGTGCTGTAGGCGCCGAGATTGATCACCATCGCGAGCGTCGCCGCCTGCCATTCGTTCATCTGGATGCCAATGCCCGGCAAGCCAAAGAACACGAAGAACAGTTGCACGATGAACGGCGTGTTGCGGATCAGTTCCACATAACACGCATACAACTGCGCCAGCACCGGCAGTTTCCATGCGCGCGACGCGGCACCCGCGATGCCGATGGCGATGCCAAGCAGCGTGCCGATCGCCGTCAGCCGGATCGTGCCGAGCACGCCGTTGACGAGATACTCGCGGTATTCCCAGATACTGCTGAAATCTAAGGTGTAAGCCATGGTGTCATTCTTGTTTGCGGCCGGCGGACAGCCGCGGGAGTGTGCCGCGGCTGCCGGAAGCCGGCGTATGGGATTACAGCAGCGAGGCGACCGGGCGCTTGATGTGCATCCACTTCTCGGCGATGCGGTTCAGGCTGCCGTCCGTCTTGGACTTGGCGATGATCGCGTTGACGCGCTCCAGCAGCTTGGCCTCATTCTTGTTGACGCCGATATGGCAGGGTGAATTCTTGATGAAGAACTTGAGTTCGAGCTTCTTGTTCGGCTGTTTCTCGGAAATGCTGCCGGCGACCACGTTACCGGTGGCGATCATCGTCACCTGACCCGACAGGTAGGCGGAGATCGTGGTGTTGTTGTCCTCGAAGCGCTTGATGACAGCGGTGGAAGGTGCAAGCTTGGTCAGTTCCAGATCCTCGACCGAACCACGGGTGACGCCGACGGTTTTGCCTGCAAGGTCTTCCGCCTTCGCTACTGCAACGCCATCTAGGCCGAACACGCCATTGAAGAACGGCGCATAGGCTTCGCTGAAATCGATGACTTTTTCGCGTTCCGGGTTCTTGCCCAGGCTGGAAATGACCAGGTCCACCTTCTTCGTAGTGAGGTAGGGGATGCGGTTGGCGCTGGTGACCGGGACCAGTTCGACCTTTACGCCGAGCTCCTGAGCGATCAGCTGCGCCATGTCGATGTCGTAGCCCACCGGCTTCAGGTCGGCGCCGACCGAGCCGAACGGCGGAAAGTCCTGGGGCACGGCGACCTTGAGCGTCTTGCTCTTGAGGATGTCATCCAGCGTATCGGCATGGCTGAAGCCCGACACCAGGGCGGTGGTGGCAAAAACGAAGGCGGTCAGTACGGAACGGCGTTTCATCGGTATCTCCTTGCGAGCTAAGGGTGGGCTGGGTGTCAATGGATTCGGACACTGATTGCTCGTAAGCACGTTCCATACCTGAATACAAATATCGTATACGATCTGAATTACGTCATTTTTCTCCCGGTCGTGGTGCAAATCCGCAGATGCGCACCATCATTGTGCAAGTTTTTTGCACCAATTTTTGTATGCAAAAAGGCTGCGAACAGGGTGAATGAAGAAGATCGGTCGCTTCGTCTGATTCAGAAGGACTCGATAGAACTCCCGAGGAGTGTGTTGGGGAGGGCGACCTACCCCTTTTTTCTTACTTCTTGCGTGCAGCGGCTGTCATTGACTCAGGCCGCTCGGGGATATTTGCCACCGTCGATTTAAGCAACCCGATGAAGTCTGACAGATAAGGCTTTTCCGATTCCGGAAACAATGCGGCATACCAGGTAAACACGAAACCTTCCTGACCGATTGGCCGTACCTCGATCTCGCCTTTTCCCAGCGCCTCCTGAACCATGCGTTTAGGCAGGATGCTCATTCCCTCGCCCGCCTGGACCAGTTTGATGATGGCATCGATGCTCTGGATATGGTGGAAGGATCCCAGGCTGACGCGATTGGGATAAAGATAGCGACGGTACAGATAAGACTGCTCCAGCTCGAAGTAGTACAGCATGTCGGCGCCGGCCAGGTCATGCACCGAGATGCATTCCTTTCTCAGAAGCGGGTGGGCTGGCGGCAGTACGGCGACCATCTCGTCCTCGTTGAGCGGTATATAGTCGACTCCCGGCGTCTCGATCGCTTCGCCGATGACGGCGACGTCAATTTCCCTTTGTCGCAAACTGGTCAGAAGTTCCGGGACGTGCCTGACTTCCAGTTCGATGCCCGGATGGCGAGTCCGGAATTTCTTCATGACCGAAGGCAGCCAGCCGGCATGGTGAACCGAGTCTATGCTGATCCTGAGCTTTCCAGTGGTGCCTTTGCCGTAGCGCTTGAGCTCTGTTTCGAGCGCATCCATGTCGCCGAGGATTTTCCTGGCCCGCGCGTGGAAATCGACGCCCGGTTCGGTCAGGCACATTGCTTTCCTGGTGCGATGAAACAGCGCGAAACCGAGCCGTTCCTCAAGCTCCGCCAACTGCTTGCTCATTGCAGGCTGCGACAGACAAAGCATGTGTGCGGCGCGCGTCAGATTGCCGACCTCGGCAATAGTGCTCACCAGGCGCAGGTGCTTGATCTCCAGTCGCAACATGTCGTGCCTCCTCGTTGTCTCTCCGAACATATCATCCGTTGTTCAGGAGCGACAAGCAAGGGGAGGCGCCGGCCGGTTCTACTTCAGATGGGCCGGTGTCAGGTCGGTCCGCATATCGTCCCGCTTGCGGATGGCAACCTTGCAAAAGCCTTTCACATTGGGATCGGCACGCGATTCGAGGACAACCAGCTTGCCCCCGATCTTGTCCAGCAGTGCACGGTCGTATTCCATCAGGCGATGGCAGGCTTGCACGTCACCGGTCTTTTCGAGGGAACATTCGAAATGGATCTGGCAAAAGGCGGTGTCATTCTCGATCTTTTCGATCTTCCAGAACCGGTCAAGGCCGAACATCCGCCGCCACTCATCGGCAATGCCTTCGACGGTCGCGCAGGGCCGGCCCTTGTTCTTCAGCCAGGTGTATTGCGCGAGCAAGCGAGCGATCAATTGCGTGCGCCAGTGATGTCGCGTCCTGGCAAGCGGGCCGGTGAAGCCGTTGACTCTTTTGTAGAGTGCGATTTTCTTTTTTTCGTCGTCCATATCAGTGCCAGAGAATGATTCCCGCTGCTGCGATCTGAATAAGCATGGTCATGACATGCGCAGCCTGGCGGAGCGGAAGGGCGCGCTTGAACAGGGCTGCGCAATAGACAAGCCGTGCGAACAGGAACATGCCTCCGAGCGCAAGCACAGTACGCACGCCGGCGTAGCCGTTCACCTCGATGAAATAGAGAAGGAGGATGAAGAACAAGGACTGTTCCAGGGAATTGCCATGTGCCCGGATCGCCACGGTCAGATCGCGAATCCCGCCATCGCCGAAGTTGATCTTGTGGATGAGTCTCAGGCGTGAAATGTTCAGGGAAAGAGCGACCAGGAACAGCGACAAGGCGGCTGCGATGTACACGCTGTATAACAATTCCGTCTCCCGAAATGAAGGTGCTTCACAGGCTAAACGACGCTGCCGGCAAAGTAAAAGCACTTCTTTTCATGGTGACGATTACCTGGGGTTATTCTCGTTTTTCTTCATCAGGCAGGCGATTGTCCTTGCGCAGAACACGGCAGGGATTGCCGGCGGCGAAGACCCCGTCCGGGACATCCTTTGTCACGACACTCCCGGCGCCAATGACAGACGCGCTCCCGATCCGCACACCCGGACAGATGATGGCGCCGCCGCCGATCCAGACGTCATCGCCGATGTCGATCCCCTTGCCCAGTTCCAGTCCCGTCCTGCGCTCCGCGGCGTTGAGCGGATGCGTGGCCGCGTAGATCTGCACCGCCGGACCAAACAGAACACCCGTGCCGATGCGTACCGTCGCCACGTCCAGCACCACGCAATTGAAATTGAAGAAAACCTTTTCGCCCAGGATGATGTTGTTTCCATAGTCGCAGTAGAAAGGCGGTTCGATCCAGGTGCCAGGGCCGGCGGACGGGATCAGTTCACGGATGAGGCGGCTGCGTTCTTCCACCTGATTGTCGCGGGTGTCGTTCAGCGCCTGGAGCAGCAAGCGTGCACGGCGGCGCTCGTCGGAGAGCTGGCGGTTGAGCGGGTCATACAGCTCACCCGCGAGCATCTTGTCCTTTTCGGTTTTCATCAGGCGAATGTCAGTTAGGGACACACCTCATGCAAGGGTGATCCCGACCTCGAAGTTCCCTGTGTATCCGTCGCCCGGCGCATTGGCCACGTCGAGCATCAGCGACCGGCCCCCGCGGCGGTACAGGCCGTCGTTCTCGTTCCGAAGAGCTCGTCCGCCCGGTCGTGCGTATGGAGCAACGGCAAGCACGCGTTCGTTGATGATGTCGGGGAAGTACAGCTGGGATGTGAATTCCAGGTCGCGTCCCGCACGCGACTTCGCCCTTACCTTGAAGTGCACATGCACCGCCCTGCCCGGATACCACCCGGGATAGATCGTGGTGAAACGGACCATGCCGGAAGCATCGGTCACCTGATAGCCGCGCAGGAACGCCTTTCCGCGCGTATCGAAGCCGGCGTCCATGGCGTCCGAGTAAACGCCATTCGCATCGCAGTGCCAGATATCGACGACGGCGCCCGGCAGCGATGTGCACGCTCCGCCTTCGACAGCATGCACACGCAGCGTCAACGCGAGCGGGATACCGGGCTTGACTGTTCCATCCGCTGGGTCGCTGCGTATGTCGGCGCGGTTCAGGCGCACATCGGCGAAGTAGGGGCCTTCCGTCTGTTCCGGCGTAACGATGCATGCGGGCCTGGCGGGCGCAGCTTGCGCCGCCGTACGGCCGGCGAGCATGGACGCGCCCAGCAACAGCAGGGCGTCGCGCCGGGTGATGCCGGCCTCAGGTACATATCTGTGTTGCCTCATCGCCGCAATCCTTTCTGGCGCAGGTGCCGATCGATCATCGCAGCTTCCAGTGTACATGCTGGCGGCGGGCCGGTTTGTCGCTCAGTGCGGCAGCCGTCCTTTCCGCGAAGCAGCAATTCCGCGCAGTGCGAGGGCTGCGCCGAAGGAGGCGTACACCAGGAACAGTGAAGGCGTCGACAGTCGCTTTTCGAAGCCCGGTTGCAACCTCTGCGGCGTGAGCTGGTAGTCGACGAAGCAGGCCAGTCCGGCCACTGCCGTACCGCCGACGATGGCGGGCAGGATCTCGCCGCGCTCTGCCTTGTCGCCGAACCACTTTTCATAGAGCACCGCCCACAGCGTGGCCGATGCGTGATGGATCACGTAGCCGAGTGCGGTATAGCGCGCGCTCGGCTCGTCATGACGGGCAGCGCGCTCGCCCCAGAACCAATGACTGATGGCATTGGTGGGACCATAGGGCGTGTCGTCTTCCTTCTCTCCTCGCGCGCCCAATACGACAGTGGACAGGACGCTGGCGACGCTGCCCGATACGGCGCCGTCGCGAATGGCTTCTGGCCAGCTCTTCATGCTTGCTCCTCGATAGGGACTGAACTCGCAGACTTGATAACGGGTCGTAATGTTGTGTTTTTGTGATGCCGAATTGCGGCTGCAGTTCCCGATATAAAGAGGGCGCGAACGACGTGGTTGTGTTGCTTACCGGCGCGAGCGGATTCATTGGCAGCCATTTGGCAGAAGCGCTCGTGGCCGCAGGGCATCAGGTAGTGTGTGCTGTTCGTGCTCCGCAACGGGCGCAGGATGCGCGCTTCCGGTATGTGCAGGCAGACTTCACGAAGGATCTCAGTCCGGAGGACTGGCTGCCGCGCGTCGCCGGCGTCGACGTGGTGGTGAACGCGGTCGGCATCATCCGCGAGCAGGGCGGGCAGACGTTCGAACTGATCCATGAACGGGCGCCTTGCGCACTGTTTTCTGCCTGCGCGCAGGGCGCAGTGCGGCTGGTGTTGCAGATCTCGGCTCTCGGTGCCGACGAGCAGGCGCGCAGCCGCTATCACCTGAGCAAGAAGCGCGCGGATGACTTCCTCGCTGCACTGCCGGTGCATTCCGTGATCGTGCAGCCATCCCTGGTGTTCGGTCCCGGCGGCACCAGCGCCCGCCTGTTCACTATGCTCGCCAGCCTGCCCTTGATCGGCGTGCCTGGCGGAGGCAGACAGCGGATCCAGCCGGTACATATCGACGATCTCGTTGCGGCTGTCATTGCTCTTCTGCACGATCCGGCACCGCGCGCGGCACGCGTGCCGATTGTCGGGCCGGAGCCAACGACGTTGCGCGGCTTTCTCGCCATTCTGCGGCGTGCGCTTGGCCTGGGGGGCGCGCATGTTCTCCCGATTCCGATGCCGCTGGTGCGGGGGACAGCTGCCGCCGCGAAGGTCTTGCCGAACAGTATCCTTGATACGGAAACATTGGAGATGCTGGAGCGCGGCAACACTGCCGATGCAAGAGAAGTTGCGCGCTTGCTCGGGCATGCGCCGCGTGCGCCCGAAGAGTTCATTCCCGTTGCTGAAAGACGCAGCATGCGGCAGCAAGCGCAGCTCAGCTGGCTGCTTCCCCTGCTGCGCGCAAGCATCGCGATCGTATGGATCGTCACCGGCATCGTGTCGCTCGGCGTGTATCCCGTCGCTGACAGCTATGCGCTGCTCGCGCGCGTCGGTATCACGGGGATGCTGGCGCCGGTCATGCTGTACGGTGCTGCGCTGCTCGACCTCGCATTCGGCATCGCCATCTTCGTCCTCAAGCGGCGCCGGATGTTATGGCTGGCGCAGATTGCGGTCATCCTGTTCTACACCGCCATCATCAGCTGGCGCCTGCCGGAATTCTGGCTGCACCCCTACGGCCCGTTGCTGAAGAACCTGCCGATGCTGGCCGCGATCTGGCTGCTGCTCGAAATGGAGAAGGACTGAATGGACTATGTTACCGTCAAGTGGCTCCACATCCTGTCGTCGACCTTTCTTTTCGGCACGGGCATCGGTTCGGCGTTTTACCTGCTGCTGGCCACCATCAGCCGCGACGTGCGCGCGGTTGCCGTCGTCACCCGGACCGTGGTGCTGGCGGACTGGCTGTTCACGACCACCACAGCGGTACTGCAGCCGCTTACCGGCTTCTATCTGATCCGCCTTGCCGGGTTCCCGGTGACGAGCACCTGGATACGCTGGTCCGTCATCCTGTACGTGCTCGCGCTTGCATGCTGGCTGCCAGTGGTCTGGATCCAGATCCGCCTGCGCAAGCTGGCGCGCGAGGCGATGGAACGCAACGTCCCCTTGCCCTTGGCCTACTGGCGCTACTTCTGGACCTGGGTGGCGCTAGGCGTGCCGGCTTTTTTCGCTTTCGTGATGGTGTTTTACCTGATGGTGGCCAAGCCGATGTAGCCTGCCGCCACCCCAGTCGGCGATAAAACTGGCGGTCACAGCACTTCAGGCCTAGAATGATAAAGTTGTTGTGTGGCAACAATGGGTAGCTTGTTCCGGGCCGCGGCAGGTGACTTTCAGCGGCATCCCAAACACACGACTTTCCGCTGTACGGGGTCTGAATGAACGCATACACGATTCGCACCGACATCTGGCAGATGTCCCTACCGGCCGACTGGGAAGAGCGCAAGACCGCCGACGGCAAGTCACTGTACTTTGAATCCAGGGACGGCACCAAGGGCCTGTACATCGCGACCTGGAGTCTGGCCGCCGACGACCGCCGCACGGCGGAAGAGGTGGCCGGATCGTTCAAGGCAGCCGACCTCCGGGCGCTCGACGCGATGGATGGCTATGCATGGCAGATCGTCAACCAGGTCAACCGCGCGATCGGTCAGGCCTGCGTGGCGATTACAGATTGCCTGGCAACGGAGAAGTGCTACCGCTCGCTGGGCAAGATCCTCGCCGCGCCGCCGCTTGTGGTGAAGGCTTCGTTTCACGACTATGCTTGCACGGACTACCAGCTATCGGTCGATTACTTTGCGCCGGTGATTGATTCGCTGCGGTTCTTCGTGCCGGAGCAGGATGCGGCGGCGCAGGGATAAATCGGCTCTTTGCCGCTCGGGATGAAATTGCCGGATGCCGTCATATGCGGGTGGTTGCCACCGATACCGAGAAAGACCTTCCTCGTCATTCCCGCGAAGGCGGGAATCCACAGGGAGTTTGTTGAATCCGCCTCACCATGGATCCCCGCCTTCGCGGGGATGACGGGTGGAGTGGTGTTGCACGTTAAACCGTGAAGCCGCATGCAGGCTAGGGCGACCTGGTCTTAGACATGCTTCCATGTCTAAGACCAGGCGAGCGGAGCCGTACACCCTGCTAGTCCCGATCACTCCACAACGTCCCCGCCGTCGCCCAATTCTCCTTGCGCACATCCTGGATGATCACATCCACCGACTCCGGGCTGCACTCCAGCGTCGCGCACGCCGCTTCGGTGACCGCTTTCACAAACGCGCGCTTCTGTTCCACCGTGCGGCCTTCAAACAGTTGGACATTGATGGTTGGCATAGGATTCCTCTTGAGTTCAGTTTTGGTAATCGGGTGAAAGCTGATCGAGTTTGCGCAGCAGAGCCGGCCATTCCAGCGCGCCTTCCGGCGAGCCGTCGCCGAGCAGTTCGCGGTGCGTTTTCTCGCAGGTTGCAACATCGGGCATCACCAGTTTCGGATTGCTTGCCAGCGCCTTGATCTGGATCTCGCAGGCCTTGTCCAGCGTATCCATCAGCACGTAGGCCTCGGCGACCGTACGGCCGCAGACCAGCGTGCCGTGATTGCGCAGCAGCATGGCCGGATGCAGGCCCAGGTGTTCCACCAGTCGCGTCTGTTCAGCGGGAGAGAGGGCGAGTCCCTCGTAGTCGTGGTATGCCATCGCGCCATAAAAGCGCAGTGCGTGCTGCGACAGCGGCAGCAAACCATGCTCCTGCGCCGCCACGGCGATGCCGTTGACATTGTGCAGATGCATGACGCAATGCGCGTCTTCACGTGCTGCATGGACTGCGGCATGGATCGCGAAGCCGGTCACATTGACGCGGGCAGGCTGGTCACCGACGACGCGCCCCTGCCGGTCGATCTTGACCAGGTTCGACGCACGGATCTCGTCGAAGCGCAGGCCGAACGGATTGATCAGGAAGCGGCCCGGCTCGCCGGGAACGGCGGCGGAAATGTGCGTATAGATGAGGTCGTCCCATCGATTCAGCGCACATAAACGGTAGCACGCAGCGAGATCCCGGCGGACTTCCCACTCCGCCTCGCTGATACCGGAGGACGCGATCGTGCCCGCAGCCTGAAAATTGAAGCTCGATTCCATAGCTTTTCAAGAAAAAAACCCGGCGGTCCGCCGGGTTCGGGTTCAATCGAATTCAATCGATCAAATCGCAAGGACAGCTTGTGGCGGTCCCGCAGGTCGGGCGGTTCGCACAGCCCGAATCAAGTCATCAGAAACGATGGCGAACGCCGACGCCGAAGCTGTTGCCGGTGCTCTGGTTGGTGATGCGGTCGTTCATGTAGATCGCATACACGTCGGTCCGCTTGGACAGGTCGTAGTCGTAGCCGAGCGATGCGGTCTTCCGCTTCTGGTCGGCGCCGATGACCGCGCCTTCGCGCTGGGTTTGCGCCCATGCGGCGAGGATCTTGCCGCCGCCCATCGGCACGCTCGCGCCCAGCGACAGGGTCTTGTCGTCGAGGTCGACATTGTGCGAGGTCTGGCCGTAGGTCGCGAACAGCTTCACGGCCTTCAGGTCATAGCTGCCGCCCAGCATCCACGCCTTCTGGCGGTTGGCGCCGAAGCCGACGGAGGAGCCCGGAGTGTGCGTCGGGTTGTTCACTTCGACCGTGTGATAGAACGCGGTCAATGCGAGCGGGCCGTTGAAGTACAGCGCATTGGCGCCGACGTTGTTGAGGCCGTTGTTGCCCGCCTGCTCGCCGAACTGGTAGTGCAGGTTGGCCTTCAGGCCGCCGAAGTCCGGCGTGGTGTAGCGGACCGAGTTGCTCCAGCCGGTGTCGCCGGCGACGGAGTTGGACCAGCCCGATGCATTGAACAGCGGCACGTCTGCGTGCAGGATCAGCGGGGCGAAGGTGTAGGAATCGCCGAACGGGTTGAACAGGATGGTCGGCAGGAAGTGCGGTGCCAGTTCACGGCCGAAGGACAGCGAGCCGAAGCCGCCGGACAGGCCGACGACCGCGTCGCGCGAGAACAGCGTGTCGCCGGGGAAGCGGCCCTGCACGCCGGTATCGGCCTGGATGAAGCTGGTCAGCAGGAAGTTCGCCTTCAGGCCGCCGCCGAGGTCTTCCGTCCCCTTGAACCCGAACCAGGAAGTCGTCATGCCGCCGCTGTTGAGTGAGGCGCGACGGTCTGCGTCGCCGGCAAAACGCATCGAGCCGGCGTAGGTGTCCACCAGGCCCATGACGGTGACGTTCGTCTGTGCCATGGCGGGTGCTGCGGTCGCGGCGCAGAGCGCGGCGGCCAGCATCAGTTGTTTCAGCTTCGGGTTCTTGTGTTGCATGTCCTCTCCTGTGTGATGCAGTTAATGAAACCGGGCCTCCCCCGGATGTTGGAACCTACTGGCCGCCGCGGATATGCTGGTTTCAAGTCGGCAGCCATTCTACGTTTCCTCAGCGCAATTGCGTAAAGGAAATTGATGGACTTGATCGAGGTCAAGCCTTCTTTTTTGTCAAACTAGCAAACGGGAATGGCGGATTTTTCGGCGTGGTCCTGGCCGCGCTCATGCACCAGTTTTCCTGCGCTGTACGTCGCGGCGACAGTGCGATCGTCACCCAGCAGCGCCAGTGCAAACAGCAGCTCTTCCAGGCTGTCGGTGCGCGCGGTGCGGCGCGCGAGCAGCGGGGTCGCCTGTGGGTCCAATACAACAAAATCCGCTTCCACCCCTGTGGCGAAATTGCCGACGGTGCCCTCCAGCTGCATGCTGCGCGCGCCGCCCAGCGTCGCCATGTAGAACATGCGCAGCGCCGGCAGATAAGTGCCGCCCATGCGCGCGACCTTGTACACCTCGTTCATCGTCTGCAGCATGGAGAACGAAGTGCCGCCGCCGACATCGGTGGCCAGCGACATCGGCACGTGCGCCTCATCGGCGCGCTTGAAATCAAACAAGCCACTGCCGAGGAAGAGATTGGATGTGGGGCAGATCGACGCTGCCGACTGCGTCTCGCGCATGCGCGCGCGGTCGTGGTCGTCCAGCCAGATGCAGTGCGCATACATCGCGCGCGGGCGCATCATGCCGTACTTGTCGTACACGTCGAGGTAGCTGCGCGAATCGGGGAACAGCGACTTTACCCAAGCCACTTCATCGGTGTTCTCGGCGACATGGGTCTGCAGGAAGGTATCCGGATAGGCGCGGGCGAGTTCGCCTGCGAGTTGCAGTTGCGCTTCGGTGGAAGTAGGCGCGAAGCGCGGTGTGATCGCATAGAGCTGGCGGCCGTGATTGTGCCAGGTGTTGATCAGTTCCTCGCTGACGCGCACGCCGTCTTCCGCGGTATCGCACAGGAACTCCGGGCAATTGCGGTCCATCAGCACCTTGCCGGCAACCATGCGCAGGTTGCGCCTGTGGCTTTCGCCGAAGAAGGCGTTGACCGAGGACGGATGCACGGTGCAGTACACCATCGCGGTGGTCGTGCCGCAACGCAGGAGTTCGTCGAGAAAGAAGCTGGCGACATCCTGTGCGTGTTCCGGATCGGCGAACTTGCGCTCGTTCGGGAAGGTATAGGTCTCCAGCCAGGGCAGCAGGCCGGGCGCCGGCGACGCGATCATGTCGGTCTGCGGATAGTGGATGTGCGTGTCGATGAAGCCGGGTACGATCAGCTTGCCGCGGTAGTCCCGCACCACAACGCCTTCCGGCAGGGTGGTGCGCAGTTGCGCGTAGTTGCCTGCCGCTTTCACCTTGCCGTCTTCGACAACCAGCAGGCCGTCTTCATGCCATGCATACGCTTTGTCGTCGAAGGCCGGGTCGGCGGTGAAATGCAGGATGCTGGCGCGATAGGCCTGGCAGCTGGGCGATGCGGTATTCAATGTCATGTGATGCTTTCTTGCTTTTAAAGGTGATTCATATTCCTGCAAAGGCGCGCACGAGCGTTGGGCCGGTATAGGTGCTCTGAGTGCTTTCCTGCTTTTCCCATACCTGCAGCAACTGTGCGCACACCGACGCGGCAATCACTGCCGGTGCCTTGCCGGTGATGCCCGGCACGCCGATCGGGCATACCATCGTCGCGAGCTGCTCCTGGCTGATCCCGCGGTCGCGCAAGCGGTGTTCGAACTGCATGCGCTTGGTCTTCGACCCGATCAGGCCGAACCAGCCGACGTCGGCACGCTTGAGGATGACTTCCGACAGGCGCTGGTCAAGCGCGTGGCTGTGCGTCATCACGAGGTAGCTGGCTCCGGCGGGCGCCTCGTCGACCACGGCTTCCGGCGTGTCGGTCGCTTCGATTTTCACGTTGGCCGGCACGAAATCCGGGAACATGTCGTCGCGTTCGTCGACCCAGGTGATGTGGCAGGGCAGTTCGGCAAGCGAGCGCACGATCGCGGCACCCACATGGCCCGCTCCGAACAGCACCAGGTGCGAACGGTAGGCCAGGCAGGGATCGATCAGCCAGTTGCGGCCGTCGGCATCTTTCCTCACATGGCAGCCGCGTTCGCGGTCGAAATGCGCGAGCGAAGGCGGGACCGTACCGATCAGCGTTTCGCCTTCAGAACCGGCGAGTGCCGGCGGCAGCGGCGCATCCAGTGCAACGATGCGCCAGCTATCCTGGCGATGACGCCAGAGCTCGTTGACGCAGTCGTAGAAACCATGCGCCGCGCCTTCGATGCGCTCGAAGGCGAGATGCACGACGCCGCCGCAGCACTGCCCCAGGCTGGGGCCGAGCGGAAAGCGCGCGAGGCGGCGCTCTGAAGCGGGCAGGGCGGACGACATTGCCAGCATGTCACGTGCCATTTCGCAGGCACGCATTTCGAGATGCCCGCCGCCGATGGTGTCATACTGCGCATTGCGCGTGACCAGCATCTTCGCGCCCGGCTCGCGCGGGCCGGAGCCCTCCACGGACGCGACCGTGACCAGTACCGCCGGTTCGGACCGAGCGGCGACGGTATTGATTGCTGCGAGCCAGTTCATCATGATGGTCTTCCTTTACTTCGCGGCGGCGCGTACCGCATCGACGGCGTTCAGGATTGCTTCGCTGGTCGCCGGCGCATTCAGCGGCGGATTGACCTTGTAGTCGCCCACGCTCGCAACCGCGTCGCGGATCGCAAAGAACACCGAGAACGGCAGCAGCAGCGGCGGCTCGCCCACCGCCTTGGAGCGATGGATGCTGTCGGACACATTGTGGTTCTTGAACAGCTTCACGCGGAAGTCGCGCGGGCAGTCGGATATGCCGGGAATCTTGTAGGTGGACGGCGCATGCGTCATCAGCTTGCCCGCCTTGTTCCACCACAGCTCTTCAGTGGTGAGCCAGCCCATGCCCTGGATGAAGCCGCCTTCCACCTGGCCGATGTCGATGGCCGGGTTGAGCGAGTTGCCGGCGTCGTAAAGCGCATCGGCACGCAGGAGCTTCCATTCACCGGTCAGGGTGTCCACGACCACTTCGGACACTGCGGCACCATAGGCAAAATAGAAGAACGGGTTGCCGGTCATCGATGCCGCGTCCCAATGCAGGCCGGGCGTGGCGTAGAAACCGTCGGACCACAGTTGCACGCGGGCGTTGTAGGCCTTGCGCACGACCTCCTGGAAGGGTTCCGGATTGCCGTCGATGTAGATGTGGTTGTCGGCGAAGCGGATGGTGTCGGGTGCAACCTTCCACGCCTGCGCGGCAAAGGCCGTCAAGCGCTCGCGGATCTGGCGTGCCGCATCCTGCGCGGCCTTGCCGTTGAGATCGGCGCCGGTCGAGGCAGCGGTGGCGGATGTGTTCGCAACCTTGCTGGTATCGGTGGCGGTCACGCGCACATGTCCCAGACCCAGCCCGAGTTCATGTGCGACGACTTGCGCCACCTTGGTGTTGACACCTTGGCCCATCTCGGTGCCGCCATGGTTGACCAGCACCGAGCCGTCCACGTACATATGCACGAGCGCGCCGGCCTGGTTCAGGTGGGTGAGGTTGAAGGCAATGCCGAACTTGAGCGGTGTGAGCGCGATGCCCTTCTTCAGCACGGGACTCGACGCATTGAAGGCACGAACTGCTTCGCGGCGCTTGCGGTATTCGCTGTCGGCTTCGAGCTCGGCCACCAGTTCGTGGATCACATTGTCGGCCACCTTCTGGCCGTACTGCGTGACGTTGCGGCCTTCTTCGTCGTTGCGTCCGTAGAAGTTCAGCTTGCGCACGTCGAGCGAATCCTTGCCGAGCGTACGCGCGATCTCGTCCATGATGTACTCGATCGCGATTGCGCCCTGCGGGCCGCCGAAGCCGCGGAAGGCGGTATTCGACTGGGTATTGGTCTTGCCGCACAGCGCGAGGATGTCGACGTCCGACAGGTAGTAGGTATTGTCGAAGTGGCAGACCGCGCGCGTGGCCACTGGGCCCGACAAGTCGGCGGAGTAGCCGGCGCGCGACACCATCTCGACCTTGGCGGCGAGAATGCGGCCGTCGTTGTCGTAGCCGACTTCGTACTCGTAATGGAAGTCGTGGCGCTTGCCGGTCACCATCATGTCGTCGTCGCGGTCGGCGCGCAGCTTGACCGGGCGGTTCAGCTTGGCAGCGGCGATCGAAGCCGCCGCGGCCCACAATGCGGATTGCGATTCCTTGCCGCCGAAGCCGCCACCCATGCGTCGGCATTCGACCACCACATGGTGAGAGTGCAGGCCGAGCGCATGCGCGACCACGTGCTGCATCTCGGACGGGTGCTGGGTCGAGCAGTAGACATGCATGCCACGGTCTTCTTTCGGCACCGCATAGGAAATCTGGCCTTCGAGGTAGAACTGTTCCTGGCCGCCGACGTACAGCTCGCCCTTGACGCGATGCGGCGCCTGTTCGAAGGCTTTCTTGAAGTCGCCGCGCTGCAGTCGCATTGGCGGCAGCACGTAGGATTCGGCTTTCTTCGCTTCCTGCGGCGTCAGGATCGCGGGCAGTTCTTCATAGTCGACCTTGGCGAGGCGGGCGGCGCGGCGCGCATTGTCGTGCGTGTCGGCGATCACCAGGAAGATCGGTTGGCCGACGTACTCGACCAGGCCGTCGGCCAGGATCGGATCGTCGTGGATGATCGGGCCGCAGTCGTTGGTGCCCGGGATATCCTTTGCGGTGTAGACAGCGACCACGCCGCGCGACTTCTTCACGTCGGCCAAGTCGATGCCCAGCACGCGGGCGTGCGCCTTCTGCGACAGGCCGAGCGCGGCGTGCAGCGTGCCATGGTGTTCCGGGATATCGTCGACATAGGTCGCCTCGCCCACTACATGCAGCAGGGCGGATTCATGCGGACGCGACATACCGACTTCGGCCCAGTTGGCGACGGATTTCTGTTTCAGGAAGGATTCGGTTTGCTTGTTCATGATCGTCTCATTCCTTATGCGCAGGCGAATGCATTGACGGCCTCGGCGGACAGCGGGGCGTCCGGTCGTGTCTCGAGCCAGAAGCGGCGCAGCAGGTTTTGCGCGGACTTCATCCGGTAGTTGCTGGACGCGCGCATGTCGGTCAGCGGCGTGTAGTCCTGTGCGAGGGCCAGCACGGCGTCATCCAGTGTGGTTTCATTCCATTCGCGGCCGACCAGCGCGGCTTCCGTTTTCGGCGCGCGGCGCGAGGTGGCTGCCATGCCGCCGAAGGCGATGCGGACATCGCGTACGATCTTGCCGTCCAGCGTGATGGCAAACGCGGCGCAGACCGCCGAGATGTCCTGGTCGAAACGCTTGGACAGCTTGTAGGTGCGGAAGCGCAGATTGGGCGTCGGGAGGGGTACGCGCACCGCTTCCACGATTTCTTCCGGGCGCAGGTCCTTCTTCTGGTAGTCGAGGTAGAAGGCTTCCAGCGGCATCACGCGCTGGCCATCCTTGCCGCGCAGGACGATTTCGCTTCCCAGCACAATCAGCCACGGAGCGGAATCGCCGATCGGCGAGCCGTTGGCGACGTTGCCGCCTAGGGTGCCGGCGTTGCGCACGGGCATGGAGGCGAAGCGCTGCCACAGTTCCGACAGTTCCTGCGGATAGTGCTTGCAGACGGCGGCGTACGCGTCGTTGAGTGTGACCGCGGCGCCGATCTCCAGCTTGCCGTCCTTCTCGGTTACGGCCTGCAGTTCAGCGACTTCGTTGATGTAAATGATGTCGCCAAGGTTACGCATCTGCTTGGTGACCCAGAGGCCGACATCGGTAGAGCCGGACAGGATGGTTGCCTTCGGATTCTCGGCGCGGACCTGCACCAGTTGCTCGAGCGTGCGGGGAATGTGGAACGCCTGGCCCTCGAAGGTATAGGTCAGCATGTCCTTGCGCTCGATTGTCCGGAGCGCGCCTGCCAGCGATTCGCGGTCGAACTTGACCTTCGGCAGGTCGAGCATGCGGTGCGCCGCGTCGATGATCGGGCGGTAGCCGGTGCAGCGGCACAGGTTGCCGGAGAGGGTGTCGTCGATTTCCTTGCGTTCGGGGTGGCAGGATTTGCCTTCCTGCTTCAGGTACAGGCCCCAGAGCGACATCACGAAACCGGGGGTGCAGAATCCGCACTGCGAGCCGTGGCACTCGACCATCGCCTGCTGCACAGGGTGGAGCGCGCCGTCTTGCTGCTTAAGGTCTTCAACGGTGAACAGGGCCTTGCCGTCGAGGGTAGGGACGAACTGGATGCAGGAGTTGACCGCCTTCAGCGCGACCGTATTGCCTTTCAGTTCGCCGATGACGACGGTGCACGCGCCGCAGTCGCCCTCGGCGCAGCCTTCCTTGGTGCCAGTGCAGTGGTGGTCTTCGCGCACATGCTGCAGGATGGTCTTGGTGGGAGACGCATCCGAGACCGTCTGAACTTCACCGCGATAATAGAAACGAATGGGTTGTGTCATGCTCTCTCCACCTTGGCTTGTTGTGGCGCTAGGTTAGCATCGGGCAGTTGATAGGCTATATCCGAAACATGATGCAGGGTATCCTCGATGTGCAATACGGGAAACATCGCGCCTGTTGCATGACTGTTGAAAGTTTCATCATGCAAGATGCGGGCGGGGGCGGCAGATGGCGGGGTGAATAGTGGGTATATGGGGTGGCATATAAGGGGTTTCTCGCGTATGCGGGCGGATTAGGTCTCGAGGTCATCGCCCTCTCCCCGTCATCCCCGCGAAGGCGGGGATCCATAGGCAGATAGCTCGAGTAGGCTCCCTATGGGTTCCCGCCTTCGCGGGAACGACGGGGAAAGGGTGGTAGTGCATTGACGAGAGTTTTCCGCCTGCATCCGGATTGGATACAAGGAAACTTTGCCGGAAGTGTCTTCATTGTCTCCCTGCAATGCCACATATACGCTTCACCCCATAAGCGAACCCAACCCCGCACGCTATCATTCCCCCATCTATTCCACAGGAGAAAACAATGGGAAAACTGAGCACACACGTCCTGGATGTGACGCAGGGCAAGCCGGGCGCAGGTGTCCTGGTTGAGTTGTACGCCGTCGAGGCCACCCAAAGGACGCTGCTGTGCAGCGCGGTGACCAATGTCGACGGCCGCTGTGACGCACCCTTGCTGCAGGGCGACACGATGCGTGCAGGCCAGTACGAGCTGGTATTCGGCGCGGGCGATTACTTTGCTGCCCAAGGCGTCAAGCTGCCGGAACCGCGCTTCGTCGATCGCGTGATTATCGCCTTCGGCATTTCCGACCCGTCGCAGAATTACCACGTGCCGCTGGTCGTCTCGCCCTGGTCGTACTCGACCTACCGCGGCAGCTGATTTTTCTTCTTTAACTGTTCTTCCAAGCGGGCAAGCCGGGGCTTGATGCCGAGCCCCACATTGATCTGCGGATTCGAATATCCGTCATCCTTGCCCGCTTCCTCTTCCCTTTTCTTGATGATTTCCCTTGCGGCAGCGTGTGCGGCCTCGAAGGATAGCGTGTTGTTGCGCAACTGCTCGTCATACATCGCGCGGCCAAAGAAGGTCAGTTCGGAACGGCGGCCGCAGCCGTAGGACGTGTGATCCGCGTCGGCCGCGGTCATGACCAGCGTGGTGTCGCCGGCCAGCGTATCGATCCAGCTGCCCGAATAGCAGGCCGAAATCGAGATCACACGATTCCGGATGCCGGCCTGGTCCAGCCAGGTGCGCAAGTCGGCGGGGCGGACCGGCGTCACCGTCATCGGCCAGAACTCCGCAGCAAGTTCGCCATTCTTGGCGCCATGCGAGGTCAGGTGCAGGAAGAGGATGTCCTCGTCGCGATTCATCACCGCCGCCACGCGCTGGATCGCGCGCTGCAGGTTGCGCGGCGTCGCCCACGGCCATTCGGCGACCGTCTGCACATGGTTGACCAGCTGGAGGCTGCGCCCTTTTGCGTCGAAGCGTTGCGCCATCACATCGGTAACCATCGCGCTTTCGCGCCGGAACACATCCTCGTCGGAATACGGCGCAAAAGTCAGCGCATAGACATCGATCACGCCCGGCCGCTGCTTGCCGATTTCCTTCAGGCGCTGTGCCAGGATTTGCGGCTGGGCCTCCATCAGTTCCTGCGTCAGGCTCAGTTGCTTCCTTTGCGCATGCAGTTCGTCATCACGCGGCATCCAGAAATTCATCGGTTCTACCGCATAGTGCAAGGCAGACGCGCCGGTCAGGCACAATGCCGCGACCAGGAGACGGCCGGAGCTCGGGTTTCCGCTGCGCGACAGCAGGGTGATTTGCGCGAGGATCGCCCAGGCGGCGGGCCCCAGCCAGAGCAGCCACATTGCCGCCACACCGAGCGTGCGCTCGTTGTACAGGTTGCCCCGGATCAGGCCGGCGTACAGCGCGCCGACCACCAGTAACACGAATAGCGATTGCGCCAGCAGCAGTCCGAACAGATGGGCAGCACCAATGGCGGGCGTACGCCCGTCGCCGGCATCCAGCCGCATCAGGTAGCAGACCCAGGCGGCAACCAGCGTCGACGCCCAGCCGCCCGCGATCGCCCGCCACTCGAACGACGCCGGCCCGGGGAGATAAAGGCGTTCGAATGTCACATTCAGCAGGACAGCGAGGAACACCAGGAATGCCACCAGCGCCGGGGTCGGTATCAATCCGTCCCAGCGCGGCGGCAGGAACAGTGCCGTACGCGCGCCTTCGCGCAGCCATGATGAAACGCTTCCGCTCTTGGAGGCCGCAATATCCTGCTGTTCGGTCATGCTGTCTTTCCCGCCTTTTCTGCCAGTTGGCTGTTTGATATCGCACAAGTGTAAATCGTCACGGCCCATCGTTGCGATCTTGTCGTTTGACCCGTGTCTTCATGCACTGCGGCATTTTCCGGTTCAATGCCATTTCTGCAACGGCTATCCTTTTCTGCTGACTCCAGTAGAATCAGTCGTAGCTAGACCGAAACTTCTCACTACAGATGGAGGCGCGAGTGCCAGGTTTGTTACCCCACGTCGATCCCGACGGACTTCTCGAATATTCGGTCGTCTACACCGATCGTGCAATCAACCACATGTCCCAGCAGTTCCAGGGTGTGATGCGGGATGTGTCCGCCACGCTCAAGAAAGTCTACGGGGCGAAATCGGCGATCGTCGTTCCCGGCAGCGGCACCTTCGGCATGGAAGCCGTCGCGCGGCAATTTGCTACCGGAAAGAAATGCCTCGTGATCCGCAACGGCTGGTTCAGCTATCGCTGGTCGCAGATCCTGGAAATGGGCAACATCCCGGCATCGATTACCGTATTGAAGGCGCGACCGGTCGAGCAGGGCAGTCAAGCCGCTTATGCGCCTGCGCCGATTGACGAGGTCGTCGCGACGATCCGTGAAACCAAACCCGACCTCGTGTTTGCCCCGCACGTCGAAACCGCGTCCGGCATGATCCTGCCCGACGACTATCTGCGCAAGGTGGCCGAGGCCGTTCATGCGGCGGGCGGCATGTTCGTGCTCGACTGCATCGCCTCCGGCGCGGTCTGGGTGGACATGCAGGCAACCGGTGTCGACATCCTCGTCAGTGCGCCGCAGAAAGGCTGGACTGCTTCGCCATGCTGCGGCCTGGTGATGCTCAGCGAACTCGCACGTCAACGCATCGACTCGACCACCAGTTCCAGTTTCGCCTGCGACCTGCGCAAGTGGATGCAGATCATGGAAGCTTACGAAGGCGGCAGCTTCGCCTACCACGCGACCATGCCGACCGACGGCCTCGCCGTACTTCGCAAGGTGATGAAGGAAATGGACGAGTACGGCTTCGACAAGCTCAAGGCGGAACAACTGGAGCTGGGCAAGCGCGTGCGTGCGCTGATGGAAAGCAAGGGCATCAAGAGCGTGGCGGCCGAGGGATTCAAGGCGCCGGGCGTGATCGTCAGCTATACCGAAGACGATGACGTGAAGTCAGGCAAGAAGTTCGCCCAGGCCGGCATCCAGATCGCCGCCGGCGTGCCGCTGCAATGCGACGAACCGGCGGATTTCAAGACCTTCCGCGTCGGCCTGTTCGGGCTGGACAAGCTGCGCAACATCGATCGCACCGTCACCAACCTGGCAAAGGCACTCGATACCATCTGATCGTTCTGCCACCAAAAACAAAAAAGCCCGGGCATGCCCGGGCTTTTTTACAGACGTTATCTGTTTCGACTATTCCGCACCGAGGTAGATGTAACGGAAGATGAAGATCGCCGTGATGATCCAGACGATCCACGGCACTTCCTTCGCACGTCCGGTGAACAGCTTCAAGCCGGTGTAGGCGATGAAACCGAACGCGACGCCGTTGGCGATCGAGAAGGTGAAGGGCATCATCAGCGCGGTAATGACAGCCGGCACGCTCTCGGTCGAGTCTTCCCAGTCCACTTCCGCCAAGTCGCGCAGCATCAGGCAGGCCACATAGAACAATGCCGGAGCCGTCGCGTACGCGGGCACGGCACCCGCCAGCGGCGCAATGAACAGGCAGGCCAGGAACAGCACGGCAACCGCCACCGCGGTCAGGCCGGTACGTCCACCCGCCTGCACGCCAGCTGCGCTTTCGATGTAGGCGGTGGTGCTCGAGGTGCCGAGGAAGGCGCCGCCCACGATCGCGGTACTGTCGGCAATCAGTGCCTTGTTCAGGCGTTCCATCTTGCCGGTCTTGAGCAGGCCGGCGCGGCTGGCCACGCCCATCAGCGTGCCGGTGGCGTCGAACAGTTCGACCAGGAAGAACACCAGTACGACGTTCAGGATGCCGATCGACAGTGCTGCCGACAGGTCGAGCTTGAACAGCGTCGGATCGATCGACGGCGGCGCGGACACGATGCCGTTGAACTTGTTGCCGCCGAAGAGGAAGCTCAGGATGGTGACGGCAACGATGCCGATCAGGATCGCGCCTTTGACCTTGAGGCGGTCCAGCGCGACGATGATGAAGAAGCCGACCACCGCGAGGATTGCCGGCGTCTTGTGCAGGTTGCCGAGCGTGATGAAGGTGGCCGGATGCGCGGCGATGATACCGGAATTCTTCAGCGCGATGATACCGAGGAAGAGGCCGATACCAGAGGTAATCGCGATGCGGATTGAGCGCGGAATGCCGTTGACGATCATCTCGCGGATGCGCAGCACGCTGATGGTCAGGAAGAGTATGCCGGAAATGCAGACCGCGCCGAGTGCCGCCTGCCAGGTATAGCCCATGCCCATGACCACGGTGTAGGCGAAGTAGGCGTTCAGGCCCATGCCCGGCGCCAGCGCGATCGGGTAGTTCGCATACAGACCCATGATCAGCGTGCCCATCGCGGCGGCGACGCAGGTGGCGACGAACACGGCATCCTTCGGCATGCCCGCGTCGCCGAGGATGGAGGGGTTCACGAAAATGATGTAGGCCATCGTCAGGAAGGTGGTCAGGCCGGCCAGCAGCTCCGTCCGCACATCCGTCCCCTGTTCCCTCAGCTTGAAGATTCTCTCCAAGAAACCCATTTTGTCTTCTCCCGGTCGTACTGTTGTTTCGGCTTGTCGCTGCCTATTCTCCAGAGCACTCAACTTGTCTTCTCCTGAATGTGGTGTATGAGAATGGCGATGCTTATTAGAACGCATTTTCATGCGTTCCGCTGCCATCGCCATGTTTTGCGGGGATTCCGTGGACTGTAATGTCCTATAGAAAAAATGGGAATGGATATGTGGGGGTGAATAGGGGGCATATTGAAGGGCGAATAAGGAGATGCTCGAAGTTGCCGATCACCGCCAGTTGTTATGCAGGCACAAAGGGTCTTGCCATAAGGTTCCTTTTCCCCGTCATTCCCGCGAAGGCGGGAATCCATAGTGAGTCTGTTCCACCACCAGGCTTATGGATTCCCGCCTGCGCGGGAATGACGGGGAAGAGTAGTCGGGGTAAATAACGACTATATGCGCCCGCACACAACCGGCACAATTTCCCCTCCAAAACCCCTCGACAGACCACCACCGACATCCCTATATCCTGGCATCTATATTGCACATACAGACAAAGGTATAGTGAAATCCATTATTTCCTGTAATTTTCGGCAAGAACAAGAATAAATCGACAACAGAGCTACTACCGCTACTACCATAGCGCCTTCGACGTTATGCAGCAGTAAGTAGTAGTTCCCTGAAGAGTGAGACATGGATACCCGCCTAACCCTGAGCAGGATCACGAAGCGTTATCCTTCCGTGGTCGCCAACGACGGCATTGACTTGAACGTTCTACCGGGGGAGATCCATTCCATCCTCGGCGAGAACGGCGCCGGCAAATCCACCCTGATGAAGATCATCTACGGCGCGGTCAAACCCGATGCCGGACAGATGTTCTGGAATGGCAAGGAAGTGCACATCGCGAACCCCGCCGAAGCGCGCAAGCTCGGCATCGCGATGGTGTTCCAGCACTTCTCGCTGTTCGACACCTTGACCGTCACCGAGAACATTGCGCTCGGCCTGCCGAGCGACACCGACCTGCATGAGCTGAGCAAGCGCATCCGCGAGATTTCGCACCAGTACGGCCTGCCGCTGGAGCCCGAGCGCCATGTGCATACGCTGTCAGTCGGCGAGTGCCAGCGCGTCGAGATCGTACGCGCGCTGCTGGCCAAGCCGCAGTTGCTGATCCTCGACGAGCCGACTTCGGTACTGACGCCGCAGGCCGTCGAAAAACTGTTCGGCACCCTGCGCCAGCTGGCAAAGGAAGGCTGCAGCATCCTTTACATCAGCCACAAGCTCGACGAGATCCGCGCCCTCTGCCACAAGTGCACCGTGGTGCGCGCGGGCAAGGTGACGGGCATCTGCGATCCGACCAAGGAAACCTCCGCCAGCCTGTCGCGCCTGATGATCGGTGCCGAGCCGCCGGAGATCAAAGCTGTGGAACGCCAGCCTGGCGAAAAGCTGCTGTCCCTGCGCAACCTGTCCCTGCCGAAGAGCCATCCCTTCGGCACCGAGCTCGCCGATATCAACCTCGACCTGCATGCAGGTGAAATCGTCGGTGTGGCCGGCGTGTCCGGCAACGGACAGCAGGAACTGCTCGCCGCGTTGTCCGGCGAAGACCCGCGTGCGCGTCCCGACGCGATCGTGCTCAATGGCGAAGCGGTCGGACGCATGAATGCCGCAAAGCGTCGCAAGCGCGGCCTCGGTTTCGTGCCGGAGGAACGCCTCGGACGCGGTGCCGTGCCCGATCTCTCCCTCGCGCACAACATCCTGCTGTCGCATCAGACCAGCTCCACCGTGCGTCACGGCCTGATCCGCTTTGGTGCGATCCACGATCTCGCCGCTTCCATCATCAGCCGCTTCAAGGTAAAAGCGCCGGGGCCGAACGCAACCGCGGGCAGCCTCTCCGGCGGCAACTTGCAGAAATACATCGTCGGCCGCGAAGTGATGCGCGATCCGAAAGTGCTGATCGTCGCCCAGCCCACATGGGGCGTGGACGTCGGCGCCGCCGCGCAGATTCGCGCAGAGCTGGTCGCGCTGCGCGACGCCGGCTGCGCGCTGCTGGTGGTGTCGGAAGAACTCGACGAGCTGTTCGAGATTTCTGACCGCCTGGTGGTAATCGCCAAAGGAAGGCTGTCGCCTTCGATCAAGCGCTCGCAGGCGACGGTCGATCTGATCGGACAGTGGATGAGCGGATTGTGGGATCAAAAAGAAACGGTACGGCAGGAGGTGGCCAATGCTTAAGATGGAAAAACGGCCGAGCCCGTCCGCGCTGATGTCGTGGCTGTCGCCGGTATTCGCGGTGCTGCTGACGGTGGTCTGCGGCGTGATCGTGTTCCTTGCGCTCGGCAAGAATCCGCTGAGCGGCCTGGCGGTGTTCTTCATCGAACCGATCAAGGATCTGCAAGGCTGGGCGGAGGTCGGCGTGAAGGTCGCGCCGCTGTTGCTGATCGCGGTCGGCCTTGCAATCTGCTTCCGCGCCAATGTGTTCAATATCGGCGCCGAAGGTCAGCTGGTGATCGGCGCGATGACCGGCGGCGCGGTCGGCCTTTATTTCGACCAAGGCGAAGGTGGCGGCGCGACGATGATTGCGCTCGTGCTGTTGGCCGGCATGGCAGGCGGCATGGCATGGGCGGCGATCACCGCCTTCCTGCGCGACCGCTTCAATGCGAATGAAATCCTGGTGTCACTGATGCTGGTATATGTCGCGCAGCTGCTGCTCAGCTACATGGTGCACGGCCCGCTGCGTGACCCGGAAGGCTTCAACTTCCCGCAGTCGCGCATGCTGTCCGACGGCTACCTGCTGCCCAACATCCTCGAAGGCACGCGCCTGCACTTCGGCTTTGCGATGGCGGTTGTGGCCTCCGCGCTCGGCTGGCTGTTCCTGTCGCGCAGTTTTGCCGGCTACCGCCTGCAGGTCGGCGGCATGGCACCCGCGGCGGCACGCTATGCCGGCTTCTCCTCGCGCAAGGCCTTGTGGACCTCGATGCTGCTGTGCGGTGCACTGGCGGGTATCGCGGGTACCGCAGAAGTGCTTGGACCGATCGGCCAGCTCACGCCGTCGATCTCGCCCGGCTACGGCTTCGCCGCGATCATCGTGGCCTACGTCGGCCGCCTGCATCCGGTCGGCGTGGTGTTCTCGAGTTTCATCATGGCGCTGTTCTACATCGGCGGCGAACTGTCGCAGTCGCGTCTCGGCATGCCCAATGCAATCACCGGCGTGTTCCAGGGCATCCTGCTGTTCTCGCTGCTGGCCTGTGACGTGCTGATCCACTACAAATTGAGCTGGAGAAAATAATGGAATCCTTCGCTCCACTGATCGCGGCGTCGATCAATGCCGGCACCCCACTGATGCTGGCCGCGCTCGGCCTGCTGATCAATGAAAAATCCGGCGTCGTCAACCTCGGCGCGGAAGGCATGATGCTGGTCGCCGCCATCGTCGGCTTCGCTACCGCCGTGCATACCGAGAGCGTCACGCTCGGTTTCATCATGGGCGCGGGGGCCGGCATGCTGCTCGCCGGATTCTTCGCGCTGATGACGGTCTGGCTCGGCACCAACCAGTATGCGACCGGCCTGGCGCTGTCGCTGTTCGGCAGCGGCGCATCGGCCTATATCGGCATCAGCTATGTCGGCCACAGCCTGGAAAATCCGAAGTTCGCGATCCCCATCCTGGGCGACATTCCCTTCCTCGGCACCGCGCTGTTCCGCCAGCATCCGATGGTCTACCTGTCGCTGCTGCTATGCGCAGGCATCATCTGGTTCCTGTACCGCAGCCGCGCCGGCCTCGTGCTGCGTGCGGTGGGCGAGTCGCCGTCGTCGGCGCATGCACTGGGCTACAACGTGCGCACGATCCGTCTTGCCGCGCTGCTGTTCGGCGGCGCCTGCTGCGGGCTCGCAGGGGCATTCATGTCGCTGGTCTACACCCCGCTGTGGGTGGAAGGCATGGTCGCCGGACGCGGCTGGATCGCGCTGGCGCTTACTACCTTCGCGACCTGGCGTCCGGCTCGCGTGCTGATCGGCGCCTACCTGTTCGGCGGCGTGACCATCATGACCTTCCATGCGCAAGGCCTCGGCGTGTCGATCGCTTCGCAATGGCTGTCGATGCTGCCTTACCTTGCGACTATCGTGGTGCTGGTGCTGATTTCCACCAATGCGAACTGGATCAAGCTGAACATGCCGGCGTCGCTCGGGAAGAATTTCCACCCGCACTGATTCCCTGAACCGGCGGGGCGGATTCGTCCGCCCCGTCTTCCCTGTCTGTCCAACCCATGCCCATTCTTGCAAAGAAGCGGACATTGCTTCCGCTCGGCTTTTTGTTGTCCGTATTCCTGCTGTGCGCGTGCAAGCGAGACGAGCAGGCGCTGCCTGGCGGCGCGGTAAATTCGCGCCCGGGCGCGCTGAAAGTCGCCTTCGTCTACAGCGGCCCGGTGAGCGACGGCGGCTGGTCGTACGCGCACGACCTGGCGCGCAGGACGGTCGAGGCGGAGATGGGCGACCTCATTGCGACTGCCTACGTCGAGAATGTCGCCGAGGGCGCGGATGCCGAAAAAGTCTTCCGCGACCTGGCGGAGCAGGGCAACCGGGTGATCTTCGGCACCAGCTTCGGCTACATGGAGCCGATGCTGAAGGTGGCGAAGGAATTTCCGGATGTGAAATTCGCGCACGCGACCGGACACAAGACGGCTGACAACCTGTCGGTCTACGAGGCCCGTACCTACGAGGGCGCCTATCTCGCCGGCGTGCTCGCGGGCAAGGCCAGCAAGACGGGCAAGCTCGGCTTCGTTGCGTCCGTGCCCATTCCCGAAGTCATCCGCAACGTCAATGCCTTCACGCTCGGCGCTCAATCGGTCAACCCGGCGGCCACGACGCGCGTCGTTTGGGTGCATCGCTGGTTCGACATGGAGCGCGAGCGCGAAGCGGCGCTGGAGCTGATCGATCGCGGCGCGGACGTGCTCATCCAGAACACCGATTCCCCTGCTGTGTTGAGGACGGCGCAGGAAAAGGGCGTGTACGCATTCGGCTGGGATTCCGACATGACGCAGTACGGGCCCAAGGCGCATCTTGGTTCGGCAGTGATCGACTGGTCGCCGTACTACAAGAAGGTGGTCAACAGCGTGCTCGACGGCACCTGGCAAGCCGGTGCGGTATGGTGGGGCGCGAAGCAAAACATGGTGCGCATCGCCTCGCCGAATCCGGCACTGTCGCACGATGTGCTTTTGTTTCTGGGTGAAAAGACCCATGCACTGAAAACGGGCAAGCTGGGCGTCTTTACCGGACCTGTTGTCGACCTCAACGGCAGGGAAGTGATCGCGGCCGGGCAGGAGGGTGATGACGCGTGGCTCAAGCGCATGAACTTTTTCGTCAAAGGCGTGCTCGGTGAAATACCACGATAATCAACGTGGCGATATGGTTGTTATTGCGTCGGTGATATATTGCGGCCCGGCGTGCTGCGCATAATTGGCGCAGCATTTTATCCGTGTAGGTGAAATGCTGACATGAGGCAGGGATTTTTGCCTCGCGCAGCGATCGGTTTGTAGAAAGTGATTTGGACTTCGACGCACGGTTTCCCGTCGTCCGGACAATCCCGCTGTTGTTCCCACTCGGCGTGATTCGGCGTCCATTGATCCACCAGTGGGAGTAACCTGTAGAGGAAAACCATGTCGAAAAGCTTCATGCGCGCCGCACTGGCCGCGATCGCTGTACTGCCTGCAATGGCATTTGCCGCGGACCCCGCTCCGCTCAACGTCGGTTTTGTCTATGTCAGCCCGATCGGCGAAGCAGGCTGGACCTACCAGCACGACCTGGGCCGCAAGCAGATGGAGCAGGCACTCGGCAACAAGATCAAGACGCGGTTCGTCGAAAGCGTGCCCGAAGGCGCCGACGCCGAGCGCGTGATCCGCGACCTCGCACAGCAGGGCAACAAGCTCATCTTCACGACCTCGTTCGGCTACATGAACCCGACGCTCAAGGTGGCCAAGCAGTTCCCCGACGTCAAGTTCGTCCACCTCACCGGTTACAAGACCGCGCCGAACGTCGCCACCGCCAATGCGCGCTTCTATGAAGGCCGCTACCTCGCCGGCGTCCTCGCAGGCAAGATGACCAAGTCCAATGTTGCCGGCTACGTCGGTGCTTTCCCGATCCCGGAAGTCCTGCAAGGCATCAACGCCTTCACCCGCGGCATGCGCAGCGTGAACCCGAAGGCCGAAGTGCGCGTCATCTGGGTCAACAGCTGGTTCGACCCAGGCAAGGAGCGCGACGCCGCCATCACCCTGATGGGCCAGGGCGCCGACGTCGTGACCCACCACACCGACTCGCACGCCGCCGTGCAGGCCGCTGAAGAGAAGGGCAAGTATGCAGTCGGTTACCACTCCGACATGAAGAAGTTTGGCCCGAAGGCGCAGCTCGCCGCGGTCACCCACCACTGGGGCGACTACTACACCAAGGCCGCGCAAGCCGTGGTAGACGGCAAGTGGAAGACGAGCAGCGTCTGGGGCGGCATCAAGGACGGCTTCGTCAAGCTGGAAGCGATCAACGCCAGCGTGCCGAACGATGTGAAGCAGGTTGTTGCCGCCGCGGAGAAGGACATCGTATCCGGCAAGATCACCCCGTTCGACGGCCCGGTAAAGGACAACGAAGGCAAGGTCCGCCTCGAGAAGGGCGCGATGTCGGATGATGCGCTGAACAAGATGGACTTCTATGTCGAGGGTGTGCAGGGCAAGCTGCCTGGCAAGTGATCGACAAGCAGGACATGCCCGCATGTACTTGGATCAGTTGATCGACTCATTGCGAGTGCAGGCGGGCTCAACCGTACCAGGCTTCGAATTTCTATTCCCCGTCGTCCCGGCGAAGGCCGGGACCCAGCGTCGTTTCTTCGATTGATAAAGCGACCTTACGAAAGAGTGCCCCAGGGAACAACCGTTCCCTTCACGATTCGCGCACGCCCATCAAACCCTTCGGGCGGAACAGAAGCAGGACGATCATCAAAAAAAAAGGCATCATCGGCGCGACGTCCGCCACGCGCAGCGTGAGAAAGAACCGGCCGGGAAACTCCGGCAGCGGATGCACGCCAAGAGCCATGAGTGCATCCATCGTGGAATAATCGATTGCGATGCCCGTCGTCTGGAGCACGCCGATCAGCAACGATGCGACAAGCGCTCCCACGTACGAACCCAGCCCGCCGATCACGACGACGGCAAAGATCGCGCTTCCTACGGACAGCCCCATGGACGGCGAGGTGCCGAGTGCGGTGCCGCCGATGACTCCCGCCAGTGCAGCAAGGGAAGAGCCGCCCGCGAACACGATGGTCCTGGCGAGCGGAACATCATGTCCGAGCGCTTCGACCATATGCGGATGCGTCAGCGAAGCCTGGATCACGAGACCGAGCCGGGTGCGCGTGAGCAGCAGGTAAATTGCGGCGAGCATCAGTACTGCAACCAGCATGATGAAGGCCCGGTACTTCGGAAATGGCGTCCCGTAGAGCCAGAAGAGCGGCCCATCCAGCGCTTTGGGGAAAAAGTAGAACTTTGCCTTCAAACCCCAGATCAGGATAACGATCTGCACCAGGACATAGGACACGCCATAGGTCAGCAGCAAGGCATGATGTCCCTCGTCGGACTTGAGCCTGCGCAGTCCGAACACTTCGACCATTGCGCCGACGATCGCAACTGCAATGGGGGCCGCAATGAGGGCGAGCCAAAAGTTGGTCTTGATCGTGACGACGTAAGCGAAATAGGCCCCCAGCATATAAAAGCTGCCGTGCGCGAAGCTGAGGACGCCGAGCATGCCAAAGATCAGTGTCAGTCCGGCGGAGAGCATGAACAGCAGCAGGCCGTAGCTGATGCCATACAGCATGGAAAACAGGATGTATTCCGTCATTCGCGGCACCCTCCAGGAAAGCTTGTCATGCTAAATGTTTCCTTGACAACTCGCTATCCCATGGAATCGGCACTGGTTACCGGCATCCGGCTGCGGCGGCCTTTCGGTTTGCACGCCGGTTTGAAGTAACCGCCATGGCGCATGCTTGCCTTTTTTGCATCTGCTTTTCATTCTGGAAAGAAACCGAAACTCCCCGCAAACCCGCATGCACAAAGGCCGAAATGCGTTATACTGTACGTATAAACAGTATGCGAATCGGGCGCCTTATAAGGAACTGAAATCCTTCTAAATCGTCAACGTCGCATACGAACCGGGAAACTTCCACAGATCCCAAGGCGACAGATCTCAGTACCGATCCCGTCGCCACTTGAACAAGGAGTTCACTATGTTCAAAGCAGGCACATCGGTAGGCGCGGGCCGCTGGCCAAACCAGGCCGCGCACCCTGACCATTGGCACAGGCCGATCCGTGGGCAGGTCCTCGACTTCTGCGACGTGCGGGCATGGGCCAATTCCATCCACTTCCCCGAGGACGTCCCGCATGCGGGCGACGTCATGGGCGTGGCGCTCAAATTGCAGGCCGAAGGCAAGCTCGAAGGGCTGACCCCGGTCCTGTGGGACTTCATCACGCACCGCCGCGTCGCATGGGAAAAGACAGCTTCCTTGCGCGCCTATGAAGACGACATGATGTTATGGCGCGCGGCGAGGGACATGCGCCGCGACGAAATCGAGCATCCGCGCCGCCGCAAGCCGCGCGACATCCGCGAGTTCCTGCCGGAGCAGCAGAAGCATCTCGCGCTGGCGTAGAAGCAGAGCCGCAGAGCCGGTTCGGTCCGCGCATGCCGGATCGGTTTCGCGCGGCTGTGTAGTGCGCGTGGCGATCCTTTCTCTTTTTGCATTCGTTTCTGAATGATTTCCTCTATGGCGCATCGTGTTCCCATGCGCTTCTATGTCGTACCCGCAACACTCTGGCGTGAGGATATATACCGGCTGCAATACTCCCTATAAGCTTAAGGAACGTTACGTGCGGAAAGTTTTTCACTAGATTGATCTGAAGTCGCGGCAACAGCGACGCAGCACGACAGCCTGATTCCCGGGCACCCGCACGTTCCGACAAGTCTGAGGAGACCGCAATGCCGAATATCACCCGAACCCTGCCCGCAATCCTGATTGCCACCGCCGCATTCGCCGGCAGCGCCCACGCCAAGGAAATCAACATGATCTTCGGCCTAGCCCTGCCGCCCTACGTCATCCAGGAAAGCAACAGCGGCTTCGAAGTCGAGATCATCCGCGCCGCGCTGGCAGCCAAGGGCCACACGCTCAAGCCAACCTACGCTTCCTTCCTCGCCGCGCCCAAGATGCTGCGCGAGAAGCAGGCCGACGCCGCCCAGCGCGGCAGTCCCGATCTGAAGGAAAGCGACGGCTTCCACTACGCCGGTGAACCGACCGTCGTCTATCAGGACGCCGCCGTCTCGCTCAAGAAGAACAACCTCAAGATCGACAGTCTCGCCGACCTGCAGGGCAAGTCCATCGTCAGCTTCCAGGGAGCGACCCAATTCCTCGGCCCCGAATTCGCTGCCGCAGTGAAGGGCAACGCCAATTACCAGGAAAGCAGCAACGAGCGCCGCAAGCTGCAGATGTTCTACGCCAACAGCGCGCAGGTCTACACCGGCGACATCAACATCTTCAAGTACTACCGCGACAGCGTGAAAGGTGACGTCGATATCAAGCAGGAGGTGGTGTACCACAAGGTTTTCCCGACCACCACCGACGTGACGCGCAATGCGGTGTTCCTCGACAAGCAGATTCGTGATGATTTCAACGCGGGGTTGAAGCAGCTGAAGAGCAGCGGGCAGTATCAGCAGATCATCAGGAAGTATGTGTCGGATTGATCGGAGCGTGACCGTTCAACCGGACGCAGAAAAGAGGTAGCTTGCGTCTCAAGTGGGATGGGTGTTGTCGATCGGAGAAATGACGGCGCGCCCACCCCGATTCAATACATGCGTGTAGATCTCCGTTGTCGACACGTCTGAATGGCCGAGCAATTCCTGTACGGTGCGAATGTCATACCCGGCCTCCAGCAAATGCGTCGCGAAGCTGTGGCGCAAGGTATGCGTCGACGCAGTCTTGGTAAGTCTGGCTGCCGTAACTGCCCGCTTGATTGCGCGCTGCACTGTCTGCTCGTACATATGGTGCCGACGGACGATGCCGCTCCTCGGATCCGTGGACTCATGGTCCGAAGGAAAGGCCCAGAACCATCCCCACTGAGTGCCGGCCTTTGGATACTTTTTCTCCAGCGCGTCCGGCAGCATGACCCCGTTGCGCCCGCAGGTACGGTCATCGTCATACAGCTTGCGTACTGCCGCGATATGCTCGCGCAGCGCCGGCACGAGTGCGAGCGGCAGCATCGTCATCCTGTCTTTGCCCCCCTTGCCGTCGCGTACGGTGATTTCGCGCCATGCGAAATCCACGTCCTTCACGCGCAGCTTCATGCATTCCATCAGGCGCATACCGGTGCCGTATAGGAGGCGGGCGACTAACGCATGGGTACCTGACATTTGGGAGAGCATCAAATCGACTTCTGCCCGTGTCAGCACAGTGGGACGTTTTGGCGGCCGGGTAGGACGAGGAAGTTCCTCCATCCACGGAAGTTCCTTCTTCAGCACATGCTTGTACAGAAACAGCAGCGCGCACAATGCCTGCCTGTGTGTCGACACGGAACACTTGCGCTCATTAGACAGGTGCGAAAGAAACGCCTGCACCTCGGACGCACCCATCTCGGCCGGGTGCCGCAACCCATGGAAACGGATGAACCAGCGCGACCAGTAAACGTAGGCCTCCTCGGTGCGCATGCTGTAATGCATGTCACGGATGCAGCGGCGCAGCTGCTCCAGCAGTTTCGGTGGCCTTGTTCCTGGCTCGGAGGAAGGTATAAACTCGGTGCCGTATTGCATGTTATTTAATACTGTGTTTTTATACAGTATATTGTCAAAACAACCACGTGGCAACGGTTTGCGGCGGATCGGGTTCCCAGGTTAGGCGGACAGCGATCCGAGTTAATCAGACAGCTGTTGTCCGTCTAATTGAAGTTAGGCCTTCAGATGCAGCAGCTACTTAACCGATTTCCAAAATTATTGGAATTGTTGGCTTGTTGGTACCACCAAGATACCTGGACAGAGTTTGAAACTGATGAACAAATTTGGACAGCCGCCTTTGAAGGTGACGATAAAACTGAATGCGAAGCACTCCGGCAGGAAGCTGACAATTTAATAAAATTGGGCGCAGAGGCAAGCCACAAGTTCATCCAGGCGAATGCAGAGGCGCTGCACACAACCGATCCAGGAGAATCGCTTGTTTGGCTTAACAGGCTTTCAGATTGGTTAGCGCAGGAAAAGAATGCCTAACATGACAATCGACACTGACCGCTTCGCGGCTGGTCATCTTAAACGTTAGAAGGCATATGGTTTTCTTTATTCTTACGCGCGACGGTTTTGACGAGCTGAGAAATTCGCTCGGTCGAGTGCCATCGCCCGTGTGGGTTAACAAAGACCTGCTTTCCTTGGACGAGATCGAAGCTTTACGAAAAGACCGAGTCGAAGTGACGAACTTCGTGCGTCACATCGACCCATTCAACGAATCCGCTGTTATGGACGCGACGAGCACAGTCCGGAACCATCATCCGGGCCAGCATGTCTGGGTTGAGTTTGCTTCGCTTTCTAACTCGCAGTTCGATACCGACGCTTCGCGCCGGTCAACGTAGTCGTTATACGCCCGGTGCGGCAAGTACGGGCATCAGCGGTGAAGGAGGGAAGGAAGGATATGACGATTAAACGGATGGACAACGTCCTCATCGTTGTCGACGATCTCGAAGCTGCCAAGGCGTTCTTCATCGAACTGGGCCTCAAGCTAGAGGGCGAGACGACAGTCGAAGGACCTTTGGTCGGGAGCCTGATCGGACTCAAGGATGTCCGGGCCACCCTCGCGATGATGCGTACTCCCGATGGGCAAGGCATTGAGCTGGACAAGTTCCACACGCCCAACGCGATCAGGTTTGGGCCCGTGGACGCGCCAGTGAACACGCTGGGCTTCCGTCGCGTAATGTTCGCCGTCGATGACATCGACGCTGTCGTTGCGCGCATGCGTGCTCACGGGGCCGAGCTCATTGGCGAAATGCAGTACGAGGATACGTACCGGCTAGCCTACATCCGCGGGCCAGAGGGCATCATTGTCGCGCTTGCCGAGCAACTTGGTTAAGGCGTGCCTGGTAGCAAGCGAGACTCAGGTTGGCAACCATCCATTCATTGGCGTATAACAAGTCGTTCGAGCCGACCGATCGGCTTCGCCTCGCAGCAGCTCAACTCCGCCGTCGGATGTTATAGGAGACAGCATTGGGCTATCACGTTACGATTCTTCGCACGCAAGTCAGACAGACGATACCGATTACAAAAGCGGAGATTCTCGAGCTCGCCCAGATTTTTCCTGAATGGACTTACGACGCCGAGCAAGAGGCCTTGGTCTCCGCTGGTGAGCGCGTCGACGCGCCGGCATTATGGTTCTCAGAAGGCAAGCTTTGGACTACGAACCCCAGCGATGAAACGATCACGTCGATGATTGCCTTGGCCAACCATTTGCACGCGCGAGTGCGAGGTGACGAGTTCGAAACTTATCGAACCGTTGATGAGACGTATCTACACCCTGATGATGCTCAGGAAAAAGCAGAAGCAGACGCATCGGTTGATGCTCTAATCCGGCGCACACGCCGCAAGCAGTGGCTCTTTAATGCCGTATTGTTCGGGACCCTTATTTCGCTAATCTTGATCCTGAAAAAAATTGGGTTCCTGGAGTGACATCCAACATGCCAATGAACACGAACGGCTTTGCCGCCGTTCATGCCGGTTATTCATCACGTTAGCCGTCATCAGGAGATTCCGTGGAAAAGATTGATCTCAGAAAAGAGCTGAAACACCTGTACCAGCCATCAGCCAAGGAAGTCGTCCAGGTTGAAGTACCAACCTTCAACTTCCTCATGGTCGACGGTGAAGGTGACCCAAACACATCAAAAGAATATGCCGAGGCCGTAGAAGCACTGTTCTCTGTATCCTACACAGCGAAATTTATGGTTAAGAAGGGGCCAAAGAAGCTTGATTACGCTGTCATGCCGCTCGAAGGACTTTGGTGGGCGGATGATATGTCCGTCTTCGTAGCCAATGACAAGACTCGGTGGAAGTGGACGATGATGATCATGCAGCCCTCCTTCGTAGAGAACGAAGTTGTCGAGTCAGCCATCGCCGAAGTTCGGAAAAAGAAAAATCTTCCAGGAACTTCCAAACTACGTCTCGAAGCCTTTTCCGAAGGGCGTTGTGCGCAAATACTGCATATAGGCCCATTTTCCGAAGAGGGGCCAACGATCAAGCGCGTTCACGAGTTCATTGACTCCCGGACTGGCATAACTGGGAAGCATCACGAAATTTACTTGAGTGATATTCGGCGCGCAGACCCAAAGAAGTGGAAGACTATTGTTCGCCAACCCATGCTATGACCGGTCGGGGAGATAGGTAACCGCTCCATCGAGCGAACATGTCCCGGCATGCCGGAAGCTGTCGCTCATATTGAACGTTAGCCGTCACATCAAGAAAACTCTTCACTCCATATGCCGAAAGTTCATCTCATCGAAGGTCCGGTTGGCGCAGGAAAGTCGACCTACGCATCCGCCTTGGCGCTGCAGACTCAGAATGTTCACGTTGCTTTGGATGAGTGGTTCGCGATCCTCTTCAGCCCTGATCGCCCGCCCGGTGATTTCGCGCCATCTTGGTATGTCGAGAGAAAAGAGCGCTTGCTTGGACTGGTCTGGAACCACAGCCGTCGAATACTGGCCTCTGGAGCGGATGTGATACTCGAACTCGGATTGATTCAGCGGCAACCGCGCATCGCCTTTTGCAGCCGGGTCCGAGAGGAAGGCTTTGAGCTACTGATCCACGTATTGGACGCACCACACGAGGTCCGCCGCGTGCGTGTGCGTCAGCGCAACGAAGAGAAGGGCCCGACCTTTGCGATGGTTGTGCCTGATCATCTCTTCGAACTGACGAGCAGGTTGTGGGAAGTCCCGGATGAAGATGAGTGCGACGATTACGAGGTGAAGTTCGTGGCAACAAGCGATCAAGGGAGCACCTGACATGCAGATGTACACAGACGGCTCCGCGGTTGGTTGTTTCACTCGTCAGAACCAGTGAACTTATGGAACGCTACGTGATAATCACCTTGTACACGTTTGCCGGCTTCATGGTGGGAACGATTCTCGTGTATTTGTATGGCGAAGTGTTTTTGCTGAACGAGATGAAAAGCGTTGGACTATTTTCGGGAATTGGATATATCGTCGGCAATTTGATCGTTCGGAAAGGTGCATGATCACGTCGAACCGTGCAGCATCGATTTTGCAGGAGGGGGCGCGTATGGCAGTTTTGCGTCGTTCCAACATGCCGCTCTACGCGCTAGCTATAGTGCAGGTGAACTGACAAGTTATGCGTTAAGGAGAAACCTTTGAAGCTTTACCCCCTCTTTCTATTCATGGCCACAGCAACCGTTCTTAGCCCCGGACCTGGCGTAGTCATGACGCTCACGAATTCCCTTCGTTACGGTATGAAGGGGACCATTGGTGGAATCATTGGAATTTCGGTCGGTGCGCTGGTTGTTGCGGCAATCTCGGCAACAAGCTTGGGAATTTTGCTCGCGACTTCTGCCGTAGCTTTCACCATCATGAAGTTTATTGGCGCAGCGTATCTTGTTTATCTGGGTATCAAGCTGTGGAACGCGCCGGCCTTCCACTTCAAAGAGCACGCGCCACATGAAGCAAGTTTCCATAGGCGATTCGTTGAAGGGATTTCATTGCAGCTTACAAACCCGAAGGCGATCTTCTTTTTTCTTTCGGTGTTCCCGCAGTTCATTGAGACTTCGTCCAGCTTTGCCCTGCAGTTCTCGGTGCTGGTTTTGACCTATAGCTTGCTGGTCATCGTTGTTCATTGCATCTACGCTTTCTTTGCGCAGCGCGCGAAAATTTGGCTCACATCGGAAAAAGGCGGTCGCGCTCTCAATAAAGCCGGAGCCGCGACATTTGTGTTTTTCGGCGCAGCGCTTGCCACCGCCAAGAGGTGATGCATAACATTTGTATGAACAATGACGAACTAAAGTGCGCCTGTCACTAATGTCGCAACGAATAGAAAGATTTGTCGAGTCGATGAATGTCCGGCCGAACGATCGCGTGCTGGAAATAGGCTGCGGTCATGGCGTTGCAGCAACGCTTGTATGCCAGAAACTCCGTCATGGCCGGTATGTAGCGGTGGACCGCTCGAGCAAGATGATCGCGGCAGCGAGGCAGAGAAACGAAAGCTACATACGCACAGGACTCGCCGCGTTCATCGTGTCAGAGCTTGAATCACTCGACCTTGGAGAAGGGAGATTGGACAAGGTGTTCGCAATGAGAGTGCGCATCTTTCATGATGAGCCGGAACGGGCCCGCGAACTCGTTGGGAAGTGGTTGGCGCCGAGGGGAAAGATCTTTGTTGAGTACGACGAGCCCGGAGGAAAGAAAGGCGAGTAGGGGCGTCCGTGGGGTTGCGTAAAAATTAACATCGCTTGGTCGCCATGACAGGTGAACGGTCTCCACAGGCTCAATTCTTGTTGCCGAAAAGAATCTAGTAAAACTACTAGGTTTCTTGACCATAACGCATCGGTTTCCTATGTTGCAAAGCAACTGCGCGCAAAGACGGGCAGTGGCAAATAAAACATACGGAGACGAAAATAATGGCAACTACCCCTGGTATTGCCGCCAGGACCGCTTTCGCGGTTGGCGGCGCGTTTCTCTCGTCCGCGGCATTCGCCGCCATCGTTACCCTTCCCAAGTACAACGTCAGCGTTTCCACGGTTTCCGTATCCGGCATTTCGTCGGGCGGATACATGGCGGCGCAGATGCATTTCGCCTATTCCAAGACGATCAAGAAGGGCGCGGGCGTGGTCGCCGGCGGCCCGGTGTACTGTTCGCAGGGGAATGTCATGACCGCGACCGGGCCGTGCATGGCCGATACCGGGTCGCGCAACCTGCCATACCTGATCTCGGTCGTGAATACCTGGTCGGGTAACGGCTATATCGATCCGACCTCCAACCTGGCTGGGTCCAAGGTGTACCTGTTTTCCGGCACGATCGATTCCACCGTCAAGCAGCCGGTGATGAATGACCTGAACACGATGTACAAGAATTACATCAGCAGCACCAACATCGTCTACAAGAACAATATCGCCGCCGAGCATTCGCTGCCGACCGATTACTACGGCAACATGTGCAGCGTCAACGGCAGCCCTTACATCAACAACTGTAACTTCGATGTGGCGGGCGAGATACTGAAATGGATATACGGTTCGCTCAATGCGAAGAACGCCGGCACGCTTGGCGGTACGTTCGTCAATTTCAACCAGCGTTCGTTCTGGGGAAACGGCGATCCGGCAAACCACGGCATGGCCAATGACGGTTGGGCATACGTACCGGCCAACTGCGCCGCCGGCAAGCCGTGCAAGCTGCACGTTGTATTCCATGGCTGCAAGCAGAATGCGGCAACGGTGGGATCGCAGTTCTACAAGAACACCGGCTATAACCGCTGGGCCGATACCAACGACATGATTGTCCTCTACCCGCAGGCGAATACGACCATGGCCAACCCGAACGGATGCTGGGACTGGTGGGGCTATGACGACGTGAACTTCCCGGCCAAGAGTGGCGGCCAGATGGTCGCGATCAAGACCATGATCGACCGCATTGTCAGTGGCGATGCGGCCTCGCCGTACACATGCGCGAACTGGTACAGCAGCAACTATGAACACGTCTACTACGGCCGTGCCTATGTCTCTGGCGGCAATGTATTTGCAACCAATTCAAACCAGTACCTGGGGTATTACTCGACGTTGGCGTACACGAATGTGAGACGTACTTCGGCCGGGTATTACGCTTACGGCACCTGTCCGGTTTAGATATGGAACGCGCAGCGCGGAGTGTCCGCGCTGCGCGTGCTTGTACAGGAACTGCAGTGCATACAGCGCCTGCTTGTGCATCGACGCCAGACACCTGCGCTCATCGGGTAGATAGGAAAGGAATGCTTGCACCTCGGGGATTTCCGTATCTGCCGTATGCCATGTCCCATGGAACCCGATTATCATAGTTATTCATTGCTGTATTTTTACACGGTACCTTATCAAAACGACCGTGTGGCAACGGGTTGCGTCAGTTCGGGATTCCAGGTTATACGGACAGCGAGCCGAGTTAATCAGACGGCCGTTGTCCATATAACTTAACAGTTACTTGTCCCGAAAATCCGCAAAGGAGGCAATAATGGAGGCAATGCAAGAAAAAGAATTCCGATCCATCGTGAAGCAGACCGAGCGCTTCCAAGACGACGCCAATGCCTTCTGCTCGCTCCTGACAGAGGACGCTATCCTCGTCAATGCTGTCGGACGGCGCGTGGTCGGCCGGAACGCCATTCGCGAGACCATGGAGGTGGCGCTCGCGACGCCGCTCGCAGATGTAAGGACAAAGCACGAGTTCACGGGGGGACGGATCCTTTCCGTGGACGTGGCTGTCGTCAGCATGACAAAAAGCGTGGCTGCGCCGCCCGATGCACACGTCAGCACCGGTTCAAAAGTGGAGAGTACTCTCGTTCTCCGCCGTCACGGGGCCGAGTGGAAGATCGCCGTTGCTCACAACACTCTCGTCCGCGCGCCGGCTGCCGAGGGACCATGAAGAATCGAGATCGGGGCAGGTAACAAGTCGGTTCGGCCGACCGCTCGCGGCGGCCGACCTTCATCGCTAAACCGCAAAAACACTACCTCGCACGCACATGCGTTCCACTCCTGACATTTCCTCTGCAACGCCCCCATTGACGCTCGGCCGCCTCGTCGTCCTTGTACGCGATTACGACGCCGCGCTCGATTTCTACAGTACCGCGTTTGGTGCACGCGTGCTCTTTGACGCGCCGAGTCCGACTGGCGACCGATACCTGCATGTTGGCTTTGGGGCGGAAGCCGGGCAGCCGGACGCAAGGACCGGCATTTGGCTGCTGCGGGCGACGGGAAGCGACTTGGAGTTGGTTGGCAGACAAGCGGGTGGGCAGCCGTTGGCGGTGTTCTACACAACGGATGTCCGCGCGGCGGTAGAACGGGTGGCTGCAGCGGGTGGTCGCGTCGTGCGGCCTGTGGTGACGGCGGACGGTGCGAGCTTTGCACACGTGACCGATTTGTACGGGAATGAATTCGTGCTCGTACAGCTTGCGTCGGGTATGCCCTGACGCGGCATATCGATGGATCCAACTACTGCATAACCCCGGCCTCGCACCGCTCCGGCGGGCGACGCGGCCGGGAACCCGGGTCTTGTGTACCTGACACCGGTCGCACCCGCCTGCGCGGCTGTTGTTTGTCGGAGCCGGCGATGCTCATTTCCCCCACATTTGCCGCAAAGTTTGTGTCATTCCCCCATAATTTGCGTTAACGTATGGAAATGCCCGGGTAGGCTGAGCAATGCGCTCGTGGCAGAAAGCAACGCTTGTCTATTGTTCCAGACGGTCGGAGGAACGAATGGAGATGGATCCCAAAGAGAAGAAGCTCCAAGGCCATCGTTTGCGCATGACGGGCTTGTCCTTCCTGAATTGGGGAGTGCCTTCGCTTGCCCTCGGGCTGTACGCCTGGATAGGGGCTGCGCCCTGGTCTCTTGCATTGGCGTTTTGTGTCGCCGGGATCGGCACGACGGCACTCTTTGCGCTGACGATCGCGCTCGGCTGGAACCTGCGCCTGAAAGACAAAGGCCTCCTGTTGCCGCAGCTGGTCGTCGCCTGTGCCATCGAGCTGATCTTCCTGGCGATTGCGCCCAAGTTTTGGGTTGTCTTCCTGATCTCCATTTTCGGCGCCTATAACTTCGCGGTCATTCGCTTCGATCCGCGCCAGTTCAAGACGGCATGGCTGGTCTTCGGTGCGGCAACCGCGCTTTCCTTGTACATCGGGCGCGATGAATTCGGTTATCCGGGGACGTCAGGCGCCGAGATTGTGATCCTGTGGTTATTCTTCTTCCTGGCGATGCAGCGCCTTACAAGCATCGGCGCGCAGTTCAGCCACTTGCGCTCCCAGCTATCGGAGAAGAACCGCCTGCTGTCGGAATCGCTGGAGAGGATTCAGGAACTCGCGATTCACGACGACCTGACCGGTGCCTACAACCGTCGCTATTTCATGCAGTTGTTGAGTGTGGAGAATGATCGTGCGATACGAACCGGTCAGGAATTTTGCGTGGCGATTCTCGACCTGGACCACTTCAAGCTCATCAACGACCGGTTCGGTCATTTGGTCGGCGACGCAGTGCTGCGGGAGTTCAGCAAGACCGTGCAGTCGACGATGCGCACCACGGATCGCTTTGCGCGCTACGGCGGGGAAGAGTTCGTCTTGCTGTTCACCGCTACAACAGGCGCGGAGGTAGCAGGCGTAGCGGTTGAGCGGATCCGGTTGGCGGTGGAGCAGCGGGATTGGAGCCTCATTGCGCCTGGCCTGTCCGTGACGTTCTCGGGCGGAATTGCATGCTCCCGTCCCAAGGAATCAATTGAAGAGCTTTTAGGCCGTGCTGATCAAGGCCTGTACCACGCCAAGCGTACCGGGCGGAATCGCTTTTTCATCGCGTGAAATGGGTCGGGAGCACCCAAGCTGGATTGATCCGGCCCGGATAATTTCAACTGGCAAGCAAGGCCTTTGAAGCCGAGCATTGTGTCCGTATGTTTCGCGGCGCACGATGGGGGCACCCGTCGACCTTTAACGTTGCCGTTGAATGTCGTGATTAAAAAAGCAAATCCATACAATCATTTCATTTTCCATCCGAGTAGTCTGAAGTTTTGAAACTCTTTTGATTCTGCCGGATTGTGATGCTAACCAACCTTAAAGAAGCAGCTGCCAATCTCCCGTTTTCATGGAAGTCGAGCGTAGTCGGCCACACCGGAGGGGCGAACTTGAAAGTCCTGCGGATGGATGAATGCTCCTATGCGGCAGAGGCTCATGAATATGTGGAGGCTTTGATCGTGCTCGAGGGATGCATGAACTTATCCATCGAAGACCAGGTGGTTAAGGTTCAAGCGGGTGAGATGTATCTCGTGCCGTCGGGACTTCAGCATGGGGTGGCAGCGGGAAGCTATGGCACGCTTTTGATCGTGGATCCGTCCAATGGCCGATAATTCGTTGTTCGAAGCTGATGCTTTCAGCGTTGGCCCACGAGGTCGCACTGGTATGGCCATCCATGAAGTGGACAGCTGCACGAAACAAGTCAACCTCGGCGCAGCGTTGCTGAATCTTTCAGTACCGTGGGAGCCGGCGACGATCGCGCGTTTCAATGGCAGCGAAGTGATGGTTGTCAAGGCAAAAGGTACATACCCATGGCACAAGCATGAAGACTCGGATGACTTTTTCTTTGTGCTTAAGGGAAAGCTGACGATCGAGATGCGGGATAGATGCGTCCATCTCGCTCCCGGCGAGTTATTCATTGTGCCGCGAGGTGTCGAACATCGCCCTGTAGCAGACGAGGATGCGTACTTCATGCTTATTGAGCCGCCCGGTACAGACAATGAAGGTACGACACTTCTTTAGGTTGGTGTCGAGCGTTGGGGAAACGGAGATCGAACGATGCACACAACTCTCGCACTGATCACTTGCATAGGCGCCGGCACCGTCGGCGGCGTGTTCTTTGCCTTTTCCACCTTCGTCATGAAGGCACTCGCGCAGATGCCGACCAACCAGGGCATCGCTGCCATGCAGCGGATCAATGTCGTGGTTCTCAATCCGATGTTCCTGGGTGTATTCATGGGAACGGCGCTGCTGGCGGCCGGTTGTGCCGTCGCTGCCTTCTTTCCTTGGGACGCGTTACGGTCGCAGCTGCTGCTCGCCGCCGGGTTCCTCTACCTTGTGGGCTGCTTCTTCGTGACGGTACGGTTCAATGTCCCGATGAACGAAAGGCTCGCAGGGCTCGACAATACTTCATCCGGGGCGGCCGGCTATTGGACAGAGTACGTACGCGGCTGGACTTTCTGGAATCACGTCCGCACGGCGGCCTCGCTCGCATCGGCAGCATGCAGTGCCGCTTCCCTGGCCGTTTGAGTGGCACTCATAGTGGCGCTTGCAGTTACCAAGAACAAGCGCGACCTGTATCCACTGAAGTGAATTGTCGGCGTCCAGAATCCGGGTGAAGGGTGCTCACCCTTTGACTGTATGCCCGTAGTGTTCACGCATCTTCACGCCCGCGTTTCCTTAATCTGAATCAAATTCCGGAAGTTTTCCCGAGACGCGCAACAGTACTCTATTTCCCGTTTGCGAAAAGATGTACGTTAAATGTATGATTTAAACCGTCGGCGACAGCAGCGTGTTTTTCCCTTCGCACGCAAGCCGCCTAAACATTTTTCCGGTTCATACATAGGACTACCCGAAATGAGCTCTTCCTTCACCAAATCGGCAGCCAGGAACATCTTTTACGGCGGCGCGGTGTTCTTCTTCCTGCTCTTCCTGGCGATGACATTCGACACCATGCAGACTCTGCCCAAGCGCGACAATCGCGAGAACCTGACAGAGTCTGTCGTACGCGGCAAGCACATCTGGGAGACGCGCAACTGCATCGGCTGCCACACGCTGATGGGCGAGGGCGCCTACTTTGCGCCCGAGCTTGCCAATGTGTACACGCGTCGTGGTGGCGATTTCATCAAGTCGTGGATGAAGATCCAGCCGACTGGCGCACCGGGCCGCCGCCAGATGCCGCAGTTCCACCTGAACGACCAACAGCTGGACGACCTTGTGAACTTCCTGAAGTACACGTCCGAGATCAACACCAGCAAGTGGCCGCCCAACATCGAGGGCTGATCGATTACCAGTCAATTGCAACAAGCGGAGAAAACGATGCAATTCAAATCACAGGCGGTCGCGAAGCCTTATTTCATCGCGGCGATCGGCCTCTTCTTCGGGCAGATCCTGTTCGGCCTGATCATGGGTCTGCAGTATGTCGTGGGGGACTTCCTGTTCCCGGCGATCCCGTTCAACGTGGCCCGCATGGTCCACACCAACCTGCTGATCGTGTGGCTGCTGTTCGGCTTCATGGGCGCAGCCTACTACCTGATCCCGGAAGAATCCGAGCGTGAGCTGCACAGCCCCAAGCTGGCGATGCTGACCTTCTGGGTCTTCCTGATTGCCGGCGCGGCAACCATCGTCGGCTATCTCGCCGTGCCGTATGCCAAGCTGGCCGAGTACACCGGCAACGACATGCTGGCGACCATGGGACGCGAGTTCCTGGAGCAGCCGCTGCCGACCAAGGTAGGCATCGTGATCGTTGCGCTGGTCTTCCTGTACAACATCTCGATGACCATCCTGCGCGGCCGCAAGACCAGCATCAACCTGGTCATGCTGGTCGGTCTGTGGGGCCTGGCGATCTTCTTCCTGTTCTCGTTCTACAACCCGGCCAACCTCGTCAAGGACAAGTACTACTGGTGGTGGGTGGTGCACCTCTGGGTGGAAGGTGTGTGGGAACTGATCATGGGCGCGATGCTGGCCTTCGTGCTGATCAAGGTGACCGGCGTGGACCGTGAAGTGATCGAAAAGTGGCTGTATGTGATCATTGCAATGGCGCTGATCACCGGCATCATCGGCACAGGCCACCACTACTACTGGATCGGCGCGCCGGAGTACTGGCAATGGTGGGGCAGCGTGTTCTCCGCCCTGGAACCGATTCCGTTCTTCATGATGACCGTGTTCGCCTTCAATATGGTGAACCGCCGCCGCCGCGAGCATCCGAACAAGGCCGCCGTGCTGTGGGCACTGGGCACCGGTGTGATGGCTTTCCTCGGCGCAGGCGTCTGGGGCTTCCTGCACACGCTGGCACCGGTGAACTACTACACCCACGGCAGCCAGATCACTGCAGCGCACGGCCACATGGCGTTCTACGGGGCGTATGCGATGGTGACCATGACCATGATCAGCTACACCATGCCGTTGATGCGCGGCCGTCCGGCGAACAGCAAGTTTGCGCAGACGATCGAAATGTGGTCCTTCTGGCTGATGACGATCTCGATGGTGCTCATCACCCTGTTCCTCACCGCCGCAGGCATCCTGCAGGTGTGGCTGCAGCGAGTGGCGGACCAGCCGATGCCCTTCATGGCAGCGCAGGACCAGGTTGCCCTGTTCTACTGGATGCGCGAAGCCGCCGGCGTCGTCTTCCTGGTGGGCATCCTGCTGTACATCGCAAGCTTCTTCATCAAAGGCAAGGAACAGGCTGCCGCCTGATCCGCCGACCCGCCCGGCGGCCGCCGGGCGGGCCATGGACAAGAGCCATGAACGTTTTACAGTCTCCCTCGGCACCACAGCCAATTCATCGCCACTTGCCCGGCGACCTCGCGATGTGGTGCTTTATCCTCGCCGAACTGCTGGTGTTCGGCGTCTTTTTCGTGGTGTACGCATTCACCCGCGCCAACCACGTCGAACTTTTCAACGCGTCGCAACTGGAACTGGACCGCACCAGCGGCGCAATCAATACCCTGCTGCTGGTCACCAGCAGTTATTTCGTCGTTCGTGCCGTCGAAGCAATCCGGCGCGGCGGCAACACTGGCTGTGCGCGCTGGCTCACCGCGGCGATGGGCTGCGGCGGTGCCTTCCTCGTGCTGAAACTGACGGAATTCGCCGCCAAGGTGGGAGCCGGCATTTCGATGTCGACCAACACCTTCTACATGTTTTACCTGTTCCTCGGCTTCTTTCATTTCATGCACGTGGTGCTGGGCATGGTGATCCTCGGCGCGATCGTGCTGAAGGCGCGGCGCGGGGGCTACAGCGCCGCGGACTGCGCGGGCGTTGAGACCGGCGCTGCTTACTGGCACATGGTCGACCTCGTGTGGATCGTGCTGTTCCCCCTGGTTTACGTACTGCATTGACATCATGACGACTAACGCCTCCACTCGCGCCTGGCTGATCCTGCTGGCATTGACCGCGCTCAGCGCAGGCCTCGCCGAAACACACCTGCCCGGGGCAGCCGTTCTCGTCCCGGTGCTTCTGGCAACACTCATCAAGGGGCGCATCGTGATCGACGCCTTCATGGAGCTGCGGCACGCGGCGGCGATGTGGCGCTGGATCGTGTTCGGTTGGCTGATCACTGTCGTCGGGTTGATCGCCTTTGCCTTCCGCATCTCACCGATTTAGGAGAAACACATGAACGACCTTACCTCGCCAGGTCTACTGGCCGCCCTCGACATCCCGTTCTACCAGCCGGTCGGCAATGAATGCGAACTGTTCGAGCATGCCTTCCGCAATCGCTTGCCGCTGCTCATCAAGGGACCGACCGGTTGCGGCAAGACGCGCTTCGTCGCGCACATGGCAGCACGCCTCGGCCGGCCGCTGATCACCGTGGCCTGTCATGACGACCTGACTGCAGCGGATCTCGTGGGCCGCCATCTCATCGGTGACGGCCAGACCGTGTGGTCCGACGGCCCGCTTACTCGAGCGGTGCGGCGAGGCGGCATCTGCTATCTCGATGAAGTGGTTGAGGCGCGCAAGGACACGACTGTCGTGCTGCACCCGCTGACCGACGACCGTCGCATCCTGCCGATCGAGCGCACCGGCGAGGAGCTGCAGGCGCCCGACGATTTCATGCTGGTGGCGTCATACAACCCCGGTTACCAGAACCTGCTGAAGAGCCTGAAGCCGTCGACGCGGCAACGTTTCGTTGCAATCAATTTCGGTTTTCCTCCGGCGGAACTGGAGCAGAAGATCATCATCGCCGAAACCGGCGTCGATGCAATGCGCGCGACGCAACTGGTCACGCTGGCCGGGCACTTCCGGCAACTGAAGGACCATGACCTGGAAGAGGCGGTCTCGACGCGCTTGCTGGTATATGCAGCCAGCCTGATGCGCGCCGGTTGCGATCCCGTTGCTGCATGCGAAGCGGCACTGGTCGAACCATTGACCGATGATCCGGATACCGCTGAAGCGCTGCTGGAAGTGATCAAGGCGATCTTCGGAAAATGACATGAATGCGCCGCTGACCGTGGCAAGGGAGCAACCGGCTACTGGCCCCCGCGTGGCACCGGAAACGCCGTCGAGCGACAAGCGCTGGCTGGGTGTGCCGTTGCAACGCTGGCGGCAGATGATGCAGGCGGGTTTCTTCCTGCTGTTCGTGTTTGCCCCGGTCTTCAATATCTTCCGGCTCGACCTCAACCTCAAGCATTTCATCCTGTTCGGCTTCGACTGGACGCTCGGGCTGGACGACTTCCTCGCCGGCCGCGCGAACGCGGTACAGGCCTCACTTAACATCGTGCTGCGCGGCTTCCTGCCGTTGGCCGGCATTGCCGGCACGCTCATTTACGTAAGCTGGAAATGGGGCCGCCTGTACTGCGGCTGGCTGTGCCCGCACTTCTCGGTCGTGGAGACCATCAACCAGACACTGCGCCGGGCGATCGGCAAGCAGAGCCTGTGGGACCCGAAGCCGCTGCCTGCCCGCAATCCGAATGGCAGCGAAACGCCGCATGATGCCATCTGGTGGTTTGCGGTGATTCCGCTGGTGATATGTTGTTCCGCGCTGTGGGCGGTAGTGCTGCTCACCTACCTGCTGCCGCCGGCCGAGATCTACGGCAACATCCTGCGCGGCACGCTCACGCGCAACCAGGGCATCTTCCTCGGCGCGGCAAGCGTGGCGTTCTTTGTTGAGTTCATGTTCGCGCGCCACCTTTTCTGCCGCTATGCGTGCGCGGTCGGCTTCTTTCAGAGCCTGGCGTGGATGGGCAATGACAAGGCGATGGTCGTCGGCTTCAAGCGCGAGCGTGCAAAGGATTGCGCGAGTTGCTACTCCGCGTGCGACCACGTCTGTCCGATGCGCCTGAATCCGCGCAACGTCAAGCGCATGATGTTCGCCTGCGTGCAGTGCGGCCAATGCGTCGATGCCTGCGAGAAGACGCAGGCGGACAACCCGTCCGGTCCGCTGCTCGACTGGGTGCGCGACTTGCGCGCGGAATCGGAAGCGGCGTTCAACGTCCGCGCCGCGCGCACCATCATGATTTCGCCGGCGCGTGAAGTGGCCGGCAACAGCAACAAGGAATAGACCGTGGAAGAATTCGTCGGCGGCTTGTGGGACAAGCTCGTTACACGCACCGCCTACCGGGGTTTCCCGAAAGCGCGGATCGAATTGAAAGAGATCGAAAAACTGGCGCCGGTTTTCTTTCGCGCCTTGGGCGGTGACGCCGGCCTGAACATTCGCGCGGGGACGGCAACGCAGCACGGCGCCCGGCGCAGCTGGATGGAACGCGTCGCCGGTATAGGCGACAAGGTTGAACTGGCCTGGACCGACGACAGCACCTTGCACCTGCCCGCATCCATCGACCTCTATCCCGAGCGGGCGCTCAACCGCGAGTTGTACCTCTGGTTGATTGCGCTGGCTGCGCATGATGTCGCCCCGGACGCGGAATGGATCGTGCGCAACCAGGAAGCGGCGCGCGCAACGCTGGAAGCCCTGCCTGGCATGGCGGGACGCTACCGCAAACTGGTCGAGGCGGAGCTGGCAAGGCGGCCCGATCCCGAGCGTTTGCGGGGAACAGACATGGCAGCCGAACAGGCGATCCGGGCGGCGCTTCTCGCACCCGGTTCAGTCACATCTTTCACACCCGGCGAGAAGCCGCCTGTGCCGGTACCGCTGTGGCTGCACCCGGAACCGCCGCAGGCACGCGGGGAGCAGCGCAAGGCGGGGCCGGGCGAGCCGCAGCAGCCCGAAGGCGGCAAGGTCGACAAGGACGCCGAAGCACGCAAGCGCAGCGGCGAGAACGTGGACATGCCCAAGGCCGACAATCCCTTTGTCCTGCTGTTCCGTGCGGAGAGCCTGTTTTCATGGGCAGAATACGTGAAGGTCAACCGTGCGCTGGACGAGGACGATAACGACGATGCCGTGAAGGCCGCCAACGATCTCGACTTCCTCAGCATGACGAACGACGGCAAGACCACGGCCAGCCGCATCCGTTTCGACCTCGACCTGCCGGCCGAGGCGGATGACGACCTCGTACTCGCGGACGGCATCCTTCTTCCGGAATGGCACTACCGCAAGCGGCAGATGCAGCCCGGTCATTGCCGTTTGCAAATGCTGCTCGCGCGCGATGCCCTGCCATGCGAACTGCCGATCGAACTGCATGCGACCGCGCGTCGCCTGCGCAACCAGTTCCAGGCGCTGACGTCGCAGCGCGTCCGGTTGCGCGCCCAAGCCAACGGTAGCGATCTCGACCTCGACGCTTGCGTGCGCTACACAGCCGAGAAGGCCAGCGGCATGCCGACTACGGAAACCGGCCTGTACATCGACAGCCGCAAGCAGCAACGTGACCTGTCCTGCCTGCTGCTGGCCGACCTGTCCCTGTCGACCGATGCATGGGTGAACAATTCGGCGCGCGTGATCGACGTGATCCGCGACAGCATGATGCTATTCGGCGAAGCGCTGGGTGCTACAGGCGACAGGTTCGCGCTGTACGGTTTTTCTTCCGTGCGGCGGGAGAATGTGCGCTACCACCTGCTCAAGGGATTCGATGAGCGTTACGACGCCGCCATCCGCGGCCGACTGGCGGCGCTCAAACCCGGTTTCTATACGCGCATGGGCGCGGCGATCCGGCACTCGGCGGCCATCCTGTCGAAGCAGAAATCGGCGCGGCGCCTGCTGCTGATCCTGACCGACGGCAAGCCCAACGACCTGGACAAGTATGAGGGGCGTTACGGCATCGAGGACACGTGCGTCGCCGTGCAGGAGGCGCGCAAGTTGGGACTCACGCCGTTCTGCGTGACCATCGACGAGAAGGCAGGGGAGTATTTGCCGCACCTGTTTGGAGCCAACGGCTACGTGGTCGTGCGCGACGCCGCGATGCTGCCGAAGGTGTTGCCGAGCCTGTATGTTCAACTGACGGGCGGGGATTGAACCGGGCCGGCTTCGCGCAGCGCTCTATAGTTATAGCGACAAAATGTACCGGATTACGGGGTTTGCGTCGGTTTCCCGCCGTCGGGAGGAAACCGACGACGCCAAAGTAAATGCGACTGGCCTATCACGCACAAGGTTCTTGCGACTACAGCCGTCGACTTCTTCTATATTTCGATCTTGATTCCAGGGCGCGCCCGATTCAAATTGAAGGATCGGTATCGACCCAGAGCCGCCGTCAAGCGCTTTGGCGTCGACCGCCAAAGGCAGACGCTCAATGTCTGCTCGGGCGAAGCCGGGGCTGTATGTTGAACTCCGATCTTAGACCGCGCACACCAGCGTCCGGAAAGTTGCAGGCGCGAAACCGCATCTGCGCGACGGTGTAAGCTGTCGTCATGGACTCTTTGATTGCTGCCTCTGCGCGTGCGCTTGCCGCCGGCGACGCGCTCGGCGCCCTAAAGCGGATCGCCCTGCGTGATGACCCGGCGGCACTGGCTTTACGAGGCATCGCCATGGCCCAGCTTGGTGAGCACCCGCGCGCCCGCGAACTCCTTCGGCGCGCTGCCCGTGGCTTCGGCACCCACGAGGAGCTGGCACGCGCGCGCTGCGTCGTTGCAGAGGCCGAGGTCGCGCTGGCCATGCGCGACCTCGGCGGCTCGCCGCGCTCATTGATCGCGGCTTCTGCAACGCTCGAAGCGTATGCCGATCATGCCAACGCGCTACACGCGCAGCTCATCGCGGCGCGCCGGTTCTTGCTGCTCGGTCGCCTCGACGAGGCTTCGGCCGCGCTAGCACGGCTGGATGCGCGCGGTATGACGCCATCGCTGGTGGCGGTGTCCGAACTGACCGCAGCCGAGCTCGCACTGCGCTCGCTGCACATCGGGGCGGCGCGGACGGCGCTCGCACGTGCGCACGAAGCGGCAGCCCGTGCGCGCGTGCCGGCACTCCTCGCCGAGGTGGCGGAGGCGCGGGCTGCGCTAGATCGTCCGGCCGCCCGACGCCTCAACGCCGGCGGCGAGCAGGCGCTCCGCCTCGATCAGGTCTCGGCGCTCCTGGCCTCGGATGCGCTGGTGGTCGACGCCTGCCGTCGCGGACTGGGCATCGGCACCACGTGGCAGCCGCTGGTGCGGCGGCCGGTGCTGTTCGCTTTGGCGCGCGCGCTCGCCGAGGCTTGGCCTGACGATGCCGATCGGGAAGCCTTGATCGCGTGCGCATTCCGGACACAACGTCCAGATGAGTCGCATCGGGCGCGCCTAAGGGTCGAGATCGGCCGTCTGCGCGCGCTCGTTGCACCGCTGGCGAATATCGACGCAACCGCGCGGGGGTTTATTCTCAGGCCACATGGCAACCGCACCGTCGTCGTGCTGGCGCCGCCCATCGACAGCGATCAAGCGTCGCTGGTGGCGTTGCTCTCCGACGGCGCAGCTTGGTCGACCTCCGCGTTGGCGCTGGCTCTGGGTGCGAGTCAGCGTACGGTCCAGCGCGCACTCGTCGAGCTCGAAGCTGCCGGCCGGGTGCGCTCGATCGGGCAGGCGCGAGCGCAGCGCTGGCTGTCGCCGCCACTGACTGGATTCACGACAATCTTGTTACTCCCCGCCGCGCTCCCGATTGTATAAAGTTGTCTTGCGGCGCTTATCCGATGCGCACCACAAGGAGTAATGATGACGAGCAAGACAAGCAAAGACAGACAGCAAGCAAGGGTGCATGCAGCCGAGATCGTACGCGAGTATGGCCCCTTCGTTGGCGCCGAACGGGTACACGGTGTTACCCACGATGGCCAGCGTGTCTGGGCCGCGACCGGGGCCCGATTAGTCGCCTTCGATCCCGAGAGCGGCGAGCCCACGCGCACGCTTGACCTCGCCTGCGACGCCGGCACTGCCTTCGACGGCACATACCTCTACCAGCTTGCCGAGGCACGCATCGACAAGATCGATCCCAGCACCGGCGAAGTGGTGGCATCGATCCCGGCACCCGGCCATGGGAACGACTCGGGGCTCGCCTGGGCAGAGGGAAGTCTGTGGGTAGGCCAGTACCGCGATCGCAAGATCCACCAGATCGATCCGGCGACCGGCGCCATCAGGCGCACCATCGAGTCCAACCGCTTCGTCACCGGCGTGACCTGGGTCGACGGTGAACTGTGGCACGGAACCTGGGAAGGCGACGACAGTGACATACGCCGCGTCGACCCGCAGAGCGGCGCCGTGCTCGAGCGGCTGGAGATGCCGCGCGGCACCGGGGTCAGCGGACTCGAGTCCGACGGCGCGGATCTCTTCTATTGCGGCGGTGGAGGGAGCGGCAAGGTCCGCGCCGTGCGGCGTCCGAAAGGCGCCCCGGACACGGCATCCGAGGCGTGAGCATCCCTAGCTGACGACTTACCCCGGTCACTCAACCGAAGACGAATGAGCCAGCCACCAGAACGGCTGGAGCGGCGCATTGACGAAACGCGAACGGCTCTTCGAGCCAAGGAGCATGCCATGAACACCACCATTTCCGAAGTGAACAACGTAAACCATCCCGTCGTGTCCAGGGACAGATGGATTGCCGAGCGCAAGGCGCTGCTGACGCACGAAAAGGAGCTGACAAGCCTGCGTGACCAGATCGCCCAGGAGCGCCGCGCGCTGCCGTGGGTTCGCATCGAGAAGAACTATGTCTTCGACGGGCTCGAAGGCCCTCGCTCGCTCGTCGACCTGTTCGAAGGGCGGCACCAACTGCTGGTGCAGCACTTCATGTTCGGCCCCGGATGGGAGCAAGGCTGCCCGAGCTGCTCCTTCATGGCCGACCATATCGACGGCATGAACGTGCACCTGGCGCATCGCGACATCACCTTCGTGGCCGTCTCGCGCGCACCGCTTGCCGACATCGAGCGCTTTCGCCAGCGCATGAACTGGCAATTCAAGTGGATGTCCTCGCATGACAGCGGCTTCAACCGTGACTTCGGCGTCAGCTTCACCCAGGAGGAGCTGGCCACCGGCGAGGTCTACTACAACTACCAAAAGGGCTTCTTCCCCGCGGAAGAAGCGCCCGGGATCAGCGTGTTCTACAAGGACGACGCAGGCGAGGTCTTCCACACCTACTCCACCTTCGGTCGTGGCGTGGAAGTGATGATGGGTGCCTACATGCTGATGGACCTCACGCCCAAGGGCCGCGACGAGCGCGACGTCTTCTACAAGATGGAGTGGGTACGGCACCATGATCGCTACGAGCACCAGGGCCGCTTCGAGCCGGCGCCGGAGGCAAAGGCGGCTGCCTGCGAGCACTGCAAGGCCTGAGGTCGCGTCCGGCGGCCGGCCCTGATCACGAGGACATCGAATGGACAGCCTGTGGGCATGGCTCGTGGTCGCCGGGATGGGCGCCCTGCACGGGCTCAATCCCGCCACTGGCTGGATGTTTGCCGCTGCCTGGGCCGTGCGTTCGCGCAATCGGGCACAGGCACTGCGGGCCTTGATACCGATCGCGGTTGGACATGCCGCGTCGGTCGCGCTAGTGGGCGCCGCGGTGGCATTCGGCCTGTCGATGGATCGCGTTGTGCTGCAAACCTTGGCGGGCGGGCTGCTTGTCGTCGTTGCGATCGCTCACCTGTCGGGCCGCACCCCCAAGGTGGCGTGCGCGCTGGCAGGGCACGCCGGGCTGGCGCTCTGGTCCTTCATGATGTCCACTGCGCATGGCGCCGGATTAATGCTTATGCCGGCACTGATTCCGCTTTGCATTGGAGACGCATCTGCCCGCGAGGCCACTGCATCGGGTTCGCTGAGGCTGGCGCTCGCGGCGGTAGGAGTACACACTGCGGCGATGCTTGCCGTTACCGGCGTGATTGCCACCGGGGTTTGCCGCGGCTTAGATGCCGGTGCCCGTTTGCTTCGAGACATCAAGAGGAAGTCACCTCCAGTGCCGCGTTGAAGATGACACGTGACTGCGTTGAGCAGGAAGCACCCGGCGATATCGACGGGATGCCCTCTGAACGACCTTCAGTTCTTTCGGGATCTTTTGCTTGTTACTGGCGAGGGCATTGTCCATCATACGAATATTGACGAGGCGCGTCGAAAGCAGACATTGGCGAGAGACCGCAATCGGCCGGTTCCATACTCTTACCTATCTCAAATCAGCGCTGAACGACGCTTGCTCTCCTGCCACAAAAATGACAAGGGCCAACCAAATGGTCGGCCCTTTCTTTTGACCTTCAACCGCCAGTCGCATCAACTATGGCGCCCTTCGCTTCGTGCAGCGTATCCTCCTCGAGACCGATATCTTTGCCTTTGCAAGGCGTCCAGGCAGTAGATGTGCCGGGCGCTGGCGCCGTTGATCTTGTTGGCGGTGAACTTCATCCTCGACGTTAACCCGCGTGGTCTTACGATGCCAGTGCTGCCTTCCGCCTTGCCAGCGCGGCCTGCACCAGCTGAAGGGTATGTTCGATCAACGCCTTGAACTGCCCCAGCTGTTCAGGATGCTCCCGGTGTTGGGCCAGCATGTTCTCCAGGTCCGCGGCGTATGCCGCCAGTTCCGTCGCGCCCACGTTCGCTGCCATGCCGCGAATGCTATGCACGGTGGATTTTGTCGCCGCATGGTCGCAGGATGCTACGGCGGCAGCGAACTGCTCCAACGATGAAGTGAGACTGGGGATGAGCATTTCCAGCACACGGTGATACAGATCCACGTCACCGGAGAGCCTGTCCATCGTGTCTGCCGTGTCGAAGCCGGGGATTTCGACGGGGACATCCTCCTGGACGGGCGCAACGGCGTCTTCAACGGCAGTGGAGGCGGCAGTCATCGGCGTCAGCCAGCGCGTCAGCGTCTGATAGAAATGACCGGGGTTGATCGGCTTGGTGATGTGGTCCTGCATGCCGCTCTTCATGCAGGCCTCGCGCTCTTCCGGCGTGGCATGCGCGGTCATCGCGACGATAGGCAGGTGCTCGAAACGTTCGTCCATGCGGATGCGGCGGGTGGCGGCATGTCCGCCCATCTCGGGCATCTGGATATCCATCAGGACCAGGTTGTAGGCATTCGGGCCGCCGGCGAGGAGTTTTTCCACCGCAATCTTGCCGTTGCCGGCGATATCGATCTCGAGTCCGGTGACGACAAGCATTTCGCGCGCGATCTGCTGGTTGATTTCGTTGTCCTCGACCAGCAGCACGCGGCAGCCGTCGAAGCGGGGCAAGTGCTGTTGTGGGATGGCCGGGCGTGGCGCACCATCCTTTGCCAGTACGTTGACGAAGGTGTCATGCAGCAGCGACTGGTCGATCGGCTTGAACAGCACTGCATCGATCGGTGCGTTCTCGGCCTGCCGCAGTACGCCCTCGCGCCCGAAGGCGGTCACCAGGATCACCTTCGGAATACGCGCCAACCCTGCCTGCACGATTGCATGGGAGAGTTCGACTCCATTCATCTCAGGCATGCCGAGGTCGGCAAGCACCAGGTCGTACGGCATGCCGAGGTCTGCATTGCGGATGGCGACCAGTGCCTCGGACGCGCTATTGACCGCATTGACCTGCAGGCCAAAGCCTTCGACCAGGTTGGTCAGGATTTCCCGGGCGGCCGGGTTGTCGTCCACAATCAGTACGCGGCAGCCGAGCAGGCGTTCAGGCAGGCTGGGCAGGGACATCGTGGTCAGTACGCCAAGGCCGAAACGCAGCGTGAAGCTGAAGGTGGTGCCGACGCCTTCCTGGCTCTGCAGCGACATGCTGCCGCCCATCATCTCCACCAGGCGGCGGCTGATGGCGAGGCCGAGGCCGGTGCCGCCGTATTTGCGGGTGGTCGAGTCGTCGGCCTGGCTGAAGGCCTGGAACAGTTTGCCCATCTGCTCGGGCGACATGCCGATGCCGGTGTCTTCCACTTCGAAGCGCAATTCCGCGCCGTCCGGTCCGTTGGAAACGACGCGGCAGCGCATTTGCACCTTCCCTTGGGATGTGAACTTGATCGCATTGCTGATCAGGTTGATCAGGACCTGTCCCAGCCGCAGCGGATCACCGGAGAGGTGGACCGGGACATCGTCGGCCACGTCGAACACATAGCGCAATCCCTTTTCCGCGGCGCGCTGGCTGGTGACCGTGCTGACATTGGTCAGCACCTCGTGCAGCGAAAAGTCAGTCTTCTCGATGGTCAGCTTGCCTGCCTCGATCTTGGAGAAATCCAGGATGTCGTCGATGATGCCCAGCAGCGAGACGGCGGCGCGGTGGATCTTTTCCACATAGTCGCGCTGCTTGCCGTTGAGGTCGGTGCGCAGTGCGAGATAGGCCATGCCGATCACCGCATTCATCGGGGTGCGGATTTCATGGCTCATGTTGGCGAGGAAGGCCGACTTCATGCGCGAGGCTTCTTCCGCCACTTCCTTGGCGGCTTCCAGCGCCTTTTCGTGTTCCACCAGTTCGCGGTTGGTGCGCAGCAGTTCGTCGGTGCGTTCCGCCACGCGCTGCTCGAGGATGCGTTCGGAGCGCTTCAGGCTGTCCACCAACTGCTGCTGCGCATTTTCCTTTTCCCGCTTCATTTGGTTGAAGCGGTCGGCCAGTGCCAGTGACAGGAGCAGCATTTCGAGCGCCGACCCGATCTGGATGCCGTAGACGGAGATGAAGTTCGGGATGCCCTTGATGCCGTAGCTGCGCAACGCCGTCACCACCGCGGTGAATACCAGGCAGCTGAACGCCAGCAGGAAGAAGCGGGCGCTGCGCTGGCCGCGCAGCTTGCAGACGATACCGACGATCAGCGCCAGCAGCATGTTCAGCATATCGAGGGTGATGCCGATGCCGATGATCTTGTGATAGGGCACTACCCAAAAACCGATCATCTGAAGGACGTTCAGCGCGATGAACAAACGCATTACATTGTCCAGTACCGGCACGGTAATGTCGGTGGCCAGCAGGCGGCGCTGGAACATCAGCAGGGTGATGCCGGTCAGCGCAAAGCCGATCATCGAGGAAATCATCGACCAGCCCGGCGATTCCGGCCACAGGAACTGGTAGGCGACCCCGCTGAAGGCAATGACCGACAGCGCGTTCGCGGTCACGAACATCACGTAATAGAGATAGGTCCGGTCGCGCAGCGATACGAACAGCAGGAAGTTGTACAGGCCCAGGGCCAGCAGCATGCCGAAATAGAGCGCCTGGCCGATGTACTCGTGCAGGCTCTGTTTTTCGAAGGCCTTCGGTTCCCACAGCTTGGTTGGAATGTCCAAAGTTGTACCGGTTGCGACACGCAGGTAATAGGTCAGTTCGGTGCCAGCTGGAATGTGGAGGGGGAAGACGAAGTGGCGGTGGTTGACGACACGTTCGGCGAAGGGCTTGGAATGGCCCGTGGAGATATGCGTGAAGCCGAAGTCGGCCGGCTCGTAGAAGTCGACGTGGTGCAGGTGCGTGAAGGGGACCTCGAGCACGCGGTGGATGTCGCGTCCGGACTTGTTGGCGATCGTGATGCGCAGCCAGATCGCGGATTGCCGCAGGCCGAAATTCAGCGAATCCGCTTTCACCTTGGGCTGGGAAAAGCGCGCGGCCAGCGCCGTACCGGTGACGTCATCGATGGTCCACTTCTTGTCCGTGTCTTCCAGGACGAACCAGTAGGGGGTCAGGTTGATCGGCCTCGGGTCTGGTTTGCCGTCGAGCTGCAAATCCGCGCCGCGTGCACCTGCAGTGGCCAGGATAAGCAGGCAGAGGACGCACCAAAAACGAATCAAGCGAAAAGCAGCCGGCATCCACTCACCTGTCCTAATTAGTTACTGATTGGAAACAGCAATATCGTAACACCCAACATGCAAACCACAGTGTCAAAAAATATGGAAGCGAATTAAACATTTCTTACAAGAAATCAAATATGATCCGAAAAAATATCAAGAACGGCGGCGCGGCTCCACCCGTGCCACTACAGGGAGGAACAAGTGAGTATGAGTCTGGAACACGAAGCCGTGATCATCGGCAGCGGTTTTGGCGGCGGTGTCATGTCGGCGCGCCTGTCGAAACGCTGGCCGGGCAAGGTTCTCCTGCTGGAACGCGGAAAGGAATATCCGCTCGGCGCTTATCCGCGCAGTCCCGCCGATATGGCAGACAATGTGTGGTGTCCTGACGGCGACACGGCACGCCGTCCGCGCGCGGTGCGCAGGCGCAAGGAACAGCGCGGCCATCTTACCGGCATGTTCGATATCCGCCACTTCGACAAGATCGACACGGTCACGTCGGCGGTATTCGGTGGCGGCTCCCAGATCTATGCCAATGTTTTCCTGCGCCCGCCCGAGGCAGTGTTCGAGCAGGGCTGGCCTGCCGCGGTGCGGCGCGACATGCTCGCGCCGTACTACGACGTGGCGCAGCAAGTCCTCGGCGCGCGCCCGGTGCCGCCGGCCAGCGGCGAGGACGACCGGCGCTACATCAAGCGGACCGAGCGCTTCCAGGAGTTCGCCCGCCAGGCCAACCTGCCGACGCGGATGGCCGACATCGCGGTCTATTTCGGCAACGACTACTCCTACCGCGCCAGCGACAAGCCGCTGCCGCTCGGTGTGCAGGAGCCCAACCGCTACGGCGCACTGCAGACCTCGTGCACCTATTGCGGCGAATGCGACATCGGCTGCAATGTGCAGGCCAAGAATTCGGTCGATCATAATTACCTGCATGTCGCGCGCCACCGCTACAACGCGCAGATGCGCACTCAGGCTGTGGTGGAGCGCATCGTGCCGCTGAACGCCTCCATGGCCGACGATCCGGCCAGCGACGGCATTCACGGATACCGCGTGTATTTCCGCGACCTCCGGATGGGCGAAACGCACAGCGTGACGACGCGCCGCGTGGTGGTGTCGGCCGGCACGCTCGGGACGAGCGAATTGCTGATGCGCTGCCGCGATGTGTACAAGACCCTGCCGCGCATTTCGCAGCGGCTGGGGCAGCAGTTTTCCGGCAACGGGGATTTCCTGGCCTTCGCCGTGGACGGCAAGAAGGAAGTCAACTCCACCTACGGACCGGTGATCACGCAATATACCGATCATCATCTGTACAAGGACCTCGACCGCAAACAGGCGTTCCTTCTGGAGGACGCCAGCTACCCGACGCAAGTCGGCTGGGCCACCGCCGCACTCAATCCGGTGATGAATCCCTTCCACATGATCTGGGAGACGGTGAAACAAGTCTGCGCCTATGCCTTCGACAAGTTCTATCCCGGACGCAAGAACAGCAGCGTCGGCTACATGATGCAGAAGCTGTTCTCGCACGACCTGTCGCAGTACAGCGCGGTGCTCTTGTGCATGGGCCTCGACAATGCCAAAGGCGTATTGAGGTTGAACAAGGAAGGTTATCTCGACGTCGACTGGCCGCAGGAGAGCAACCGTCCGCTGTACGACTCCATTCTGAATCTGGGCAAGCGCTTCACCCAATTCATTGGCGGCAAGCATTTCGTGCCGATGCCCACCTGGCTTTGGCCGATCAAGAACAACGTCACCGTCCATCCGCTTGGCGGCTGTGCGCTGGCCGATTCCCCGGACCAGGGCGTGGTCAGTGCCAAAGAGGGCAGCCGTGGGCAGGTGTTCGGCTACCAGGGTCTGTATGTGGCGGACGGCTCGCTGATGCCAACTGCGCTCGGAGCCAATCCGGTGGCGACCATTACCGCGCTGTCGGAATGGATTGCGCATGAAATCACCGGCGCGATGCCGGATGCGGATCTGTAGCCACCTCAATCAAGTTCATCTCCGTCATTCCCGTATAGGCGCGCAGACTCCCTTCCCCCGCAGGCGGGAGAGGGGAGAAAAGCGACGAATCGCGGGAATGACATCCAACAAAAATAACGTCCAGGGAGCAAGCGAATGTCCGACGATCTGTCCGGCGTAAAAATCGAATTCGCCGAGGTAATGAAAGGCTACGTCAGCGCGGAGGCCACCACCTTTGCAGACGGCTATGCGGACGGCGAAAAAGCCGGCCATACATTGGCGCTGCATGTCACGGTCCGCATCCATGACCTGCACGCCTTCCTCAATACACCTGGCCATGCCGGCACGCTGGAAGGGCATGTCGTCTGCCCGCTGCTCGGCGGCGTCTGCACGGTGCAGTCCGGCACCTTCCGCCTGATGCCCGATACCGCCGACCGCGACCGCAAGGTGATGTACTACCAGGTGTACTGCACCACGCCGTCCGGCGAGCAGTTCACCTTCGTCGGCAACAAGCAGGTGCAGCACACCGCGCCGCTGGACCTGTGGCATGACACCACGACGCTGTTCGTCAACGTCTTTCGCGGACATGTCGACCCGGACAAGCCGGCGCAGGCGCCGCTCTGGGTCACCGGCATCATCAGCCTCGGCCTGCTGGATTTCATGCAGGTGCTGCGCGGCTTGAAATCGACCGATGCGAAAGGCCATACCAGCGTTGCCGGCCTGATTGCCTTCGGACGCTACTTTGCCGGCAAGCTGTGGGATGTCTACGGCCCGCACCTGCCACCACCGCCCAACCAGCCGCAGCGGCGCTACGCAAAGTTTACGAATGAAGGCGTGCAGGGTGCGTCTATTTCTTCGCATCCGTTTTCCACCGCCGACGGTCTCACGCTGAACCTGACGCGCTTCTCGCGCGGCGCAAGCGACGATGTGGTGCTGGTCGTGCACGGCCTCACCAGTTCGTCGGACATGTTCATCATGCCGGAACACCAGAACCTGGTGCAGACGCTGCTCGACCAGGGTTTTTCCGATGTGTGGACGTTGGATTACCGGGGGAGCTGCCGCTTCCCGTACAACCTGGTGCGCAGCCGCTACAACTTCGATGACATCGCGCTGTTCGACCACCCCGCTGCACTAGCTGAATTGCGCCGCCACATCGGGCCGCACCGCCGCATCCACGTCATCGCGCACTGTGTCGGCGCGCTGACCATGGCCATGGGCCTGTTCGGCAAGACGGTGCAGGGTGTATCCAGCGTGATCCTGAACAGCGTCTCGCTCACGCCTTGCGTGCCGGGCTGGTCCACACTCAAGCTCGCGCTCGGCCCATGGGCATCCGACTACCTGCTCGGGATCGAATACTACAACCCGAGCTGGCGCCGCCAGCCCGGCTGGTCGGTCGGCAAGCTGATCGCGATGGGCGCGGATCTGCTGCACCAGGAATGCGATTCGCCGGAATGCCACATGCTCAGCTTCATGTGGGGCACGGGGCGGCCCGCGCTGTTCAACCACGAGAACATGCTCAAGGTCACGCATGACCGATTGGGCGATTTGTTCGGCGGCGTGGACGTGCACTATTACCGCCACGTGCACAAGATGGTCGCGGCGGGCAATACGGCGGTCAAGTTCGAGCCAGGCAATCCGCGTTACGCGGCGCTGCCGGACAATTACTTCGACTATGCGGCCGACATCAAGACGCCCATCCTGTTCATCCAGGGGCAGGACAACCGCGTCTTTGCCGACTCCAACATCCGCTGCCACGAGCGGTTGGAAAAGATCGTCCCCGGACGTCACAAGCTGCATGTGTTCCCCGGTTATGGCCACCAGGACATCTTCATGGGCAAGGATGTCGCCACGGATGTGTTCCCGCATCTGATCAGCTTCCTGCGGGAGCACGCTCATGGTTGACACGACGCTTCCATCGGGATTGGTGATGTGGCCGGCCGGCACCGAACAAAAGAACCGGCTGTGCGTGCTCATCAGCGACATCCATTGCACCGACTGCACGGTCGGCAACCAGACCGCGTCCGAGACCGACTGGCAGCTGTTCTTCGAGCAGATGGAGTTCGCCGTCTGCAACCCCGGCGACAAGGCGCACACGCCGCCGGACCAGCAGATCGACGAACTGCTGCTCATCCTCAACGGCGACATCGTCGACATCATCCGCACCAGCAAGTGGGCGGAGGCGGGCGTCTATCCGTGGCAGCGCGACGATCCCCGCTTCGATGAGATCGTGCTGGCGACCATGCGCGACATCGTCGCGATCCATGCGCGCAAGCGTCCTGACGACAGCGAGCAACCGTATTCCGGCTTCTTCTACTGGATGCGCCAGAGCATCGCCAAGCTGCGCGAGTATGGCGTCGCCGTGACCGTCATCCCTATCGTCGGCAACCACGACAAGGAATTGCAGGTGGTGCCCGCGGCGCGGCAAATGTTCTATGAGGAATGCCTGGGCATGACCGCGCTCGACATCTCCGACAGCTATCGCGCCTGGGTCGGCGCACAGCTCGGCACGCCTGCCGACGACATGTATCCGTGCATGCCTTTCTACTTCGCCGATACCGGACTGCGCCTGCTTGCGACCCATGGCCAGTGGCGTGACCAGGACAACTCGCGCTCTACGCCGAACTGGAAGATTTCACGCGGCTGGCAGCCGCAGGTGTGGAAGGAAGAGCAGTATCGCGCATTCAGCGATCCCTGCTTCGGCGATACTGTGGCGGCCGGCATGCTGTCGCGCTTCATCTGGGCGATGGCCAGGACGATCGACAAGAACATGCCGGGCGCAAGTCGCATCTGCAACCTGCTCGACGAGATGGACCTGTACCGGCCGTCGGTGTCCGCCGTGGTGCGCCTGCTGAGCGAATCGCGCCGCCTCGCCTGGCGCACGCCGGAAGCGAAAGGCTTGCACGCCCATGTGCTGCGCTGCTTCCGCGAAAGCCTGGTCGAATGGATGTCGCACGACGAAACATGGAAGAGCGCGCACGGCACGACCAAGCTGGGCCTGTACGTGTTGAACTTCCTCACCCGCTTCAAGTGGTACTGGCTGGACATCAGCCTGATGCGGCTGATGGCCAAGGTGCAGGAACCGGAATCCGACATCAAGGACGAGACGCTGGTCGACCTGCCGGCCTTCCAGCCGCCGTACCGCATGCTCGGGTTGCGCCTGCACGTCGAAGGGCACACCCATGTGGCGCTGCAGGCAGACCTGCAGTTCCCGAGGCCGCGTCAGGGACGCAACAACTATACGTACGTCAACCTCGGCGCATGGCGTGACTCCATCGTGCCCAAGCGCAATCGCGGCTACCGGCGGCGCGGCATCGGACGTGCGCTGTTCATCTTTGATCTGGCCAAGCTTGCGAGCCGTATTCCCAGCGACGCCTACCGGTTTTACGCGCGCGACATGACGAGCTGGGGCGACCGGATGGACAGTTGGTAGAGCGTCTTCGCCCCGTAGCGCGCAAACCGCCGCTGCCATGAATATGGGATTGCCGCAATGCGTTGATTTGTCGGATAGTTCCAAAATTGAAACGCGCGCCGACGGTGAAAACTTTCGGATGGAACGGCAAATGGCAGCTGCATGAAAAGACAATTACCCATCCTGGTCGTCGACGACCAATGGCCCATGCGCCAAGCCCTGACGGCGGCCCTGCGCGACATGGGTTTTCATGATGTGATCACCGCGTCGAACGGGCAGGAGGCGGTACGCGTGCTTTCGGGCACGCCTGTCTCTGCCGTCATCTCCGACTGGAATATGCCCGGCATGACCGGCATCGGCCTGTTGCGCTGGGCGCGCATGCAACCGGCGCTGGCCGGCCTTCCCTTCATGCTTGTGTCCGCCGAAACCGACCGCGACCGGGTGCGCATGGCCATTCAGGCCGGTGTGTCCGAGTACCTGGTCAAACCCTACACGGTGCAGGATCTCGCCAACAAGATCCAGCGCATCCTCGGCAAGGAATGGTGTGAAGCGCCGCTCCGCGTGCAATCCGGCGACAAGGTGCTTGGCCTTGCGAACGCAGCCGAAGTGGAAGCGCGCGTCGACAGCTCGACCATCCTGGTGGTCGACGATGTGCCGGCCAACATCGAAGTCATCGCGGAGATCCTCAAGGGCGACTATGCGACCGTCGCCGCCACCTCCGGTCCGCAGGCACTTCAAATTGTGCACTCGGCGCAGCCGCCCGACCTGATCCTGCTCGACGTGCTGATGCCCGAGATGGACGGATACGAAGTCTGCCGGGTGCTCAAGTCGGATGCGGCGACGCGCGACATTCCGGTGATCTTCCTGACCGGTAACGATCGCGTCGAAGATGTCGTGCGCGGCCTCGAGGTCGGCGCCGTCGACTACATTGCCAAGCCGGCCGAGCCGAGCATCCTCAAGGCACGCATTCGTACCCATCTTCGCCTCAAGCTCGCGTTCGCCAACCTGAGCCGGCAGAACACCGCACTCGCCGCGTCGGCGAAACTGCGCGAGGATGTCGCCCGCATCACCCAGCACGACCTCAAGAACCCGATCGCAGCCATCATCTCGGGTGTCGACATTCTTCTGGAAAGCGGCGGCCACAGTGAGGCGCATGCCGAAATGATGCGCATGATGCAGGCCGAGGCGTGGCGCGCGCTCGACCGGGTCAACCAGTCGATGAGCTTGTACAGGATGGAAACGGGCACCTTCGTGCTGCGGCCGGAGCCGGTCGACCTGGTGTCGATCCTCGATACCGTGCGGAGCGAAACGCTGAAGGCGTTTTCCGGTATGGCGCTCAAGATCCGCTTCGCGGCATCTGACGGCACAGAGCCACCGGCCGGATGTTACATCGTGCAGGGCGAGCGCGGGCTCTGCCATTCCCTGTTCGGCAACCTGCTCCGGAATGCGGCCGAAGCATCACAGGAAGGCGGCGCCATTGATGTCCGCTTCAGCGCAGGCGAAGCAGGCGTCACGGTCAGCATACGCAACGACGGCACAGTTCCTTCGGAAATCCGGGATCGTTTCTTCGAGAAGTACGTCACCGCCGGCAAGCCGGATGGCACCGGGCTCGGCACCTACAGCGCGAAGCTGGTGACGGAGGCGCAGCAAGGGACGATCGCGATGGTGACGGACGAGAAGGCGGGGACGACGTTGACAGTGACCTTGCCGGCACCAGCAGTCAAGGAATGAGGGCAATGCAGAAAGGACCGGTCACTAAGACAACGCGTGCGAGTGATGCGATGACCGCGTGTCTTCAACGTACCCCGATAATCCCTATCCGATCAACCCGGAACATATCATCATTATGGAGATGAGTGAGCTTGCATAAACAACGACGATGTCCTGCGCCACCCATTCGTCAAGGGCGTCACTGGCGGATGATATTGCGCGCACCAGAATAAACGGCGATTTCGCTGTGCCTGAACCCCATTTCTTTTGATTGACTCAACGTACGGAGAACGCATGACAACCACCCCACACATGTTTGCAGCAGTCCCGTCAGGAAAACCGTCACTGCGGGCGGCTTACGAGGCTTGGCTGACGGCGCAATCCCCGCAAGACGATGAAACAACGCACGGAACGGCGCAACGGACATCCAAGCCAAAATCAGTGGGCATCGTCGGGGGCGGCATGGCAGGGCTTTATTCTGCCTTGCTTCTGAAGTCGCAGGGCATCGATTGTCATATCTTCGAGGCTCATCCCTCCCGTCTGGGCGGTCGCGTCTATACCCACCGTTTCAATAATGAGCCCAATCAGTATTTTGAGGCCGGCGCCATGCGCCTTCCGCATACCTCTGAACAGCAACCGGTATTCGATCTCATCGATTGGCTGAACGAAAGGCTTCCGCCGGCGAACACCATTAATTGCATTACATACAATCTCTATGACCCGAAGGGTAACCTGGCATACGTGAATGGCCGCCGCATGGCAGACGGACAGGCCATGACAGTCGAGTATGCCAATCAACATCCAGCCCGACTTGAATTTCCCCTCTTGCCCGAGGACCGCCACAAGACCGCATCGGAACTGCTCGATGAAGCGATCGGCCCTTATCTTCAATTGCTCCAGAAGGATTTCGAGAAGGGCTTCCGGGAGATCGTCAAGTATGACAATTACTCGTTCTATACCTACCTGACCGAAATCGCGGGATGGTCAATGGAGAAGGTCAACTATGTCGAGGTCATGAGTTCGGCGACCAACCAGTTCCAGAACAGTTTTACGGAACTCGTTATCGAGAGCATGGACTTTTCCGGGGCTGACTGGAAAACCATTGCCGACGGCATGGACAGGTTGCCCAACGGTTGCGCTGACGTGCTGGGGCGGGAACGCATCACGATGGGAGCGGCAGTGCGGGAAATCGAGAACCTGCCTGACGGCAGGGTGGCGATTCACCACTCGGCGTCGGCTGCGCCCGCTGTCTTCGACAAGGTCATCATGGCGCTGCCGCCGGCAGCGTTGCGGATGATCAAAACACCGCAATGGTCGGTAACTAAGATGCAGGGTATCCGTTCCCTGCACTTTGAACCCCTTTACAAGATCGGCATGCGTTTCCGCACCCGCTTTTGGGAGAAGGTTGCACGGCCGTCGCTAGGCGGCCAGTCGATCTCGGACCTGCCAATGAGATGGTGCGTGTATCCGTCCTACGGAATGGGCACGGAAGGTCCGGGGGCATTGTTGCTCTACTCCTGGATGACCGATGCATATAACTGGTTGCCGAAGTCTCAGGAGGATCGTGTACGCATCGGACTGCAGAACTTGCAGGAACTCTATGGCAACGAAGTCGACGTGCGGGAACAGTTCATCGAAGCTTTTGATGTGGCATGGCCGACCGAGTGGGCAACCGGCGACGCGATGTTCTTTCCAGGGCAGTTCCGTCGTCTTTTCAATGTGGCGCGCCATCCCGAAGGCAATGTGTATTTTGCAGGGGAGCATTTGTCCGTGCACCACACCTGGATTGTCGGCGCCCTGGACTCGGCGCTGCACGCCTGTCATCAGATCCTTCACGATCCGGAACTGGAGCCCTTGCGTCCCGAGCAGGCGGAAAGCACGCCGCGTCACACCTATGACTATAGCCAATGCGCACAGGCTGGAGTGCTGCCGGTACCGCGCTCCGAATCGCTGCCGGCCTCGGAAAAAATGCAGCGGCCATGGGGAATGGGATTCTGATGGCGCAGGGTATTCCAGAAGCTTGTTAGCGGGGTGGACATGATAAAAAAGCGTCTCCTGGCGGCGCTGCTGTTCTGCACGGCAGCCATTCATTCCCTGGCTGCCGAACCGGAAATCAAGCTGAGGGTGTTCGGTTCCTGGGATATGCTGAGCCAGTTCAATGATTACGAGCGCCCCTTCTGGACCGAGAAGGTGCCGGCCATGTTAGGTGAACGTATCGCAATCGAGCTTACGCCATTCAACAAGGCCGGGCTGAAGGGATCGGAAATCGTGCGGCTCATGAATCTGAGGGCCATCGATATCGGCACCGCCATCCTTTCCTATATATCCGAGCAGGATCCGATCGTCGAAGGAATAGACCTTGCCGGCCTCGCGCCCGATGCGGGGAAGGCACGCCGCATTGCCGATGCTTTCGCACCTGCCATGAGCCGCCATTTCGAGAGGAAATATGGCATCCGTGCCCTTGCATTCTGGCCGTACCCGGCGCAGATGCTTCATTGCAATGGGCCGATCGCAAGCCTTGATGACCTCAGGGGCAAGAAAGTGCGTATCAGCTTGCGCACGACGAGCGACCTCCTGGAGGCGTTCGGCGCCGTTACGCTCAGCATCCCGTTCGACCAGATATACGGCAAGATCAAGGAGGGGGCCGTGGATTGCGTTGTCACTGGCACCTTGTCGGCGAATGCCGCCAGGTTGTACGAGGTCACTACCCATCTGTATAACCTGCCGTTGGGATGGAGCACGATCATGCTCGGTATGACTCAAGCGAGCTGGGATCGGCTCTCGCCGGCAGAGCAGAAGCTTCTCTTGGATGGCGTCAATGAACTTTCGAACGCATTGTGGCAAGCTGCCGAAAGTCAGACCAGTCAGGGACTGGCCTGTAATGCCGGTAATGAAAGTTGCAGGATGGGCCAGAAAGGCGCTATGAAGCTGATAGCAGCCACACCGGCTGATCGCGACAAACTCCAGCGAATCGTGCCGGACATCGTCGTCAGGCGTTGGTTCGAACGCTGTGGGGTTGTTTGTGCCGAGGATTGGACTGGTTCAGTTGGAAAAGTGCCGGGAGTAGTTCCCAAGCGATGAGCGAATGAGGGGCAGTGGTCTTCCATGAATAACAAAACTAACCCTGTCCACAGTCCGCCGGAAGCGGCCACGGTCAGCATTGCATTCCGTTTGCGCCTCGCGTTCGGGGCGGTGGCCGCAACGACGCTGATTGCATCGGTTGCGGCAATCCTGGCCTTCAGTTCTGTCACCGGCACTTTCCATACGGTTTCGGACCATAGCTTTCCGGCTACCGTGACTGCAGCCCGCTTGCGGGTAAACAGCCAGGAACTGTCCACGGCATTGGCCGCACTGGCTGCGGCCGACAGTCCCGAAGCGCGCCGGGTCGCGCACGAGAGGCTGGATGTGATCCTTGCGGATGTACCCAAGCAGATCGACGGTGTGTCGGAGGGACGTGTTGCCGCTGCGAACCAGCTTGCCAAGGTACTGGCCTTACTCAGGAAAAATATTGCAGAAACAGATAGCCTGGTCGACGAACGTCTCTTGCTCGAGCGACGCAAGCAGGAGTTGATGAGTCAGTCGGGCGAATTGCAGCGCCGCTTTCTGGCTGCAATCGATCCCGTGATCACCGTTGCCAATGCCGATCTGCTATCGGCGGCGCGCCGCGTGTCGGTTAATAGCGGTGCAGCCGTGCACGGCCTCATCGACAAGGAGTTTGCAACATTGCAGGCGTTACTACAGGCGCGGACAAGCGCCTTTCGCCTCGCAGCAGAAAGCGGGGTTGCAAGCGGAAAGTCGCTGCAACATGTCGTGAACGACTTCAGGCGTTCCCTGGACGACATTGATGGACCTGTCCGGGAGCAGGGAAAGAAAGTGGTGGCAGCCACCGGTCCGCTGCTATCCGACATGTCTCCCGATGCCGGACATGTTTCTGCCGTACGCAGTGCGGTATCGGCATTCGATGCCGTTATCGAGCCGCTGATCCAACGTTCGACCCTGCAATTGGTCGCGAAAAGCGATGTCATCACCACCGAGGCAACCAATGCCGTCGTTCTCCTGGTGGCCGAGCACGTCGCGCCGGTTGGGGCCGCACTGCGACTGCAGGGCGATGCCAATCTGCTTGCCAGCCTTTTCGGCCAGGCAGCGAATGCTACGTCAGGCGCGCAGCTGGATGACATATCGAAGATATTCCGCACCACCGTCCAAGGCATGGCAAAGGCACGACGTGAGCTTCGCGCCGACGCTCACCTGACTGGCGTCGACAACGCCCTTGCAGCCCTGCAGAGGCTGGCGGAGGAATCGAACGGAGTGTTTGCGGTACGGCGGCGTCAGCTCGCTCTGGTGGACATGTCGCGGCGCCTGCTGGAGAGCAATCGCACCGTCACGGAGCGGCTTTCGGAGGCCGTGCAGAATATCACCGACGACATCGGTCGCAACCTGGACGGAGAGATTGCCGCAGTGGAGCTCCGGCTAAACCGCAGCACATGGCTGCTGGTCGCAATGGCCCTGTTCAGTCTCGCCTTGTCGGTAATGCTGGGTTACTTCTATGTCGGCCGCCGGATTGCCAGGCGTCTGACCGATCTTTCCGACAGCATGCGCGCGATTGCCGGCGGCAAGCTGGATGTCACCATTCCCGGCGGCGGCGACGACGAGATTTCCGCGATGGCCCGCTCTCTGCTGATTTTCCGGCAGGCCATGGAGGAGGTCGACAAACGCACCGCCGAGGCCGAAGCGGCGCGCAAGCGGCTGGTGGACATGACTGACAGGCTGCCGCTTACCGTGGTCCAGTACCGTCAACCGCCTGATGGCGAGGGAAGCTATGTATTCGTCGGGAAGAGCGTCCGGCAGGTGCTTGGTGTCGGCGCCGCTGAAGTGCTTGCCAATAAGGATGCACGCTGGCGTAACGTGCTCGAGGAGGACCGCATTGTTACCGAGTCTCTGGTAAAGCGCGCGCTTGCCGAACACATGCCCATGGAATTCCATCATCGCCTCAAGGTCGACGGACGGATTCGGTGGATATATGCGCACTCGGTGCCATCGAAAATGCCGGATGGTTCGTGGGTATGGAACGGCTTCTGGATGGATGTCACCGAATCGCGTCAGCAGGGCGAAGAATTGCGTATCGCCAAAGAAGCAGCTGAGGAAGCCACCCGCGCCAAATCCCTCTTCCTGGCCAACATGAGTCATGAGATCCGTACGCCGATGAACGCGATCATCGGGCTCAGCCACCTCGCGCTCAAGACGACACTCGACAAGAAGCAGCGCGACTATGTGGCGAAGATCCACAACGCGGGCACCTCGCTCCTGGGCATCATCAACGACATCCTGGATTTCTCGAAGATCGAGGCCGGAAAGCTCGATATCCACAACAGCAATTTCGTGCTGGACCGGACCATGGATAACGTGACGACGATCGTCGGACACAAGGCGGCGGACAAGGGGCTGGAGCTGATTTTCGATATTGCGCCCGACGTTCCACAAGCGCTGGTTGGCGACCCCTTGCGGCTGGAGCAGATCCTCACCAATCTGATCGGGAATGCGGTCAAGTTCACCGAGCGTGGCGAAGTCCTGGTGCGCGTGGAATGGCTCGAGAACACCGGCGCGCGCGTCAAGCTCAAATTCTCGGTGCGGGATACCGGCGTCGGCATGGGCGCGGAGCAGCAGCAACGCCTGTTCCAGGCATTCACGCAGGCCGACGGCTCGATCACTCGCAAGTACGGCGGCACTGGTCTCGGCCTGGCGATCTGCAAGCGCCTGGTTGAAATGATGGGCGGTACCATCTGGGTACAAAGCGAACGGGGCGTCGGCAGCACCTTCAGCTTCACCGCCTGGTTCGGGCGCGGGCAGGAGTCGACGCGGCGTGACCTGCCCGCGCAGATCAGGGGGCTGCATGTCTTGATCGTGGATGACAACCCTGAGGCGCGCCGCGTGCTGGCTGGCCATTGCGCTACCTTGCCGCTGCAGGTCGATGAAGTCGCGTCCGGCGAGGAGGCCGTGGCAGCGGTGCGCCAGGCAGCGGCGGACGGGCATGCATACGGCCTCGTCCTGATGGACTGGTCCATGCCCAGCATGAACGGCATCGACACCGCGCGCGCGATCAAGCAGGATCCGGCGCTGGAGATGCTGCCGGCAATCGTGATGGTGACGGCCTTCGGCAGGGAGGATGTCAGGGACGAGGCAGCCGGCGTTCCGCTCGACGGTTTCCTCGTCAAGCCGGTGAGCGCGTCGACCCTCGTGGATACGCTGGTCGAACTGTACGGCAACAGTGCGCAGGTCCAGCCGCCCGGGGTGTCTGCCGATTACGTGCTCGAGGGCTTGCGCGTGCTGCTGGTGGAAGACAACGCGATCAACCAGCAGATCGCGGCCGAGCTGATGTCCTCGGCAGGCATCGTGGTAGACGTGGCCGATAACGGTCGCATTGCACTGGACATGCTGAAGTCTGGCGTGCAATACGACATTGTCCTGATGGACCTGCAAATGCCGGAGATGGATGGTTTTGCGACCACCGAGGCGATCCGCGGCAACATGGCGCTGGCGCATCTGCCCGTGGTGGCGATGACGGCCCATGCAATGGCAGAAGAGCGTGAGCGCTGCATCGACGCCGGTATGAACGACCATATCGCCAAGCCGATTGACCCCGATGTGCTCTTCGCGACCCTGGCACGCTGGGATCGCCGCAAACCGCAGGATGGACTCGCTGTTGCAAGGGAGATCATCCCGATGGATGACATGGGAGCGATGGCAAGGAATGACTGGATCGACACTGCCGGCGCCTTGAACAGGCTAGGCGGTAACGCGGCGCTCTTGCAGCGGCTGTTGGCCCAGTTTGCGGAAGAGTATGGAGGACAAGCCGAGCGGATTGAGTTTTTGCTTGCCGCCGGCGACCGGGCGGCGGCGAAACGTGCGGCACACACGCTCAAGGGCCTCGCCGGCAACCTCGGTGCGACCGCGCTTGCCAAGGTAGCGGAGGAACTCGAGAAAGCGATCCATGCCGGGCAGGAGGATGACTTATTGATTGCCGATTTTGCTGCGGTCTGCGCGTCCACCGTTGCGGCTATTCGCGCCATGGTGCCTGTGCAGGGGACGGACGTCCCGAAATCCGGAGCATCGGTTGACTCGCGCGAAACCGTACAGCAACTCTCGCAGTACCTCTCTACTGGCAACGCCGATGCCGTCGACTACTTCAGTGCGCACCGCGGTGCGCTGCTGGCGGTGCTCGGCAGGCAGGCGGCCCCTGTCGAGCGGGCTATCAACAACTATGATTTCGAGACCGCTCTCGAACTCGTCGGCGCGTCTCTGTCACAGGCCGCGCAACCCGGCAGCTAACACGCGAGTGCGGTCATCCGCGTTTCGCGGGCTTTCCCGCCGACGACCTGATTTTCAAGTCGACGCCGTTGCATGATATTGGCAAGGTCGACATTCCCGCATGACAAGGCGGTTGCCCTGATTGTCGAAGGGTGGGGGTCGCATTTCGATCCCCACATGGTTGATGCCTTCCTGTCGATCGCGGACGAATTCCGCAAGATCGCCGAACGGTTCGTGGACGAAGAGTAGTTCCGCCTTAGAGCGGCTTTCGAATTGGTGTAGGGGCCCCCTACACCAATTCGAAAGCCGCTCTAAGTCCCCGCTTGATGCCGCGCAAATCGCGCTCGGTTTTACCGGCGACGCGCGATCCGTTTTCCTTTCCGGCGGTCGAAAGTCCTTGAGCCTGAGTCGCGGTTGTGTGCCGCGAGGAAAGTTTGCGACTGATGAAAAATTCCTGGCTGAAAAAGAATCCGCTGATGAGCATGTGGCTCAGCGGCGCGAATGCCGTTGCCGGCAAGGCGCGCCGCCGCATCATGGCCGAGAGCAAACGGCAGGGTTCGGCCATGATGACCCGCAGTCTGAAGCAAGCGAACGATTTCTGGAGCGGGATGCTGCTGGCGAAGCCGCCCGCGAAACGAAGGAAGAAGCGCCACTAACTTAATCAAGCAGGAGGATCAGGCATGAAACGTACAGCAACGGCCGCCTGGAGCGGCGGCCTCAAGGACGGTACAGGTACTGTGTCGTCGCAGAGCGGCGTGTTGTCCAATACCCGGTATGGATTCCAGAGCCGGTTTGAGGAAGGGGCGGGAACGAACCCGGAGGAATTGATTGCGGCTGCGCATGCAGGTTGCTTCACGATGGCCTTGTCGGCGCAACTGGAAGAGGCTGGGTACAAGGCGGAGAGCTTGAAGACGGATGCGGTGGTGACGCTGGAGAAAGTGGCTTCGGAGTTTGAGATTACCAAGATTAATTTGAACCTGGTGGCGAAGGTGCCGGGGATTGATCAGGGGAAGTTTGATACGGCGGTGAATAATGCGAAGGTGGGGTGTCCGGTTTCCAAGGTGTTGAAGGGGGCGGATATTTCGTTGACTTCCAAGTTGGAGACTTGATTGGTGTTTTTCTTCGGTGCCCCGGTCTGGTCGGTTCTCTGTGGAAGCTAGCCGGGACTGGCCCCGGCGGGCCACCTACCTTTTTGCTTCGCCAAAAAGGTAGGCCAAAAAGGCGCCCCTGGTCCGCAGCCCCTTCGGGGTACCCGAAAAAATGCAGGGGAAGGCGGGAAGCGCAGAACTCGCCTGCGGCTCAGACAACTGCGCTTCTTAATCCGCCTTCCCCAGCATTTTTTCGGCTGCGTACAAGGGAGTAAGAGCGGAAACCCATCCCCACCCTGGCCCTCCCCTTGAAGGGGAGAGAATCAGAAATTCATTTCTTCGAACAATTGAAATCGAAGCCGAAACATTGCGGTCTCAATTATGAGACTACGTTTGCCAAGCCTTGACCAGTTCCCTCCCCTTCAAGGGGAGGGTCAGGGCGGGGATGGGTTTAAAAAGATCCCTTGTGACAAGCCAAAAGAGCAGGCGCAAAATCGGAAAAAGAAGCGCAGATGTCTGAGCCAAAGGCGAGTTCTGCGCTTCCCGATTTTGCGCCTGCTCTTTTGGGCACCCCCGCAGGGGGCGAAGGCACCAGGGGCGCCTTTCTTTGCTTACTTTCTTTGGCGAAGCAAAGAAAGTGAGTGGCCCGCCGGGGCCAGTCCCGGCTAGCATCGACGGAGAGCAAACCGAACTGGGGCACCGGAGAGAAAACCAAAACCTCAAGCCCGAGCCTCATCCCCCCAAACCTGCCACATCCGAAACCTGACCCCCGCCTGCTCCTCACTCAACATCTCCCTCACCCCAAACCCAACCACCCCGGTATCCCGCTGCACAGGCTCCGCCAGCAACACCCCATCCGCCCCAACCAACACATGCACCACAGGCGAGGTCGTACTCGAGCCCTTGCCGGACACCACACCGACTTCCCCGTTAGCCAGCCGAACAACGGCCCCCGTCGGATACATCCCGACCACACGGATGAAACAGGCAGTGAGCATCGGATCCACACTCTGATGATCCGCCAACAGCAAATCCCGCAGAGCTTCAATCGGCAGCAACGACTTGCGGTAGCTGCGAGACGAAACACGCGCGCAGTAGCGGTCGGCGAGGGAAATGACCTTGACGTTGAGCGGGATGTCGTCGCCGGTCTTGCCGAAGGGGTAGCCGCTGCCGTCTTCATTCTCGTGATGCAGCAGCACGCAGTTGAGCCAGTCCTCGTCCTCGATCCCGGCACGCTGGAGAATCTCGACGCCGCGCTGCGGGTGTGCCTGGATGGCGGCGCGTTCGTCGCCGGAGATCGCGTTGAGCCGGCTCTGCAACTGCTCCTGGTTATGTAGCATGCCGATGTTCATCGTCAGTGCGCCCGCCACAACCGTCAATGTCTGGTTCGGCCCCTTGTCCAGCGCGCGCGCCACCAGCATGGCGACGACGGCGGTGTCGATGCAGTGGCGCACCGCGTAGCTGCCTTCATCCTGGTTGTGCAGGATGCAGGCGAGGGCGATGTCGGGGCCGTCATCGACCGCGGAGATGAGCTTGTCTGCGACGGCGAGCAGGCGCGCCTGCGCATCCGGTTCGCGCTCGACGTTGAACAGCAGGTATTCAAGTTCGCGGTGCGCTTCGTTGATGCGCCTGAGCACCGGTTGGCGCTCCTGCGAGGCAGACCCCGGGGTGTCCGGTGTGTCGAGAGGGCGGTGCTCCATGTTGTTCCTTTCGGTCCTCAGGACGTCAAAGTATTGCAAAGAAAGTAACTGATTGCCCTGAACAAAGAGTTACCGACCATTGTATGGGGGACTTGAACGGATTTCATCAAATTGTTGGATTCAGGAAACTTTCATCGACATGCATAGTTTCTATCAAGCAATTTTTGGCGCAAAGGCGGTATGATGGAATCGTCTTTATCATCGGAATCCTATGGCGACCATCATCAACCAGCGTCTTGCCCACCTGCGTTCGCTCGTTGTCGATGACATGGCGACCATGCGGCAGAACATCCGGACGCAGCTTGGGCAGCTTGGCATTCCCCATGTCGACCAGGCTTCCACGCCGGATGAGGCGATCAGCTATATCCGCAAGAATGCCTACGACATCATCATCTGCGATTACAACCTGAACCGCGAAACCAACGGCCAGCAGATGCTGGAATTCCTGCGTTCGCAGAACATCCTTCCCGTTTCGACCATGTTCATCATGGTGACGGCGGAGAGCAGTTACGACTTCGTGGCCAGCGCCGCCGAATTCCAGCCGGATGCCTATATGGTCAAGCCGCTGACCGGCGGCAAGCTGCTGGAGCGCATCGAGCGCCTGCTGGACAAGCAGAACGCGCTGCGTTCCATCGTCGGCCGCCTCAACCTCAAGGACGTGGCCGGCGCCGTGGAGGAATGCGACAAGATGATGCAGGTCCAGCCGAAGTGGGCGCTGGACATCCTGAAGATCAAGGCCAATGCGCTGCTCGAACTGGGCAAGCATGAAGACGCGCGCGCGGTGTATGAAATAGCCCTGAAGGCGCGCGACGACCTGGTCTGGGCGCGATACGGCGTCGCACGCTGCCATCTGGCGGCCGGCAAGCTGGACGACGCCAAGGCCGTTGCGCAGGCCGTGCTGGAATCCAATACCCAATATGTCGTCGCCTACGACCTGCTGGCGAAGGTCGCCGAGGCGCAAGGCAACGAACAGGAAGCGCTGGAGGCGCTGAACCGTTCCTACGAAGTGATTCCGTCCGCGCGCCGCAGCCGGATGGTGGGCGACGTCGCCTATCGTACCGGCGACCTGGAGCAGGCCCGTACCGCATTCGACCGTGCCCTGCAGCACACGAAGGGATCGCTGACCGCACAGCCATCGGACGTTCTGTCGCTGGCGCAGGTGCACGTCGATGCCGGCGATGCGCAGCTCGCCCTGCAGGTGCTGTCCACCGCGCCAAAGCACTATGGCGAATCCGATGTCTTCAACGCCACGCAGGCCGCGGTGCAGGCGCAGGCGCATATCAAGCTCGGCGACCTGGAATCCGCGCAGCATGCTTTCGAGCGCGCCAAGAGCCTGACCGACACCAGCCGTGCCGATACCGCTGCGCTCGCGCTCGCCAAGGCGGCGTTCTCGATCGGCCGTGACGACGAAGGTGCGCAGATCCTGGCCAAGGCCGTGCGGGCCGACCATGAAAACAACCGCCTCGTCTCGCTGGCCCGCAAGGTGCTCAAGGACACCGGCAAGGAAAACATGACTGGCGATATCGTCGACCAGGCGCTGAACCAGGTCAACGCCATCGTCGCCGAGGCGAACGCGCTGATGCGCAAGGCACAGTTCGACGAGTCGCTGCAGAAGCTCGAAGAGGCGCTTGAAAGCATGCCGGAGAATACCGGCGTGCTGCTGGCCGCGGCGCAGCTCCACTTGCTGTGGATGAGCCAGAAGGGTCTGAACCTCGATTACGTCGCCCGGGTAAACAATTACCTGGCCAAGCTTGATGTCCTGATGCCGGGGAACGAGCGCGTCGCGAAGATGTACCGCTTCATGCGCGAAACCTTGAGCCGGGCAAAGAAGTAGCAGGAGCAATCATGGACACCACGCTCGCCGCAGCGGTCATCCACGACATCAAGAATTCCCTCGGCGTGCTCGAAGGCATGCTGCAGGCGCTGACCCTGGATCCGACGCGTGACCAGGCGGCCAATGCGCAGGAAACGTGTACCGCGCTGCGGGAGCGGCTGATCGGCTTCCTGACGCTGTACAAGGCAACGTCACAGGGTTTGACGGCAAGTGTCGATGCGACCAATCCCGACGATTTCCTCAACGGCCTGGTCCGCGAATACGGGGCAGGCAGACCGGACGTGACCGTATCGGTGAACCAGAAGGATATGCCGGTGCTGGGCTTCTTCGATGAAAATCTCGTCGGCCTGGCGCTGGGCGCCGCCTTGCAGAACGCGGCCCGGTTTGCGCGTTCCGGCATCGAGATCGGCTGCCGCATCGAACCGGAGGGGGACCTGGTTTTCACCGTGCATGACGACGGGCCAGGCCTGGGGACGAAGGAAGAAAAGCCGTCGACCGGCCTCGGCATGACGCTGTGCGCGGCAATTGCGCAGGCGCATCGCAAGGGGGATCGCTGCGGCAGCGTGCAGTTGCAGGACGATCCCAGGGGCGGCGCGATATTCACTTTGCGGCTGCCTTAGGGCGTGTTTGATAAGCGTAGCGAGCGGGCCGGATGCGGTCCGAGGAGCGCACGCGTACGAATGGTACGCCGAGCACCGCAGGGGCGCATCCGGCCCGCGCAGTAGCTTATCAAACACGCCCTGGCGCCGCGTTGTTGCGCTGCACATATGACGATGCTCAAGCGGCGCCATATCTTGTCGTTATAAACCGAAGGAGAGCATGCAGGTCCGGCGCCAGGAGCCACTGAAAAGCAGTGGCGACGCCAGGGCGATCGGCGTATCGTGATATCAAGGGTGACCGGACAATCCGGGAAACGGAGGCGGAAGCGAGGCAACCATGAGTATCAGCGTGACCTTCAACAGTGTTCATCGTGTACTGCTCGCCTCGGAATTTTTCATGGCACGCCGTCCGGTACTGGACCGCCAGCAAAATCTCGTTGCGCATGAGCTGCTGTTCTGCTCCGATGACCAGGCAGCGCCTCCCGGCGCGACGGAAGACCAGCCCATCTCGGCCTCCGTGGTCGCCGACGTCTACCAGCACGGCATGGGACGCGTGATCGGCGACCTGATCGGTATCCTGTACATCGATGCCGAAGCGATCATGAGCGACATCTTCCAGTTCCTTCCGCCCGAAAAGGTGGTGCTGGAAATCGAGGAACTGCATGAGGTGACGCCGGCGGTCCTCGAGCGCCTGGCCGAACTGAAGCAGAAGGGATTCCGGTTTGCCCTGGTCGACAATGGCGATATGGCCGAGGCGGACCGCCTGCTGCCTTTAATGGAAGGCGTGCGCATCGATATCACCGGCAAGGACGCGTCCGAGCTGGGCCGCTTGTGTTCTGCTTACCGGCCGCGCACCAAGTACATGCTCGCGGAAAAGGTGGAAACGGTTGAACAGTTCCGCGCCTGCTTTGACCTCGGCTTCGATTTTTTCCAGGGCTATTACTTCACCCATCCCGTCTTCCTGCAGGGACGCAAGCTGGCGCCGTCCCAGATCGCCATTACCGAGCTCATGGCACTGATCGCATCGGATGCCGACAACTCGGTGATCGAAGAGCATATCAAGGGTAATGTCTCCCTCGGCTTGAACCTGCTGCGGCTGGTGAATACGCCGGCCGTCAGCGCGCACCGCATCGATTCCCTGCGTCAGGCCCTCATGGTCCTCGGCCGCAACCATCTGCAGCGCTGGCTGCAGGTGATGCTGTATGCGGACAACACCCACGGCCCGATCATGATGCCGTTGTTGGTGCTGGCTACGACTCGCGGCCGGTTGATGGAACTGGTGGCGCAGAAGCTCAAGCCGGGCAACCGCAGCATTGCCGATACTGCGTTCACTGTCGGCATCATGTCGCTCATGGATACACTGTTCAGCATGCCGATGGAAGCCATCCTCGAGCAGATTCTTGTCGTCGACGAAGTCAGCGAAGCGTTGCTGCACCGGCGCGGCTATTTCGGACAATTGCTGTCGCTGATCGAATGCACGGAATGGCACTCCAAGACCGACATGCAGCTGCTGCAGGCCATTCGCGACCTGCGGCTTTCGCATAACGACCTGTACCTGTTGCAGCTGGCTGCATTCGAATGGAGCGATCATGTGACGCGCAGCGTGCGCTAGAGGCAGCTCACTTCTTCGAAATCCAGGAATTTCCTTCGATATAAAAACGCAGCGGCGCGTCTGCCCATTCACCCGCGTAGGCAACGCCGATGCGAGGCCGGGTGACGATCGTGAAGCGCTCGCCGGATGGCGGTTCGGCAATGTAGAAATCCTTGCTCAGCAGGTCATGACCGTTGAACCGCTTGTCGATGCCCAGCGCACGGCACAGCAGCCCAGGGCCGCGCGTATTGCCCTCGACGCCTGCGACCGGTTCGACGGCCCGCAGCAGGACCGCGGCGCCGTTGCCTTCCGGCTCGGTAACCACGTTCATGCAGTGGTGCATGCCGTAGATCAGGTAGACGTACGCATGCCCGGGCTGGCCGTACATGACGCTGGTGCGCGCGGTGACGCCCTTGGAGGAGTGCGAAGCCAGGTCGTGCGCGCCGATGTAGGCCTCCACTTCGACGATGCGCGCGCGCCGCTCAACGCCGTCAGCGACATGCACGAGATGCTTGCCGAGCAGGTCCTTGGCGACCTGTTCTGTCGGACGCGCGTAGAACGCGCGCGGGAGCTTGGTATTCCGTTTCAACTGTTCGGGACTTCAGCAGGAAAACCCGATTGTAGAGTCCAGCTCTAATGCCGCACCGCCGCCATTCCAGAAAATACCGTATCCGCCTGCAGGAAGCGCTCGAAGTCCGGCGCAGACACCGCCGAGCTGTAGAAATAGCCCTGCACTTCGTCGCAGCCGAAGGTGCGCAGGCGATCGACCTGTTCGCGCGTTTCCACGCCTTCGGCGATGACGCGCAGCTTCAGGCTGTGGGCGAGGTTGATGATCGCATAGGCGATTGCTTCGTCGTCGTCGTCATGCAGCATGTCCTTGATGAAGGAACGGTCGATCTTGATCTTGTCGATGGGGATGTGCTTCAGGTAGCTCAGGCTGGAATATCCGGTGCCGAAGTCGTCGATGCTGATCCCCACGCCGATCTCGCGCAGACGGTTCGCGAGTTCGGCGACCTGCGGTGCGCGACGCATGATCGCGCTTTCCGTGATTTCGATTTCGAGATTGGCGGCGTCAAGCCCGGATTCGTGCAGAATGCCAGTGACCAGTTCCACGAAGCCCTTCTGCTGGAACTGGATCGGGGAGACGTTGACGGCCAGCGGAACGGTGCGCAGGCCTTGCTCCTGCCATTGACGGCACTGGTTGCAGGCTTCGCGCAGTGCCCATTCGCCGATGCGCGAAATCAGGCCGCGTTCTTCCGCAACCGGAATGAATTCCACCGGCGAGAGGAATTGGCGCTCATGGCCGCGCCAGCGCAGCAGCGCTTCGGCGCCGATCATCCTGCCGCTGCGAGTATCGATTTGCGGCTGGTACCACAGTTGCAGGTTGCCGGCGTCGATCGCCCATCGCAGTTCGCGCTCGATGGTCGCATTGCGCGTGATCTGGTAGTTCAGTTCCTGCGTAAAGAACTGGTAGTTGTTGCGGCCGCGGGCTTTCGCCTGGTAAAGGGCGGAATCCGCATGCCGGACCAGCTCATGCAGTTCCTGCGCATCGTCCGGGTAAATGCCGATGCCGATGCTGATGGTGGTGTGGATCTGGTGATTCTGCAATGAAAACGGGCCTGCCGTCGCGGTAAGGATTTTCTCCGCCACCGATACGGCCTGCGCCCCTTTGTCGAGTTCGGACAGCACGATGAGGAATTCGTCGCCGCCAATGCGGGCGACTGTGTCCTCGCTGCGCACGCACTGGCTCAGGCGTTCGCCGATGGCCTTGAGCAGCATATCGCCGACCTGGTGGCCGAGCGAATCGTTGATGTTCTTGAAGTTGTCCAGGTCCATGAAGAACAGGGCAACTTTCTTCCCGTTGCGTTGTGCCATGTGCATGGCCTGCGCGAGGCGGTCCTGCAGCAGCGCGCGGTTGGGCAGCTTTGTCACGTTGTCGTAGTAGGCCAGCATCTGGACCTGCTGCTCGGCGGCCTTGCGTTCGGTGATGTCGCTTGCCACGCCGTCCACGCGCGGCGCGCCGCCGTCGGCCTCGCGAACCAGGCGGCCGCGTAAGTGCAGCCAGCGGACAGTGCCGTCGCTGCGCACGATCCGGTACTCGGTGTCGCACAGCGGTTGCTCGTCTGATAGTCCGGCAAGCAGGCCGCGAACGCGTTCGCGGTCGTCGGCGTGGATCGCATCGAACCAGAGCTGGGGACGTTCGAGGAATGCTGCGACGGGGTAGCCATAGATGCGCTCTGCCGACTGGTTGATGTAGTTGAGCCGCTTGAAACAGGCGGAAAATGACCAGACCACGTCCAGGATGCTTGCCAGGATGCCGTTCAGCCTTTCCTGGCTTTCCCGCAAGGCGGCCTGGGAATGGAGCCGCAGCTGTTCTTTTTCGGTCGTCGCTTGCAGCATCTGCAGCCGGTACCGGCTTTCGCGCCCCTTCCACCACAGGCGCACCAGGATCGCGAACACAAGCAGCAGGGCCATGCTTGCGCCGGCCACTATCCACGCCAGCCGGTTGACGTTCGCCCGCGCGGCGGCGAGGTCGAACATGGAGACAAGGTACCAGGGGACGCCGGGTATCCTGCGCACCACGGCCATCACCGTGCGATCGTCCTGGGTGCGAAGCAACACCGTTTTCATCGGCGCTATTGCGGAAGCGGTCAATTCGTCCGCCGCAATGGGGAGCACATCTCCGTCGCCGAAATACACTGAGGCTGCGCCCGATGCGGTGACGACGGCCCGGTCTCCCTGCCGTTCCGCCACGAGTGCATCGGCTGCCGCGTTGAGCAGCGGCATCGGCTGGACAAATGCATCGAAATGCATATCCGCATTGATGCGCAGCAGGAGGATGGATTGCGTCTTCTCGGAGGTGGGATGGACGTCAAGCAGCGGTGCGGCGATGTCCACGATGTGCCGGGACTCGGGAAGATCGGGCGAGGAGTGGATCGATGAAATTTGCACCGAGTTCAGCCGGGCCGCATCCTTCGCCGTCCCGGCTGCAATGGAATCAAGCGAAGCCGACGTGTCGCCGTCTTCGATCTGGACCGCGCCTGTGGTATCGAGTACGGCGACGCTCAGGTAGCCGTAGGTGGTCTTGATCGCTCGCAATTGCTCTTGTACCTGGAATCGTGTGGCGTCGCGCGGCGCGCCCCGTTCTAGCCAAGCATGCATGGTTTCGCCGAGAAATCTTCCACTGCTGAAAACATGTGCGTCGCCCAGCCGTTCCAGGATCCACGCAGAAAGTGCAGCGGCCTGGATGTCGGCGTTATGGCCGAGTGATTTTTCCACACGGTCTTCTTCGCGATCGACGATATGGCGGTAGACCTGATAAGCGGAAATGAGGAAAAGGGCGAGCAGGGCCGTGAGAATACCGATCGTTAAGCGGGAAGGCCAACGTTGAGTGCCGGGAGTACCAGCAGGCATAGGGCGTTCTCCGGACGTGCGCGCATGGAGGCGGAACAGGTCCTGCTGTTGCCGGCGCGCTCAACCGTCACCCAGCCGACCTCGCAGCATCATTCCTATGACCGTCCGGGAAAGCCGATGTTCGATCTGCATGCCCGAATCGCCGTACTGGTCACCATGTGTCGACGCAGGGACGTTTCTTTCCCTCGCGCGGCGATACCGGCGGCGCCGAACGCAATCCGCGCAGCACCCATTGCCGTGTCGCCTCGGGATCGATCACCGCGTCGATTTCGAGGAAAGATGCCATGTTGATCGCCTTGCCGCGGCAATACGATTCGGCCACCATCTTGTCGAACAGAGCTTGGCGCTGCACAGGGTCTTCCACGGCCTCCAGTTCCTTGCGGTAGCCGAGCCGGACCGCGCCTTCCAGTCCCATCGCGCCGAATTCGCCGCTCGGCCATGCCACGGTGAAGAATGGCGCATGGAAACTTCCACCCGCCATTGCCTGGGCGCCAAGCCCGTACCCCTTGCGCAGCACGATCGTGAAGAACGGCACGCTGATGCTGCCTGCCGTCACGAACATGCGCGAGACGTGGCGCACCATGGCCGTCTTCTCCGCATCCGGTCCGACCATGAAACCCGGCGTGTCGCACAGCGACAGGATGGGCAGGTCGAAGGCGTCGCACAACTGCATGAAGCGTGCCGCCTTGTCCGCCGCGTCGGCATCGATTGCACCGCCGAGGTGCATGGGATTGTTGGCCATCACCCCGAACGGCCGCCCCTCGATGCGGATCAGGGCTGTGATGATGCCCGTGCCGAAGCTGCGCCGCAGTTCCAGCACGGAATCCTTGTCGGCGAGAATGTCGATGATGCCGCGCACGTCGTAGGAACGCAGGCGGTTTTCCGGCACCAGCCGCCGGAGCATGCGCTGGTCTGCACACTCCCATTCCGCCAGCGGCCCCTGGAAGTAGGACAGGTATTGCTTCGCCACATGCACCGCTTCCGCTTCGTCCTCGACCACGATGTCGACGACGCCGTTGGGCGCCTGCATGCTGACCGGACCCACCTGTTCCGGTTCGAATACGCCCAGTCCGCCGCCTTCGATCATCGCCGGTCCGCCCATGCCGATGGTGGCGTTTTCGGTCGCGATGATGACGTCGCAGCAACCGAGGAAAGCGGCATTGCCGGCAAAGCATCTTCCCGAGACAATGCCGACGCGCGGCACCAGCCCGCTCAGCCTGGCGAAGTTGATGAAGGACATCACGTCGAGGCCGGCGACCAGCATCGCGTCGGTATCGCCCGGGCGTCCGCCGCCGCCTTCGGCGAAGATCACCACCGGCAGTTTCCATTGCTCCGCGACCTGGAACATGCGGTCGGTTTTCTTGTGATTCATCATGCCCTGGGTGCCGGCGAACACCGTGTAGTCGTAGGCGAGCACCATGCAGCGCGACTTGCTGTCGTCGAACAACGCACCATTGACGCTGCCGATACCTGCCACCAACCCGTCTGCCGGGCTGATGCGGATCAGTTCCTCTTCCGGGCGGCGCCGGCGCTGCGCAGCGATCGCCAGCGCGCCGTACTCGATGAAGCTGCCGTCATCGCACAGGTCGGCCACGTTTTCCCGCGCGGTGCGCTGGCCGGTCTTGCGCCGCTTGGCGACCGCATCCGGGCGTGCTGCGTCCAGGCCGATCGCATGCCGCTCGCGGACTTCGGCGAGGTCGGGACGGATCGCGTCGAGGTCGATCTCTTCTGTCCGTTCATGCTCGAGCACATCGACATCGGCAGGTTCGATATAGACGAGCGGATGACCGCGGAACAGCACATCGCCTTTCTGCACGTTGATCGCGCGCACGATGCCGCCGAGGTCCGTCTTGACCACGTGTTCCATCTTCATCGCTTCGATTACCGCCACCTGGCGGCCGGCATGCACGAGCTCGCCTTCGCGTACGTCGATCGAAACCACCGCGCCTTGCATCGGCGCGGCCACGGCGACCGTGCCTTCGGGCTCCGGCTGCGCGTGGGCTGCCGCGTCATGCGGACCGGGTGCGGCCCGCGACGAGACATAGAGTTTCTGGTGCGAACCGTCCTCCGGCTCCACCAGCGCTGCGATGTGTTCCTCCACGAAGCGCGTGTGTACCCGGTTCGCCACAACGTCGGGGCGCGTGAGCAGGTTCTGCAGCAGGCCGATGTTGGTCTCCACGCCATCGATGCGGAACTCGCAGAGCGCGCGATAGGCGCGCGCGATGACATCCGGAAAACGGCCGGACGAGGTGGACGCAATCAGCTTGGCGAGCAGGGAGTCGAAGTTGGGATTGGTGCTGTACCCGGTGTAGCCATAGGTATCGACGCGGATGCCGGGGCCGAACGGAGGTTCGAAGGCGCGCAGGATGCCGCCTGAGGGTTGGGTATTCCCCTTCGCATCCATTGTTTCCATGTTGATCCGGAGCTGCACGGCAAAACCGCGCGGCACCGGGATTTCATGCTGCGTCAATCCGACCTGGGCAAGGGAACATCCGGTGGCCAGCTGCAATTGCGCCTTCACCAGGTCGATCCCGGTCACTTCTTCCGTGACGGTATGTTCGACTTGCAGGCGCGGATTCGCTTCGATGAACCAGAAGGCGGCATGGTCGGTGTGGTCGCTGGCATCGACGAGGAATTCAAAGGTACCCAGGCTGCTGTAGCGGACCTCGCGCGCCAGTTTGACGGCGGCATCGATGATGCGCTGCTGGAGCGGATGGGGCAGGGTAGGGCTGGGCGCAACTTCGACCAGTTTCTGGTTGCGTCTTTGCAGCGTGCACTCGCGTTCCCACAGATGCGTGACATTGCCGCTGCCATCGCCGGCCACCTGTACCTCGATATGGCGCGCAGTAGCGACGCACTGCTCGACGTAGACATCGGCGCAGCCGAATGACGCAAGCGCCTCTGACTGACAGCGGGCATAGGCCTCCGGCAATTCATCCGCGGTGCTCACCGCGCGCATGCCGCGTCCGCCGCCGCCGGCAATGGCCTTCACCATGATCGCGCCGCCGTTGAGTGAGGCAAGGAAGGTCTGGGCTTCTTCCAGGCTGGTCGCTTGCCGTGTTCCGGCGACGACGGGAACGCCGTGGCGTTCGGCCAGCGCGCGTGCCTGTCCCTTGTCGCCGAACAGTTCCAGCACATCCGGCTGTGGTCCGATGAAGGTGATCCCCGCCTCGGCGCAGCGGCGTGCAAATGCGGCGTTCTCGCTCAGGAATCCGTAGCCGGGATGGATTGCGTCGCAGGATGCCGCTTTCGCGGCGGCGATGATCCCGTCAATATCGAGGTAGGCGGCGACACCGGTACCGCGCAAGCCCCGGCTCTCATCGGTGCGCCGCACATGCAGGGAGGCTGCATCGTCCTCCGAATACACCGAGACGGTGTGCATGCCCAGCTCTGCGGCGGCGCGCGCGATGCGGATAGCGATTTCGCCGCGGTTGGCGATCAGAAGTCGGGTGACGCCCATGGGGAATCCTTGTCTCGTGGTATTGGAATAGTCGAACGAGTTTTAGCACGTTCGTACTATTATTGTCCACGATTTCGGACGGGCGTCACCCCACCCGGGAAAGAGGCGGCGCTAAGCGAGCTGCGCGGCGTAGGCTTCGAGGTGCGTATCCGTACTCCCGAACTGCATTTCGATCGCCATCAGGCGCTTGAAGTAGTGGCTCACATCCAGCTCGTCGGTCACGCCCATGCCGCCATGCAATTGCACCGCCTGCTGGCCGACGAAACGGCATGCCTGGCCGATGACCACCTTGGCCGCCGACAGCGCCTTTGCGCGCGCCGCCGGATCGGAATCGGCGCAGCGGACGGCCGCCAGATAGCTCATCGAGCGTGCCTGCTCGATATGCAAGACCATGTCCGCCATGCGGTGTTGCAGGGCCTGGAACTTGCCGATGGGCTGGCCGAACTGCTTGCGATTGCGTGCGTATTCGACGGTCGCGGCGAGCAGCTTGTCGAGGGCGCCGACGGCTTCCGCGCAGACCGCGGCTAAGCCGGCGTCGAGCACTTCGGCGACGCGGCTTTCCGCATCCGCGCTGAGCAGCGCGCTTGCCGGCACATAGACCTGATTGAGCCAGATTTCGCTGGCCGGTACGGCGTCCACCGTCTTGAACGAAACGTGACGCAATCCGACGGCATCGCGCGGAACAAGGAATACCGCCATCGGGCCAGCTACGTCGGCCTGCATAATTCGGGCGGTGACCAGCAGCAGGTCAGCCGAGGCGCCGTGCACCACGACGTTCTTCTGGCCGGTGATGACGTAGCCGTTGCCGACCGGCCATGCGCGCGTTTCGATCGCCATGCGGTCGAAGCGGGCAGCGTGCTCGTCGTGCGCGAACGCGCCGATCTTCTCGCCGGACGCCAGTGCAGGCAGCAGTTCGGCACGCTGTTCGTCGCTGCCCATCAGTGCAATCGCCTTCGTCGCCAGCACGGCGCTCGTCAGGTAGGGTTCCAGCAGCAGGCCTTCGCCGACGGCGTTCATCACCAGCATCGTATCGACCGCCGACCCACCGAGGCCACCGTCCGCTTCAGGCACATTGATAGCCAGCAGACCGATGTCGGCGAGCGCTTGCCACGCATCGCGGCTGAATCCTTCCTTCGACTGTTCGCGGATCTTGCGGCGCGCCTCGAAGTTGTAGTCTTTCGCGACGAAGCGCCGCGTGGTGTCCAGCAGCATCTGCTGTTCTTCGGTAAAGGTGAAGTCCATGTCGATCTCCGAGAGGGTGTTATGAACCAGGGAAGGGGGCGCGCAGCCCCGAGAACCGGCCGAATGCCAGGCGTGGCGACGCGTCGTGGTGGTTCCACGGCAAGGAGCCGCAACACCGCAGGCGGCCGGTTCTCGGGGCTGCCCGGAGGGTTCGGTCGAGAAGGGACGCATTGCGTTGTTGCGCCGCTTGCACAGGCACCCAGCCTGAGCGGCGCGCCGCGCCTAGCACTGCATCCCTTCTCGACCGAACGCGCCCCCTTCCCTGGTTCATAACACCTTCACAGCTCGAGGATCATCTGCGAGATGATGTTCTTTTGAATTTCGTTGGAGCCGCCGAAGATCGACAGCTTGCGCATGTTGAGGTAGTGCGGGCCGAGCGGTACTGAATAGAACGGCCCTACGGCATCGCCCTGGTAGCCGGCTGCCATCGCTTCGCGACGGAGCTGCAGGCCGTAAGGGCCGGCGACCTGCACCAGCAGTTCGGTGATCGCTTGCTGAATCTCGGTGCCCTTGATCTTGAGGATGGAGGCTTCCGGTCCGGGCGCGCGGCGTTCCGCTTCAGCGGCGAGCACGCGCAGGTTGGTGATTTCCAAAGCGGTCAGGTCGATCTCGACCTGCGCGATGCGCGAGGCGAACAGAGGATCCTTGATGAGAGGCTTGCCGTTCTTGGTTTCTATCGACGCCAGCCGCTTCAGGCGGGCCAGCTCGCGCTTGGCGATGCCGATGCCGGCAATGTTGGTGCGTTCATGGCCAAGCAGGAACTTTGCGTAGGTCCAGCCGGCGTTTTCTTCGCCGATCAGGTTTTCGACGGGCACCTTCACGTTTTCCAGCCAGACTTCGTTGACCTCGTGCGCGCCGTCCATGGTGATGATCGGGCGTACCGTGACGCCCGGGCTCTTCATGTCGATCAGCAGGAAGGAAATGCCGCGCTGCGGCTTCGCTTCAGGGTCGGTGCGCACCAGGCAGAAGATCCAGTCGGCGTACTGGCCCTGGGTGGTCCAGGTCTTCTGGCCGTTGACGATGTAATGGTCGCCTTCCCGCACGGCGCGTGTCTTCAGGGACGCCAGGTCGGAGCCGGCACCCGGCTCGGAGTAACCCTGAGCCCACCATTCGTCCGCAGAGAGGATCTTTGGCAGGAAGCGTTCCTGCTGTGCCGGCGAGCCGTACTGCATGATCACGGGGGCGACCATCTTCAAGCCGAAGGGGATGGTGCGGGGCGCGCCTGCGGCGGCGCATTCTTCCTCGAAGATGTACTGTTGTACCGTCGACCAACCGGTGCCGCCGAATTCCTTTTTCCAGGAGGTGCCGCCCCAGCCCTTGGCATGCAGGGCCTTTTGCCAGCGGACGTAGTCGTCGCGGTCCAGGATGAGGCCGTTGAGGACTTTGTGCTGGATGTCGGGGGGGAGGGACGCGGCGAGGAAGGTGCGGACTTCTTCGCGGAAGGTTTGGTCTTCGGGGGTGAAGTTGAGGTTCATGGTTGTCTCTGGTGTGTTTTTTCTGGCTGCTCTCGTTTTTTCGTCATTCTCGCGAAGGCGGGAATCCAGTGGCGTTGGGCTCTCCGGTGACGCAATGCCTTGCTTTCTCCGTAGAGACTTGCCGGGACTGGCCCCGGCGGGCCACCTACCTTTTTGCTTCGCCAAAAAGGTAGGCCAAAAAGGCGACCCTGGTCCGCAGCCCCCTTCGGGGGTACCCGAAAAAATGCAGGAGAAGACGGGAAGCGCAGAACTCGCCTTCGGCTCAGACAACTGCGCTTCTTTTTCCGCCTTCCCCTGCATTTTTTCGGCTGCGTACAAGGGATTAACGGCGGACACCCATCCCCACCCTAACCCTCCCCTTGAAGGGGAGGGAATTTATCTCTCTTCGAACTTCGTAGTCAGAATGCTGCGATACCCGTCTGCTCACGCCCCAGAATCAGCGCATGAATGTCATGCGTGCCCTCATAGGTATTCACCACTTCCAGGTTCACCATATGACGAATTGCGCCGAACTCATCCGAGATGCCGTTCCCGCCCAGCATGTCACGCGCCATGCGTGCAACGTCCAGCGCCTTGCCGCAGGAATTGCGCTTCATGATTGAAGTCACTGCAACCGCTGCCGTGCCTTCATCCTTCATCCGTCCGAGGCGCAGGCAGCCTTGCAGCCCGAGCGTGATTTCAGTCTGCATGTCGGCCAGCTTCTTCTGGATCAGCTGGTTCGCCGCCAGCGGCCGGCCGAACTGCTTGCGATCGAGTACGTATTGTCTTGCGATATGCCAGCAGGATTCTGCGGCACCCAACGCACCCCAGGCGATGCCGTAGCGAGCCGAATTCAGGCAGGTGAACGGTCCCTTCAAACCGCGCACGTCGGGGAAGGCGTTTTCGTTCGGGCAGAACACCTCGTCCATCACGATCTCGCCGGTAATTGACGCACGCAGGCCGACCTTGCCGTGGATCGCCGGCGCGGATAAACCTTTCATGCCTTTCTCGAGAATGAAGCCGCGAATGTCACCTTCATCGTCCTTCGCCCACACCACGAACACATCGGCGATCGGCGAGTTGGAAATCCACATCTTGCTGCCACTGATCAGGAAGCCGCCATCGACCTTTTTCGCGCGAGTGACCATCGAACCCGGGTCGGAACCGTGGTTCGGCTCTGTCAGGCCGAAGCAGCCGATCCATTCGCCTTTGGCCAGCTTGGGCAGGTATTTCTGTTTCTGTGCCTCGGTGCCGAATTCGTAAATGGGCACCATCACCAGCGAGGATTGCACGCTCATCATCGAGCGATAGCCGGAATCGACGCGCTCGACTTCGCGCGCGATCAGGCCGTAGCTGACGTAGTTCAGGCCAGGGCCGCCGTACTCCTCGGGAATGGTCGGGCCGAGCAGGCCGAGTTCGCCCATTTCGCGGAAGATCGCGGGATCGGTTTTTTCGTGGCGGAAGGCTTCCAGCACGCGCGGCTGCAGCTTGTCGCGGCAGTAGGCCTGCGCCGCGTCACGCACCATGCGTTCATCTTCGGTGAGCTGCAGATTCAACAGCAGGGGATCATCCCAGTGGAACTGCGCTTTGGATTTGCTCATGTTGTGTGTCCCTATTGAATTCCCGGCTGGGCCGGATTCTTGTTATTTGACAGGTGTCGTCGCCACGAACTTCCCGTTGTGGAAAACCAGCGCCGGCTGTGGTGTCGTATCGCAGCGTTCGACTTCCCCGACGAAGATCACGTGGTCACCTTCAGGATAGCGGCTGCGGTTGTGGCATTCGAACCAGGCCGCAACGCCCTTGAGGATAGGCAGGCCGGTATGCGAGAGCTCAAACTCCACGCCTTCGAAACGGTTTTCGATGCGCTTGGAGAAGCGCTCCGCCAGCGCCGCCTGGTGTCCGGACAGGATGTTGATGACGTAGTGCGAATTGCCGGTAAACACGGGCAGGCTGTTTGCCGTCTGGGCAAGGCTCCACAGCACCAGCGGCGGATCGAGCGATACGGAGTTGAACGAGCTGGCGGTCAGGCCGAGGAAGCTGCCGTCAGGCAGGCGCGTGGTAATGATCGTCACGCCGGTCGCGAACTGCGACAAGGCGTTGCGGAAATGGCGCGAGTCGAATTCGGGCGGCCCCGCGCTGGAAGATTGTGTAGACATCTGAAATCCGGGTAATTTCGCCCATTATGCCGAAAATCTTGCCGTGGCGAGAGAGGCCTTGGAGCGAGATCTTATTTGCGGCGCACCACGCGCGACGGCGCCGGCTTTTCGCGCAGCATCGCCTGGAAGGTCTTCGGCATCCACGGACGGGCGGCGAGGAGCATGCTGATCGCATATTTGTCCTCGAACGGCAGTCGTGCGTCTTCCTGGTGCTGCAACGAGAATTCGCGCGCGACCTGCTTCAGGCGCTCGAGCAGGGCAGCGATGGATTTCTTGGACAGCATGACGTTCACCAGGCGCAGCAACTCGTGTTCGCCGTCGAACTGCGAGGCGAGGTAGTCACTGTACGCCTGTTCACGGAAATGCGTCTGGATCGGGCCGTCGGGAATCCAGCGGAAGGTGCGCGACACCAGCAGCTTCACGCGATTGTTCGGTTGCAGCTCGATGATGCCGATCTTGTCCAGGCGAACCAGGCATTTGACGACTTCCGCCTCGCCCAGCCGATACACCTCGACGATTTGCGCCAGCGACAGTTGGTTGAGAACGGACACGGCGACGATGAACAGTTTGGGATCGCCGATGATTTCCTTTTCCTGCGCGTAGCTCAACTCGGAAATGAGCCGCGATTCATCATGGCCGGCAAGTGCGATGTCGCGAAAATCGATCTGTGTCGCCTGCAGGATTTCATCCAGACGCAGCAGTGTGAAATTCTTTTGCGAAAACATCCGCTTGACGCTCGCTTCCGACATATCGATGCGATGCGCGAGGTCGGCATAGGTAATGCCGCGCGCTTTCAGTTCGCGCTTGAGGGAGTCTACGAGAGAGCTTGCTTGCAACATGATTTTCATGAATGGCAACAGGTGGCGAAAATGATACACCACGCGCATTTGCGATCCGCTCAGGCGCTGCGCGGTTTCGATGCGAAGTGGCAATAAAAAAGTTGACTGTCCTCAACATGCGCACATAGGCATTGCTGCGAGTTTGCGCTAAAGTCAAGAGAACTCATTTCATAAATAGGAGGGCCCTCCTATTTATGAAATGAGTTCTACATAACGATATGGAGCAAATCATGGCGGCGGAGATTGCAACACTTGGCGGCGGATGCTTCTGGTGCCTGGAGGCGGTATTCCAGGAACTCAAGGGCATCCTTCATGTGGAAAACGGTTATGCCGGCGGCCATGTGCCCAATCCCACTTATGAGCAGGTATGCGACGGCAGCACCAGGCATGCGGAAGTGGTGCGTATCGAGTTCGATCCTGCCGTCGTGTCGTATCGCGAGATCCTGGAAATTTTCTTCACCATCCACGATCCGACCACACCCAATCGCCAGGGCAATGACGTCGGCACGCAATACCGTTCCGTGATCTTCTACCACTCGCCCGAGCAGCATGAGATCGCCCGCCAAGTGATTGCCTGCATGGCAAGCGTATGGGACGCACCTATTGTGACCGAGCTCGCGCCAGACCAGGATTACTACAAGGCGGAAGACTACCACCAGGACTACTTCCGCCAGCACCCGATGCAAGGCTATTGTGCATTCGTGGTCGCGCCCAAGGTGGCCAAGTTCAGGAAGGTATTTGCCGACAAGGCCAAGGCCGAAGCTTGAACGATAGGGGCGACATGAGCACGGTTTTCGAGAAGATCATCCGCGGCGAGCTTCCGAGCGCCAAGGTGTATGAAGATGAATACGTCTACGCCTTCATGGATGCCGGCCAAGTAAATCCCGGGCATGTGCTGGTGGTGACCAAGCAGCCCTATGAAACCCTGATGGATGCGGACGAGGAATCGGCTGCAGCAATGATGCGCGCAGCGAACCGGATCGCGAAAGCGGTGCAGGAAGCCTTCCATCCTGACGGCATCACTGTTCTCCAGGCCAACAAGCCGGCCGGATGGCAGACGGTGCCGCATCTGCACCTGCACGTGCTGCCCAGATATGAAAACGACGGCGTCGACCTGACCTGGCCGCGCAAGGAGCCGGGCATGGACAAGTTGCGCGAATATGCCGCGATGATCAAGGTGTAAGGCAAGCCGTCCTGGGTAGCAGCGGAACAGCTACTGCAAAACGTACATGTAGCGCCGCGACCACGGCAGCGTCGATGCGTCGCGGTTCGCCTTGGTGCACACCACCTGGTACAGCGACACCCAATCCTGCGTAAATGCGTATGCGCAGCCCGCCAGATACACGCGCCAGATCCGGAAGCGCCTGTCGTCGACCAGAGTCCTGATGCGCGCGGCACGGTCTTCGAAATTCTCCGCCCAGATGCCGCAGGTCTTTGTGTAATGCCGGCGCAGGTTTTCGACATCCAGCACTTCCAGTCCGCCGCGTTGCATCGCGTTCAGCACCGTGCCGATGTGCGCCAGCTCGCCGTGCGGGAATACGTACTGCTCGATGAACTCGCCGCCGCCGAAAGCGGTTTCCCCGTTGTCCGGGTCGGTCGTCGTGATCCCGTGGTTCATGACGATGCCGTCGTCGGCAAGCAATGAACAGAGCTTGTCGAAGTATTCGGCCAAATGCTTCTCGCCGACATGTTCGAACATCCCTACGCTGGTAATGCAGTCGTAGGTGCCGTGCACATCCCGGTAATCCTCGAGCCGGATTTCAACCCGGTCGGCAAGGCCGGCCTGCTTCACCCGCTCTTGTGCCAGATCGAACTGGTTCTGCGACAAGGTCACGCCGACGCATTTTGCGCCAAACTTCTGTGCGGCACGGATGACGAGCGCACCCCAGCCGCAGCCCACATCCAGCAGCGTCTGCCCCGGCTGCAGCCGGATCTTGGTGAGAATGTGGTCGATCTTCTTCAACTGGGCGGCGCCGAGATCTTCGTCGCCGTTTTCGAAGTAGGCGCACGAGTAGACCATGTTTTCATCCAGCCAGATGCGGTAGAAATCGTTGGACACATCGTAGTGATAGCGGATCGCTTCCGCGTCCTTCTTGCGCGTGTGCTGGACCGAGCGCACGAGCCGGGCAAACCGGCCTTCCGGCCTGAGTGTGTGGTGAGCGAGCGCGCTGCCGACGGAAATGATTTCCTTTGCCCGGCCCTCGACCTCGATTTTTCCTTCGACATAGGCCTTGCCGAGGTTGAAGAGGGAAGGGGTGAGGAGGTAACTCAGTGCCGACACATGCGGCACCTTGATCGTGACTTGCGGCACCTGCTGGCCGAAATCGAGCTGTTGTCCGTTCCAGAGCACGAGCCGCAAAGGCAACGCAGCCTGGTTGCGGATGCTTTCAACCCAGCTTCCGAGTTTCTTTTCCCAGAACACGATAATCCCTCCGCAAGAAACGGAACGATCCGACCACTTCCAGGTGCTGCTAAAGAGACTTACTGTATGAACCCTTACGGTTGCAATCGTTGCAACTGCCAGCTTCCATCCGCCTGCCGCATGTAGGCAATGCGGTCATGCAGGCGCGACGGGCGCCCTTGCCAGAATTCGAGATAGTCGGGTACCAGGCGGTAACCACCCCAGTGCGGCGGGCGAACCGGTTGGTCGCCATACTGCTTTTCCACTTCGACGACGCGTGCCTCCAGTACCTCGCGGCTGGCAACCGGCCGGCTTTGCGCCGAAGCGATTGCCCCCAGGCGGCTCTTCACCGGGCGGCTGTTGTAGTACGCGTCGTTTTCGGCATCGGTAATGCGTTCGACGCGGCCTTCGATGCGGACCTGGCGTTCCAGTTCGATCCAGTAAAACAGCAGCGCCGCAAACGGATTGCTGTCGAGCTCCCGGCCCTTGCGGCTCTCGTAATTGGTGAAGAAGGTAAAGCCGCGCTGGTCGAAATCCTTGATCAAAAGGATGCGCGACGACGGGCGTCCATCCGCAGTCGCGGTGGACACGCTCATGGCGTTCGCTTCCGGCACTTGTGCGGCAATCGCTTCGTGGAACCACTTCGAGAACTGCTCGATGGGGTTGGGATGCGCATCCGTTTCCGACAAACTTGCGCGACTGTAGTCCTTACGTAGATCCGCTATCGACATCATCTTCCCTATTCATATTGCGTGTAACAAGGCACGAAGTGAATCGCAATCCATTGTCTGATTGATAATGCTCAAACGGAAATACGAGGCGGCACTTCGCCCAGCATCTACACCATACGTTGATGTTGTATTTTTACCTTGTCTTGAATCAATTTTTGCGCAATGGCAAGAATCGCGCAAAGGTGCCTATTCTGCCTTGGAAAGCGCGGTTTTGCGCCAGGCGATCGGTACGCCCGCACCGATCATCGCCGTCATTCCCCAGAACACGGCCGTCAGGCCCAGCGTTGCGCCCGCGCCGCCGAATGCAAGCGGCAGGAAGACCTGGCAGGCGTTGCCGATGGTGACGCGGATGCCGACTGCCTCGCCGGCGCGTCCTGCGGGCGCGGTGTGGTGCAGGAGGGCCAGCATGTTCGGCTGGCTCGATCCCACTGCAAGACCGAGGATGGCAGCGACCACCATCAGTGAGAGCGGCTGCCGCATGAAGGGGAACACGGCATAGCAGAGCGCGGCGAGGACCAGTGCGCCTGCGAGCACCTGCCACTCCGTCAGGCGGCGCGCGATCAGCGGCATCGCAAGCCGGACTGCAAACGTCGCGGCGGAGAAGCACCCGAGGATAAGGCCGATCGTCGATGCGGCGAAACCGGAGCGCGCGCCGTGGATCGGCAGCACGAAGGTGAACAGGTCCCACGCCGAAGACAGCAAGGTGCCGACGATGTAGATGTGCCGCATCTCGGTACCGCGCAGCAGTTCGAGCACGCTGCCCTGGCTGTCCGGCGTGATCGGTTCATGCACGCGGATGTCGGCAAGCTGTCCGAATACGGCAAGCGCCATCGCGCCGGCGGCGAAACAGGCGAACACGAGGTAAGCGACGCGGAAGGGCGCATCGTCGATGATCAATCCGGCAAGTACCGGTCCGCTGAACCCCGAGATCGAGAAGCCGAGCGCGAGCCAGCTGTAATTTGATGCGCGCTCGTCGGCGGAACTCATCGCGCCCACCGTATGCTGGGCCGCGACCTGGATCACCATGAAGCCGGTGCCGATCAATATCGTTGCAAGGAAGAGGACAGGCATGCCACCGACCAGGCCCGGCAGCACGCACCCGCATGCCATCGCAAGGCTGCCGGCGATCATCGGACGGATGATGCCAATGCGGTCGATCAGCCGTCCTGCGGGAACGGCGCATAGCATCGGGAACAGGGAGAACAGCGCAATGAGGACGCCGACCGTGAATTCGGAAGCATGCATAGCCAGCGCATACAGCGAAGTCGTGATGCGAGAGCCGGCCAGCGCGATGTGCGCTGTCAGAGCGACAAGAATGAGATGGAGCAACGGTGCGGACGGTAACACACGTCAACAATACCGCTAATGCTGGCGCTGCTGCAATAAACCGCGAAAAATAATTCCGAAGGAAAACACACTGCCTTTCCCTCCGTTAAAATGACGGGATGAACGCAGTCATCTCCCTTCCTCCGCTGAGTGTTACAACTGACAACGACATCGATTTCGAGCGTCGTTTCGGCGGCATCGCACGCTTGTATGGCGATGCTGCGCTTGCGCGTTTCCGTTCTGCGCACGTGTGCGTGATCGGTGTCGGCGGCGTAGGTTCGTGGATCGTGGAAGCATTGGCAAGAAGCGCAATCGGTTGCATCACGATGATTGATCTCGACAATGTCGCCGAGTCGAATGTGAACCGCCAGATCCATGCGCTCACCGACACGATCGGCAAGGCCAAGGTCACCGCGCTGGCGGAGCGCATCGCGCAGATCAATCCCTACTGCACAGTACGGGAGATTGAAGATTTCATCACGCCGGACAACCTCGACGAAATGATTGGCGTCGGCCGCTACGACTACGTGATCGATGCAATCGACAGCGTGAAGGCCAAGACCGCATTGATCGCCTATTGCCGTGCCAAGGGAATCCGCCTGATTACCATCGGAGGCGCGGGCGGCCAGACCGACCCGACGAAGATCGAAATCCGCGACTTGTCGCGCACGGAGCAGGAGCCGCTGCTTGCGAAGGTTCGCAAGCGCCTGCGCGCGCAGCATGGCTTCCCGCGCGGCATGAAGAACAAGTTCGGCATCGATGCCGTGTTTTCCACCGAGCCGCTGCGCTTCCCCGAGAGCGGTGAGAGCTGCGAAATCGATGATGAACAAACCGGCATCACCGGCCTCAATTGCGCAGGCTTCGGCTCCGCCATGGTGGTGACCGCCTCGTTCGGCCTGGTCGCTGCATCAAAGGTACTGCGCACGCTCGCGGCAGAAGTGCAGCCGGCCTGATCTTTTTTTACGCGGGCGGCACGTCCACACCTTCACCGCCGGACTCGTCCTGCACCAGCACATCCTTGTCGATCGACCGCGACGCCAGGACCTGGTAGATCGATCCCTCCATGGTCGTCGTCGACTGCACCAGTGCCACTTCCGTTGCCCGCCACACGATCGGATCGAATGTCAGGTCCGGCGGAAGCGCGGCATCGCGCGCGAGGGTGACATGCGGCTTGTAGCTGTGCTGACCGTTGAAGCTGACCTTGCGGTCGGCGAGCGCCTGCACCAGGTCCGCTTGCATGGAGATCAGCGCGTCCGGCGCTTGCCGAGGTCCGATCCAGGCGATCCGGTTGCGCGCAAAGTAGCCGGCGCGGTCCAGCGTCACCGTGATCTCGGTACGCGGAATGCGGGCCAGGATATCCTTCAGGTCCGGCAGCAGGGCGATGGGTTGCTGCCCGAGAAACACCAGCGTCATGTGCAGGTTGGAATAGGGAACACGTCTTCCATGCATGGGTGCCTGCAGTTTCTGCAGCGCGGCCGCTGTCGCATCGTCCGGCCAGAGTGCGTAGAAGAGTCGAAGCGAACCGGGTGTCTTGGCAATCATGTCGCACCGAATTGTCGAGGTTGGGCAAAGGCAAGCTGCGATACCGCAAACGTATCATTATGGGCAAGTTAATCGTATGACCACGCTCATGCTCAAGCGTGCGCTAGTGACACAATGCAGCGCCGCGATCGCTGAACCCGTCCTTCTCTACCGGGATGAACTCCCATTCGTATCCGGCCTCCTTCAAGCTTAACCGCAGCACGCCGTGGGTGGAATTGTTCGACACCTCGCTGTTGAACCTTCTGAACCCGATCGGCGTCAGCTTGGCGCCGCCCGTGCCGACCACGAACTGCCTGATGCCACGCTCGGCATCTTCGTTGCCTTCCGCATCCTGCGGCGCGAAGCGCTCGTAATTATGGTCGTGCGACGCCAGCACCAGGTCGGCGCCGGCAGCATGGAGGACCGCGAAGACATCCTGCATGCGCTTGTCGCTGCCGTGCCCGCCCGAGCTGTACAAGGGATGGTGCCAGTACGCCAGCGTGCATTTTGCTTGGCTACGCGCGAGCTCCCCCTTCAGCCATGAGATCTGCGCCTGATGCTCTTGCGGCTTCAGATTGCTGTTGAGGGAAATCACCTGCCAGCTGCCCACGGTAAAGCTGTAATAACCGCGTCGTCCAGGCCCTGCCGCATCGCCGAAGTACGCGTAGTAGCCGACGGCGTTGGACGTGTAGTATTCGTGGTTACCAGGGGAGGGGTAAGTGCGTGCCTTGAACTGTCCCCATGTCGGGTGGTAACAGTTCACATATTCGTCGAGCAGGCCTACCGGGTAAGTGTTGTCTCCCAAAGTGAGGGCGACGGCATCCGTGTCTGCCGCGATACCCGTGGCAATGATGGCGGCGGTGCGGGCCGCGCCGCTTTCCTGCGGCGGCCGCGACTTGCAGGCGGCGATATCGCCGGCGGCGTAGACAGTAACACCTTTCTCGAGGAGGAGAATGCTCTTGGCCTGCTCTTCGCGCGCTTGTCTGTCCGACTGGCATGCGGCGAGTATTGACGCAGCGACACCAATCAGCAAGTAATGCTTCAGCTTGAGAACAGCTAATTGCACTCCTGAAAACATTGCGCGTCGTGTACGACGGGTGACACGGAAGCAAGTATTGTAGAGGACGGCGGCGCAGGGCCGCTGCTACGGGCGTTCAGGCTGCGGGAAGCACGGCGGCTTGTGGTTCAGGCCACAGGCACGGCCGCTGCATCAGTACCTGCACTACCTCCGCCGGCACGGGGCGGGAAATGTAGTAGCCCTGGATTTCGTCGCACGACAGTGCCTGAAGCGCGCGCAGTTGATCCTCGTTCTCGACCCCTTCGGCCACCACGGTCATGCCCAACGCATGGGCCATCGACAGGATCGCGCGGAAGAACACTTCGCCTTCCGCGCTCTTGCACAATTGTCCGGTGAACGCGCGGTCCACCTTCAGACCATCCATATCGAGACGTTGCAGTTGTGACAGCGACGAGTAACCGGTGCCGAAATCGTCAACCAGCAGCTTGATGCCGAGCGTACGCAGGCCAGAGAGTTCGGCCGACACCTCGTCCTGTTCACCCATCATGGATGATTCGGTGATTTCGATCTCCACCAGTCCTGGATCGAGTGCATGCCGCGCCAGGCAGCCGGCAATCGCATCCTTGATGTCGCCATGGTTGAACTGGTAGGGCGAGACGTTGATTGATACGGGAACGACCGGCAAGCCCATGCTTTTCCACTTTGCCAGCTGGACGCAGGCCTGCTCCATGATGATGTCGCCAAGCTTGAGGATGAGGCCGGACTCTTCCGCCAAGGGAATGAATGCCAGCGGCGGCACCAGGCCCAGGTCCGGATGCTGCCAGCGCACCAGCGCTTCCAGTGCGAGCAGCCGGCCGGTCTTCGCGCACACGCGCGGCTGGTAATGCAGCACGAACTGGTCCTGCACCAATGCCTGCTGCAGCGCGCGCTCCATGTCCAGCCTCGCCTTGAGCACTTCAGACATGCTGCTTTCGTAGAAGCGGTAATGCCCCTTGCCGTCCGACTTGGCCTGGTACATCGCAATATCGGCATTCTTCAGCAGCGCTTCGGCATCCTGTCCATCGCGAGGGAACATGCTTATCCCGATCGATGCGCTGGCGAAACTCTTTCCCCGTGCGAGATCGAAGGGGTGATGGAAGGCGTCGGCAACTCGGGTGGCGACTGCTGCTGCATCGTCTTCGTGTACCACCGGCTGCAGGATCACGGTGAACTCGTCACCACCCAGGCGCACCACATGGTCGGTCGGCCTTACCACGGACTTCAGGCGCAGTGCCGCCGCATGCAGCAATTCGTCGCCCGCGGTGTGGCCGAGCGAGTCGTTGACGTACTTGAAATTGTCGAGGTCGACGAACAGCAGGGCTATCATGCTGTCCGAGTTGTGCGCCCGCTCCAGCACTTGCGGCAAGTAGTGCCGCAGCCAGTTCCGGTTCGGCAGCCCTGTCAGCGCGTCCTCATTGGCCATGCGCGACAGCTCCCGCTCGTGCGCCTTGATCTGGGAAATGTCGCGGAAGGTAATCGCCAGCCCGGTACCGGAGCGCACCAGGCGCCGGTGCACCCATTCCACCTTGATCGGGCTGCCCGGCGGGATCTTCAGCTCGTCCTCGTAATAGCCGGATTCCATCGCGCTGCAGTAAGTTTTCAGCAGCGCAGGGAAGTACTCCGGCGTATTGAGCGAAGAGGACTTCGCGCCCACGAACTGCTCGCGCGTCAGCCCGTAGAAGTTCGCGCCGCGCAGGTTGCAGTCGACCACCTCGAAATCGATAACCTTGGCTTTCTTGTCGCGTATGGCACGCAGCATGTAGAAACCTTCATTGCCGCCTTCCGTGGCCAGTCGATAGGCTTCCTGGACTTCGGCTTCCTCGTGCTTGCGCCATGCCAGGCGGGCCGACAGGAGTGTTGCCACCACGGCGAACAAGGCGAGGAATACCGTCCCGGCAAACGCGAGCAGCATCTGGGTCCGGCGGGCATGCCAGTAGGGCGCGAGGCGCTCTGCCTCGGACAGTCCGACCATCGCGATCAATGGATAGGTCTCGAGCGCGGACATGGCGACGAAGCGTGCCTGATTGTCGGCGAACCATTTCGGCTCGAGCAGTTCGCCGCCGCCGTCGACCTTGTCCATGGCGGGAATGTTGCGCAGGACACTGCCATCGTAGCTTTCCGGTTTACGGCCGATGTCGCCGATCGAGGCCATCCGCAGTACGGAGTCGCTGCCGATCACTGCCAGCAAGCCTGCCTTGCCTAGGCCCGAACGGTCGTAATAGGAGGCAAACGCTGCCGGTTGCACCGAAACCAGAACCACGCCGCCGAAGCTGCCGTCAGGCTTCTCGATCCTCCTGCTGAACTGGATGACGGTCCTGCCCGATATGCGGCCCGAGGTCGGCTTCCCGATGCGCAGCTGCCGTGACGGGTTGTCGCGATGGAAGGTGAAATATTCCCGGTCTGCCACACTCGGTATCGCGTCGAGCGGGCGATTGCCGGTGATCGGCTTGCCTTCGGGACTAACCACGGCGACCAGTGAGTAGCGCTCCACGGGAAAGAGGCCCTGTTCGGCCAAGGCTTCGAGGCTGAGCGACGAGTTCTCCCATTCGTATTTGATGAGCAGCGTCAGTTGGTCGATTTGCTCGACTGCACGGGTCAGGTAGAGCGAATAGGCGGCGGCGAGGGTGCGGGTTTCCTGCAATGCGGCCTTTTCCGCGCTACGGCGGTCTTCCGCAAACTTTGCAAACATGCCACCCCAGAGCAAGATCCCGAGCACGAGGCAAAGGGCAGGCCAGACGGCAACGAGAGCGATGCTTTGTTTCAGGAAGGCCAGGTTTTTGAAAAGGCGAGTTGGCCGAAGGGCAGGGCGCTTGCTGGTCATTGTGCTGCCGGTTAATGTCGGAAACGACACGCCGGCAGGCAATCATCCCTTTGCCTGTTTGCGTGTGTACAGGAAATTTAACATACCACAAGGCATATCCTGGCACCGTTGTGGCAATCCTGCCCCATGCAATCAGGCGGACATTCCGAAAACAGCCGCGACCGGCCGGTTAACCGCATATCTTCCATGTTTGTCTGTAGCGTTCTCCGGCGGACCACGGCAAGACTGGGTTAGAACTCCCGTTCATCGAACGCCCGCCGGGCACGTTCCTCAGCGGCCTTCCAGGCTTCAGCCTCGGTTGGATAGATGCCCACAGGAATATAGGTTTCCGCGACTTCCGGTTCGCGCGTGAGCCGGACATAGACTTGCGCCTCGTACGTCCCGTCCGGCTGCGGGACGGCGAGTATGCGCGCAAGATGAGTGCCGCTTTGCAACGTACGTCCCGCCAGCGATCCGCCGCCTCCCTGGTCGTTTTCGCCTTGCGCCCTGCGCGCGGCCGAGATTGTTGCTTCATCGCGTTCCACGTCTTTCTGTCCCGCGGATTTGTCTCCGCTGCCGATGTCCGCTTCATCCGTCAGATGTTTCACTTGTTGTCCCATGATGTCCTCCTGCATGCTGCGGCGCACATACTCCCTCTACAACCGGCTATCCCGGTGTCCTCCAATAAGATGAATCCGCCCGGCGATAGTTCTTTCGCACCGGGACGGGAACCGCAGTGCCGGCGCGGCCTTCGAACCAACATGATTGGCACTCGTCTAATTTTTTGAAGCGATATGGACAACAGGCAAAAGCCCCGTTCCAAACATGGCGAACGACCAATCGTGAAGCCAACGCATGGAGATGCCGAAGATGATCACACCACCTGAACGTCGCGATCAGGAGACGCGCAAGCAACCGGATCGCCAGGACAGCAAACTGGAGCGCATGGCCAGGCAAATCGACCCGCCCGGTCATGAAGTCAGCGACAAAGATCTGGAGGATCCGGGAAGAATGACACCGGGCTCGCCTCCAACCGATAACCGTTCGTAAACATGCAGTACACGCGGCACCGATCCGCGTGAATGGAGAGCCACACATGGCAAGCAAGGAAGAATGCGACCAATATGCCGCCGAATTGACGCGGCGTTTCGATGAGCTCGTGAAATGGGCGCTCGCGAACTGGCCAAAGCGGGAGTTCCCGCTGCTGTCATCCGATTTCACCCAGTCAAGGCGCGAGATCAGCCAGATTGTCGGCGCCAAGCTCGGCGATGACGACGAGTCGCCCCACGACATTCGCCCGGCCTTCGGCAACGACGACAAGCAGTTCCGCGACGTGAACCCGATGCCCTGGCCCTGATCGCGTACGATAGCCGCGCGTTGCCACTGACGAGAGGAGAACACGATGCACACAGTGAAGCGTACTTTTATCGGTGCATTTCTCGCTGCGTTCGCTTTTGTCGGCCATACGCAGGTCGTACAGGCCGCTATCATCGGCACCGAGCAGATTCACGCGGCAAACACGGCAAGTCAAAACCGTGCACGCATTGGCGCTGCACTGGACCGCCCCGAGGTTATTGCTCACCTGGAAAGGATGGGTGTCAGCAAGGATGATGCACAGGCACGTGTCGCGGCACTAAGCGACGAAGAGGCCGCAACCGTCGCATCGCAGATCGACAGCCTGCCCGCCGGCGGTAACGTTGTCGGCGCAATTGTGCTGATTTTCCTGGTCCTGCTGGTCACGGACATCCTCGGATTGACCAAGGTCTTCCCGTTTACGCGGTCGGTACGGAGATAAGTGGGTACGCAGATATCCGGCAGCCTGCGCCTGCTGCTCGCCGGTCTTGCGTGTCTGCTCTTGCTGACGCTTGCAGGTTGCGCGACACAAACGCGCACCCTACTGCAGGGAACGTCGCGCGATTTGCCCCGGCGTGTCGAGTTGTCGTCCACACCGTTTCACCCGCAGGAGCGCCACCAATGCGGGCCGGCGACGCTTGCAATGTCGCTCAATGCGGCCGGCATTCCGGTCGAGCCTGATGTGCTTGTGCCCCAGGTCTATGTGCCGGAGCGCAAAGGCAGCCTGCCACCAGAAATGCTCGCCGCCGCGCGGAGGAATGGCGCACTGGCCATGACTATTCCGCCACGGTTGGACTCACTGCTTGCGGAGATCGCCGCCGGCAATCCGGTGATCGTGCTTCAAAATCTCAGCCTGCAGCTCTTCCCGCTCTGGCACTATGCACTCGCCATCGGCTACGACCTCGACAGCGGAGACGTCATTCTCCGTTCGGGCACCACAGAGCGCCTCGCCATGCCCATGTCCACATTCGAACATACCTGGGCGCGCAGCGGTTACTGGGCGATGGTTGCGCTGGCGCCCGGCAGGCTTCCTGTGACTGCGAGCGAATCGCATGTGGTTGATGCTCTTGTCGCATTCGAAAAATCATCAAGCACGGACAGGTCGCGCAAGGCCTATGAACATGCGTTGGGCAAGTGGCCGCATAACCCGATCTTGCAGATGGGGATCGGGAATACCGCCTATGCCGCAGGAGATCTTGGCGCAGCGGCAGCGGCATTCCGCCGAGCGTCGGAAGAACGACCCGACAACGCCGCGGGGTTCAACAACCTCGCGACTGTGCTTGCAGAGATGGGCGATCTGGACGGCGCGACTGAAGCCGCAGAACGCGCTGTGGCTATCGGAGGTCCTTGGCGGGCCGCCGCGCAAGCAACCCTGGAATCGGTACGGGCGGAGCGGCTGAGGACAGGGCGTTGACGGCGACTCTTTATTGAGGCCGGCATGGTAGCTTTGCCGGCGGGATGAAATAAAAGAACCACGGAAGCATCGCTGCTTTCGTGGTTCTTTTATTGGTGATACGAATTGGTGGTGGAGACGGCGGGAATCGAACCCGCGTCCGCAAGCCCTCTACAGACAGTTCTACATACTTAGCGCTGCCATTTGATTTAACCTGAACGACGCGGACGCGCACGCTGCGATCAGGCGAGTCACCTTAGATTTAACTCCAAGCCAAGTGACCCGGCTTGAAGCGATTCCCTGTAAATGACCCTACGTGCTGTTACCAGCCCACCCCAGGGAAGAGATGGTGTAGGGCTAGCCGGTTATTAAGCGGCCAGAGCGTAACGTTCGTCGTTAGCAGTTATTTCATTTCCGGTTGGATTTACGAGGTGACCAGCCCTCGGTATGCCCTGCGCTGCTTTGTAACCCACGTCGAAACCAGGTCGTCCCCAAAACAGTTCAGCTATTGTACCTCACAAGGTGGAGGCTGACCGGAAGGATTCAAGAGGTGTGCCGAAAGAAATTTACGACGTCCAAACCTTCCGCTCACGTGTAGCTCGCGTGAGATGGCGAGGGTGCGAAAAGGTTCAACCGTTTCGCACGGCGTTCTGAATAAGTTCCAGTACGCCGGACGGCGTGTCCGCCAGCGCATCCGCTTCCCAGGTCACGGGTTCCGCGTGGCCGCAGTAGCCCCAGGCGGCGGCGACAGTCTTCATGCCGGCGGAGCGGCCGGCCTGGATGTCCCGCAAGTCGTCGCCGACATACCAGCATTCTTCCGGCGCGATGCCGAGCCGGCGTGCAGCCTCGAGCAGAGGGGCCGGATGAGGTTTGGAGTGCGGCGTGGTATCGCCTGAGATCACACAACCGGCATGGCCGAGATCGATTTTCGGCACGAGCAAGTCGGTGAAGCGCGCTGCCTTGTTGGTGACGATGCCCCAGGACAGGTTGTGGGATTGCAAACCCTGAAGCAGTGCGCTTACGCCGTCGAACAGGCGTGTATGCACGGCGATGGCCGCTTCATAGGTATTGAGGAAGGCAACGCGCAGCTCTTCATAGCCGTCATCCCCCGGCTTCAAACCGAACGCAGCGCCGATCAGGCCGCGTGCGCCGGCGGAAGCGACGGGTCGCAGCAGTTCGTACGCCGTGGGCTCCAGCCCGCGGTCGGTACGCACTTTGTTCATGGCGGCGGCAAGATCTGGCGCCGTATCGGCGAGCGTGCCGTCGAGGTCGAACAGGACGGCACGGGGGAGTTTCAATGTCATGGCAAGAGGCAGTAGGAGGCGTCCGCGGGGTTGCGGCGAACACCGTTATTGCAAATGGTTCAAGCAGGACGGGTGCACGCGACGAGGTAGTTAACGTCGGTGTCCTGGTTCAGCGAATAGATCTTCGTCAGCGGGTTGTACGTCATGCCCTTGAGGCTGTCGACTTGCAGGCCGGCGTTGCGAGCGTACTGCGCGAGTTCCGACGGCGTGATGAACTTGGCGTAGTCATGCGTCCCCTTTGGCAGCATGCGCAGCACATACTCGGCGCCGATGACCGCAAACAGGTAAGCCTTCGGATTGCGGTTGATCGTGGAAAAGAAGACATGCCCGCCGGGCTTGACGAGTGTCGCACATGCCTGCACGATCGCAGCCGGATCCGGCACATGCTCGAGCATTTCCATGCACGTTACGACGTCATAGCTGCCCGGCTCGCGTGCCGCCAGCTGTTCCGCGGCGATCATTTCGTAACGCACCTGGACGCCCGATTCGAGACTGTGCAGATCGGCGACTTTCAGGGCCTTCTCCGACAGGTCGATGCCGGTCACCTTGGCACCTTTTTTCGCCATGGATTCGGCAAGGATGCCGCCGCCGCAACCAATGTCGACAACATTCTTGCCGGCGAGTGGGGTGCGGACATTGATCCATTCGAGCCTGAGCGGATTGATTTCGTGCAGCGGACGGAATTCGGATGTCGGATCCCACCAACGATGGGCGAGATCACTGAATTTCTGGAGTTCTAGGGGATCGGCGTTCATAGGGGTGAATGATAGCTGGATTGGAGGGGTTTGCGTTGCACACGCTGCGCCATCCGGTGTTGCGAACCACGCACTGATGTCTTGCCGGTGCGGAGATCGCCGTGCTTCTGTCACGAGGTAAGACCGGCCCGCTTGCCATTCCGTCATGCGTTGCATGCGGCCATAAAAAAACCCCGCCGAAGCGGGGTTTTGCCTGATGCAAATCGATTATCGGGTACGAGTACCGACGACTTCGATTTCCACGCGGCGGTTCTTGGCGCGGCCAGCGGCTGACTTGTTGTCAGCGACCGGCTGCTTCTCGCCCTTGCCTTCGGTGTAGACGCGGTTCGGCTCGACACCCTTGGAAACCAGGTATGCCTTCACAGCTTCAGCGCGACGCACGGACAGCTTCTGGTTGTAGGTGTCGGAACCAACGGAGTCAGTGTGGCCGACAGCGATCACGACTTCCAGGTTCATGCCCTTCAGCTTGGATGCCAGGTCGTCCAGCTTGGCCTTGCCGTCCGGCTTCAGGACAGCCTTGTCGAAGTCGAAGAAGGTGTCAGCGGCGAAGGTGACCTTTTCGGAGACCGGAGCAACCGGAGCGGGTGCCGGAGCGGGCGCCGGAGCCGGAGCGGGGGCTGCTGCCGGTGCTGCGGGCTTGGCGATTTCGCCGTCGCAGCCGCCGACTGCATCAGCCGGGGTCCAGTAGCCGGTCCTCCAGCACAGGCCGAACGGATCGCGTGCGATCACGCCGCGGCTGTCCTGCAGGTAGGCGCTATTCGGGGTCTTAGCTTGAATGTCCTGCTGTGCAGATGCAGAAAAAGAAACCACTGCGGACGCAGCAAAGACGAGTTTTGCCAATTTATTCATATTTTTCCTCTTGGTTGAGATATCCGCAGACGAACTGCGCAACAAATACTACTTTCCGAAACCTGTAGGGTAACGAGCTATTAGAGAGCTATTAGATCATTTTTTTGCAAGGTTGTTCACTTGCAATGCTCTTTAGTTAACTACATTTTGCCATAGCAGCGCATGGCACCGATTACTGCTAAATCAATCGGCTGGCGATTTTGACCATCCGTTGTGTTTTTGCAACAGATGGTCATATAGTGCTGGAAATTCCTCGAGAAATCCGCTTGTGGCGTCCGAGGGATCGCAGCCTTACTTGGCGACGCCGCGTACTTCGATAACGACGCGACGGTTGGGGGCAAGGCACTCGATCAGTTTCTTGCGCGGGAGCTTGTCGTCGCATGCCTTGACCGATTGGGTCTTGCCTGCGCCCAAGGTGTCGATCTCGGCCTTGACGCCCTTGCTCTTCAGGTAGGCGGCGACGGCGTCGGCGCGCTTCTCGGAGAGCTTCTGGTTGTACTGCTGCGTGCCGATGCGATCGGTGTGGCCGGTCACCATCACGATATCAACCTTTGCGCAGCTGCCGAGCTTGGCGATTGCTTCATCGTCGATGCGTTTCTTGGCAGCTTCGTTCAGCGTGGCCTTGTTGAATGCGAATGTCTGGTCGGAGCCAAGCGTGACGGCGAAATCGCAGCGCTTCGGCGCTACAGCCGCTGCCGGTGCAGGGGCTGCAATCGCGGGGGCGGTCGGCTTGGCTACCGGCGGTGCGAGTTCTCCGTCACAGCCTGCGACGGCGTCGGCCGGGGTCCAGTAGCCAGTCCTCCAGCACAGGCCGAACGGATTGCGTGCGATGACGCCACGGCTGTCCTGCAAGTAGGCGCTTTTTTCGGGATTGGCTTTGATATCCGTCTGGGCGATGGCACTTGCAGTGCTGATGCCAACGGTAAGGGCGAGGGCGAGGTGTTTGAGCATGGTTGTTATCCCTTGGTGGTTATTATAAGAATGCCAATTTATGTAATGAAACATTTTATTTAAACATATTTTCAACACGCTTGCCTCCAACTAGGACAAGAGTCACGCAAGTGTAAAAGCCGGCAAGGTTCGGAGAGGTGACCGCCATGCTAAAATCCAACGTTTGGCATCGCATTTCTGCCGCGGTGCCGGCATCTCGAAACTCTGCACACACAAGCCGACGCCCCAATGGATCAATTCGCCAAAGAGACAATCCCGATTTCCCTCGAAGAAGAGATGCGCAAGAGCTACCTCGATTACGCGATGAGCGTGATCGTGGGCCGTGCGCTCCCTGACGTGCGCGACGGCCTGAAGCCGGTGCATCGCCGCGTGCTTTATGCGATGCACGAGACGAACAACGTCTGGAATCGTCCCTATGTGAAGTGCGCGCGCGTGGTCGGCGAGGTCATGGGTAAGTACCACCCGCACGGCGATCAGGCGATCTACGATACGCTGGTGCGCATGGCGCAGGATTTCTCGCTGCGTTACACGCTGGTGGACGGGCAGGGCAACTTCGGCTCCGTCGATGGCGACAACGCGGCGGCGATGCGTTACACCGAGTGCCGTCTCGACAAAATCTCCAGCGAACTGCTGGCTGACATCGAAAAGGAAACGGTCGATTTCCAGCCGAACTACGACGGCAAGGAAAAG